>Ga0075021_10002101_pt1 | contig 10339 bp, 11 predicted proteins | sample ColStrG_CSR_2012_FD_72749 | JGI IMG/M metagenome (GOLD analysis project Ga0075021, IMG submission 72749) | Freshwater sediment microbial communities in response to fracking from Pennsylvania, USA - Cold Stream Run_MetaG_CSR_2012 | ecosystem: Environmental > Aquatic > Freshwater > Creek >... | reverse complement strand
CAACCCGCATCGCGGCTACATCACGATCATTGAGGGCTGCGATAAGTTTTGCGCGTTTTGCGTTGTGCCCTACACGCGAGGGAAAGAGCGCAGCCGGACCTCGGACTCAGTTTTGGCCGAAGCGCGGCAGATGGCTGATCTTGGCTACACCGATATTCAACTCCTCGGGCAAAACGTGAATTCTTACGTGGATCCCTCCGGAAACAAAACATTTGCCGAACTGCTTCGCGCCGTTGCGCAGGTACCGGGAGTACGGCGTGTGCGCTTCACCACCTCGCATCCGCGCGATTTCGGCCGCGACATTGTCGAGGTCATGGACGAAACGCCTACGCTCTGCGACCACGTCCATCTGCCCGTCCAAAGCGGGTCCACGCGACTGCTGGAAGTCATGCAGCGGCTCTACACGCGCGAGCAATATCTGGAACGCATCGGCTGGGTGAAGAACGCGAAGAGGGAACTGAGCCTGACGACGGACATGATTGTCGGCTTCCCCGGCGAGACCGAAGCGGATTTTGAGGCCACGCTATCGCTGCTCGACGAGGTGGGCTTTGACGCTGTTTTTGCCTTCAAGTATTCGCCGCGGCCCAACACGCCCGCGCTGAAGTATGCGGACGCGATTCCTGAGGAAGAGAAGTCGCGGCGGCTGCAGATCTTAATGGATAAGCAACGCGCCATTCAGGTGATTCGCTATCGCCGGCATGCCGGCAAGATCCTTGAAGTCATGGTTGAGCGCAGAAATGAAGCCGCGCAGCAGTGGGCGGCGCGCACTTCGCAAAACGTCGTGCTCAACTTTACCGCCCCTCCGGGTCTCGAGCCGGAACTGGGTAGCTACGTCAACGCCCGCGTTACGGCGACGTTCCCTAATAGTCTGGCCGGGGAGTTAGTGACCTTTTTTTAGTGATCTTAGGGGATTCGTCAAAACCCCCGCCCTGTCGCAAAGTACGCGACAAGGACGGGCACCCTTGAGTTGTTAGAGTTCTTTGAGTTCTTTAGAGTTCTTTTTACGGGGAGGCCCTCAATGGAAATCGAAATGAAGATCGTACGTTTGATGCCCGACCCCGTAACTCAACTGCCCGTTGTGATTCTCAAAGACGTGGGCAGCGAAACCCTCTTGCCAATCTGGGTGGGCGTTTTCGAGGCCAGCGCGATTCAGTTGGAGATTGAAAAAGTCGCCACGCCTCGCCCCATGACCCACGATCTGATCCGCAACGTGCTCACGGGACTCGATGCGTTCGTGCGGCGCGTGGTCGTAACCGAACTTCGCGGCGACACGTTCCACGCCGTCATCTGGCTGGAGCGGAACGGAAAGATCGTCAGCATCGATTCCCGCCCGTCCGACGCGCTGGCGCTGGCCCTGCGCGCGGATTGCCCCATCTTCGTCGACGAGGAAGTGATCCGTGTTTCCAAGAGCGCCAGCGTTGATTCCGAGCAGCGCCTCAACAACGACGAACTCAAGAAGTTCCTGGAAGGCCTGAACGACGACGATTTAGGCAAATACAAGATGTAAATCCCCACTCGGAGGCCGCCTTGCCGCGCATACGACCGATCGAAGACCACGAAGCCACCGAAACCCAGCGCCTCCTCATCGAAACAGCCCGCATCAATGGCGCCCCTGACCCGCTCTGCGCGCAGATCTATGTCCGCAGCGAAGCTGGCCGCAACTGGCTTCGCATGTGGAATGAGCTGCTTAACGGCGGCATTCTGCCCGTTCCCTTAAAAGAATCGGTGCGCGTACTGATCTCGATGAAACATTTCTGCGGTTATTGCTCGACGGTGCGTTCGCGCATTGCGCAGGAACGCGGGCTGACAGAAGAAAAGATTCTGGCGACGATGGATTTCGAAGACAGCTCTCTTTTCGATTCTCGCGAAAAGGCGGCGCTGCGCTTTGCCAAGACCGATGGAGGCACGGGCGTCCTCGCCCGTGCTAGCGCAGCAAAGCCAACCGCCGATCGCTGAGATCCTCGGCCTGCAAGGGCGGAGACGCACTCCATTGTTTTTTCGCGTGTTTTCTAGCGCGTGCTTTCTAGCGTGGCTTCCGCCTGCGAGCCCCCGGCGGCGCAAACATCCGAGGATCGTAACGCAACGGTTCGGCCTCCTGAATCCGGATCCTCTGGAAATCCGCGTGCAGCGGATTCAATAGCCAGTTGTTTTCTTTGGGGGCAAGCGCGGAGGGCACAATCAGCACCGCTGCCGTGGCTTGCTCAGCGAATTCGTCACCCCAGACGGCCAGCTGCGGTGGAGCAGGCGTGTTCCTCCAGTCCTGGGGAAGCGCAGTGAGGTCAACAGATCCCCGGCTGATATCCTCCGGCAGTTCTGCCATTACCAGAACAAGATCATCCGGCGGATCGTTGGCGTCGAGATGCACGAAGTACTCCAGCATGGCCAGTGATTGGTGTTCCGAGGTGTAGCACAGGCGCGTGCCAGGACTGGACCACCGTCCGCCGTAGCGGTAGGCGCCTTCGCCATCGAAGGGGGTGCGAGCAAAGGCGGAACGCAGCACCCGGTAGACCAAGGTCAACTAATGCCGCCGAAGGCTATGCGCCCAAGAATGTTCTCCACCTGGCGGGCGCCCAATTCGGTATCGATGGCAGTAATCGGCTGGCGGCTGCCCAAGGCGCGGTTGGGGCTTTTGAGCCAGCGCGCGGCACGCTCCTGGCTCCCGAGGTATTGCTGAGCCAGTGCGACGATGCGGGCGAGCCGGTAGAGGCGGTCCGATTCAAAGCGCGCCAGACGCCCCGTCCCGCGACGGCGCTGGAGGCTGCGGGGCGACAAGTCCAGCGCCTCCGACAGCTCTTTCAGGGTGAGTCCGGAAGCATGCATGAGCCGTTCGACCACGGAGGAAGGGAAGCCCTCGCGGATGGCCTGGCACATTTCAGCATCGTTGGTCAGACTCCGGCCCAGGGTGCGTGCGCCACCGAGTTCTTTTATCACGGCTTGAAGTTCGTTTGCCATTTGTCGTCTATAGTAGCGACAAATGGCGTACCGGGTCAAGGAATGAAATTTCTTCTTGACAAAGTGGTATATGTAACCATGCAGTTACACATTATGCGCAACCGTTCGGTTACATATCTACCGGAAGCGACGTTCCGTGCGCTAGCCGATCCCACTCGGCGCGCCGTGCTCGACCTGCTTCGGAAAGGCGCGCAGCCTGCCGGACAAATCGCCGAGGCCTTCCCAATATCGCGTCCCGCCATCTCCAAGCACTTGCGCCAGCTGCGCCGGGCGCATCTGGTCACCGAATCGCGGCGCGGACGGCATCGCCTCTACCAGCTCAACGCCCAACCACTCCAGGCCGTCGACTCCTGGCTTGAGCTGTACCGGCAATTCTGGACCATGAATCTGAACAATTTGAAGTCGTTTGTCGAAGAGGAATACGCCCGGGAAACGGGAAATGTAAGAGCCAGTCATGTACCAAAAACAAAATAACTCAGGAGACAAATCGATGAAACTACACAAGACCGTAGCCGCCGCCATCATGATTCTGTCTTCGGCCAGCTTTGCCACGGCCGAGACGGATGCCCACAAAACATTTGACCTGCTGAAAGGCATGGAAGGGAACTGGACGGGGAAGAACTCGCATGGAGAAGCTCTCCAGGTCACGTTCCGGAGTACGGCTGGAGGATCCGCTCTCGTGAGCGAGATCCACGCCAAAGGCCCGGAAGACATGATTACCATGTTCCATTTGGATGGGGATCGTCTGCTCTTGACTCACTACTGCAGCGCCGGCAACCAGCCGCGCATGAAAGTCGTCGCTGCCGACGCCAAATCCGTCACTTTTGAGTTTGTCGATGGCACCAATATGGCGCCCCAGGACGGTCACATGCAGCACGTGACTTTCACGCAGGCCGATGCCGATCATCACACCGAGGATTGGGTATTCCTTGATCATGGCAAGGAATATCGAGAGCTGTTTACTCTGGAACGGGTGAAGTAACCCATCGATTCCGCAACAAGAGACCCCAAGTATGGCGAATACAATCATCACCGCCGATCTGGACGCCGTCATCTCAGAAATTGAGATCGCTGCGCCGCCGGAGCGGGTTTTTGAAGCTCTAACGGACCCCTCCCAGTTGCAACGCTGGTTTGGGGGCGATGCCAATTGCCCGGTAAAGTTCTGGAAAATGGACGCGAGGCTGGGCGGCCACTATAGCTACGCCACGGAAATCAGCAAGATTAACGTCAACGGCGTAAAACAATTTCAATGCCAAGGCGAGATACTCGAGTACGATCCGCCACGCTTGCTCGCCTATACCTGGATCGGCAATTGGCATCTCGATCCGAAGCGGCGGACCGTTGTGCGCTGGGAATTGCTACCCATTTCTTTTGGCACGCACGTCACGGTAAAGCATAGCGGCCTGGCCCAGGAGCCGGAAGCGCGCAAGGATTACAGCGGCGGCTGGGTTGGAGTTATGGAACAGCTGAAACAATTTTCGGAAAAGGAGTCGAGCCGATGATGGCCGCAACCTGCACGATCACGAAAGACCAAGATGCAATTCAGGGCGAAGTTTACGTCGCGGCGCCACCAGACCGCGTATTCCAGGCATTGACGGATCCGCGGCAGCTCATGCTGTGGTGGGGACAGGAAGGGTATGTACCACCACACGGATTGGCAGGCGGACGTTCGTCCGGGCGGGCCTTGGCGCTCGGAGGGCGTCGGCGATGCGGATGGAGCGCCCTACAATGTGCAGGGCGAATACGTCGAGGTGGAGCCGCCGCGCCTGGTTTCTTACACCTGGGTCGCAAGCTGGGCGGGTACGGAGAAGACTCTGGTGCGCTGGGAATTGGAGGCCAAAGACGGCGGCACGCTGGTGCGGCTCCGTCACAGCGGCTTCGCAGAATCGACAGCCGCCCAAGGGCACTACGACGGCTGGATCAGGGTAATCGGGTGGATGCAGGCGTTCGCGGAGAAGGGCGAAACTGTTGAGAATCGCGCGGCATGAAGCTGCAATTGTGTGGCGCGGGCACCCTCGCCCGCGAGGTCTTGGTTTTGCTTCAGGTAACAAATGCAAGGGTCACGTACCCGACCCAACCTCAAAACCACGCGGGCGGGGGCGCCCGCGCCACACGAGCGCGCCCCGTTCGGCTTAGGCAACTTTAGTGATTGGCAATATTCGCCGTCGTACCGTCCAGTTTGGTTATGGAAATTCTGAACGGTTCGGTGTAGGACAACGCTCGGTCTTTCAGGATGCTGAGTCCTACTTGTTCTCCCAGAAGAACAGAACCTTGCGTGGAACTGCGGAAGTGAATGCCAGCGTGAATTCCGTGCCCAAACGAGATGTTGTACGCCAGCTTACTGAGTTCGCCATTGACAGTGAGCGTGTCCCGATCCGTTCCGGTGTAAGGAACGAGTTGGGTACCGTCATCGGTGGGTACCATCACGTCCGTACCCGCGGCCAGAAGCAGGGGACGGATGGGCTGGCTACCATCGAAGAAGAACTTCAGCGCGGTAATGCAGGCGCCGCCCACCGTTCCGTGTCCCGTCGGATAGCACGGGTGCGGCGGCGCGGCTTCAGGAAATGCCTGCGGCAACAAGTAGCTGCCGAACTTCGTGAAAGTTGCAGCCAGACCCGCGGAATTCAGCACATCAGGATGCAGGAAGCCTGCCGCCTGAGGCATGGGGCTGACGTTGGTGATGTGCGCCTGCACCAGCGCGCCGTACTCTTCGGCCGCTGCCGCAGGTTAATGATCCATTTATGGAACCAAGCGGCTTTGAGTGCCCGGGTGGCCATTTCGGAGACCGTTCCCAGAGCGTCGGGCCCGCCGAAGGTGGCGAAGCCGTGTTCGGTTCTCGAGCCAGTGTACGGATTACCCGGGTTAGCCGGAGCATGGATTCCAAGCAGCACGAGAGCAGCCGTGAAGTAGGCCTGGTGCAGGGCATCCACATGGGTGTAGGCCGAGAGGGAACGTCCGTCCTTCAGGAAGCGGCTTATGGGGTCATACTGCAACGAGAAGGCCGGGGCTTGTCCATTCTGGATTCTTTGAAATTCGTTGGGATCCGTCAGAAAGTCCTGCCCGGGGAGGAACGTCTGCATCAGTTGATTGAGCTGCTGCGCGCCGTAAAACGTAGGTTGCAACAGAAGTTGGGAAAGGTAGGGTCCGTGAACGTTCCCATCGCCCACGAAGCCTTGGCCGCGGAACAGATTCTGCGGCGTGACCGGGGATGGATAGATGGTGTTGGCCGCACTGCGGATGTACGACAGCGTGTTCAGGTCCGTGGCCGCTTGCGCCGCCAGTGGACTGTTCACGTATTCCTGTACTGGGGTGTCGCGCAGCAGAGCCGCCCAGTAGTGCTCGACTTGCTCCGCCGCAGTCTGTGCGCTGGTAACACTGGGAGCCGGTGGAATGTTCGTGGCGTGCGAGTCCAGTCCTTCCAGGTCGAATGCAAGCGCACTTTGAGGCCCGTTGAAACCCGCCGTTGGGTTCGTTCCACCGGGATTACCCACGATGATGGCTTCAAAGTCCGCGAACTTGCCGCTGGTTAGAGCCTTGGTAAAGCTGACCCAGGCGGCTTGATTCACGATCCCGAGGCTGTCGTGCAGGAGCACTTTGCTCCAGCTTCCGCTGTGATCGGTAAACCTAGCGGCATCGCCATTGTCGGGCAGTACGCGGAGATCGATCGCCTCCGATGCCGCGACGCCCGCACGGTACGCCAAACTGCTGGCGGCACGGGTCTTGTCCTTGTAAGAGATGACAGAGGCTTCGGCCTGCGAGCCTTTGCCGCCAAGCAACGGTGCGAGGGGAACCATTGCAGAGGCGGCAGCGACGGCTCCCAAACCGCCGGCTCGTCCGAGAAATCTTCGCCGGCTGGGCGAAGAAATCTGCCTCTTATCAACGTTGGAGTTTTGAATAGGTGAGGGCTGGCCGAGGGCTTCGGCCACTTCGGGAACGTCGTTCGTCAGGACGTCGTTGTGGTGCAGGTCGCGCCTTTTCATGGATTTAGTCTCCTGAAGGTTCGCAGGCTCGCGCTTGGGCGAGTTGAGCGAAACAGACGGGGGTGTCGTCCGCAGCTAGGTGTGGTACAGAAAGTCGGCCGCCACGGGGCAAGCGGGCGAGGCACAATCTGCAAGGGACCCAGGCGAAGTTGGCGACGACGAGGCGGTTCACTTACCATCGCGACGAGGGGAGCGCGATACCGCAATAAATCAATTGCCGAGGAATGTAGCGGGAAGGTGGACTGCAGTCAACTGCAAAGTTTTGCACATTTGCACAGGGTCCAGGGGCGGCCCCGGCGCTCAATACTTTACATAATACTTGTTATCGGACATTAGCGAACAATCTACCTCAGACCAGTATTTGTGACCCTGCTGCCACCGCGAACACGATTTTGGGCTGGAAAAGCGTTCCCGCCACCCTGGCGGCGATGGCAATCAACTCCGTTTGGTCGGCGAAGACCTTGATATGCGCCGACTTCGACATGTCGGGCAGGTTCACCGCGCGCCCGTGGCGAATCATGGCAATCTGCTCCTCGTTGGCGGTGATCGACGGGATTTGCGGCAGGAGCTTCCTCGGGTGCAGGAACAGGGGCGCAACATTGCCTGGAGCCGATTCCACGGCTGCGGCCAGCTCCTCCAGGGTATGGGCGTCGCCGAGGGTAAACTCGCCGTGTGAGGACCGTCGCAGGCTCTCCAGGTGGGCGCCACAGCCCAGGGCTTGGCCCAGGTCGTGCGCCAGAGCCCTGATATAGGTGCCAGAGCTCACCCGGCTGCGGAAGGCTACACGGGCGTCTGGCAGAAGCTTTAGGTCGAATTCGTGCACGGTGACCTGGACGGGCGACAGCTTAACCTCCTGCTGGCGGCGGGCCAGCTTATAGGCCGGGACGCCTGCGACCTTTTTCGCCGAATATGCAGGTGGGAGCTGCTCGATCGCTCCCAGAAATCGGGAGGCTGCTTCCCTTACCTGATCCTCCTGCACTTCCCGCGCCGCGCCTACCGACGCCTGGCGTTCTTCGTCGGTGCCCAGGGACTCTCCGTCCGCGTCGTAGGTATCGGTTGCAAAGCCCAAGCGAATGATGCCTTCGTATTCTTTCTCCGCTTGCAGGTAGAACTGCGCCAGACGGGTGAAATCGCCGAGAACCAGGGGCAGAACCCCCGTCGCTGCAGGGTCCAGGGTTCCCAAATGTCCGACCGACCGCTGGCCAAGGATGCGGCGGACACGGTTGATGACATCGTGCGACGTCATGCCCGCGGGCTTGTCGATGATCAGAACTGCGTTTACCGCTTGCTCGCTCATGCAGACTTCCATCGTGGGACCTTGGTGGCGTTGGGGTCAACCTGTGTGCGAAGATTTTCTGCGGCCTCGACTGAGTCGCATAGGTTCTTCGACCCCAGCCTTCCATGATTCCTTTACGCGACGACCAGCCCTCTTTCAGCACCCCAGCAGTTACTTATTTCCTCATCGCGTTCAACACGCTGATTTACCTCTTCGAGAAAGCCCAGACACCAACTGGTTTGAGTGCTCTGTTTGAACAGTTTGCCTTGATTCCAGATCACGTTGCTTTGGGCCTGGCCGGCTACTCCGGCGGGCTGGTCGGAGCGGTACTTCCCATGTTTACGTCCATGTTCTTGCACGGCGGCTGGATGCACCTGATCGGCAACATGTGGGTGCTGTGGATTTTTGGGGACAACATTGAAGATCAGTTGGGGCACTTTCTCTACTTGGTTTTCTATCTCTTGTGCGGTTTAGGCGCAGCGGTTTTTCATGTCCTGTTGAATTGGGGATCACCGATTCCTACCGTTGGCGCGAGCGGGGCCATTGCGGGAGTAATGGGCGCATACCTGCTACTTTATCCGAGAGCCCGGGTCTCGACATTCCTGCCTCCGTTTTTCTTTTTTTCACTGCCGGCCTGGGTCGTTTTGGGATATTGGATCGTCGTGCAATTCTTCAGCGGGGCCGCCGCCAAAGTCATCTACGCGAAGCAAGGCGCCAGCGGAGGCATCGCCTTCTGGGCGCATGTAGGAGGGTTTGTGGTGGGCATGATATTGATCCAGATTCTACCCGAGCGCAAGGGTCGCTACCGATATGGAACGTGGTAAATAAGGCTACGGCCTTGAGCTTATGTTCCACAGCACGCACAGTCTCAAACGCGGGAGGAGCAAGAATGATTGATCGACGTGAATTCATCCGGCAAAGCGCCACGGGCGCAGGCGCCCTCGTGCTCGCACGCAAGGCCTTCGCCAGCGATACCCCCTCCGTTTCCCGAATCGAAATCCTGCTCAACGAACCGCTGGGAACGATTTCCCCGAACCTCTACGGCCACTTCACGGAGCACCTCGGCGGAGTGATCTACGACGGTCTCTGGGTTGGCCAGGACTCCAAGATCGCCAATATCGACGGCATCCGCAAAGATGTCATCGACCACATGCGGAAAATCAAGGCCCCTGTCATTCGCTATCCCGGAGGCTGCTTTGCCGACAGCTACGACTGGCGCGACGGTGTCGGCCCTGCCGGCAAGCGTCCCCGGCGTGCGAATTTCTGGGGCGACAAGTCCGAATCCAATCAGTTCGGCACCAACGAATTCGTCCGCTTCTGCCAACTCGCCGGAAGCCAACCCTACCTGGCTGCCAACGTGCGCAGCCTGCCCGCCGCTGAGTTCTACCGCTGGGTGGAATATTGCAACGCTCCGGCCAATAGCACGACGCTGGGGGAAATGCGCGCCGCCGCCGGATACGCAGACCCCTTCCACGTCCGCTATTGGGGCGTCGGAAATGAATCCTGGGGCTGCGGCGGTAATTTCACGGCGCAGGAATATGCCGTCGAGTTCCGCCGCTTCACCACCTGGGTTCCTCGGTTCGGCGAAGACTTAAGCTTCATCGCTTCAGGCGCCAGCGATTTTAACTACGACTGGACCCGCGGTTTCCTCGAAGAGATCGCGCGCAAGGACCCGGGCCAAATCAATGCGATCTACGGACTAGGTTTGCACTACTACACCTGGAATCTGAGCCGAGGCCGCACCAAGGACTGGGACGCCGGCAAAGGCGACGCCCTTAAGTTCGATGTGGTCGATTGGTATGAACTTTTCCGCGAAGGTCAAGTCATGGATTCGCTCATCGATGCGCACTGGAAAGTCATGGCGGAATTCGATCATGACCACCACATCAAGCTGGTTGTTGACGAATGGGGTCCGTGGTATCGCCCCGGCAGCGCGCAAACTCCTGACGACCTCCTGGAACAGACTCCTACACTCCGCGATGCCCTGTTCAGCGCAATGACGCTCGACATTTTCCAGCAGCATCCGGAAAAACTAGCCATGGCCAACTGCGCGCAACTGATCAATTGTCTGAACAGTCTCTACCTCGCCCACGAAGACAATTTCTGCATAACTCCGGTCGGGCACGTTTTC
>Ga0075021_10002100_pt1 | contig 10339 bp, 10 predicted proteins | sample ColStrG_CSR_2012_FD_72749 | JGI IMG/M metagenome (GOLD analysis project Ga0075021, IMG submission 72749) | Freshwater sediment microbial communities in response to fracking from Pennsylvania, USA - Cold Stream Run_MetaG_CSR_2012 | ecosystem: Environmental > Aquatic > Freshwater > Creek >... | reverse complement strand
GCAATGGGGGCCAGACAGGCGAACTCCAGGTCATCCTGGTGAGCCACGATGCCCAAGTCGGTGGTGCGCCCGAGCGCGGGGCCGAGCATGGCTCCGTCGGGCACCCAGACCTCAGCGTGTGGTCGCGCGTAGGTAAAGGCCATGGCCCGAAACCCTAGGCCCCGAGATCAGCACAGGCCGAGGGGCCGGTTGCCCATACTTGACCGTCCGGTCTAGTTTCTCGGCGCAAGGCAGTATCCTGCTTGCATCAGTCGCACGCTGTCGTCCCCGGCACACTCGGCCGGAGGATCGCCGCAGCACCACGAGAGGAGCCAGTCAATGGCCACCGCAGTCATCGTCGACGCCGTCCGCACCGCCGGAGGCAAGCGCAACGGAAAGCTCTCGGGCTGGCATCCCGTTGACCTCGCCGCCGAGACCCTCAAGGCCCTCGCCGAGCGCAACAACCTCGACCCCGCACTGGTCGACGACGTGATCATGGGTTGCGTCATGCAGGTAGGCGCCCAGTCACTCAACATCGGTCGCAACGCCGTGCTCGCCGCCGGTTGGCCCGAGGCCGTCCCGTCCACCACCATCGACCGCCAGTGCGGCTCGTCGCAACAGTCGGCGCATTTCGCGGCGCAGGGCGTCATGGCCGGGGCCTACGACGTCGTCATCGCCGCCGGCATCGAGGTCATGAGCGTGGTACCCATGGGCGCCTCGGCCATGGTCAAAGACGTCGGCTTCCCGTTCGGCGAGACGATGGGCATGCGCTACGCCGACGTTGGCGGTCTGGTGCCCCAGGGCATCTCCGCCGAACTCATCGCCGAGAAGTGGGGCCTGTCACGCGACGATCTCGACGCCTTCGGTGCCCTCAGCCAGCAGCGGGCCGAACGGGCCACCGCCGAAGGTCGCTTCGACAACGAGATCATCCCCGTCCGGGCCAAGCCCCGCGACAAGGAGACCGGAGAACTCATCCAGACTGACGAGCTCCACACCGTCGATGAAGGCATCCGCCCCGGCACCACCGTCGAGACGTTGGCCAACCTCAAGCCGGCCTTCAAGCCGGACGGCGTGGTCACCGCCGGGAACTCGTCGCAGATCTGCGACGGAGCCTCGGCCGTACTGATCATGAGCGAGGAGAAGGCCAAGGCCCTCGGCCTCACCCCCCGGGCTCGGTTCCACACGTTCGCCCTGGCCGGAGTCGACCCGGTGACGATGCTCACCGGCCCGATCCCCGCCACCCACAAGGTGCTCGAGCGCTCCGGACTTTCCATGGACGACATCGATCTCACCGAGATCAACGAAGCCTTCGCCTCCGTCGTGCTGTCGTGGGAGAAGGAACTGCACCCCGATATGGACAAGGTGAACGTGAACGGTGGGGCGATCGCCCTGGGTCACCCCCTCGGCGGTTCGGGCGCCAAGCTCATGGGCACCCTGCTCAACGAGCTGGAGCGCACGGGCGGCCGCTACGGCCTGCAGACCATGTGTGAAGGTGGCGGCATGGCCAACGCCACCATCATCGAGCGCCTCGGCTGACATTCGCCGCCGGCAGAGCGACCTTCCCATTCTGGCGATGATTCTGTCCCCACAGGGGACAGAATCATCGCCAGTTCGCGTGGTGCCGGGGCTGAGGCGGGGTGCCTAGGCTGAGGCCATGCGCAAGCATCCGATCGTCCTGGGCCTCGTGGTGGTGATAGCCATCGGCGCGTTGGCGACCGGCAAGGCGCCGTTTCCGGTGTTCGTCGCCGCGCTGGCCATGTATCTGATTCTGATGGCGGGCGTGATCATGCTGGGCGGCCTGGCCCGACCGGTACCCGAACCGCTGGCCGCCGGAGAGCTCCGCAAGGTCCGTCTCCTGTACCGGTGCAGCATCTGCGGCACGGAGGTACGCATGACCGCCGCCACCAACGAAGACCCGGAGCCGCCGCGCCATTGTCTCGAAGATATGGATCTCGTCGCCCCGACAATGGAATAGACCACCGCCCGGTTGTCCACCGCGTGTGGACAGGGTTGGGACTTGTTACCTTCCCGTCATCCTACGGACCCGCGACCGCCACGAACCGGGCCGGCGGCGGCGGCGGCGGCGTCAGTGATGCATCAGTGATATTGGGTGGCGGCGATGATGCCAGCCAGGATGAGGCCGAGACCGCCGAACACGTACCAATTGCTCACCGCTCCGGGCAGCAATGACACGTAGTTCAAGATGATGATGAGGATGCCCAAACCCCACGGGACAAACATGGTGGCGGGCCACCACGGCGGGCTGACCTTCTTGTAGGAGGGGACCGGTGGCGTGTACCGACTGGACGCATCCGGGGTCGTGGACCGGCCGCCCTTGGGCGTCACGCGACCCGACCCTTCGACACGTCGCTTCTGGGGACGATTCGGTTGGTTGGCCACGGCCCGCGAATCTAGCGGGGAACTGGCTGGCGGTCCTCCCATCCTTGACAGCTACGGTGGCGGCCGCATGGGAGCCCGGGTGTTGGTCATCGATAACTACGACTCGTTCGTCTACAACCTCGTCCAGTATCTGGGCGAGCTGGGGGCCGATCCCCTGGTGCACCGATGCGACGCTTTGACGCTCGACGAGATCGTGGCGCTCGACCCGGACGGTGTGCTCATCAGCCCAGGACCCGGCCGCCCCGAGGATGCCGGATTGAGCAACGAGGTCATCCGTCATTTCGCCGGTCGCCGCCCCGTCTTTGGCGTGTGTCTCGGCCACCAGTGCATTGGCCAGGTCTTCGGCGGCGACGTCGTGCGCGCCCCCGAGGTGATGCACGGCAAGACCTCTCTCATCCGACACCGTGACGGAGGCCTGTTCGCCGGGCTACCCAACCCGCTCGAGGCGACTCGCTACCACTCGCTCGTGGTCGACCGCGAGTCGATCCCTGAGGTGTTGGAGATCACTGCCGAGACCGACGACGGCATCGTCATGGGACTGCGCCATCGCCAGTTCGACGTCGAGGGCGTGCAGTTCCACCCCGAGTCGATTCTGACGACGGGCGGCCACGACCTCATCGCCAACTTCCTGGTCCGCGTTACCGCCTGATCACGGCGCCGGCGGGCCGGGTGGGATGACCTTCTTGGTCGTGGTCGACGTCGTCGATGATGTCGGCGGCGGCGGCGAGGTGGTGGTCGTGGTGGTGGCGGGCAGTCCGGTCGAAACGATGATGGTGATCGTCGATCCCGGAGTGGCTTGCTTGCCTGCCGCCGGACTGGTGCCAATCACCCGGCCGGAGGCGACCGTCGTCGACGACTGATCGACCTGATCGACCTTGAACCCGAGCGACGTGAGATTGGACGAAGCAGTCGCCGCGCTCTGACCCGACACGTCGGGAACGGCCAAGGCTGAGGGGCCACTCGACACGTTGATCGTCACCACCGAGCCCTTGTCCGCCTTCCGCGAGCCCGCAGGGTCCTGCGAGATCACCGTGCCGACGGCAATCTTGGGATCGTTCTGATCGACCGCGTTGACCACGAAGCCACTGTTTTCCAACAGGGAGGTGGCGGCGGCCTTGGAAAGTCCCACGACGGAAGGAACGTCACCCTGGCCCAGCCCGGCGCTAACGGTGACGACGACGGTCGAGTTCTTGTCGGCCTTGGTGTTGCCGTTCGGGCTTTGGGCAAACACGATGCCGGCCTTCACATCGCTGTTGGGCTCGGTCTTCACGTCGACCTGGAACCCCGAGGCCTGGAGGCTCGAGGTGGCCGCCTCGACGGTCTGGTTCACGACCGATGGCACATCAACCTGCGCGGACTTCGATTTGTTCAGCTGGGTCCCGAAGTAAAACAGCGCCGCCGCGACCACCAGCAACAGCCCAAGCAGCACCCAGAGGAACATCGAGCTGCGACCCTTCTGGTCCGGCTCGGGCGCGGCGTAACCCGAGGTGGGCGCAACCGCCGACGGAGGGACAGCACCGGCCACGACGACTGGAGCGCCGACTGACGGCACTGCCTGGGTTGCGGCTCCCACCGCCGAGACGGGCAGGCCCTCGAGGTAGTTGCGCAGATCGGCGCGCAGATCCTCAGCCGAGGCGTAACGCTGGGCTGGGGTCTTGGCCAGCATCTTGGCCACGATGGCCTCGAGCGCGGTCGGCACGGCAATGCCCACGGAGCTGGGCATGGGGGCCGGCTCCTGCACGTGTTTGTAAGCGATCGCCACCGGAGTATCGCCGCTGAACGGCGGGCGGCAGGTGAGCATCTCGAACAGGACGCATCCGAGCGAGTACAGGTCGCTTCGAGGATCCACCGGCTTGCCCTGAGCTTGCTCCGGCGAGAAGTACGTGGCGGTGCCCATGACGGCGCCGGCCTGGGTGAGATTCGACTGATCAGCGCCACCGGTGATCGCCTGGGCGATGCCGAAGTCGGCGACCTTCACCTGCCCGCTGGGGGAGATGAGGATGTTGCCCGGCTTCACGTCACGGTGGACCACGCCGTTGCGATGGGCGAACCCGAGGGCTGCGGCCACATCCGCGGTGATCTCCGCCGCTCGGCGCGGGTGGAGGGGACCGTCGGCGTGGATGATCTCCGACAGGCTGCGACCCTCGATGTATTCCATGACGATGAAGTAGGTGCCGCTTTGCTGACCCCAGTCGTAAATAGCGACGATGTTGGGATGGTTGAGGTTCGCCGCGGCTTGGGCCTCGCGCCGGAACCGCTCGACGAACGTCTCGTCTTTGGCGTACTCGGGGAAGAGGACCTTCACCGCCACGGGGCGATCGAGCAGCTGGTCACGAGCCAGGTACACATCGGACATACCGCCGCGAGCGAGTTTGCGGTGCAACTCGTAGCGATCGTTGAAAATAGTGGGGCCTTGGTCGGACATACGGCGAGCAGCCTAGTGACTACGCCGAGCGGCCAACTCGCGACGGGATTCGGGCCCACCGCGGCGCGCTAGTTGCCGCCGGCGGTCACGTCGGGTTTGGCCAGATAGGCCTGAATCACCTGCTTGGCGATCGGAGCGGCAACCCGGCCACCGGTGGACTCCGACGCGCCGGGTTGGTCGAGCACGACCACGGCGATGGCGATCTCGGGGGCTCCGCCGGGCGGCCCGGCGAAGCCGATGACCCAGGTGTGGGAGCGAGGCGGGTCCGTTCCCAGCTGTGCGGTGCCGGTCTTGGCACCGACCTCGTAACCGGGGATCTTCATGGCGACCGCCGTGCCGTTGGCGACCACGCCGAGCATGGCCTGGCGCATGGTCTGGGCGCTGTCCACGCTCAAGGGCTGAAGCCACTGCGAGATCGAACCTCGTTGGATCACCCTGCCCTCACTGTCACGCACCTCTCGCACCACGTGAGGCTTCATCGTCCGCCCGCCATTGGCGATGGCGGCGGCCACCAACGCCATCTGCAGGGGGCTGGCCTGCACGTCGCGCTGACCAATCGAGGATTGCGCCAGCGCCGGGAGGTCGTCTTTGAAGCTGGTGGGGAAGAACGACTCGACCGGAGCGGGCAGGTCGATGGGGGGGCGGGCGTTGAAGCCAAACGACTCGGCCCCGTGGATCATCTTGTCCGGCCCAATCGTCTCGGTCCCCATCTGTGCAAACGCCGAGTTGCAGGACACTCGCAAGATGTTGAAGAGGGTCCCGCCGCAAGCCTCGCCTCCGAAGTTGCTGATCGCCTTGTTGGTTTGCGGCGGCGTGTAGCTGGTGGCCACCGGATACGACGGATTGTCCACCGTGACCGTGCCCGTCTCGAGTCCCGTCGACCCCGTCACCACCTTGAAGGTCGAGCCGGGGAAGTACGTCTCCTGGTACTGGTGGGCCAGAAGCGGCTTGGCCGTGTCGGCGTTGTATGAGCCCCAGGCGAAGTTCGAGACCTTCGAATCCAATGACGAGACCAAGTTGGGATCGAAAGACGGATAGCTCCAGAAGGCCAACACCTCACCAGTCCTGGGGTCGAGCGCCACGACCGAGCCATTGCGTTCGCCTAACGCATCCTTGGCCACCTGCTGCAGGTCCTTGCGCACCGTGAGGGTGAGGTTGCCCACCTGAGCCCGCGGATTGAGCAAATCAGCGAACCCTCGGATCTGCTGACCGATGGTCTGGCCCGTGAGCTCAGGGTCGTATTGGCGCTCGAGCCCACTCGAGCCGTGATCGAAGGAGTAGTAGCCGGTGAGGTGGGCGAAGAGCTCACCCTCGGGGTAGTGCCGCTGCAAGGGGAACTGCCGAGCATCGGGGACGTCCACCGACTCGGCCAGCAAAGCGCCGTCGGCCGACGTGATCGTGCCCCGAGGCTTGTTGAACTGCTGCTTGACCTTGAGGGTGTTGAGTGGATGGTTGTCGAGGGTGTCCTTGTTGAAGACCTGGATCCAGTTGAGCATGACGAAGAGCGCGACGTAGCAGGCCAGCAGGCCGATCCCGAGACGTCGGATCTGGGTGTTCATCCGACGTTGACCAGCTCGAGCTTCTCGGCCGCCCGCCGCGAGGTTTCGTCGGAGACTCGCAGCAGCAACGCCACCAGGATCCAGCTCGAGACGAGCGACGACCCGCCGTAGGACACAAACGGCAGGGTCACGCCGGTGAGCGGCAACAGCCTGATGACGCCGCCGATGATGATGAAGGCCTGGACGCCGAGCAACGTCGACAGCCCGACGGCGAGGAGCTTGTCGAAGGCGTGGTCGGATCGTGCCGCGATGCGCAAACCGGAACCGACCATCAACAGGTAGGCGACGATGACCAGCGTTGCCCCGAACAGACCCAGCTCCTGGCCGATGGCGGCGAAGATGAAATCGGTCTCCACGTACGGGATGTGGTCCTGATTACCGATACCAAGGCCGGTGCCGGTGAGTCCCCCGTCGGCCATGGCGAAGAGACCCTTGATGTTCTGGTAGCCCTTGTCGATCGGGTCGGACCAGGGGTTGATCCATACCGTGACCCGGACCTTCACGTGGTCGAAGGTGCGCCACGCCAGGTAGGAGGCCACGCCGAACAGGCCGGCCCCCACCACGAGATAGGACGGCCGCGACGTGGCCACCCAAAGCATCACCACGAAGAGCGTGAAGAACATCAATGACGAGCCCAGGTCGCGCTGCACGACCATGATCATGATGGAGACCACCCAAGCGATCAGGACCGGCCCCAGGTGTTTCGGTTCGGGGAGGTTGAACGGCCCCAAACGAAATGTGCGCATGGCCAGGAGCTCGCGCTTTTCGACCAGGTAGGACGCGAAGAAGATGGCCAACACGATCTTGGCGATCTCGCCCGGCTGGAACCCGGCACCGCCGATGCTGACCCAGATCCTCGACCCGTTCACCGAGCGGCCGATGCCGGGCATCAACGGCAACAGCAGCAGGGCGATCCCGAACAATGCGAACGTGTACCGGTAACGCTCGATGACGCGGGTTCGTCGCACCACGATGAGCACGGCAACGAAGGCGGCGATGCCGACAGCCGTCCACAACGACTGCAGGCCGGCCAGCTTGGTGTTGCCGTTGGCCTCGGCCAGGCTGGCCACCATCACGTAGCCCAAGCCGTTCAACAGCGCGGCGACAGGCAACAAGATGGGGTCAGCGTCGGGGGCGAGGCGTCGCACCATGAGGTGGGCGAACAGCATGAGGCCCAGCACGATCAGCAGGAAGGGCCCGATGTCGAGCGGGATCTTCTTCTCCGACCCGAGGCTAGCCAGCACGTAGGCGGCGCCGATGATGACCACCACCATGATCAACAGGCCGAGTTCGGTGTTGCGCCGTCGGGGCCCCACCCCGGGCTCAGTTCCCGGTGCCGACGACGGTGGTCACGACGGTGCTGCTGCTCGTCGTCGGCTGGGTGGTGCGTAGCTGATCCTGGAGGTTGGCCAGGTACGTGTGGGCGTCCTCGAGGGTCGGCTCGATCTTGCCCTTGTCGATCTCGGCCACGGTCGCCGCCGGCACCGTGTCGCGGGTCAGGTCTGTTCGCTCCACCGCCTCGGGCTGGATCCACAACACACCGCCGGGCTTGCCCCGATAGATCACCACGGCGTTGTCGGTGAACCCGATGAAGTAGGTGCTCCGGCCGTAATAGGTGACGGCCACGAAGCCGATGGCGACGACCACCAGCACGGCCACCACGAACACCACGGCACGCCAGGTCACGGCGCGAGGGCGCTCCGCCCTTGGCGCCTTGTCGGGTTTGGTGGATTTCCGGCTCGTGCGCCCGTCCTCGCGTGGTCCCGCCGCGCCCATGGCTCGAGCCTCGCCCGACACCGCAGCCAGTACCCGATCCTCTTCGGGGATTGCGCCCGGGCCGTGGCTCGCCCCGTCATCATCGAGGACATCGACGATCACGACGCTGATGTTGTCGCGGCCACCTCCTTCGTTGGCCAACCGGACCAGCTCCCGAGCGGCATCAGTGGGATCAGCCAACTTGCGCAGGGTGGCGGCGATCCGGTTCTCATCGACCTCATTCGACAACCCGTCGGAGCACAGGATGTAGCGGTCCCCGGCAACGGGCAGCACCTCCCACGAGTCGACCATGACCCGCGCGTCGATACCCAGGGCACGGGTAACGATGTTGCGCTGGGGGTGGACCGCCGCCTCCGCCGGGGTGAGACGACCCTGGCGTTCGAGCGTGGCGACCAGGCTGTGGTCGTCGGTGACCTGCTCGAGCCGATCGTCCTTCAACAGGTACACCCGCGAGTCGCCCACATTGACGATGGCGAGTCGGTCCTGCCCGTCGACCTGGACCACGCTCATGGCGCAAAGGGTGGTCCCCATGCCGGCCAGGTCGGGGTCACTGGTGGCGGTGGCCACGACGTGGTCGTTGGCCACCTGCACCGCCCGCACCAGCGCGTCGGTGGTGGGCTCGTCGAGGGTCTCGCGCAACGACTCGATGGCCAGTTCCGACGCCACCTCGCCGGCCTGGTGGCCGCCCATGCCGTCAGCGACGGCGAAGAGGATCTCGGAGGTGAACACGGAATCCTGGTTGTTCTGGCGCACCAGGCCGGGATCGGTGGCCGAGCCCCACACCAGGCGGGTCATGCCAGCTCCAGCACGGTGTTACCGATCTGCACCTTGTCCCCAGTGTGCAGCGCGATCGCCCCGGCGACCTTCTGGCGATTGAGGTAGGTACCGTTGGTCGACCCGAGATCCTCCACCAGGAACTGACCGTCGCGTTGGAAGATCCGGGCATGCAGCTGGGAGGCGTAGGTGTCGTCCAGGGTCACCTGGCAACCGGCGGCTCGACCGATCGTCATCTCCGTCCCTACGGAGAACGAGCGGCCCCGTTGCTCGGCGGGCTCCACCACGACCAGGCGCGGCTCAGCCGGTTGCGCCTGCTGAGCCTTCCTGGCCTTGCGGGCGGCACGGCCGCCAGCGGGGACGACCGCGTCACGGGGGGTCACCTCGACCAACTTGGGCGGTCGCAGTTCGGCCCACACGGCGCGCAGCACGCGAAAGAAGAACAGGTACAGCAGGGCCAGGAGGCAGAGCTGGAGGATGGTGAGGAGTTGGGCGGACACGGTGACCCGAAGATTACCGGGGTGTCGCCGAGTGGCCGGTGCAGCCCCTGGGCGGGACAGGGTCACGAGGCCTGGAAGGTGACCCGGGCGTTGCCGAATGTCAGCTCGTCGCCGTCGCGCAGGTCACGTTGCACGACGCGAACGCCATTGACCTTCGACCCGTTGGTCGATCCCAGATCCACCACCGCGAAACCGTCGGGGGTGGGGCGGATCTCGGCGTGGCGCCGGCTCACGTTCGAGTCGTTGAGCACGATGTCACATTCGCTCATGCGGCCCACCACCATCACGGCGTCGCCCAGCACGAGCCGTGAACCGTTGGGCAAGAGGAGCGATCCAGCGCCGACCCCGCCCGGACCCTCCTTCATCCGCCCCACGACGGTGAAGGTACCGGGGTGGGTGGAGGCGTCGGCCAGCAACTCGATGGCGACGGGACCCATGAAGACGTAGCCCTCGTCGTGGGCATGTTCACGGGCCGCGTCGCAGAGCTCTCGAGTCAGCGAGTCGGCAATCTCCGAGAATCGCTCGTAGTCCTCATCACTGAGTCGGATAGTGAACGAGTTGGGCACCGCAGTGCGGCCCCGAACGTCAACCGAGCGGTGGTCGTCCATCTCCCGCACCAGCCGGCGGCCGAGCTCGATCGGACGCAACCCGCTGCGAAAGACGCGGGCAAAGACGCCTTCGACCATGTTCTCGAGTGATCGCTCGAAGCCCTTGATACCCATCGGGCCGACAGGTTACCGGCGTCGGGCGAACGCTCGAAGTCGGATCGAGACGGGTTGCCCGTCTTGTCACGAACGTGAAGCCTTCGACTACCCTCGGGACTTCGTTACTCGCGCGAGTGGCGGAATTGGCAGACGCGCAGGATTCAGGTTCCTGTGCCCGAAAGGGTGTGAGGGTTCAAGTCCCTCCTCGCGCACCAGTAGGCG
>Ga0075021_10002099_pt1 | contig 10340 bp, 7 predicted proteins | sample ColStrG_CSR_2012_FD_72749 | JGI IMG/M metagenome (GOLD analysis project Ga0075021, IMG submission 72749) | Freshwater sediment microbial communities in response to fracking from Pennsylvania, USA - Cold Stream Run_MetaG_CSR_2012 | ecosystem: Environmental > Aquatic > Freshwater > Creek >... | reverse complement strand
CGCATACGTCCGAGGACGAGGGAGGCGAGCGGATAGACGGAGACGACCGCATCGGGACGGAAGTCCTTGATCGCCCGTTTGAGCTTGCGCCGGGTGAGGCAGGTGTCGAGCATCACCGCGGGCGCACGGAGCAGCGGCGCCATCTTGTAGCTGAGCTCATAGCTCCACGGCGCCATGCGGAGTTGCACCTGGTAGAACCACCGAAGCACCGGCCCGATGTGGAACGCGACGGCATCGAGGAAGTCGACGACCTCGACCCGATGTCCGGACGCCTCGAGGCGCCGCCGGAGCTCTTTGGCCGCGCCGTCGTGACCCGCGCCCATGGACGCAGACACGATGAGGATGCTCCGCCGCACGAGAGCAGAGACTACCGTCCACAGGGCATGGCGGCCGTGTTGTTGGCACTCGGGGCGGCCCTCGCCTACGCCGCGGCTTCGGTGCTGCAGCAACGCGAAGCCCGGGCCGACACCGGCTTGGGAGCCGAGGGCACGGCCGGTGGAGGCATCCGCCTGGTGCTGCGCCTCGCCCGGAAGCCGATCTGGCTGGCGGGTCTTGCGGCTGACGCACTGGGCTACGGCCTCCAGGCGGTGGCGCTCGGGGTCGGAGAACTTCTCGTCGTTCAGCCGGTGTTGACCAGCGGCATCCTCTTCGCCCTCCCCGTGAGCGCCTGGTGGGCGGGCCGCAAGCTGGGACGCAGCGACTTCGCCTGGGCGTCGGTGCTGGCGATCGCGCTCACGGTGTTCCTGTTGCTCGCGGGTACCGACGGCGGGCGCAACCGAGCGTCACCGGAGGCCTGGTTGGCCTTCGCCGCCTTTGCCAGTCCCGTGCTCATCGTGTGCATCGTCGGCGGCGCGCGATCGATCGGCACGCGCCGAGCGGTCCTGTTCGCGTTCGGTGCCGGGGTGCTCTTCGGCATCAGTGCGGCACTGACGAAGTCCAGCGTCGTGCTCCTCCATCGACATGGGCTCGGCGCGCTGTCCTACTGGGAGCCGTACGCGCTCGCGGTGATCGGCGCGCTCGGGTTCGTCGTCAACCAACGCGCGTTCCAAGCCGGCTCCTTGACCGCGTCTCTCCCCACGCTGACGGTGGTCGAACCCGTGGTCGCGGCGATCATCGGCGTGACCATGTTGCACGAGACGGTGGCCACGAGCGGCGTCCTCGAGTGGCTCGCGGTCGCGGCGTCGGTCGCCGCCATGATCGCAGCGACGGCGGTGCTCTCGCGTTCCGCGGCAAGCGCCGACACGATTCACGAGCACCAACTCGCCGACGTGCTCACCCGCGGCGAGCGGGAGCGTTGAGCAGCTCGTCACTGGACCGAGAACGGCAGGAACTCGTAACGACGGGTGAACGCGCCGTCGGCGAACCGGCCGGCGGCGGCGTCGACGTTGAACGCGGGTGCGCGGCGCAACAGCTCCTCGACGACGATGCGACCCTGCAAGCGCGCGGCGGCGGCGCCGAGACAGAAGTGCGCACCGCTCGAGAAGGTGAGCATCTCGGGGATGTGACGAGTCACGTCGAGATCTTCGGCGTCGGCCCCGAACTGGCGCGGGTCGCGGTTGGCCGCGCCGTAGCAGAGCAGCACGCGATCGCCGGCCGCGATGTTCCGATCGTGCAGCTCGACTGATCGCGTCGCCACGCGACACAGACCTTGCACCGGCGAGGTGAGCCGCAGGAATTCCTCAACTGCATTGGGGATGCGCGAAGGATCCTCGATCAGCAGCGCGCGTTGGTCTGGTCGCGCGTCGAGCAGCTCCAACGCGCCCGCGAGCATGCCGGTGGCGGTGTCGTTTCCGCCCGCGATCATCACGAACGCGTAGCCGAGGATGCCGTCGAGTCCGATCCCCGCGCCGTCGTCGTCGGCGTCGAGGAGGATCGACACCAGGTCGTCGCCACGCTCCACCCGGCGGCGGTTCACCAGCTCGGTGAAGTACGCGTAGAGCTCGCCGATCGCGGCGGCCGCGCCCTCTCCGTGGCCCGACGACGATGCCTGCACGATGTGCGACGTCCACTCCCCGAACTTCGGCCGGTCCTCGACCGGAATACCGAGGTACGACGACACCACCCAGTTCGGCGTGGGTTCACCGACCGATCCCACGAAATCGCCCGAGCCCGCGGCGATCAGCGCGTCGATGCACTGCACGACGAAGCCCCGCAGGTCACGTTCGATCTCGGCCACGTGGCGGGGGGTGAACCCACGGTTGACGAGGCGGCGGTACCGGGTCTGGTCGGGTGGGTCCATCATCACGATCGTCGGCGCCAGGCCGAGCTCCTCGACCTCGTTCCGGAACGTCAGCCCCTGCGCGGAGCTGAACGTCGCCGTGTCGCGCGCCGCCGACCACACATCGCGGAAGCGACTCAACACCCAGAACCCGAGCGGGCTGCGGTGCACCGGGTCTTCGTCGCGCAGCTGGGCATAGAGCGGGAACGGATCGCGCCAGGTGTCGCGGCCGAACGGTTCGTATGCCGGCCCCGTCGACATCAGTTCAACCCGTCGCGCAGCACGGCGACGATGACGCGCATGGCGAGCACGGTCGCGCAGAACAGGCCGAAGTAGCCGAACAGGCGGAACAACGACGTACGGTCCGAGAACGCGGGTCCGTCGTCGATCGCAATGAGACCCACCGATACGAGCCCGGTCGCGCCGGCGAGGAACGCGAGCACAAAGCGATTCACGAGCCGGGCCACGACGCGTTCGTCGTGTTCATCGGAGAAGTGCGAGACCCGCACGCGCAACCCGTCGCGTTCGAGGCTGCTGAAGGCGCGATCGATGTGACGCGGAAGCCGCCGCAGCATCGGCACCGTCCGCAGGATCTCGTCGCGCACCGCCTGCTGCACCGAGTTGGGGTTGATCAGGCTTCGGACCCACTGGGCCGCAATGCTCTCGGCGGCGTCGATCACGGAGTAGCCCGGTGCGATCGTGGTGAGGGTGCCCTCCAACACGATGAGCGCGCGGAAGAAGGTGCTCCACTCGGCCGGCATCGTGATGCCGTAGTCGAACATGAGCCTGAGCATGGCGTTGAACATCGCGGCATCCGGTTGCGAGCCCGGGGCAAGGTGCTGCGCCATGAAGCGGGCCAGCGCGCGTTCGAAATCGTTCACGTCGACGCCGCGCCGGAGGCTCGCGACCTGCAGCACGGCTTGCACGACAGCATCGGCGTCGCGACGGCTCACCCCGGCCATGAGGTCGCGCAGCGCCGCCTGCTGCACCGGATCGAGACGACCGACGGCGCCGAAGTCGATCAGGGCGAGCTGACCCTCCGCCAGGAGCATGACGTTGCCCGGATGAGGATCGGCGTGGAACACCCCCTCGTGCAGCATCTGCTCGAGGAACGTGCGCAACAGCGAATCCGCGAGCTTCACGCGCTCCGCGATCCGGGTGCCCGACCAGTCGACCTCGCGCACACTGGAGCCGTCGAGCCACTCCATCACCAACACCCGCGACGTGCTCAAGTCGTCGTACACGACGGGAATGCGGATGTGCGCGTCCGACGGCATCGTCGACGCGATCGCGTGCGCGTTGCGCGCTTCGATCCGATAATCGAGCTCCTCGCGCAACCGGTCCGAGAACTCGGCAACGAGGTCGCCAACCCGATACTCGCGGCCCCACGAGGTGCGCGTCTCGATGACGTGGCCCAGCTCCTCGAGCACCGAGAGGTCGACTCGCACCGACTCGTCGATGCCGGGCCGCTGCACCTTCACCACGACGGGGGCGCCGTTGGGAAGCTGGGCGCGGTACACCTGCCCGATCGATGCCGCCGCCAACGGTTGCCAGTCGAACCCGGGGAACACATCGGTGAGCGGGGTGTCGAGCTCTTCCTCGAGCAGCTCGGCGATCGCGGCGCGCGGCGCGGGGCGGACGTGGTCCTGCAACAGGCCCAGCTCCGCCGCAGCCTGCGGCGAGACGAGGTCGGTGCGGGTGGACAGCACCTGACCCAGCTTCACGAACATCCCCCCGCACTCTTCGAGCGCGAGCCGCAGCCGCCGCACCGGCGGACGACCGCCCGCCGACTCGACGTCGTCCCGACGACCCAAGCCGAGCGACGGACCGAGTCCGTTCCGGACCGCGATCCGGGTGATCTCGGCGTAACGCTGCACGCGGCGGCCACGACGCCGCAGCGAGCGCACAGGGTGCGGCACCGATTGCAGGCCGGTCTGGGCGCGCATGACGAGCCCCGGCCGGGCCAGGAACTCGAGCCACACCGCGGCCGACATCGCGCCGAGCAACGAGAACAGGAACAGGTTGCGGCTGAAACCGTCGGACGCGGGCACGGTGTCGGCCGCGATCCACAGGGCCACGACCGCGCCGATGACCCAACCGGCGGTACCGGAGATCACCGTCGCCGCGAACGAGCGGCGCACTCCGAGCACGCGTCCGATCACCGCACTGGCGAGGAGCGCGAAGACGAACGCGGGGAGGAGGAGCCAGAGCTCGTCGCCGAGCCGCTCGAACACCGTGGCGGCGAGAGGGATGATCATCGAGGGCAGCCGATCGATGGAGCTATCGGAGCTCCTCCACGAGCAGCTCGCTGTCGGCGTAGCGCGCCCGCAAGACCTTCTTGTCGAACTTGCCGACGCTGGTCTTGGGCACCTCGTCGATGAAGGCCCATCGCTCGGGGAGTTGCCACTTGGCAACGAAGGTGGCGAGGAAGTCGCGCAACTCCGTGGCGGTCACCTTCCCGTCGCCCCGCAGCACCACACACGCGAGCGGACGCTCGTCCCACCGCGGATCGGGCACCGCGATGACCGCGGCTTCGACGATGTCGGGGTGCGCCATGAGGTGGCCTTCGAGCTCGACCGACGAGATCCACTCGCCGCCCGACTTGATGACGTCCTTGGAGCGGTCGGTGATCTTGATGAAGCCGTTCGGAGTGACACTGGCGATGTCGCCCGTGCGCAACCAGCCGTCGTCGAACTTCTCGGGTGCCGGATCGCCGTAGTACGAGGCCGTGATCCACGGCCCCCGCACCTGGATCTCGCCGACGGCGTCGCCGTCCCACGCCAAGACCACACCGTCGTCGCCGACGATGCGCAGTTCGACGCCAGGGATGACACGCCCGGTGAGCGTGCGCCAGTCGAGATCCTCGGGCGTACCCGGCGCGACGCCGCGTGGGGGGTGGCCGGCCGCAGCCAGGGGGCTCGTCTCGGTCATGCCCCAGCCCTGGATGATCCAGACGCCGAAGCGTTCGTGGAACCGCTCGATGAGCGCGCGCGGCACCGCGGCGCCACCACATGTGACGTGGCGCAGGTGCGAGAAGTCGACGTCGTGGTCCTCCGCGTAGCGCAGGAGCTCGGACCAGATGGTCGGAACCGCGCACGCGCACGTGACCGGCTCCTGCGCGATGAACCGGGACAGCGGCTCGGCCTGCAGGTAGCGACCCGGCATCAGCAGGTCGGCGCCCGCCATCCACGCGGCGTACGGCGCGCCCCACGCGTTGGCGTGGAACATCGGGACGATGGGCAGAATGCGGTCGTGGTCCGTGTACGCGACGACCGAACCCGTCGCCGTACCCAACGAGTGCAGGAACGTGGAGCGGTGCGAGTAGACGACGCCCTTCGGGTTGCCGGTGGTGCCGCTCGTGTAGCACATCGCGGCGGCGGCACGTTCGTCGACCTCGGGATACTCGAAGCCGGTGGGGTCGCTCGCCGCCAACTGCTCTTCGTACCGGAGCACCCGAGCTTCCGGTGCCGCGTCGACCAGGGCCGACGCGTCGCCGTCGCCCACCACGAGGTAGGCCTCGACGGTGGCCAGCTCGCCGGCCACCCGCGCCAGGAGCGGGATGAGGTTGTCGTCGACGATCACCACGCGATCGGCCGCGTGGTTGACGATCCACGCGAGCTGCTCGGGGAAGAGCCGTAGGTTCAAGGTGTGGAGGACCGCGCCGATCGCCGGTACCGCCAGGTAGGTCTCCATGTGCTCCTGCGTGTTCCACATGAAGGTGCCGACCCGATCGCCGGTCTCCACGCCGAGCGCGAGGAGCGCGACCGCAAGCCGGTCGGCGCGCGCCGCGACGTCGGCGAACGACGTGTGACGACTCGTCTCGCCCTCGAAGGTGACGATCTCGCTCTCGCCGTGCACGGTGCGGCCATGCCGGAAGATCATGCCGACGGTGAGCGGGAAGTCCTGCATGGTCGACTGGATCATCGTGCTGTGCTCCCCATCCAATTGGTCGATTCCGAGGGGAGCGTACTCGGACGTTCGCCGCGCAGTCTCGGGGTCACCCCCCGTAGTTCATCCTCGTGTCCTGCATGGCCAGCACCGGCGTGTCCTCGTCGAGTTGGAAGCCACAGTCGACGATCTCCCCGATGAACAGCGAGTGACCGCCGAGATCGATCGATTGGCGCACCTCGCAGTCGACGAAGGCCACGGCCTGATCGAGGATCGGCGCGCCGGTCGCGCCGTCGTGGAACGCGAACCCGTTGAGGGTGCGCGCGTCGAGATCGACGTCGACGGGCTTGGTGAACTTGCGCACGATGGACCGGTCGTCGTGCGCGACGAGGTTGATGCTGAACACGCCACCCGCCGTCACCAGCTCGTGGGTGAACGCCTCGCGCTCGATGCCCACGCCGATCAGTTTGGGGTCGAACGACAGCTGCGTGACCCAGTTGATGGTCATGCCGTTGCGGCGCACGCCATCGCGCGAGCCGAGCACGTAGAGCCCGCTCGGCATCTTCCACAACACACGGCGCCGGAGCTTGTCGTACTCCTCGGCATCGCGGCCGGCGGGGACGGGACCGACGATTCCCTGCTGCGTGGGCATGCGCGCAGGCTAGGCCGGAGGGAGCAACCGCTACCCCTGCAGGGTGGCCGCCAGGTCGGCTTCGCGTTCGAGCCCGACGGGTAACGGCAGGTCGAGCGCGGCCCACACTGCGGCCTTGGCGGCACGGACGGCGGCGGCGGGGCGCGCGGCCAACGCCGCAGCCAGCTCGTCGGTGCGCGCCCGGAGCGCGGCCCGCGGGACCACCTCGTCGACGAAGCCGCGGGCGTGCGCGTCGGTGGCGGCGATCCGCTCGCCGGTGATGACGGCCGCGAGCGCGGCGGCGTTGCCCACGAGCCGGGGCAGCGTTTGGCTCGCGCCGCCTGCCGGCAACATCCCGACGTGAGCTTCGGGGAGCGCGACCACGCAGTCGTGGGATGCGATGCGCACGTCGCACTGCAAGGCCAGCTCGAACCCGAACCCGACCGCGTTGCCCTGCATGGACGCGACCATCGGAACGGGAACGGCGCGTAGCAACCCCCACACGTCTCGCTGCCAGCGCGCGTCGCGCATCGCGAACAGGGACGGCGCCGTACCGAACTCGCGCAGATCCGCGCCGGCCGAGAAGTGGTCGCCCGCGGCGGTGAACACCACGACGCGCACCTCGGGGTCGGCGAGGATCGCGGTGAGCACCTCGCACAGCGCGTCACGAGTCGCCACGTCGTAGATGTTGATCGGGGGGTGGTCGAACGTGATCTCGGTGATCGCCCCGCGTGCGTGCACGCGCAGCCGGTCGTCAGCCACCGCGGCGCTCCCGCTCGAGGAGGTGGCCGACCGCACCCTCCAGCGACACGCGAGCCCGCGTACCCGCAGGGTGAGCAGTCAGCACGTCGACGGCGGTGATCGCCGCGATCAGTCCCGCCACCGGGTCGGCGACCGACGTACGGGCGAGGCGGGGTGGATGGTGCCGCACGGCCCACCCCCCTCGCGCCTCGGCCGCGGGCCCGTACCCCGGGCGATCGCCGTCGATGAAGGCCGCGACCCGAACCTCGGAGAGGCGCGGCGTGAGCCCCGCGTTGGCCAGCACGCGGGGTGGGTGACCGAGCACGAGGAGATCGGCACCGTCGAGCAAGTTGGCGAAGCGATCGCCGTCGCGAGCGTTCCCAAGGTCGAGAAAGCGGCGTTGCTGACCGAGCGCGAGGCACCTACGCAACGGAAACGGATCAGGACGACCCGGGTGTTGGACATCGAGCACGCGCGCACCGAGTCGCGCGAGCACGTGGCCGGCCAGGGGAGTCGCCCACGCGGTACCGAGAACGACGACGGTCGCGCCGCGGAGATCGGGTGCGTCGATCTCGGGGACGGGGTCAGGACGCGCCGACGTGGCGCGCACCGCAACCGCGGGGAGCATCCACGCTGCGGCCTCAGTGTCGATGACCTCGGCCGCGAGGTCACCGAGATCCGGAAACACCGCGCCCTGAGCGAGGGGCGGCGCGCCGAGCGTCGTCACCATCGCCGCGAAGTCCGACCACGCCGTCGGCGGACCCGGATGCACCCAACCGTCGGCGGCGCGTAGCAGCGGCGCGGGGGCGGGCCACCCGGACGCCGCAACGGATCGCACCCACAGATCGGCACCCGGACGCGCCAGGGGCGGCGCCGCGAGCCCCAGGCGCGCCGCGAGGTCGCCGAGCGCGCGTCGGGCGAGCGCGACTCCGGATCGGAGTGCGCAGTTTGCGGTCACTCGCCCGTGAAGCGCGGCGAACGCTTCTCGAAGAACGCGGCAATGCCCTCGGCGCGGTCGGCCGTCGTCGAGATCAACAAGTTGAGGTCGGACTCGAGCCGCAGCGCATCGGCGAGCGTGAGATCGCGTCCGCGGTGCACGGCGTCGCGCGCCGCGGCTTGTGCGCGCGGCGCGCCGGCCGCGAGCTGCCCGGCAAGAGCCTCCGCGCGCACACCAGGTTCGGCGTCGACGACCGCGAGACCGCTGCGCGAGATCGTCTCGGCATCGACCGCTTCGCCGACGACGAGCATGCGCAGCGCCAGCGCGACGCCGCCGGCGCGGGTCAACCGCTGCGTGCCTCCCCAACATGGCAGCGCACCCGCGCCGACCTCGGGGAACGCCATGGTTGCGTCGGGACCGATGATCCGGAGATCGGCGGCCAGCAACAGTTCTGCACCCGCGCCGATCGCCGCACCGTTCCACACCGCGATGGTCGGCGCCGGGAAGGCGGCAAGCACCGCAGCCGGGTCGCGCAGTCCGACGGGCGTCAACGGTCGCGGCTCCGGCACGCCGACGCCCGTCAGCGCCCGGAGGAGCAGCGCGCGCGGCGGCTGGGCCTCGACGAGATCGTCGAGCTGCGCGAGCAGCCGTGCGCAGGCCGCGCCCCCGATGTCGGCAAGGGGCCCTGGCGCGAGGTCGATCGTGACGACGGCCGTGATCAGCTGCCTCCGCTCACGCGGCGACGCGCGCGAGCGCGTCGACCTCGGACCGCTCGGCCGCGGTCAAGGTCCACGCGGTCGTCGCGGCTGCGTTGGCGCGCACCTGCTCGGGCGAGGTGGCACCCGCGATCACACTTCCCACCGTCGGCGCGCCGGCCAACCACGACAGCGCGAGCTCGGGCAGCGTGTGCCCGTGGGCTTCGGCGTACTCGCGGAGACGCTCGACCACGTCGAACTTGGCGTCATTGGCGAACTGGTCGGCCATCGGCCCCCACGCCGCCAGGCGCGTGCCCTCGGGGTGCGGTTGACCCTTCGAGTACTTCCCCGTGAGCACGCCACTTGCCAACGGGAAATACGGCATGAGCACGATGTCGAGTCGCTGGCACGCGGGGATCACGTCGTCTTCGACCGCACGGTTGAGCAAGCTGTAGTCGTTCTGCGCGTTCACGAAGCGCGGGACGCCGAGCTCCTTCGCCACCGCGTCCGCTTCGTCGAGCATCGCGCCCGTGAAGTTCGAGCAGCCGATCTCGCGCACCTTGCCCGCGGCGATCAGCTTGGCGAACGCCGACAACGTGTCCCCGATCGGCGTGACGGCGTCGGGAACGTGCAACAGGTACAGATCGATGTAGTCGGTACCGAGCCGGGTGAGGCTCTCCTCGACCACGCGCGTGATGAGCGATTCGCTCCCGCCTGCCTCGCCTTCGGGAACCATTCCGCCGACCTTGGTGGTGATGACGGCATCCGCGCGGCGCGAGCCGAGCGCGCGGCCGAGGAACTCCTCCGACTTCCCGCCGCCGTACATGTCGGCCGTGTCGAAGTGGTTGATCCCGGCGTCGAGCGCGGCATCGACGACCGCGCGCGACGCGTCTTCGTCGATGCGCATCCCGAAGTTGTTGCATCCGAGCCCCGCCACCGAGACCTCGAGGCTTCCCACCTGACGGGTTTCCATGTCGTGTTCCACCTCTCGGTCGCTCCGCCGGTCCGGTCCATCGCTCCGCCGGTCCGGTCCATCGCTCCGCCGGTCCGGTCCATCGCTCCGCCGGTGCGGCGTGTGGCCCACGCTACCGCCGATCACGACCGGTAGGGTCGGCCCGTGACCGACCTCGCGCGCGCGTACCGAGGTGTGCGCACTCGCCTGGCCGATCTTCTCGCGGCCGCGCCCGCCGGCGACCTCGACCGACCCGCTCCGGCGACGCCGGAGTGGAC
>Ga0075021_10002098_pt1 | contig 10344 bp, 5 predicted proteins | sample ColStrG_CSR_2012_FD_72749 | JGI IMG/M metagenome (GOLD analysis project Ga0075021, IMG submission 72749) | Freshwater sediment microbial communities in response to fracking from Pennsylvania, USA - Cold Stream Run_MetaG_CSR_2012 | ecosystem: Environmental > Aquatic > Freshwater > Creek >... | reverse complement strand
GTTTGCTCTGAAGCTGACGTTCTAACCTTTAGCGGTCCTTTTGTTCGGAGGGGGCCTTGGCTCCCTCTTTTTTTTCGAGCAACAGGCAGGTGTGCCGCTTGATGCCTCAACGCTCTCCGGCGCCCCTAACTCGGCGTGCATCATTCACATAGAAGGATTGTATGCATCAATAGATACGTACACTCTTACCACTACAAAATGTTCCACGTGGAACATTTCTCACAATTGCGCATGGAGCCGCCCGTCGGCCGGCCCCGGCCAATGGGCCCAGTTGACCCCCGGAGTCCAGACAGCCTACCATTACGCTTCACGCGGGCGAGGGCGCCCGCGCCACAACACGTCATGGATTTGATTGGGCAAACCGTGTCGCATTACCACATCCTGTCGAAGCTGGGCGGGGGCGGGATGGGTGTGGTGTATGAGGCCGAGGACACGCGGCTCGGCCGCCACGTGGCCCTGAAATTCATCCCGGAACACCTGGCGGGCGATGAGAAATCGCTCGAGCGCTTTTCGCGTGAGGCACGGGCGGCGTCGCTGCTGAACCATCCCAATATCTGCACCATCCACGACATCGAGGACGGCAACGGGCAGCCGTTCATCGTCATGGAGAAACTGGAAGGCGAGAGCCTGAAGCAGCGCATCCACGGCAAGGCGATGGACACCGAGGAACTGCTGGATATCGCGGTGCAGGTGGCGGACGCGCTTTCGGCTTCGCATGCCAAAGGGATCGTGCACCGGGACATCAAACCAGCCAACATTTTTCTGACTCCAGGAGGGCAGGTCAAGATTCTGGACTTCGGGCTGGCGAAACTAGCCAGAGACAAAGTCGGAACCAGCACGGACTCGTCCCTTGAGGACTCGCTCACGCAAGTGGGAGTGATTCCGGGGACAGCCGTGTATATGTCGCCGGAGCAGGCTCGGTCGGAAGACCTGGACGTGCGCAGCGATATTTTCTCCTTCGGCGTTGTGCTGTACGAGATGGCCACGGGCAAGAAGCCGTTTACCGGATCGAATGTGGTGACGACGCTGCATGCTGTGATTCATACCAAGCCCGCTTCGCCCCTGTCGTTGAACCCGGACCTTCCCACCGAACTGGGGGGCATCGTCGGCCGGGCGATGGAAAAGGATCGCGACAAGCGCTATCAGAACGCTTCCGAGATGAAGGCTGACTTGCAGCGACTGAAAAAAGAAGCGGAGTCGGGATCGGTGCGGACCGGGATGCATCAAGCAACTCCGCTGCATGTGGTGACGAGCGCGTTTCAAAGTGCGAGCCCAAAGCAGAACTGGATCATCATCGGACTCGCGGCTCTGCTCGTGACGGTGCTGGCCTCGGTGGGAGCATGGTGGTTCAATCATCGGATTCCCGGTGGAACGGTGCAGGCAAGCAACCACACCATCGCGGTACTGCCGCTGCAAAATATCAAGAACGATTCGGAGGGCGAGTTCCTGCGGGTCGCGCTGGCCGATGAAATCGCCAATGCGCTGACCTATGCGCGGACATTGGAGATTCGGCCCTCGGCATCGACGCAGAAATACAGCAACGGTGAAGCTGACCCGACGAAGATCGGGCGCGAGTTGCGGGTGGGGACGGTGGTGGCGGGACACTTTCTGCGGCAAGACAAGATGGTGATGGTCACGCTGGAAGCAGTGGAAGTGAAAGACAACCGGTTGATCTGGACGGGAACCCTGACCTCGCCTGGAGACAATCTGATTTCGCTACAGAGCCAGATCGCCAAGAAAGTCCGGCAGGAACTGCTGCCGGCGCTGGGCGTGGAGAGTACGGCGCTGGAAGCCAGTAGCGCGCCCGCCAACAGCACCGGCTATGACCTGTTTCTGCGCAGCGTTTCGGCTCCGCACGACGGAGCTGCGAACAAGGAAGCGATCGCGATGCTAGAGCGGTCGGTGGGGCTCGATCCGAACTATGCGCCGGCCTGGGAGGCGCTCGGGCGGCGGCGCTACTTCGATGCAATTTATTCCGGAGGCGGCGCCGCGGGCTATCAGCGCTCGAACGCGGCGTACCAACGGGCGCTAAGCCTGGAGCCGAACCGGGTAAGCGCGGCGGGATTCCTGGCCACGAATGAGGTGGAATCTGGGAACCTGGACAAGGCGTACGCAGACGCGAAGGAACTTGTCAAACGGCGTCCGGACAACGCCATTGCACACTATTCGCTGGCCTACGTGTCGCGGTACGCGGGGCTGTTGGAAGAAGCGCAGAAAGAGTGCGACGCAGCGGCGGCCATCGATCCAGGAAACTTCAACTTACGCTCGTGTTCTTTCGCGTTTTTTGAAGCGGGAAAAATGTCGTGGGCCAAACAGTATCTGAATAAAGACACGGGCTCGGAGTGGGCGGGCGCGGTGATGGTCTCGGTGCTGCTGCGCGAAGGCAGGATGGGTGAGGCGCGGCAGGCCGCGCAGAGGATGTCAGCAAGTCCGATCTGGTTGAGAAACTTCTTGCAGGCGTGCCTGAACAAGGATCCGGCCACAGAAGTTCACCGGTTGGCTCAGTTAGCAGAGGTCGAGTTGCTAACAGAAACCGACTCGGAATTGAAGTACTATCAGGGGTCAGTGCTGGCCGCGTGCGGCGAGAAAGAGGTCGCGTACAAGTTCCTCACCAAGGCAGTGGGTGAGAAGTATTGCGCGTATCAGGCGCTGCAAGCGGATCCCCTGCTTGTGGGCGTGCAGATGGATCCGGACTTTCGCAAGATCCTCCAGGCGGCAGAATCGTGCCAGAAGAACTTCTTGGCTGCGGGTGGCCACTAAGATTAAGTGAACGGGGAAGGTTTCCTTGGAAGATTATTTGGCTAGCGTACTTCTTCGCCAACGAAAGAAACGGAGCGCGCGTCGAAGATAGCGGCGTTCACGCCATCCGAGTAAGGAATATACTTGCTCCTTCGTTGGGCAAACTCCATCACATGTTCATGTCTGGGATTGTGAAAATAATGAAGGGTGACCCTGTCTGTAGCAGACGAGTCGCGGCGACGCTGCGCTGCGGCGCAACGGCGCTGGCGATGGTCTGGGCGCTGGCAGTTCCAAACACGAGGGTCGCGGCGGAGGAAACGGCACCTAAACCGGCGAGCGATCCTTATTACGCGCCACTTCCTCAGGAAACGGGGGCGGCTGGGCTCAAGTTGATGCTGCGGCGGCTGAGCACGACGGGGCGCCTGATGCAGGTCACCGCGCATCCGGATGACGAAGACGGCGGCATGTTAACACTTGAGGCGCGCGGAAAAGGCGTGACGACGCTGCTGATGACGCTCACTCGGGGCGAAGGAGGACAGAACAAACTGGGCAGCAATTTGTTTGACGTGCTCGGCGTGTTGCGGACACTTGAGCTGTTGGCGTCGGATCGGTACTACGGGGTTGAGCAACGGTTTTCGCGCGTCGCGGATTTTGGCTATTCGAAGACAGCGGAGGAAACGTTTCAGAAGTGGCAAGGGCACGACGTTGCGCTCGCGGATATGGTTCGCGTAATTCGGACATTCCGTCCAGACGTGCTGGTGGCACGGTTTTCGGGGACGGATCGGGACGGGCATGGGCACCATCAGGCGTCGGCGATTCTGACGAAAGAGGCATTCCGGGCGGCGGGTGATCCGAAACGGTTCGCAGAACAACTGAAGGACGGGCTTGAGCCGTGGCAGCCGAAAAAACTGTACGTCGGGAATGTGTGCGGTTTTGGGGCGATGACCTGTGACGCGGCCAACTACACGGTGCGGCTGAACACAGGCGTCAAGGATGCGGTGCTAGGGACGTCGTATGTCCAATTCGCCATGCAAGGACTGCGGCATCAGCTTTCGCAAGGGTCGGGCAGTTGGACAGTTGAGCCGGGCGACCGCTTCACCTATTACAAGCTGGTGGACTCGGTGGTGGACTCGCCGAAAGACAAGGACGGGCACGAGCAGGATTTCTTTGATGGGATCGACACGACGCTGCCGGGCCTGGCGGCGCTGATGCCGGATGAGGAGAAGAAGGTTCCGTGGCTGCGGGGGAAGTTGAAGGAGATTCAGGAGAAGATTAACGCAGCGGAGCGAGCGGGAACAGATGCGGTGGCGACGGATGCAGCTCTCGCTGCGGCGGAGCGGTTGGTCGGCGATCTGTTAGTCGTGGGTGGGGTTCCCGAGCCGAATAGGGCGGAGACGGATTTTAGACTAGGTAGCCTGTTGTCTGAGATCGAACAGGCGCGTGCGCTGGTGGCGGGAGCAAAACTTAGTGCCGTGGTGGATGCTCCAGTGGGTGCGACTCCTGAGGCGGGGTTTATGGCGGTCCCAGGACAATCGTTCGAAGTGACGGCGAGACTCTCGGTGGAACGCGTGTTCTACAAACACGCGGAGATCCGTCTTCAGCTGCCGAAGGGATGGAAGTCTGAAGAATTAAGGAGAGAGCAGTCGGGCAAAGAGCTGACGGTGCATTTCCGGGTTCAGGTTCCTGCGAAAGCGCAGATCACGCGGCCCTACTGGCATCGCGACGATCCCGAACGCGACGCACTGAACATTATCGATGAGCCGAAATACCAGGGATTGCCTATTCCGCCCCCTCCCGTAGAGGTCATTGGCGATTTGAGTGAAGTACGGGTGCAAGCCACTTGCATGGTGCGTTACAAGAATGCGTCCGGGGAGCTTTCAGAACGCCCGCTGGCGGTGGCGCCCGCTTTTTCAGTCATGCTGGAGCCAGCCGAGCAGCTGATACCCGTGGCGGACGGTCCTACTCCGGAGGTGAAGATAGCAGTGTCGAGCAACCTGGACTCGGCGGATTTGCAGGCGGCACACGGGGCGGGTGACCCCGAGAAAAATGAAGGAATTGTACGAGCAGAAGTTCCGCAGGGCTGGCGCGCGGAACCTCCCGCAATCCTAATGCGATTCCATGCTCGCGGTGAGAAGCAAAGCTCGGAGTTCAAGGTCGGCGTCGGCGACAGAACCGAAGGCCGCGAGAGTGTTCGAGCCACCCTGAAGAGTGGACATCGGAATTATGACGAGGGTTACTCGGTCGTCACGCGCGAAGACTTGGGGACCGCCTACTACTATCAGCCGGCCACTCAGCGCGTGAGCATCGTGGAGGTGAAGGTTCCGAAGGGTTTGAAGGTTGGCTACATCATGGGCGCAGGGGATGAGATTCCAACGGTGCTGCGACAGATCGGGATGGACGTGACGTTGATCCCAGCGGAGAAGCTGGCTTCGGAAGATTTGAGCCGCGATCAGACGATTGTTTTGGGGATTCGCGCTTACGACACGCAGAAAGATGTGATTGCCAATAACAAGCCACTGCTTGATTTCGTGCAGGCTGGCGGGCGGCTGGTCGTGCAGTACAACACACTCGGGTACACGGCCGCAGCCGGTGATTTTAACGCTGGGAAGTACACGCCGTATCCCGCAACGTTGAGCCGGGATCGAGTTTCGGTGGAAGAAGCGCCGGTGAAGATTCTGGAGCCTGCCAACTCGATCTTCCATTCTCCGAACGAGATCACACCGAAAGATTTCGACGGTTGGGTGCAGGAGCGTGGGCTGTACTTCATGTCCCAGTGGGATGCGAACTTCACTCCGCTGCTCGAATCGCACGATCCGGGCGAGAGCGAGCAAAAGGGCGGACTGCTGGTGGCGCATTACGGCAAGGGGACGTACATCTACACGGGATATGCGTTCTTTCGACAGCTGCCGGCAGGTGTGCCGGGAGCGGTGCGGTTGTTTGTGAATCTAGTCGCTGGTCGCTAGTCGTCGTTCGGAGAGCTATTGCGAACGGCGACTTGCGAGTAGTCCGCCAGACTTGGTTCGACAACGAATAACGACTATCGACCGACGACTTCATGACAATTCCACTAGAGGGCGTATCCGACACCAAGCCAGAACTCGTCCGCGGCATCAGCCTAAGCTCGGCCACTGCGCTGAACATGATTGACATGATTGGCGTGGGGCCGTTCATTACGATCCCGCTGATTGTGACGGCGATGGGCGGGCCACAGGCGATGCTGGGATGGGTGCTGGGCGCGGTGCTGGCGGTCTGCGACGGGCTAGTTTGGGCAGAACTGGGTGCGGCTATGCCCGGGTCAGGCGGATCGTACCGCTACCTGAAAGAGATTTACGGGCCGCAGAAGGTGGGGCGGCTGGTTTCTTTTCTGTTCATCTGGCAGCTTTCTTTCAGCGCCCCGCTCTCGATTGCTTCGGGATGCGTCGGGCTTTCGCAGTATGCGGCCTATTTCTTTCCCGACCTGGAGCGGGTTTGGGCAGCGCGGACTTTGACGCTGAACCTTCCGCTGCTGGGCCAACTGCAACTGAGCTGGGTGGCGATGCCTGCAACATTTGTTGCGATCGGCGTCTGCTTGTTTACGGCCTTTCTGCTCTACCGTCGGATCACGGCGATCTCGCGGCTCTCGAAGCTGCTGTGGATCGGGGTGATGGGGACGATCGGGTGGATCATCTTCACCGGCTTGACTCATTTCAATGCCCGGATGGCATTCGATTTCCCTCCGGGAGCCTTCCGGCTTTCGGGCGACTTCTTTCATGGACTGGGTGGGGCGATGCTGATTGCTGCCTACGACTACTGGGGCTACTACAACGTTTGCTTCCTGGGAGATGAAATCAAAGAGCCTGCGAAGAACATTCCGCGGGCCTTGCTGCTTTCCATTCTGGCGGTGGCGTGTCTCTACGTGGTGATGAACATCAGCATTCTGGGCGTGGTGCCATGGCGGGAACTGGCGCAGTCGGGAGCATCGAACAGCAAGTTGTATGTGGTTTCGACGTTTATGCAACGGGCGTACGGGCATGGGGCGGGCTCGCTAGTTTCGGCGCTGGTGATGTGGACGGCGTTTGCGTCGGTGTTTTCATTGATGCTCGGGTACTCGCGGGTGCCCTACGCCGCGGCCCTCGACGGCAACTATTTCCGGGCGTTTGCGCGAGTGCATCCAGTGCATCAGTTCCCTTACGTTTCGCTGCTAGCTCTGGCTGGCGTGGCGGCGCTGTTCTGCTTTCTGCGGCTGGCGGACCTGATTGCCGCACTGGTCGTGATCCGTATTATTCTGCAGTTTCTAGTACAGAGTGTTGGCGTGATCGTCTTGCGCATACAGCGGCCTGATATGCCCCGCCCCTTCCGAATGTGGTTGTACCCGATGCCCGCATTGATGGCGGCTGCGAGTTTTGTGTTCATTCTGGTGTCGCGGAAAGGCTTCGAGCGGGAGATTCGCTACGCCGGTGTGATTCTAGTGGTGGGAATCGTTGTCTTTATGCTGCGCGCGTGGCGACGGCGGGAGTGGCCCCTTGAACATCAGTCGCTAGTCGCTAGTCGCTAGTCGCAGGTTCCATCTCTCACATCGGCGCTTGAATACAGTGCGCTGGCGCGAGCTTAGTTGATGACGCAGATCACCATAACCCGCCGATGATGGGACTGGTGAGGCACGTGCCCGGCCTTATTTCTTGTGGGCGGAGTGGTGTTTCTTCCAGTCGGCTCCGTCGCGCCCGCCGTGGACGGCGATCTGAGTGAGCAGCAGTTCGGCGGGAAGGCGGCGCTTGGTCAGATGAGCCGCGATTCTCTGCTTCGCTTTTTTCGGCTGTACCTTGGGGTCGAGGAAGACAAGCACGGACGGGCCCGCGCCGCTCAGCGCCGCACCAAGAATGCCGGAGTCGCCGGTGAGTTCCTTGATCGCCGGAAGCAGCGGGCACAACGGCGCGCGATAGGGCTGATGGATGCGGTCCTCCAGTGCCGACGGAAGCAGGTCGGGACGGTTCTGCGTGAAGGCCGACAACAGGAGCATGGAATTCTGGATGTTGGTCACGGCATCGGCGCGCGAGTATTGGAACGGCAGGACGCGACGGGCCTGTTCGGTGGAAAGAGGCGCGTCGGGTATCGCGAGCAGTAGCGGCCAATCCCCTTTCGGTTTGACCTCGACGACCTGCGCCTGCACCTGGTTCGCCATGCGAGCCACGGTGAGCGCGCCCATCCAGCAGGCGGACGCGTTGTCGGGATGGTGCTCGCGCATGGAGGCCTCGCCGACGATGCGATCGTCTTTCCAGCGCAAGTGGCCGAAGTGCACGGCGAGCGCGATCCCCGCGAGACGTGCGGCGGCGGATGAACCACAGCCCTTGCCGATGGGGATTTCGTTTTCGATGTGGATACGCAAAGGCGCAATCTTCCGATTCTCCGATTCGAGCACCTCGCAGTAAGTGGAGACGATGAGGTGGTTCTCGATCCGGCTGCAGATGTGCGCGTCGCGGCCTCCGGCGGTAATGAAGAAGTCGGGGGCGCGGTCGACCCGGAGGCGGAGGTAGAAATCCATCGCCAGGGCGGCGGCGTCAAAGGCCGGCCCGAGATTGGCCGAGGTCGCCGGCAATGCCAGACGCAAAGAGCGATCCGAAGATGTGGGGCGTGAAGGCATCGGTAACAACAAACCTCTGGCGGCAGTGAGCGCTGTTCAATTTCGCGGAGGCTCAGCTGCTGTGCTAATGTACCATGCGAAACAAAAGCGAAACTCGGGCCCACCGAGTTAGGCGTACGGCCCAGACCCGAATGGTCGAAGCTGAGTGTTATACACGAGTTGGAGGCGAACCGCTACGAATTTCTCTCGGCGGTGTCGAGAGCGCCAATAACAGCCGATAAATCAGCATCCAGCACCACCGGGGCGCGCTGCAAGGCCTTGGTCTGCCTGGCGTCGTTCTCGTTGGGCGCGCCGGCGAAGAGGTCCCCGCGGTGGAACTTAATGGTGAAGTCAGGATCCTTCAGCAGGTGGCCGGTCAGGATCAGAACCACGGACTCGCCGGGCTTGACGAATCCGCTCGTGGTGAGTTTCTTAAGGCCAGCCAGCGTCACCGCAGAAGCGGGCTCGCAGCCAACACCGTCCGCGCCGATTTCGGCTTTGGCGGCAGCGATCTCGACTTCCGTGACCTGCTCGACCTCGCCTCCGGTGGCCTGCATCACCCGCAGCGCCTTCTTCCAGGACGCGGGATTGCCGATGCGGATCGCGGTGGCCATGGTGTCGGCGGTCATGGGCTCGAGCTTCGTGGCACCAAATTCACGGACACTTCGATAGAAGGGATTCGCGCCCCGGGCCTGGATGATGGAGAGCTTCGGCAGGCGCGTGATGAGCTTCAGCTCGCGCATTTCGAGCAGCGCTTTGCCGATGGCGGAGCTGTTACCGAGATTGCCTCCGGGGACAATGATGTGGTCGGGCGGCTCCCAGCCGAGTTGCTCCATGAGTTCGATCGCGGCGGTTTTCTGGCCCTCGATGCGATAGGGGTTGACCGAGTTCAGGAGATAGACGGGCTTTTGGCGGACGAGTTCGTTCAGAATTCCCATGCAGCCGTCGAAGTCAGATCGCAGTTGGCAGGTGAGGGCACCGTAGTCGAGCGACTGCGAAAGCTTGCCCCAGGAAATCTTGCCTTCGGGGATCAGAACGAGGCTGCGCATGTTGCCGCGAGCGGCGTAGGCGGCCATCGAGGCCGAAGTGTTGCCGGTGGAAGCGCAGGCGACCCAGCGAAATCCGCCCTGATGCGCGGAAGAGGCGGCGAAGGTCATGCCCGTATCTTTGAAAGAAGCGGTGGGGTTCATGCCCTGGTGCTTGGCAAGGAGCGCATCGAGACCAGCAATGCGCGCACAGCGCGGCAGGCTGTAAAGCGGAGTATTGCCCTCGCGCAGCGTGATGGCGTGCTCCGGCGGAATGGGCGGCAGGAGTTCGCGAAAGCGCCAGACACCGCTCTGGTCGAGCGGGTGGCGCGATGTCTTGCGCGTGAGCCACAGCGACTTCAGGGCGGCGGGATCACAGGTCCATTCTGGAAAGACAAATTCGAGCAGGTCGCCGCAGTTCGCGCAGCGGAAGTCCCGCGCGGCGGAATCGGGCGTGGACCCGCAGGCGATGCAACGGAGATGGGATGTGGTCGTAGTCGCAACCATCGTCTAATTTTGAATTCGCTCTCCCGGAATGTTGGATGCTCTCTCGTCCTGTCATCCCGAACGAAGTGAGGGATCCCTACCGCGCAAGGCAGCCGTGAGGGTAGGGGTTCCTCACCGGCTGACACCGGTTCGGAATGACAATAGTAACGGAAACGGACCTCGGACGTTCGTGGTCGTGTCGCCGCCCGCTCTACCGCAGATACGCGTCGGTCCCACTCATCCAGTCGGCGCGAGGCGGGCTGAAGACGTCGAAGTCCACAGTGTCCTCGAGGGCTTCGGCTTTGTGGGGCATGTTCGGCGGAATGGTCAAAACCTCGCCTGCATGGACCACGATGATTTTGCCGTCAATCCAGAACTTCAGCGCGCCCTCGAGAATGAATGTGAGCTGCTCGTTCGGATGGCTATGCTCGGGCACGATGCAGCCCTTCTTGAGCAGGACGCGAGCCAGCATGATGCTCTGACCAACTACGAAGTGGC
>Ga0075021_10002097_pt1 | contig 10344 bp, 9 predicted proteins | sample ColStrG_CSR_2012_FD_72749 | JGI IMG/M metagenome (GOLD analysis project Ga0075021, IMG submission 72749) | Freshwater sediment microbial communities in response to fracking from Pennsylvania, USA - Cold Stream Run_MetaG_CSR_2012 | ecosystem: Environmental > Aquatic > Freshwater > Creek >... | reverse complement strand
ATTTAAGTCGTAGATCGTGCTTTGCGCGCCCTTCACGTTTTCCCGCCGCACCAAATGCAGCGTTAGGAAATCGGTACCGTCTTGATGAATACCCTCAGGTGCTGGTTCACCCACCTCTTCGGGGGTGGCAATAATCCTTATCTGATGTACCCGTACCTCCCAGTTCTGCCTGGCTCGAATATCGTCGAGAGGCAGTTGACCAAACGAGCAACGCACAAGCTCCAGCAGAAATGGATTCTCCACCGATTCCGGCCGTAGCGGAGCAAAAGCCCGTGGAATGCCGCCCGCGTAACCGTTTTGATCTTGGGGTTGAAAGTAAGCCTCATTGGGAAGACTGCGCAAAATGTTTTCGCCAGGCGACCAGAAGTAACGTCCGTAGCGGCGGCGCCGGAATGTCGCGCCGTTTTTCAGGTGGTGGTCCAGTTCTAAAGCGTGCCAGTCGGACCGTAGACTCTCCCAAGATGGGATCAAATCCGGTGGAATGATCCAATCTTGGGCCGCGATCATGCTAAAGCCCTGTTCGACAAGTTCTTTGCGCACGTCTTTCTTGATCATGAATTTCCCGCAAATCCGCCCGAGCTTCTCCACCGCTTGCGCAAAGACGTCCGCATCGCGTGTCAGGGCTATGCGGATGTAACGGTCTCCCCGGCTGTGATCCGACCAGTAGAAATGACTTCCCGCCAGCACGTAGACTCCGCGCTCATCCAGCATTTGTTTGAGTTCGGGAGCGCTAATCGGCGCATCGATTCTTAGCCAAGATACGCTGGCAAACTCTTTTTCGCATGGAGTTAAGAACGTTCCCTTAAGATTGCGATATAAGGCTTGGCGGTTGACGCGCACCACCTGGCGGATTTTCTCCAGGTCGTCGTCTTGAGAAAGACGGATGAATTGGTGAACCAGTTTCACGCCCACCGGCGAAATATGCAGCAGGAAGTCTGTGTAGATGTCGTAGATCTGCTGAAAAAAATCGCGTGCTTTCGAGACGGCGAAGAACGGCGCTTTTATTTCCGCGGTCGGCCACGTCTTTCCGGTGTCCTCCACCATGACAAAATCCGCGCCGCTTTCGATCAGGATCCGGTATTGGTCGTAAATCTGCTCGCGCGGAAGGTAAGCCCGAAAACAATTGTCAAGGATGAGCAGTTTCCCTGTGTCCTTGCAGAACTTGGCCAAAACGCGCAGATTGGGCTCCGCTAACGTCAAGCCCGTCGGATTGTTAGGCGTTACCAGGCAAATGCAGTGATCCTCAATTTGGCGAATGCGAGATTCAAATACCGCCGGAGCCGCCTCCATGAGTTCGTCCGCGAATGAATGCAAAGGAATTTCGTGCCGCCGGAAGATATCCGCTAGGTTGTCGAAGGCCGGCTCAATCAAGGTCACCGTCCAGCGCTTGAGCCGCAGCCAGTTGGCTACAACTTCAAAGGCCATCGACGCGGTGAAACACATCAAATAGGCAACGCTCGAGGCGTCGTTCGTTTGCTTCCCCAGCGCAAGAAAGTCCGCGATGTATTCGCGCTCTATTCGAGACTGCGATCGCCTGTCGATGTTTTCGAAAAGATCGGAGGCACGCGAGATTAGGGCCGACTCTTTCGGCGACCAACTACGAAAGGCATGGCCGTCCGTCAGATTGAAGGCGTGAGGAAGTGTGTCGATTTCAAAACACGTGAGGTTTTTGAACGGAATTGTTTTCAGGTCCCCTCCAGGATATCCGGGCATGAATAACCTAAGTAGGAAGGGTGTTCAGGGCTGATGAAAATATAGGCGCGCGCATTTTTTTCGATGGTTTGGTCTTGACTGGCGAATTGCAAATCGTAAGCCGTGCGGGTATACTCGTGGCGACCGGCAGTGGAAGTTCCCACCTCGACGGTACGAAACGATTAGTGGAATCGCCTGTTAATACCGCTCTCAGTGTATTCGAATGGATTATATCCCGCCGAGTACACGAATATTTGGATGAGGCTGGCCGGCCAGTAGGAGAAGGGCGTTCGAAAGCCTTCCAAAAGGTTCACACGGAAATGCGCCCTTGTCCTTATGCCGGAGTTCGGCAGAATCATGACAAACCAATGAACCTGACGGCGCTGCGTCAGATGCCGCCGTGGTTTGATGTGCTGACGATGCTCTCATGGCTGGGCCAGCGCTATTCTTCCGCCCATCGGCGAGATGTGACAACAAGCGGCGATCTGTCGCAAGTGACGGGCGCTGGCATCTTTCTCGCCGATTTTCTTGCGTTGCGCCGCGATAATCCGCTGGCATCCGGAAAACTCCCCGTTCTGATTTCCGGAGTCTACAAAGTATGCCTCGGATTTCAGCTTGCGCATTTGGTGGAAGGGTTTTCGGAACACGGGGAACCGGCGATTTTGCCGGACGCTAAAGACTTCTATTCCTATATTGAAAAGAACGAACTTCTCATCGGGGAGGAGGAAGTTTGCAGCGGCCCGGCGGCGATGATCATACAGGCGTACGAGGCCATCGTGAAACGGCCGGTGGTCTCGGAAGAACTGTTGCCGCCACCGTGCCCCACTCTGAGGATCGACTGGGATCGTTTCGATTCTTTCGCGCGCTATGCGTCAAGCATCTGGCGGGACCTGGTCATGTATGCCCTCAAATCCTTGCGATTCTGTCCGCAACTGGACGAGCCGCAACTGCCGTCCGGAGTGCAAGGCCGTTTCAACGTTCTTCTCCGGGAGCGAGCCGCTGAGTTCGCAAACGGCCGGAAAGGCTTGGTGATCGATCTGGCCCGCGGTGTCTTAGAGGAGAGCGGGACCCAACCGATTGCTCAACCAACGAGCCCCATTGCGAAAACGGCGGTGCTGGTGCCTAGCACTCCTTCATGGCTCAGCAAGTTGGCGGGACCGGGCGTGGAACACCACCTGCCGCTGGTAACGAGCGCGCTCCACACCCAGCTTGCCGACTATGGCGAGTACCAGAATCGGATGCTGGCTAATGTGAACAGGAACATTGGCTTCCTGTTGGAGGCATTGGGTGTAAGTCGGACGCAAAATCTGTTGACGCTCGCGGAAGTGGGACAAGTTTGCGGGTTTAACAGTCTCGATTGGTCCGAGTAGCGCCATTTGGCGACGCCTTCAACCGAACCGCAGCGCCCCAAAGCTCACCACGCTTTGGGCGTCAATTTGCCATTGACGATAGTCGAGCAGTTCGCCTTTTACGCCGGGCATCGCTTTCATGAATGTATAGAACGGGGCCGATCCGCACCATTTCAGATCGTCGTGCCGTTCGCGCACCAAAGACCAATAGCTTGAAATATCGCCGTTGTTGATCTTGTCGATGCGTTCGCGGTCGCGCTGCTCAATCGCCAGCATCTCGCCTAAGTTAGCTGTGGCGCGCAGCGGGTCGTTGTAGCGGCGTCCCATATGCGCCATGTCCACGCCGAGCACCCATAGCAGCCGGCGGCCCTCGCGCGCGGCCATGTTGCCTAACGCATCGAAGAAGCGCGCCACGCGCGGCGTATCCTCGGGTAGCCCGCTTTCATAAATACTCTTCACGAAGGGACCACAGAGAATCGGCAATATGCGCACCGTGGGTCCGTACAGGTGCTGCAACATGATCACCTGAAACTCAATCGAGTGTTCCACCGCGTGGCAGTAGTCTTCCATGGCAATCGCTTCCGGCGCAGCCGCGCCCAATTCGTTTACCAACGCCGTGTTCGTCTGTGCATCTCCAAAAGGCGTGTTGAAATTCTTGCGGGTCAGGCCGAATCGCTCCGGCACGCCATAGTGCGACGTGCCTAGAACTACAAACGTGACGTCCGCTGCCTCCTCGCGCGGCGGCAACGCTTGATAAGCGGCGCGATAGGTGGCCCATCCGGCGTCCGGGCTGGCATGCGGTGCCGCAATCGCAACGGTGGATTTCTTTCCCGCGCTCGCCCCGATTTCCTTCGTTAACAAGGGCGCAAGGTTATCCAAAGCGCCCGGATAACCTGAGTCCGCAAAATTTGCCGCGCGGATTGGTTCGCCCGCAAACTCGGTTTCCCTTTGGGTTTTCAAGCTCAAGTAGCGCTCGTTCTCTAGAAAGCCCGCTTCATTCAACGCATCGAAGAGATGCTGCTCGATTTCGCCGACCTGAATCTCGCCGGTGATGCGCACTAGCTCCGCGCGCAGTTCGAGTGTAGTGCTTTGGCCATCGAACCACTCCAGCGCCGGCACCAATGGCGGAGGCACCAGCAATGTGGAATCAGAATAATGATAGGGATCGCGAATAAAAAGGCCCGGCCGCTCGGGGTCCGGCGAAGGCATGAAGTCCAGATTGAAACGGAGGCGGGGAAGTGCTTCGGACACGCCTCATTGTACGAAGTGCCGCAAACCTTCCAAAAACTCCAACGGCACCTGCACGTTGTTATGCACTCCACTGCCCAGTTTGACGCCGGGTTTGGCCGCGCCGTGAAAATCGGAGCCGCCTGTCGGCAGCAGTCCCAAATTGGCGGCCAACGCACGGTAGTAAGCCTGTAGCGCCGGCGGATGTTCTGAATGATAGACTTCCAAACCCGCCAAGCCGGCATCCTTCAACCGCCCCAGGACCCCCGGTTCAGTGGCGCGTGTAAGGCCAATGCGTATGGGATGCGCCAGCACCGGAATGCCCCCGCCTTCGCGGGCGAAGTCGATCACTTCCTCAGTCGTATTGCTGTCGCGTTCCACATAGCTGGGCGCTTGCTCGCCGATGTACTTGCGAAATGCGTCGTCGAAGTTGGCGGCGTAGCCTTTCTCCACCAGAATGCGCGCGAAATGCGGCCGGCCGGTGAGCGTACGCCCGCGCGCTTCCACCTCCGCGAGCGTGATGTCCACGCCTCGCTCACGCAGCGCCGCGGCTAGGAGTTCGTTGCGCGACCGCCGGTCGGCGCGCTGCTCGTCGAGCCAGGCTTGAAACGCATGCGAAGGCTCGCCGCAAGGAAAGTAAACCAGCATGTGGGCAAAACGCGGCTGCGCGAAGCCCTCGATAAATAGCCGTGAATTTAGTTCGATGCCGCGCACCAGATCAAGTCCGGCCACGCGCGCGAAAGGCAAGGCGGCTTCATACCCGTCGAACGTGTCGTGATCGGTAATCGCCAGCGCGGCTAGCCCGCTCCGCTGCGCCAAGGCAACCAGTTCAGCGGGCGTGAAAGTGCCATCCGAGGCATTAGTATGCGAATGCAAATCGATAGGGCCGGACACTAGCGGTTCTTCAACTCCGCGAAAGTCTGGAACACGAAGACTTGTCCACAGGTGCGAACCACCAGTCGGCCGGGCCCTAGCGATTTTTCCTTAGCGCGATTCTCAAAGAAGACAGCTCCGTCTGTGCTGTCGCTGGGCTTCAGCTTTATGGGGATCAACGTAATGGCGGAAGCCGCCGCCGCCGCCTTGAATTCCTTGTTGATGAACATGGCCATAGCCGCCTGGCGGCGTTTCTCATAGCCGTTCGTCGAGCGGAAATTTTGCAGCCCATAGATGCTGTCTTCGTACAACAATTGCAGCTTGATCACATCGTTGCGGCTGGCTTTGGCCAGCAACGATTCCACCACGTAGTCCGCTGAAACCGAAGACAGAGTAGTGCCATCTTGGCGAATGAAGGTGAAGTCGGAGGGTTTCACGGTCCAGGAAACCAACGAACCGTTGGTGACGGTGATTTGAATGATGTTGAAGTCCTTGATGTGCGGCGGCAAGTGGGCGAACATCACCGTTATGCCCTCATGCGTCAATGCCTCATAAGACATGCCGTGCGATTCAAACTCGGTGGGCGTTTGCGGGGCTAGAACGGCGGCATCGGGTGGCGCCTCTGTCGGCGAATTCTGCGCAAGGACTCCGGACACAAGCGCAAGCGCTAAAAAAAACTGAAGCGCAAAGGGCAAGGTTGCGCTCCGCCGGACAGGACAGAAACTCACCAAACCTTTGGGCGGCGCGCTTGACTCCGCGCCCGTTTTGCGCGTGCTTCTTGAAAAACCCATTTACATAATAGATGGTACGCCGAGGTCTTCCGGTTACTGCGGCGTGCGAGTGGCCCGTGCGTTTCGCCTTGAGCTTCTCGAATTCGGCGCGGAACGTATTGTTTGCCGGATATTGCCGCGTAAGCTGCGCCAGCAGTTCCTCCGTCTTGTCTTCTCTCTTCTCCCGCAGATAAACCATGGCCAGCAGAAGTTGTGCAAACGGCTTGAGATAACGACCCGATTGCGCTGCAATCCGCAGATCGCTTAACCCTTGCTCGCGCGTACCGGTAAGCTCGTCCAGGCTCATCGGCCAGCGCAAATAAAAGGGTAAGTTGGCCACCAGGTATTCGGTAAAACCCTTGGTCAAATAGGCGTCGTAGGCTGAAGGGTCGGCTTTCAGCAACCGCTTGGCGTACCTGTCCGATTCGCGGATAAACGCGTAGCTCTCACGCCATTTGTGCTCCACCAGCGCCAGATAATCGCGCTGAACGCCGGCCACGATGCATAGGGCCAGCAGAGCATTCGAATCCTCCGGCTGCGCCAGCAAACGGACTCGGGCGGAGTTGCGGGTCAGTCTTACGGCCTCGTTCATCGCTGCAACCGCCCACGGGTCCGGTTGAAATACCGCGCCGCGCCGCGCGCCGCGGTCTTCGCTCAGAAGATTTCCTTTGAGGGTTCCGCCGCGTTCCAATTCCGCGAACAGATAGGTGGCCGCATTCATGGCGTGAGGCAGTGGATCGTGGGGATGATTTTCCAAATAGCCACTGAGCGTTTGACGGCTTGCCGCAAAGTGCGATTCGTAAAGATCGTCCACTGCGGATTGCAGCGTCTCATCGGCAAGAACGCCGATGGCGGAAAGGCATGCGAGGACGATGAGTTTTTTCACTCGCGGCTTGCCGATAGTTTTGCCGTGAGATACCAGCACAAAACGCCGCGCGGTTGAACGCCAAACGCTTCCACGTCAATGCGCATGATGGCGCCTTTCTTGAAGTCCACCTGCAGGTTTGGCGCGCCAAGCAGAAATGCGGCCAGATAGTCGAAAAGAGGATTGTGGCCCACCAGCATCAACGCCGGTTCGCCCTTGTGCTCTCTGATTTCTTCCCAAACCTGCTCGGCGTTCGCGGCGGGCGCCAGCGCTTTGGTTTTAACGATTTCGCCGCGATAACCCAAAACCTCCTTGGCGATCTCGGCGGTCTGCGCCGCGCGTTTCAAGGGGCTGGCGAACATCATGCTCGGCTTAACGCGCGCTTCGGCAACGGCTTTCAGCACATGCCGCAGCTTTTTTCGGCCGTCGGAGGTCAGCGCGCGATCCGCGTCCGCCAACCCCGGCCGGATTTCCTCGGCAATTCCGTGCCGCAATAGATACAAGTGCATAGAACGCAGGTTTCGCCTTTCATTCTGTCATACTGGTGCGTTCATGCAGGAACGCTTACTCCTCTATGTGGCCATAGCGGCAGCGGCGCTCATTCACGTTTCCATCGCGGCAAGCCAGATTTTCTTAGGGTTGGGTATCCTCCTGCTGCTGGTCTTCCGGCGCAAGCTCGAATTCCCGCGCATCTGGGTTCCTCTGGCGCTTTTCTTCGGCTGGACCATCTTGGCCGACATCTGTTCGCCCGACCCATGGGGCGGGCGCGCGCAAATCCGCAAGTTCTTCGTTTTTCTATTCATACCGCTCATGTACGCCGTATTTTCGCGTCACTTCGCGAAGGTCTATTACCTGGTAGCGTCGTGGGCCGTGGTGGCCACCGCGTCGGGGCTGTGGGGATTGGCGCAATTCGCCATGAAATATCAGCATTCGCGGCAAAGCGGCCAGGATTTCTATCTTTCCTATGTGGGCCGCCGCATTACCGGCTTTGAAAGTCACTGGATGACTTTTGGCGCGCTGCAATTGAGCGTGCTCTCCGTTTTGCTTGCTCAATACTTTTTCTCAAGCCGCCGGCTTCCCGCTTGGGCCTACTTGAGCACAGTCATCTTAGGCGCCGCCATCGTGCTCGGCTGGACGCGAAGCATTTGGCTGGCCACCATCCCCGCACTGCTCTACTTAGTTTGGTTCTGGCGGCCAAAGATGATTTTCGCCGTTCCCGTCTTGCTGGCCGGAGCCGTGATGGTTGCGCCGCACAGCACGCGCGATCGGCTCACGTCCCTCTTTCAACCGCACGGCGACACCGACTCCAACCGCCACCGTATGGTGACCTTCCGAACTGGCGTTGCCATGATCAAGGCGCATCCGCTGCTCGGCATTGGCCCCGAGGAAATCGCCCGCAACTTCGACGCTTACGTACCCAAAGACGTCGTGCGCCCGCTGCCCACCGGCTACTACGGCCATTTGCACAATATCTATGTGCAGTATGCCGCTGAGCGGGGCATCCCCGGATTGATTTTCATCATGTCTCTAATCGGCATGACGGTCTGGGATTGCTCCCGCGGTATTCTACGCTCCGTCCGGCCTTCACAAGAGCTTTTCGTCCTACATGCCGCCATCGCCGTCATCATCGGTATCTTGGTCGGCGGCATTTTTGAATACAACTTGGGCGACAGTGAAGTGCTGATGATGTTCACCAGTGTTGTCGGTCTTGCTTATGCCGCTCTGTCCGCCAAGGCGGAGACTGTGGCGAAGTGAGGGGCGGTACTCCAAGCAGATGAAAGTCCTTATCCGTCTCAACGTCAGACACGTTCAGCGTTGACGTGAGCGCGCCGTGGAATTTTTTAGACGATAATAAGGAAAGGCGTCATGGGTACCGAATTCGTAGGCATACCGGATCAACTAATGCTGAAAGTGAAAGAGGCCGCTCAGCGCGAGGAAATCTCTGTCGACGAGTTGGTGCAGGATGCGTTGGAGCAGCGGCTAAATCAGAAGGGGCTCCGCCGCTTTTTCGCCATTGGCGACCGGAATGTCGAGCGTACCGGCGGACGACCCGAAGATGTCGAGACGGAGATAGCCGCGCACCGCTCTGAACGTGCGCGATAGTGCTGCGTATCACAGCCGATACCAACGTCATCGTTTCCGGCCTGAACTTCCGGGGGAATCCCCGGCGCATGCTTGCCGCCGCGGAAGCTGGCGCCATCCGGCTTTGTGTATCGCCTGCAATTCTTGCCGAAGTCGCTGACGTGCTTCAGCGCGAAAAGTTCGGATGGGATGTCGCGGATGCGAAGGAGGCAACAGACTGGATCTCGCAAATCTCGGACAATGTCGCGCCGACTCAGCCCGTAGATGTCATCAAAGACGACCCTTCTGACAACCGGATTCTCGAGTGTGCTGCTGCGGCAAGGTCCCGCTACGTAATCAGTGGCGACAAGCACTTATTGCGGCTTAAGAGCTTCGAAGGCAAGCCCATCGTCACGGTGGCTGAGTTTCTCGCCATCCTGCAAGGACGCGGGCGATGACGCTGGCTTCAATCTGACCCCGACTTTACATGCGCGACTGTCTTCTACGAGAAGCATCCGTAGTCGTTTCGAGGCTGCTACTGAGTATCGAATAGCAGCCATCACGGGCACACCCGCCCGGCTGGAGTTAGTACAACTCTACAACGCCTGTTTCTCCAGACTCTACAGTGCGCAGTGGACAATTGGTGTATCGCATGTCTGCATAGCTGGGGTGTAATTTTCGTTCCCGCCTGATCGGGAAACTGTGCAAGATGATGTTCTAGCGCCTATTCTTAAAGTTTGTTTCGCTAAAACCCTTCTGGCCCGGCGGATTCACAATGAAGTGATGACTTTACAAAAACGAGAGTCATCCCGCATATCGACCGTTCGGTTTGAAGTTCAGGACTCTGCTGATATATTGACCGCGAGATTGTCCAGGAGCCGTGAATTCTTGCCACACGTTCGGAGGGCAAGCTGCGTACCACCACTCCACGCCGTCTGGAAATCGGACGTAGATTGTCTCAGTTTCAGGGTCATATCCCTCGGCCACAAGCCTTATTGAACCGTTGACAGGAGTCCACTCAATCATTCTTTTACCTCATAAGTGCCACGCCACGCAGACAATGCCGGAGCGACATCGGGCATTCGAGGTTGTTTGCGCCAATGGTCCAATGAAGGGTCTTCAGCTAGCGGCATAGGATCTGGTTTATCAAGGAGCATGCGGGCGGGCAATACTACAGACTCGCCGCTGACCACTGCCTCGCCCGTTCGTAGCGAGGGCAAAACCGCAGCTAATCCTGCTACGGTATCGGGCAGCGCTGCTCGGATTGCGCCTTGGTCCTCAGCGCTTGAGAGCCGAAGTGAAATCAGAGTTCCACACTGTGCCAAGGCCGTTTTCGGCAATTCCGTCGGTCGTTGAGTAACCAAGAGAAGCCCGATACCGTACTTCCGCCCCTCACGCGCGATGCGGTTTGCAGAATCTCGTGTAAGTGCGCTCGCGCCCTCGCCAAGGTATCGATGAGCTTCCTCTAAGACGACGAGAACCGGGCTGGGGCGCCCTATACCAGGGC
>Ga0075021_10002096_pt1 | contig 10345 bp, 6 predicted proteins | sample ColStrG_CSR_2012_FD_72749 | JGI IMG/M metagenome (GOLD analysis project Ga0075021, IMG submission 72749) | Freshwater sediment microbial communities in response to fracking from Pennsylvania, USA - Cold Stream Run_MetaG_CSR_2012 | ecosystem: Environmental > Aquatic > Freshwater > Creek >... | reverse complement strand
TGGTTATTTCGGAAGTAGACGCGGGCTACAAGTGCACTTGTCCCAGTCGAAAGTTCCCGTGTAAGCACTCTCTGGCTTTGATGTGGATGCGAGCCGATGGCACAGTTGCCTTCGCGGTAGCGGATGCGCCGGAGTGGGTGCGAGAGTGGCAGTCGCGGCGGCGCGGCACGGGCAAGGCTTCTGCGGCGCCGGATGGTGGTGCGGACAAGAAGTCTGTTTCGTTGGCGGCCTCGGTTGACGCTTCGTCCGGGGCGGGGGCGGAAAAACTAGATCCGAAGGCTGAGGCGAGAGCCGCGGCAACTCGCGAACGGAACCGGCTGGATCGCGAGACATCGATACTAGCCGGACTCGATGAGCTTGACCTCTGGCTCGAGGATCAGCTTCAGATAGGGACTGCGGCGTTCGTGGCCAAGAGCAGCGCCGCGTGCCGCGCCATTGCACAGCGCTTGGTGGACGCCAAAGCGCCGGGATTGGCTGGCCGGCTGGACCGGCTGTCCGCTCGGCTGTTTTCAATGCCGGAAGCTTTGCGACCACTCGCTGCGGTCGAGGAACTCGGGCAGTTGCATCTCTTGGCGGATGCCTACCGGCGACAGAATGAGTTGACTCCAGCGTTGCGAGCTGACGTGCGACAAGCAGTGGGTTGGACGGTCGCACGCGAGATTCTGCTGGAAGACGCGCGAGCGGAACGAATTCGCGGCATGTGGCGCGTTGTGGCCGTGCTGAGTGAAGTGCAACCGGACAGGCTGCGGCGGGTTGAGACCTGGCTTAGTTTGGAAAGCTCGGCGCGATTTGCTCTGCTACTCGATTTTGTTCCAGCCGCGACTGGTGGAGCGGCGAGCGGCTACGTCGTGGGCGAGCAGCTTGATGCGGAACTTGTGTTCTATCCCTCCGCCGCGCCACTGCGGGCGTTGGTCGTGCAGTCGGGCGGATCGCAGCCTTCGAACGCGCCTCTCAACATTCCGTTTGCTGAACCGCGCGACGCCTGTGACGGTTATCAGGCAGCGCTTCAGATGCTGCCCTGGATCGACTCCTGGCCGTTGAGCTTTCGGTCGGCGAGGATACGGCGATCAGGTGAAGCGTTGTTCGTTTGCCATTCTACTGGCGGTCCCGAAGCATTGCCCGTCGTTCCTGCGCAGTGGGAATTCGCCGCGCCACTGTTAGCGTTGCAGGAAATTGATGTCGTTGGCATTTGGGATGGGCGGTACTGCACTCTGTGCTGGGCGGAAACAGCGTTGGGAAGATGGGTGAGCGCGTGAGGGCTGCGGAAATTAAGGCGAAAATCGTCCCAAGTCTCCTGGCAGGAACCGGGCGAATGCCGCTGAAACTTGAGAATTCCTCGCTCGCTCGCGAGAGCGCGCTGACGACGTTGAGTCTGGCGGGACAGGCATTGCGCTTTGAGCGGCTGATCGCGCCTGAGGTTTATGCGGCGGAGGTGCCGGTTCGCGACGAACGCAGGCTTTTGCCGGAGACGCAGCGCAAGCCACTGATCTGGCTTTTACAAAGCCGCAAGACGACAGAGGAAGTGGAACTGGCATTGGCCTGGAGCTTGCAACGATTGAAAATGAGACCACATCCGTTCGATCTGCCGCGCATGAGTGGCTTCGCGAAGGCGCACGCGGAGGAACTGGGGCCAACGGCGCTGCACTGGGCTCGACAAGAAGCGAGTGCGAGCGGGCCAGTAAAGGATGTTTTCTCCGAGTACGATGACTTGAATGACGGGAATTGGCAATCCGCTGGGCCTGCTGCGCGCGCCCGGTATGTGGAGGAGCGCCGGCGAAAAGATCCCTCCGCGGGTCTGGCATTAGTGCGGGCGGTGTGGGGATCGGAAGATGCGGACGGGCGGTTGCGGCTGCTGAAAACCTTGCAGCCGGAGTTGAACGAAGGCGATCGGGAGTTCGTCGAAGGTATTCAGAAAGACCGGGGCGCGCGGTTCAGGGCCCTGGCGGAGCGGGTGCTTTACCGGCTGAACGGCTTTGCCGGTGTGCATGCCACCTTGGCAGAGATTCTGACCCGGATTCAGCAGAAAAGCGAAGGCTTTTTGCGCAAGCGTCTTGTTCTGAATTTGGATGTCCCCGCTACATTGAAAGACCACGCGGTCAACGCCTGGCTGAGCGAGACGTTTGCGGAAGTGAGTTGCGACGAGCTGGCGCGGGGCTTGAAACTTTCGGTCCAAGAAGTGATCGAGGGCGCCGCGAAGGATGCAAATCTTATGCTGGCACTGGCGCTGATGGCGACCGCGGACTGCAGACTGGAGTTGCTGGAGCCGATCACGAAGAAGCTGCCTGAAGCATGGGAGCAGATGGCGCTGAGCGGCCCTAGGACCCTCGATGGGGTGCCGGAAAGCGAGCGAACGAAGTGGGCGGAGTTGCTGGCGCATCCGTATGGCTCGCAGCCTCCCGTTTCGTTTGTGGCTTGGCGATGGATGCATCGAGCTTTGCGCGGGCCTCTGCCGGCGGGGTTATTGGAGGCTGTGTTCCATTCGCCGCTTTGGCGGGAGAAACTAGCGGAAGTGAAGAGTCCGGACTGGGCGGACCTGCTTGCCGCGTGTTGCCCGAGTGAAACGCGGGAGAAATTGCGGCTGCGATTGGCCGCAATCGAGCCTGAGCATGCCGCGGGGGCGTTGGCCTTGCTGGACATTCTGACTGCGATGGAAAACAACTGAGGGAGAAGAACTAAAAGATGAGCGACGCAAAACAAGTCGAAGGCGAGAAGCTGAGGCGCGGAGCAGAAGAGGTTTACGCGAGCGAGCTGGCGGCGCTGGCGAAGGGCGACAAGCTGGCGCGACCGGAAAACTGGCGCTTGTCGCCGCAGGCGGTTGTGACCTACTTGCTGGGCGGTAAGGCGGCGGATGGGTCCGCAATTTCGGCGAAGTATGTGGGGAATCGCCGACTGATAGAAACCGCCGTCGCGACCCTGGCAACCGACAGGGCGCTGCTACTACTGGGTCTGCCGGGTACGGCGAAGTCCTGGGTGTCGGAGCATCTGGCGGCCGCGATCTCCGGCTCATCCGAGCGGATGATTCAGTGCACCGCGGGCACGGATGAGAATCAGATTCGCTATGGCTGGAACTATGCTCTGCTGTTGGCCAAGGGGCCGTCGCGCGAGGCTCTGGTGAAGACTCCTCTTACGCGTGCAATGGAAGAGGGGACGATGCTGCGCCTCGAAGAGCTGACGCGCATGGGATCGGACGTGCAAGATACTCTCATCACGATTTTGAGCGAGAAGACGCTGCCCGTGCCCGAGCTGGATATGGCGATTGATGCACGCCGAGGATTCAATGTAATCGCAACCGCGAACAATCGCGATAAGGGCGTGAACGATCTGTCTTCGGCCCTGAAGCGACGATTCAACGTAGTGGTGCTGCCCTCGCCCGCGACTCTGGAAGAGGAGACAGGAATTGTGTTGAAGCGGGTGCGAGAGATTGGAACAAATCTAAACTTGCCGCCGATTCAAGCCTCAGACAAAGAGATGGTACGGATTGTGACGCTATTTCGTGAGCTACGCGAGGGCAAGACGCTGAATGGGAAAACGAAACTAAAGACGTCCTCGGGTTCGCTTTCGACGGCAGAGGCAATTTCGGTCGGAGTGAGTGCATGGGCCTCGGCGGCTCACTTTGGGAACGGCGTTGTCGATGCGGAGTGCGTAGCTTCGAACGTCGTTGGCGCAGTCGTGAAAGATCCGGTGCAAGACACAGTGGCACTGGAAGAATATTTGGAAGCGGTTGTGCGAACCCGCGACGGCTGGAACGATCTGTACCGGGCGATCCGCGAGGTGTTGTAGCCAATGAGCGCCGGAGGGCTGGAAGAGCGGGTGCATCTGCTGGGGATTCGGCACCACGGGCCGGGATCGGCGGCGCTGGTGCGGCAGGCGCTGAATGCTCTGAATCCGGAATGCGTACTCATCGAAGGCGCGCCCGAAGCGGATGAACTGATTCGTTTTGTCGCATCGGCAGGAATGAAGCCGCCGGTGGCGTTGCTGCTGCACGCGGTCGACGACGCGAATGCCGCGATATTTCTTCCCTTCGCCGAATTTTCTCCGGAGTGGCAGGCAATGCTGTGGGCGGTGCAGCACGGGCGCGCGGTGCACTTCTGCGATTGGCCGGCGGCAGTGTCGCTGGCGTTAACCCTGGACGCCGCCAAAGAGAAGCCGGAGGAAGGCGTCAGCGCTTCCCACCGGCGCAGTGAGCCGGACCCGCTCGACGAGATGGCTGAAGCCGCGGGCTATGGAGATGGAGAGGCGCTCTGGAACGCCATGATCGAGCAATACGGCGGGCGCCGAGCGAATGCGCTCGAGTTGTTTCGCGCAATTGAAACTGCTGTGACCGGGGCGCGGAGCTTTGAGGAATTGAGCGATGCCGATGCGCTGCGGCAGTCGCGCCGCGAGGCTTTCATGCGAACTCGCATCCGCGAAGCCATGCAGGATCACACTGGAACGATCGCGGTGATCTGCGGAGCGTGGCATGTGAGCGAGCTGCGGCGCCAGGTTAGCGCAGTCTCCGACAAGGCGATGCTGAAAAATCTCCCCAAGGTGAAGGTGCAGGTGACGTGGGTTCCGTGGACGGATAGCCGACTCAGCGTTTTCACGGGCTATGGCGCGGGCGTTCTGTCGCCCGGTTGGTATGGGCATCTATGGGGCCTGTACACGGGCGAGGGAACCCTAACTGCGACCGAGTTTGCCGCTGTTTGGCAGGCGAAAACCGCGGGGATGCTGCGCGACCAAGGGCTTTCCGCGCCAACGGCTTCGGCGATTGAAGCCGCGCGGCTTGCGCTGGGATTAGCGGCGATGCGCGGGTTGAGCGTGCCGGGGCTGGCGGAAATGCGGGATGCGACGCTGGCGGCGATGTGCCACGGCGATGCGCTTCCGATGATGCTATTGGAACAGAAGCTTTACATCGGCGAGCAAGTGGGCGTGATTGGAGATGATGTACCGCAGATGCCGCTTGCTCTTGATCTAGCTGCCTGGCAGAAGAAAACACGGCTGAAACCGGAAGACATCGACATCGAGGTGCGAGTCGATTTGCGCAGCGAGGCTGGGCTGCTGAAGTCGACGCTGTTGCATCGGCTGGCGTTGATCGAAGTGTCCTGGGGACGACTGATCGAGGCCGAAGCGGGTCGGGGCACGTTTCGCGAGGTGTGGCTCCTGCGCTGGACGCCGGAGCTTTCGGTTGCCCTGGCCGAGGCGTTGATTTACGGCGTGACGATTGAGCAGGCATCGGGCAACGCCGCGCGGGAGCGCGCCAAGAAATCCACTTCCGTCACGGAAGTTGCGGATTTGATTCGGGCGGCACTGGTGGCGGACTTAGGGGAAGCCGCCACGGATTGCATCTCTTACCTGCAGGCGCTGGCCATGCGGGCGAGCGATTTGACGGACTTGATGCAGGCAGTGGAGCCGCTGGTGCGCGTGCTGCGCTATGGCACGGCGCGAAAACTTCCGGAAGAAGCGTTGCGGGCGCTGATTGTTTCGCTGAGCGCGGAGGTGAACGCCGGAGTGCGCACCGGATCGCACGGACTGGACGAGGAAGCGGCCGGGAAGCGTGTGCAGGCAATGCAGCAATACGACGAAGCGGTGCGGTTGTTTGGCGACGAAGGATTGGAGGAAGCGTGGCGTTTGCAACTGGGCGCGATGGTCGAGGATGCGAAGGTCACGGCTTCCATCGCCGGCCTTAGCTTGCGCCGGTTGCACGATGGCAGGTCTTGGGAAATGGAACGTGTTGGGGCTGCTTTTTCAAGGCAGATGAGCGGGCATGAGCCGCGGCATTCTGGAGCCTTCCTGGAGGGATTCCTGAGCGGCGGAGCGGAAGTGATCCTACACGATTCTGGGTTGCTCAGGCTGGTGGATGCCTGGCTATCGGAGCTTGGCGATCAGGACTTCGTTGAGTCCCTTCCGCTGTTGCGGCGCAGTCTTTCCGGCTTCGATTCGGTTTCCCGCCGACGGCTGACGGAGTTGGTGAAGCAGTCCCGGAACGTTGTGAGCGGCGAGGCGGCGCATGTGGAGGAGGAAGAGGACAACCCGGCCTTCGCCGCAGCTTTGCCGTTGCTCTATCAGATTCTGGGGGTGCGAAATGAATGAGGTAGAACAGACGCGACGCTGGCGGCTGGCTCTAGGGGATGAAGACCCAGCGGGACTCTCCGAAGGGGACGCGCGACTGAATGCGGCGCTGTCGGCGCTCTACGGAGGTTCAGTCTCCGGAAAAAAGGGGCGGGGCGGCTTGGGGGCTTCGTCGCCGAGAGTTGCCCACTGGCTGGGGGACATCCGTGAGTTTTTCCCCTCGAGTGTGGTGCAGGTTATCCAGAAAGATGCATTCGAACGGCTGAATCTGAAAGCGCTGATGCTGGAGCCGGAGTTCCTGGCAACGCTCGAGGCGGATGTGCATCTGGTTGCCGATCTGATGTCGCTGCGGGGAGCCATTCCTGAGAAGACACGCGATACGGCGCGCCTGGTGGTCTCAAAGGTGGTGAAGGAATTGCTGGAGCGGCTGGCTCACAAAACGACGCAGACTCTGCGGGGAGCGTTGAATCGATCGAAGAGGACGCGGCGGCCTAGGCACAATGACATCGATTGGTCTCGCACGGTTCGGGCGAATCTGAAGCATTACCAGCGGGAGTCGAAGACGATTGTTGCGGAAACACTGGTTGGATATTCCAGAAAGACGCGCTCTCAAGCGAATCTGGAACACGTGATTCTTTGCGTTGACCAGTCGGGGTCGATGGCGACGTCGGTCGTATATTCCTCGATTTTTGCGGCGGTGATGGCTTCGGTGCCCGGGATATCGACGCAACTCATTTGCTTCGATACGGCAGTGATCGACTTGACGGAGGAACTGGCTGATCCGGTTGAAGTCTTGTTCGGAGTGCAACTTGGCGGCGGCACTGACATCAACGCGGCGCTGGCGTATTGCGAACAGAAGATCGAGCATCCTTCCAAGACGCATCTGTTGCTGATCACGGACCTATTTGAGGGTGGGGACGCGAAGTCGATGATCGCCAGGGTGTCTGGCCTGAGGCTGAGTGGAGTGAATGTCATCGTGCTGCTAGCACTCTCCGACGATGGGCATCCCGGCTTCCACTCTCAGCACGCCGAACAGATTGCGGCTCTGGATTGCCCTGTCTTCGCCTGCACTCCAGATCAGTTTCCAGACTTGATGGCGACCGCCCTGGCGCGCAACGACGTTGGATTGTGGGCGTCATCTCAAGACATCGCTCGGGTTCGGAAGCCGTAACCTCTCCAAGCCTGCAGGTTGGGCTTGCTCAACATCCCCTTGCCGCAACAGCGCTTGAACCTCTTCCTGCTGCCGCAGAGACACATCGAGTTTCTCGATTCGTTTGGTTGCCTGCAAGCGGTCTGAAACCTCCCATTTTCCCCGGACGAGACGAAAGTGTTTGGAGCTACGGGGATTCCCCCTGGCTAAAAAAGCAGTCTTCTCACTTTCCGTTGTCCCACATCTGCGCGTTTCTGAACTTCTCAGCGTTGACCCAGGGTTCCCCCGCCCGCTATCCTGACCTTCCAATGAAGCGCCCTTCCACACTCATGTTCGCGGTTCTGTTGCTGCTGGCGTCCGCAATTCTGCTGGCCTGGGCTCTGACCGGCAGTGGGAGTCGCTTCCAGGCACGAAAGCCGAAGCCTCAAGAAGTGCCCGATGAATTTGCGGTCGACGCGACTCCCCTGTCCACAGCCCGTGATCTGGCCGTTTGGGCCGACACCCCCGACGACCAGGACTTAGCCCGGGAAGCAGAGCGTGTTGCCGACCACGAGGTCGATTTGGATTTTGCCAGCGCGCTGCGCCGTGTCAGTGCAGTCCCTCCCCAAACTCCGCCTGCCGCTCATGAGCTGGAGGCGCGCGTCCGGCAGATGGAAGCGCAGATCAAGAAAGATCAAGAACTCGCTCTCGATCTTCAGCAAAAAGCTGAGCATGCCAGCGGGGCAGACAAGGACAATCTGGAAGGCGAGTCCGAACTCGCCGATGCCCAACTAGCACTCGACGAAGACGAAATTGCCGACGCGAAGGGCGATCTCGCCCGGCTCGGTGCCGATGTGCAGAGCAAGGTGGTCCACGCGCGCGAGCAGCACGAGGCGGGCGAAAGTCGCCTGGGCACTCTGGCGTATGGCGCAGCCATGGCCAAGTCGTCCAGCTCTCCGCATAGCTTTCGCGCGCATGCCACGGAGTGGTTTCTGCTGCGGTCGGCGTTAACGCAGATTCGCGGTGCACAGCAGCAGGCCGCCGCCACAGCGGAGCGACTATCAGGAAAGCATGACGCGTTAGAGAAGCAGGTCCAGCAAGGGGAATCTGAAAAGCAGTCCGTGACCGGTGCGGCGGCTCTGCAAGTCGTACAGAAGCTCTCCGCAGATCAGCGCAGCATGGCGGAGTTCGACAAGCGCATACAAGACCATCAGGAACTCATCGGCGTCTACAGCCGCTGGATCGATTCGCTGCAAATTCGGCAAATGGCGGCCGTCCATGCCATGTTGCAGTCGTGCCTGTGGATCGCGGCGATCCTGCTACTGGGTTTTCTTCTTTCCCGCGCTATTGAACGCCTGCTGGGTGAAGCCAGTCCCGATCATAAGCACCTGCTCACTCTGCGCGCCGTGGTTCGATTTGCCCTTAGGACCCTTGCCCTGCTTGCCATATTATTCGTGCTATTCGGGGCACCCGAGCAGATGCCCACCATTCTGGGCCTTGTAGGCGCCGGTCTCACTGTCGCTCTGCAAGGCTTCATCCTTGGGTTCTGTGGCTGGTTCATTCTCATGGGGCGCAACGGAATCCGAGTCGGCGACTTTGTCGAAATCAACGGCGTGGGCGGGGAAGTCGTGGAGATTGGCCTCCTGCGCACGGTGCTGCTGGAGACCGGAAGTTCCAGCGGATCTGGCTACCCTACAGGGCGCCAGGTGGCTTTTGTCAACAGCTACGCCGTTTCCGGGCACTACTTCAACTTCTCCACCTCGGGCCAATGGCTCTGGGACGAGCTATTCGTGCAAGTTCCAGTCGGAGAAGACTCGACCGAGATGGTCGAGAAAATTCTGCAGATGGTGACGCGGGACACCGAAAAAAACGCCCGCCTCGCCGAGCAGGAATGGGAACGCGTCACCCATCGCTACGGCGTCAAGTCTTTCTCCGCCGCCCCCTCCATCAGCCTGCGGCCGGCCAGCCTGGGAGTCGAAATCGTGGTGCGCTACATTACGCGGGCGCAGGAGCGCTACGAAGTGCGGTCGCGCCTTTATCAGGCGGTAGTCGAGGTGCTGCACCAGAAGAAAGACGTCCCGGCAGAGTCCGCAAATCCCGTAGCGCCGCGCTGATAGAGGTTCCGTCCCTAAGGCTCACCAAACTAGCAGCCAAACTGCCGCAAATGGTGGTCCATGTGCAGATACGCCCAGCGCATCCATTCCCCGGTCGACATTTTCCCGAAAAACAGGTGTCGCGCCGTTGCCAGGAATCCTGGTTTACCGGCGAATTGTTCGGCTAGCCCAATCAACTCCTGGCGATCAGCCTCGAAGTCGACGGGCGGCGTCCCGCCAATTTTCTGATCTAGTTCAGGAACAGTTTTGATGCCTTGCGGCCAACGCAGGGGAACCCAAAGCGCCCCCCACTTCATCAACGTCCGAGTGAAAAAAGTATCCGCTGGGCGCACGCTCCCGTCTCCAAGCTTGGAACGGAAGGAGTCCCGCAGGTGGCAAACCATCTGCGGCGCCGACATTTTGCCCCAAACGCGGGGGCTGTCGACGCGTACCCGCGCAACCCGGGCCAGGACTTCCTGCTTATCGCTAAAATTGCCGAGGGTTTTCATCGGCCCGTGCTCCCGGGTCTACGGAGGCTACTTCTTGATCAATTCCTGCAGTTTCGCGGACGCCATCGAAGCAAACTGCGTACCCGGATTATCCTTTTGCAGTTGTTCGTAGATCTTGCGCGCATCCGCGGTCTTTTGTTCGCCGGCGTAAAGGCTGGCGAGTTCCATCTGCGCCGCCTCCTTCGACACCGTCATGGACGGCTTATCGGTGAGTTGCTTGTAAAGCTCAATCGCCTGCGGATCGCGGCTGGTGTTGCGATAGATCGATGCCAGCGCCATCTTCGCGAGCGCCGACAGATCGTTGTTACTGGCATCCGCCGTTTGTTTTAGAGACCGTTCGGCTCCGGCGTTGTCGCCCATGTCGACGGCGGAAAGACCGGAAAAATATCGGGCAAAATCCGCTGACTTGGTGTGGGGGTATTGCGTCGCGATAGCCTCAAATTTTTCGTGAGCCTTGGTCGCCCGCTCCGCGATGGAGGTGTAGCTCTCGAAACCCGGCTGTTCCGGGGATCCTGCCGGACGAATCGGCGAATTGTAAGTGCGAACTGCCTTACTCAGCTCCGCGC
>Ga0075021_10002095_pt1 | contig 10347 bp, 11 predicted proteins | sample ColStrG_CSR_2012_FD_72749 | JGI IMG/M metagenome (GOLD analysis project Ga0075021, IMG submission 72749) | Freshwater sediment microbial communities in response to fracking from Pennsylvania, USA - Cold Stream Run_MetaG_CSR_2012 | ecosystem: Environmental > Aquatic > Freshwater > Creek >... | reverse complement strand
GCGGCAATTCTGTTTCTCATGGCTACTCCTTTGAACTCCCCGCGCCTGCTTGCTTGGCCGTGCTCTTGGGCGAGAACCGCTTGCCTAGAAAGCGCAACAGGTCTGGTTGAAACTCCGCGATCTCTACCGAGAGCAGCGACGAAGCAAGAGACGTTCCCGTCCGCCGCACTGATAGGTTGACGGTTCCGCTGTCAGGATAAAATCCAATGCCGACAAAGCCGCTGGCCGCGGCGCCCGCCAGGTAAGAGAATACAGGCCGGTATCCATCGCCACTTTCCTTGGGCTGCGCGAACACGCTGCGCGCGGCACAAACCGCACGCTTCCACGCAATGCAATTCGAGGGCTTCCGCCTGGGGTCTTCGCGAAACGCCAACGCCGTCAGATATTGTCCAGTCGCCTTTGACACTCCTTGCGCATAACGCGCACCATAACGCTTGGCGAACCCGGCGGCGCCTTGCCCCCAAGACGGCTCATCGTCGGTCAACTGGCCGTAAGCGCTGGATACAGCCGCGCCAAACACCGAGCCCGACGTTAACAGATTGCCTGCCCAAATGCAGGTACGCTGTTTTGCCGTCAAAACCGGGTCGTTCTTGATGTTGTAATCGTTGCAAGGTGGGGTGTTGATCACGGCTGGCTGCGAAACCGTCTGGGCGTGAATCAACGCCGGAAATATTAGCGCTAGGACCGCGGTTCCCGCCCTGGCAAGGCGGCCTTCAAATGAAATTGGCATTTCGCTTTGATCCTCAGTTGTTCTACGAATGATAACTGAATGTGACCGCGGCTCGCGAAACGTTTCACCAAACCCCCTAAAACATAAACTCCCAGATTTGCAAGGTTGCCCCTGCAATCTGGGAAGTTCTAACGGCTGAATGAATGTTCAGACTTGGCTAGGATCGGAAGCTGATCCCCAGCAGGACATCGCCTTGATCGAGATTCGTCCGCAAGCCGGTAGCTTGGAACGATTGGTTCGCCCAGCGCGTGTAGCGCACTTCACGACTCAACTCAAACCGGCTCAAACGCTCTTACCTCAGTTGCACTGAAACGGAATCGAACGGCTTCTTACCGCCATTCGTAGTATCGAAGAAATCGAATTGGAGCTTGGCGGCTGAGGCAGTCACCATCAAATAGCCAAAGCCCTTCATCGATTTGTCGAAGGAGGCGCCGTTGACGACTTGGCCGGTGGCGGCGTCCACCGCCGAATCGTTATGGCCGCCGGTTCCCGCCACTATAAACGGTACTGCCGCGTTGCCCGCGCGCCGGGTATGGCGCTGGTAGTTGTGAGCATGGCCGGAGAGAACCGCGTCGGGCTGAATGCCCGCTTGTTTGAAGGCATCATCGAAACTGGAGAGCATCTGGCTGCTTCCGGAATGCCCGCCGTTGCTAAACGGCGGATGATGAACGGCAAACAGCAGGGCCTTGCGCGCGCCGTTCTTGCGTTTTTGCGCGATGGTCTTCAGCGTCGCGGCCAGCCAAAGTTCCTGCTGCCTGTCGTTGTTGGCGCCGACAATGCTGCCGGGCCCCTCGGCGATGTTCGAGTATAGGCAAACGATATCGGCGAATGGGCAATCGACAAGATAGTAGACGCCGGGCTGCGTCATCGTTTCGCGAAAGATGCGGACTTGGCTGGCAACCGGCGGGACGGAGGCCGTGGCGGAGCAGAAGTTATCGAGGAAGGATTTGAGCGGCACGGGGTCGGTTTTAGTAAACACTTCGCCATCGTGGTTGCCGGCAAGCGCGATGATTTTGCCTGGATATTCCATATAGGCGCGATAAAATTCGTCGCGATACAGTTGATCTTTGCCCGCCCCGTAGATCACGTCGCCGAGGTGTAGCAGGAAGGCGGGGTTTCGCGCGCCGGCAGCCGGGTTGAAGTCGGAACTCATCTGCCGGGCTACATTTTCCTGATTCGCGTTGTGAACATCGGGACGGCCGGTATCGCCGACAGCCTGAAACCGGATGGCCCCGGCAGCTTCAATCTCGGCAACACCCGGAGAGCCGATGATCTCAGCAAGAGCGAACGCGGCGTTGCGTTTCGGCTTCGGAATGGGACCGAATTTTTGCGAAATCCAGTCGAGCATGCGCCGGCCGTGAGCGGTGTTCGGCCGGGCCTGTATCGGCTGGCTGGTATAGAACGGCTGCGCGAAGCGCAGAACCGGTGTCGGCGTTTTCCGGGAAGTAGACCTCGAGACTTTCTTGGTAGCCATCTGGATTGACTCCTCGACAGGCTCAGTGTCATCGGAACCGGAATCGTTTCAGACTGGCGCTATGTTTCCGTCTAGTGCAAGGCAAGCACCAAGCGATACAAGACATAAACCACGGGCAAGGCAAACAAACTGCTATCGACGCGGTCGAGCATGCCGCCATGGCCCGGCAAAAGATGGCCGCTGTCCTTCACGCCCGCACCCCGTTTCATCGCCGACTCGGCCAAGTCGCCGAATTGCCCGGCCACGTTCGCGACGATGGCTATGACGGCCACCTGCCACCAGGCGATCTGCGGGACGAAGCGGCCCAAATACAAAACGCCAAACAGCACCGCCGCGAAGACTGAGGCGACGGCGCCTTCCCAACTCTTGCCGGGACTTACCACGGGCGCGAGCTTATGCTTACCAAAATGCCGCCCCACATAATATGCCGCGCTGTCGCCCACCCAGTTCAGGGCCAACGCAAAAAAGAGCAGGTGAACGCTCGCTTGCCGCAAATCTATAGAAAAGCGCCAAGGCGCGAAGGTGTAGAAAGCGCCCATGACAGCGCAAGCAACTTGCGGTAGCACCTCCCGCAAATTGCCAGGCCGCAGAGAGGCGATGAAGGAGCACACCACAACGATGCTCACCGCAGGCAGCGCCACTTGCGGAACGAACAAAATCAGCAAGCCGGCCAGTAGTCCAAAAACGCCGGGGCGCGGGATGCCATGGGCTTCCACCAGTCCCGAATACTCCCAATAGCAAAGGAGACTCATCAGCAGCGCGCCGGCAATAAAGAGCTTTTGCGGAGCCCAGCCTACTAAGTAGCCGGCCGCCAGGATAAGCGCAAGAGCCGTGGCCAAGCGCTTCATAGGGCGGGCGAGGATGGCGGAAGAGTCATGGCGGCCTTTAGCCCAAGTGGGCCAAAGGCAATTCTAATGCTTCGTCGTCTAAAAGCAGTTCAGAAGGCTCAATCGCGGGAGTGGCCGAACGCGCTAAGCCGCCAAAACGGCGCTCGCGATTTTGATATTCACCGATCGCCTCCAACAAATCGCGCCGCTCGAAATCGGGCCACAAAGTCTCCGTCACATACAACTCGGCGTAGGCGATCTGCCAAAGCAAAAAGTTGCTGACGCGCATCTCGCCCGAAGTTCGAATCAACAGATCCGGATCTTTTTGGCCGGCGGTATACAAGTGTTCTGCAATGGCTTCCTCGGTGATCTCGAGTGCCTCCAGGTTGCCCTCATGGCGCGCGTTTTCGAGCATGGCGTTGACCGCGTCGACAAGCTCCGTGCGCCCGCCATAGTTGATGGCAAGGTTGAGCCGCATGCCGCGGTTGCCCGAGGTTTTATCGATCACGCTCTGCAATTCCGTTTGTACGGCCGCCGGCAAAGATTCTATGCGGCCAATCGCCTCCAGTTGAATATCGTTGCGCATGAGGCTAGCCAACTCGCGGCGCAGGTAGAATCGCAAAAGGCGCCACAAGCCTTCTACCTCATTGCGCGGCCGCTTCCAGTTTTCCACCGAAAACGCATAGAGCGTCAAAGCCTCCAAGCCCAACTGCGCGCAGGTCTCCACCGCGGTTCGCACCGCGTTCACGCCCGCGCGGTGCCCCATGATGCGCGGGTAGTTTCGTTGCTTCGCCCAGCGGCCATTGCCATCCATGATGATGGCTATGTGAGCGGGCAAACGGAGCGGGTCAAGCTGGTTCGCAATGCGCCAATCGGCATCCTCAGGCGACAGCGCCTTAAGCAGTTCCTTCATATCGTAAAGTTCTATGGTACACCAAGGAGAAATGCGTTTTCCACAAAACTAAAGCGCATTTCCATTAAAATTTCATGAGTAATGGCGTTAAGGCGGCGGCCCCGCAGTAAAAGCTGCCCAAAGGCAATTCATATTCGCGCGCCTTTTTCTTCATTCTGAAAATGTACACGCCGCCGATGGCCACCCCGAGCAAGCTGCCCAGCAGCAGCGTTTGGATACCCATTTCCAAGCCCAGGAATAGGCCGATGCATGGCAGCAATTTCACATCGCCCCAACCCAAGACCTCGCGTTTGGCCACCCGACCCCAAATCAATCCGACAACGGTGAGCGGCACCGTCAACGCGATGGCGGCGGCCAGCGCTTCAAAAATGGATTGCCCGCGTACGCCTGCCGCCGGCAACAGCAGTCCGCCTAAATCGCCCGGCACCTTGGTACAGAACGCGAAGACCAGACCCAACACGCTGCCGCCCAGGGTGAATTCATCGGGCAAGAGGCGCTCTTCCAGATCCACCCAGAAAAGCACCGTCATCACCGCTTGGAAAATGCACCACTTTAGCGAATCCAGGGTCCAGCCAAAGCGCGCGACAGTGGCGGCGAAGAGCAGGGCGGTCGATAGTTCGACCAGCGGATAGCGCGAACCAATCCGAGCGCCGCACTGGCGGCAGCGTCCCTTGAGGCGCAGAAAGCTCAAAACCGGTATATTGTCGTGCCAGGCAATAGGCTTTTCGCACGCCGGGCAGAACGAACGCGGCGTGACCACGGAAAGGTCGCGCGGCACACGGTAGATGCACACATTGAGAAAACTGCCGATGAGCAGCCCGGCCAGCGCCGCAAACGCTACGTAGAGTGCCGCTTCAAAGGGCAAGCGCCCTCCGGTAGGATTCTAATGTCCGGTCCACCATCATCTGGGCCGTAAAGTGTTTCGCCACTCGCCACTTTCCTCGTTCTATTAGAGTTGGGGCAAGCGCGGAATCCTCTCTGAATCGCAGCATGGCGGTGGCGATCGCGGCCGGTTCGTTTTGCACCAACACGCCCGCTTCGCCGAATCCCAACGCTTCTCTGAGTCCGCCCACGTCACTGGCAATCACCGGAATGCCCATCGCCATGGCGAGCAGAGCTGCCGAACCCAACCCCTCGTTCTGGGTCGCATAGACAAACAGCGAAGCGCGTTTGAGATCGCGAAGCAAATCGTCGGAATACGTGACCTCAAGTCCGGCGATGTGCGCGGCTGCCGCCACCAGCGCGCGGCCCTTGGCCGGATCGGCGGAAGCGAGCGCCACCACCGGACCGCCGGCGCTCCATTCGCCTAGCGTAACGTTGGGATCGACGCCATCGTAAACCACATCTATCTTGTTCTTGGCGACATTGGCGCTTTCCAACACCGACGCGACAAAATGCGACACCGCTAAAAACCGCGACGCCCGGCGATACTTCCGCTGCGAAAGCGGCGAACGCTTTACGGGAAACGCCACTCTCCGCGAGACGACAAAACGCGTGCGCGCCGCCAGCGCGGCCAGGGTATGGGCACGGGCATCATGCACATGCACGATATCGGTCTTGCCCGAGTGAATCAACAGATTGCCCAAGTCGGCCGAGTAGACGGCGAATCCCGCTTTAAGCGCGCTTTCGAACAGCGGGGAGCCTTCGCGCGCCAGCAGGGTACAAACTTCACCGGCGGATCGCAAGCCGCTCAGCAACAGCAACACCTGCCGCTGGCCGCCGCGCATTTCGCGCCCGGTATCCACGTGCAAAATGCGCAAGGCTAAGCCTCTCGGCCTGGCTTCATGGAACGGGCTTTAGCGTACTTCACGAAGTTATAAAGCCCAGCCATATAGGCGATGGTCAATCCTTCCACGCCATCCAGAAAACCGCGCTTCAGAACGTAGGTGCGAAAGAACGTCCACGGCGGATCGAACAATAATCGCGAGAAGCCAAAAGGCTTGCCACGCGTGACCATTTCTTGCGCCGCCAGCGTGGTGTAGCTGTCCATCGTGCGCAAATGCTCGCTGAGCGAATCGCAAGTAAAGTGAAGCAGGTTCGATTCCAGGTGGCCCACCGGCCCATCCACTTTCACCGATTCATGCACGAAATCGCCCACCCAACGCGCCTTGCGCCGGTCGAAAAATCGCACCTTGCGATCCGGATACCAGCCGCTATGCAAGATCCAGCGGCCCAGGTATTGAGCCAGGCGCGGCATGGTGTAGCCGACAAATTCCGGTCCGGATTTCTTGATATGCCAGATTTCCGCTTCCAACGATTCGCTCAAGCTCTCATCCGCGTCCAGCGAAAGTATCCAATCGTTGGCGGCCAACCCGGCGGCGATATTCTTCTGCGCGGCGTAGCCGTGCCACGAAGCTTCCTCGACGCGCGCGCCCAACTTAGTGGCGATTTCCGCCGTACGGTCATTCGAGCCGCTGTCCAACACCAAGATCTCATCGCAGCAGCGCAAGCTCTCAATCACGCGCGCTATGTTGCGTTCTTCGTTAAAGGTGATGATGGCGGCGGAGATCTTCATAAGCTAGATGCGCGTGGGCGCCAAAGACACCGAAAGAATGAAGATAAGAAGCGTGGCGCCCGCCAGCCAGCGGCGGTTGCGATTCGGCGCTTCGTCGTCGAAAACAAGCGGATGACGCCGGCCCAGGAAGAACATCACCACGGCCCAAATCCACCAGGGCCAATAGAACTTTCCCATAATCACCAGCAGCGCCACCATGCCGGTGGAAATGATCTTGTGCCCACGTTCGCCGAAAATGGCATACACCACGTGTCCGCCATCAAGCTGCCCCATGGGCAACAAGTTCAGCGCCGTCATGAGCATTCCGGCCAGCGCCGCCATGGCCATGGGATGGAGGAGGATGTGCGTGGAACCAGCCGCGCCAAGACATAACCATTCGAGCGCGCGCAAGCCCAACGGCGTTCCAACAATAATGGCCGATGCGTCGCGCCCCGCCGCCAGGGGATGAGATGCCCAAATTCCCATTACAAGAAAAGGCAGCAGCGCCAGGAAGCCGGCAATCGGACCGGCGCTGCCGATATCGAAAAGATCGCGGCGCGTGTAGATCGGCGTTTTGATGCGAATAAACGCTCCCAACGTACCAAACAAAGTCGGAGACGGCAGGAAATAGGGAAGCGTGGCATCCACTCGCAGCTTTACGCAGGTCAAGTAGTGCCCCATTTCGTGCGCGAACAGGATGAACAGCAGCGGTCCCGAAAAGACAAAACCGCTCACCAATCCCCGGTCGCCGTGAAGCAGCCGGTTCAAGCCGTCAAGCAGATCTTGCTGGTCAAACGGGCGGCCCATGGCGAAGCTGCTGGCCAAGGCCGATCCGAAAACCGTGGTGGTAACGGCGGTCAATAGCAGCAGTAGCAGGTTTAGCCACCACAAACGCGGCAAATGCCGGCGCACCGGCTGCGGCGAACCTTCCTGCCAATACCAAGTTCGCGGCGGGTTAGGCGGCATGCGATCTAGCGGGCCAAGCAGTCCCGGCTTCGACACAACCGTTTACTGCAGTGCCTGCAGTTCCTTGCCCGGCTTGAAGCGCACGGCCTTGCCCGGTGGGATAGCCACTTCTGCGCCGGTTCGCGGATTCCGCCCAATTCCCGTTTTCCGCGGCCGCACATTGAAGATTCCAAAGCCCCGCAGCTCAATCCGGTCCCCATCGCTCAGCGCCTTCTTCATGGTGTCGAACACCGTTTCGACCGCCATCTCCGCCTTGGTTTTTGTGATTCCGGTCCGATTGACAACTTCGTTGATAATGTCTAGCTTGATCAAACAGCCTCCCGGCCTTGCGGGTTGTTAACGCTTCTTTGCCGCAATGTATTTGCTAAGAAGGAGTTTAACGCACTATCAATGCGCCGACGCGAGCTTTTCACGGAGCTGAAACGTTGCTTTGGCACTTTTTTCCGTATACGAATCATTCTTACCGAGATATTTGTGCGTATCACCGTGTTTAAAGCTTTGATTCATTGGTCTTTCGGGCACTCGATTTTATTGGTACTCAACGTGCTCTAAAACGGGAGATGAGTCGGTCTGGTGGTATTCGCGTTCTGCTGGTGGAAGATAGCCCCAGCGACATCTGGCTGGTAAAAGAGGCGCTGCGGCTTTCGCAGTTTCCCGTCCAAGTCACGATTGCGCGCGACGGCATAGAAGCCACCGAGTACCTTCATAGGGCTGAAAAAGGCGCCGCCGATTGGCCCGATCTGGTTTTGCTCGATTTGAACTTACCCCGCAAGAACGGTCGCGAAGTTCTGACTGAGGTCAAAGCATCGCCTAGCTTACACTCCATCCCGATTGTTGTGCTGACCAGTTCCAACGCCGAGGACGACATGCGGCACGCTTATGCGCTGAGCGCCTGCTCGTTTATTACGAAACCCAGTAGTTTGCCGGCTTACGTGGATATGGTGCGCGGCATGGAGAAGTTTTGGTTGGGCGGTATCCAATTGCGCCAGACAGCTTGATTCACGCCGCTGCCACTTCCACCACGATGGCTGTCGAACTCGGTTTGGGAATGGGCTCTCCATCCTCGCGCATGCCGCGCAAATGCAAGGCAATCGCTTCACGAATCAAACGCTCAACTTCTTGTGTGCGTTTTGCCAACCGCCTTCGATAGAGGTCTGCTGCCGAACCCAGGCACGGCGGGCCTTGGCGCTTGATCTAGTGCGAAACTCTGCCGGAGCGTCCTGACCACACACTTGACGCAACCTAGGGGGCGTGGCATACTCGCTCGTGCGTACTGGAGCTTGACGTGAAAGCCCAACTTCGGCACGCCGGCCCGGGGCCCGACGGTATTGCTAATCGCGCTGCACCGGATCAGAATTCGCTTGAAAGGTCAATCTGATGAATAGAATCAAAGCCAAGCTCCTGTTCACTGGCATCATTGCCGCCACTTCGGCTCTCGCTCAAAGCTGGAACCACGATCCCGCTTCGGCAATTGGGCCGAATAACTGGGGGTTTCTCGGGAGCACCTACAACTCGTTTGCAACCTGCGGCACCTCCGCGGTGGAAGTCGGCACGAAGGAGACGCCCATCGACATCGTGACTAGCAAAGCTATACGTTCCGACCTAAGAAATATTTACTTCCAGTACAAAGACACTCCGTTTAAGGTGAGCAACACCTTGCACGTCGTCGAAGTCGAATATGAGCCCGGCAGCCAGATCCAGTTCAGCCCATCTGACGCCACTAGCCGCTACGCTTCTGCAATTTCATTTTCACGCCCCCAGTGAACACAGAATCAACGGACAGCTCGCCGACGCGGAGTTGCATCTGGTCCATCAAAATGCACTCGGCGAACTAGCCGTGATCGGCGTGCTCTTGAAGATCGACAATAAGAATGCCAATCCGCTGTTCGACCAAATTATGAGTGGCGCCCCGGTGGGTGTCGTCGCCGGCACTGAGAATAATCTGGGTGGCGAAATCAATGCCAAAGACCTGCTTCCGAAAGGAAAAAGCAGTTATTACACCTACACCGGCTCTCTGACAACGCCTCCTTGCACCGAAGGAGTGAACTGGTACGTTCTATCGAACACCGGTGCAATTTCATCGGCCGCCGTTTCCCAATACCATCAAATCATTAGTTTGTTCCCGAACTATAACTTGTTCCCCAACAACAATCGTCCCATCCGCGACCTTAACGGACGGACGGTTTTGTTCAACGCCCAGAACAGCGGGGGCCATCACTGAGGGCATGTGTTGCGGCCGCCGCCGGCCGCACCTATTGCAAAGTTTGATCCCAGCGCATCCTGAATTGCTGATCGAATCTGAATACGCAACCAGCGTCGAAGAAGTCTGTGCGCGCGTTGTGCAAACATTTCCGCGTTTCATTTGGCGGACCGCAGAGTGATTTTATCTTTGCTCGGCTATTGCTAAAAGGACTGGGGAATTACGCGAAGATCCGATCGACTGCGACGCTTGTCCCGGACAGCACCGTCAGTGGCACATTCATGCCTGAGGAATACTCAATCGACTGGCCGTTCCTGTCCGTATCGGTGACTTTCTTGTGTTTGCGATCAATGGCCCAAAACTCCTCGCAACCATTCGCCAAACACAGTGCCACATATTCCCGAAGCTGTAGCTTGGTGTTTGAGGGCGACAGAATTTCGATCACCAACTCCGGCGCGCCTTCTAAATCGCGTTCGTCCGCGGCGTCCCAACGCGCCTTCGATATGAAAGCCACATCCGCCGCCCTCAAATCATACTCGGCGACAGCGCGAAAAGGAAGTTCGTTGAGGACATAACCTCGTCCCCCGGCGACGGGCTGAAGCAACTGCGCCAACCTCACTTGAAGCTTGACATGCCACGGTCTTGGTCTGGACAAAGTGACGAGCTGTCCCCAGTGGATCTCTTCAAGCACATCGCCCCGCTCGGGCAAGGCTTGAAACTGCTCAACCGTCATGAGTAACGGT
>Ga0075021_10002094_pt1 | contig 10348 bp, 8 predicted proteins | sample ColStrG_CSR_2012_FD_72749 | JGI IMG/M metagenome (GOLD analysis project Ga0075021, IMG submission 72749) | Freshwater sediment microbial communities in response to fracking from Pennsylvania, USA - Cold Stream Run_MetaG_CSR_2012 | ecosystem: Environmental > Aquatic > Freshwater > Creek >... | reverse complement strand
CCTGCGGGATTTTCCAAGTTTTCAAAAGCGAGAGGTCGGTTTATGAAGCAATTTGTGCGTTCTTCGGTAGCGTTTTCACTGGTTTGCTTGCTGGCTGCTTCGGGCTGGGCTTTGCCCATGGGCACGGCGGCGCGGTCGGTGGTTCCGGCCGATGTGCAGCAGATCATCTCGGTGGATTACCGCGCCGTGCACAATTCGCCTCCGGCCATGGCGTTGCGCAACAAAGTGTTGCCCGAGAATTTGAAGGCTTTCGAGACGGCGCTGAAGGGCGCGGGCATCGATCCTGATCGCGACCTTGACCAGCTAACGTTCATCTCGTTCCGTATTCCGAAGCAGGGCGTGAAGATTGTTGGCGTGGGCCAGGGGCCGTTTCCCACGAAGACCTTCCTGAAAAGAATGGCCAAGGAAAAAGTGAAACCCACCAAGTTGCGTGACGCGCTCATGTATCCCATGGGCGGAATGCAGATGACGTTCCTCGACGACACCACCATCCTGTTCGGCGATATCGCGGCCATGCACGGCGCGCTGGATGCCCGCGACGGTCTGATCCAGCGCCTGGATTCGAATCCGCAAGTCGCGGACAATATGTCTTCCGTGGATTCAAACCCCATCTGGAGTGTTCTGGATCAAGAAGGAACGCAGAACATGATGCGCTCGACGCTGGGTGATGCGGCCAAGCTGGCGGATTTTGAGACGGTGAAGAAGCGCCTGCTGGGTTCGCGCTATGGCATGGAATTTGGCAGCGGCGTGGATTTTAATATGGACGTGGTAACTTCGGATTCCATCACCGCAGCCACGCTTTCCGCGCTGATGAAGGCGGGCGTGACTTACAAAAAGATGACAGCGACGCCGATTGAAAAGTCAGCGCTCGAGAGCGTGACGGTGGATTCTGACAGCTCGAAGCTGACGTTAAAGTTCAAGACGGATGAGAAGAAATTCGCTTCGCTGGTGGATTCGGAATTGTTTGCTTCGGTATCACGGTAGGGAAAATACTAACCGGTAAAAGGGTGCTTTACCGGTGTTTAGAATCTGCCAAATACTGACCGGTAAAGGGTGTTTTGCCGGTGTTAAATTCCGGTGCCGCCAGCCCGAAAAACCAGAAGCCCAAGCGACGCTATTTAGCCTTGGCCGCCACGCGTTCCCGCTTGGTCTTCGCCCAGCCTTCTTTGTTCATCTGGCGCGCGCGCGCTACCGCGAGAGAATCTTCCGGCACGTCCTCCGTCAGACACGACGCCGCTCCCACGTACGCGCCGTTGCCCAAACGAATCGGTGCGACCAACGTTGAATCGCTGCCTACGAACACGCCATCGCCGATTATTGTTTTGTGTTTGTTGACGCCGTCGTAGTTGCAGGTGATGGTTCCGGCGCCGATGTTCACGCCGGCTCCGATCTCGGCATCGCCGAGATAAGTGAGGTGGTTGGCCTTCGATCCCTTGCCCAGCTTCACCTTTTTCGTCTCAACAAAATTGCCCACATGCGCGCCTTCGCCAATTTCGCTGCCTGTGCGCAAATGGCTGTAAGGGCCGAGCAGGGCGCCATCGGCGATGTCCGATTCGTCGAGAATGCAGCCGGGGCGGACCAGTACGTGATTTCCAAGCGTGGAATTACGAATCACCGAGAACGACCTGATACGGCAGTTTGCGCCAATTTTCGTCGTGCCTAGAAGCTGAACCGAGGGCTCGATGATCGTGTCGGGTGCGACTTCCACATCCGCATCGATGACGCAGGTTTCCGGGCGGTAAATGGTCACGCCGGAGAGCATCAGCTCACGGCACGTGCGATCGCGCAGCATAACGTCGAGTTGTGCCAGTTCCACCCGGGTATTGATGCCGAGCACTTCCAGGTCATCTTCGACGCGCGTAACCACCACCTTCGATTTTGCCTGGGAGAAAATTGCCGCCATATCGGTGAGATAAAACTCGCGAGCGGCGTTCTCGGTTTTCAAGAGGTTGATGTTCGCTAAAAGAGGCTTCACGGCGAAAGCGTAAACGCCCGAGTTAATTTCCCGCAGATTGGCCTTGCGCTGCTTTGGGGTGAGTGATTTTTCTTCCACAATCTCGGTCACCAAAGCGCTGCCTGTGGCTTTTCGCAGTACACGGCCATATCCGAACGGATCGGGTGGCAGCGCGCTAAGCACGGTCATCACGGCCTTCTGTTCCAAGTGGAAGTCCCGGAGCCGAGCAATGGTCGCGGCCCGAATTAGCGGCGCATCTCCGTAGATCACCAGAACGTGGTCGTAATTCGCGAGAACCTCGCGGCACTCCATGATGGCGTGGCCAGTTCCGCGCTGCTCCGTTTGTAGAACGAAGCGAACGCCGTTGTGAGCTACTGCCTGCTTCACGCGCTCGGCCTCATGGCCGACGATGGCGAAAATGTCGTTGACCGGCACGATCTGGCGCGCCGCGTCGATGACGTGCTGGAGCAGGGGCTTGCCGCCAATTTCGTGCAGCACTTTCGGGAGCTGCGACTTGAGGCGCGTGCCTTTGCCAGCCGCGAGAATGGCGATGGCAAATCGGGCTGGGGGCTTCAGATAGGACGAAGAATCTGCGGATTTTCGAGTGCTGCTTTTCTTGGTGGTCATGCCATTTCCATGATACCCAAGACCGTGGTCCCGGAGTTCCGGCGGGGAAAACTTTGGTTTCGGCGGGTCGTTGCGGTTATTCGAAGCCGTGGTTGGCTGTGGCGCTCTTGGCGATTTCGGGTTCTTCTTTTTTTAACAGCTCCAGTCCCTGGGCAAAGCTGAGGTCATCGGGGACGCGATGGAAATTCCACGAAGTTTCGGTGGTGTTGACATCGATATTCTTAAAGAACAAAACCTTGCCCGTGAAGTGCATCATGAAGTGGCTGAGCACCCAGTTGCCATCGGGCAAATCGCCCTGCTCGATCAGAATGTGGCCGCCCTTGTCGAGGTGACCGAGAATTCCCCAGCCGAAGGCAACATCGTTTTCCAGCGTGCCGTCGATGCGCGCCAGACGCAAGCGCTGCGGGTCTAGTAGCAGAGTGCCGGTCATACCAGTAAGCAACTGTTCAACGCGCGTGGGAGGATCGTAATCGGGGTTCGGGCGGAACTTCAGCCGGAGCAGGTCTTCGCCCTTGTGTCCAATGCCGGCCGTCGCAGGCTCAAACCCGTCGTATTCGTAGAGCAAAGCCTTGGGCATGGCGCGCAGAACGCGGGCAAAGCGCTCGCGGTTGTCGTGCTCCTCGCGCTGCTTCTTTCGGAGTTCTTCAGGGTCTTTTACGAATCGGTCCACGCGCGCGTCTTCGTTCCTGCGGCCTTCGTCGGTCATGGGCTCGTCGTTGTAAGAGAGCACGCGGCCGGCAATGGCTTCGTTGGTCTGCACCATTAGCTTAGTTTCAAGGATATGGGCCGTTTTTCTGCGCATGACGAACATGTACCTGGGTGAGTTCATCATGAGATCGAGTTCGTGGTCGATACATTTGCCGACGATTTCCGCTGCGGGCGCGGAAGGGAACTGGGCTGCCGAAGCTTGCTGGGCGCGGGGAGCACGACCACCTGCTAAAGCGGCCTGCGATAGGAATGCGATCCCCAGCGCGAAAGCAGCGCGCGACGAGGGCGCTTTCCGAATTCGTGCAGATTCAGGAATCATCGCATTGACCAATGGTGCGGAGGAGCCGGTCTCTCCCCCAATTTAGACGAGATTTTAGCCTCCGGAGTTGCTGAAGTGTATCCCGGAAGGGCATCGCTATTTGGTGTAGGCCCAGTATTCGGACCCTGCTTGGACTTCTGAGGCCGCGCTCGCCGGGTCTTTTCCGGCCGCATGGGTTAGAATCGGAGTTCGCCAACTTCCCAGGAGGGTGCATGGCCGAGATAACACGCGAAGTTGCTCATATTGGCAAGTCCGTAATCATCAAGGGAGAGCTTTCCGGGAGCGAGGATCTATACCTCGACGGCGAGGTTGAGGGATCGATTGAGCTGAAGCAGCACTCCGTCACCATCGGTCCGAACGGGCGCGCGAAGGCGAAGATCACTGCCAAGTCCATCGTGATCGAAGGTAAAGTCGATGGAAATATTGTCGGCTCGGAGCGGGTAGAGGTTTGCAGCACGGCGGTCGTTCATGGCGATATTGCGACGAAACGCATCGTGATCGCGGAAGGTGGTTCTTTCCGAGGCTCGGTGAACAAGGACGGCGAGCCAGCGGCCTGATACCTGAGCGGGCGGGTTCTCGTTCCTCCACAATTTCATGAAATGGTTTCGCGGTTCGTCTGCTAAATCAGAACCCCAGAGTCAACCGCAGCGCGGGACGCGCCGGTCGAGCGGCATGGGCCAGGTCTGGAACACGCTGTCTTCGCAAGAAGGCCTGTGCGTGCTCGACTTGGGCGCGACGTCCGCCTCGAACATCCACTTGCTCACTGGCATGGGGCACAGGATCTACAGCGAGGACCTGCTGGTTGCCTCGACGGATCCGGACCTTTCCAAGCGCGACGAATACGGCACCGTGGTTTACGACTCGGCGCGTTTTCTCGCGGAAAATCTGGCGTATCCTCCCGCGCAATTTGACTGCGTATTCGCCTGGAGCTTTGCCGATTACATGGACGAGCCGCTGGTCAAGCCGGTGATGGAGCGCTTGTGGACGATCATGAAGCCGGGAGGCGTTCTACTGGCGTTTTTTCACATGAAGGATGCGGGACCGGATGCTCCATGCTATCGCTACCACCTGACGGCGGGCGATGTTCTGGAAACGCAAGTTTTGACCGGGGGCCGTGCGGGGGCATTCAAGCTGCAGCGCGTTTTCAGCAACCGGCATATTGAAGGGTTGTTCCGGGATTTTTCTTCGATCAAATTTTTTCTGGCGCGGGATAATATTCGGGAAGCGTTGGTGGTGCGGTAAGTCTTCACTTCCAAGCGATGGCGCCCATCCGATAGAGGTAGTGGCCGGTAACTTCCACGCGCGCCGCGCTGCTTTCGCGCAGCATTGTGCTCATTTCTTCCAGGGTATAAGCGCGGCGTACGGAAGCGGGAGCATCATGCCGCGTCAGCCGGCTGCGATAGAAAATCCCTCCTGTCCACGCCAGCGCGTAGTGCAGGGGATGGCGGACCAGATCGTTGATCACTACCGCGCGCTTGGCCACTCGCAGGGCTTCGTTGGCGTACGACAGGATGGCTGCCGGCTCCAGATGATGGGCAAAGAGGCAGCACGAGACCACGTCGAAGGCGCCATCGCGGAAGGGAAGCGCCATTGCGTCGGCAACGACGCCATGGGCCCCACGGCCCAGGTGCGCCGCCACGCGATCCAGGAGGGTGACGTCGACGTGAACGCCCGCGGCGCGAAGCGTTTTCTGTGCTTTAAGTGGAACGTCTCCAAATCCGGCTCCGGTTTCGAGCACATTGAGGCGGGATTGGCCGGTGCGCGCCACCACTTTGCGCAAAAGCGACAAAGCTGTGGAATGGCCGCCGAACCAGCGGTTCAGCGATCGCATGTCCGTCAGCGAGTCAGAAATTTCCCGTGGCGTCCCTTCGCCGGAGTCGATCATCTCATCCGTGGCCACTCTTTTCATAAACAGAACCAACGCAAATAGCGCCAACGTAGGGACGGCCGCCCTCGGCCGTCCTGGAGCGCAACTCCGAGGTTTACCAAACGCACAGCAGTTTTCAAGTTGAGCAGTTCCTAAACTTCGGCGAGTTCCTCTTCCAGCAGTTGCTTGTTGTACAGCTCGGTGTAGTAGCCGTCGCGCGCCAGCAACTCGTCGTGCGTGCCCAGCTCGACAATCCTACCCGAATGCAGGACCGCGATGCGGTCGGCGTTGCGCACACTGGAGACGCGGTGCGAAATTAAGATGGTGGTGCGGCCGCCCATGACTTCGCGCAAGTGCCCCAGAATCCTGTCTTCGGTTTGGGTATCCACGCTGGCCAGCGCGTCGTCCAAGATCAAGATTTTGGGATCGCGAATGATGGCCCTGGCAATCGCGGTGCGCTGCTTCTGGCCGCCTGAGAGGGTAATGCCGCGCTCTCCTACCAGGGTTTTGTATTGATCGGGAAAGCCCTCGATGTCGGCGGCAATGCTGGCGCCGTCGGCGGCAGCCTTTACCTCGTCGTCGGTCGCGCCGGTTTTTCCGAAAGCAATGTTTTCGCGCACCGTGTCGCTGAATAAAAACGTTTCCTGCGGAACAAAGCCTACGCTGGCACGCAGGGTTTCCAGAGAAAATTCGCGGATCGGTTTCCCGTCGATCAATACCATGCCCGGTGCGGCGTCGTAAATTCGCGGGATTAGGCTGACCAGCGATGTCTTTCCCGATCCCGTGGGTCCGACGATGGCGAGACTCGTGCCCGCCGGGATGCGCAGGTTCACGTTGTGCAGAACCTCGTGCGTATTGCCGGGGCCGACATAGGAAAAGTTCAGATTGCGGAATTCGATTTCACCCCGGACGCGTCGAGATGGGTCGACCGACGTTGGGTCATCCTGAATCTCGGGCTGCTCGGCGAAAATTTCGTTAATGCGTCCCATCGAGGCCTGGCCGCGCTGGAAAAGATTGATGACCCAGCCGAGAGCGATAATCGGCCACGTCAACTGAGCCATGTAGGTGTTGAAAGCGACAAAGTCGCCCAGGCTGATGGCGTCGCGCAGAACCAGCCGGCCACCCAGCCACAGTACCAGGACGATGGCCAGCCCTAGCATTGTTTCGAGCGTCGGCCATAGCATGCCCATGAGACGTACCAGTTTGAGGCTGCGGCCAACGTATTCCAGATTGGCGGCCTCAAACTGCGCGATCTCGGCTTCTTCCTGGGCGTAGGCCCGGACGACGCGCGCGCCGGAAAAATTCTCCTGCGCGCGCGCTGAGATTTCCGAGAACATGGCTTGAATGCGCTCGAAGCGCTCGTGAATCTTGCGGCCGAAATACTGGATGGTGATGCTCACAATCGGCAACGGCAGAAAGGCGTACATCGTGAGCTGGCGATTGATGTGCCACATAAAGAACAGCGCGCCGGTCGTGAAGACAAGTGTGTTGGCGCTGTACATGACGGCCGGGCCGAGCAGCATCCGAACCGCGTTCAGGTCGTTGGTGCAGCGCGCCATGATGTCGCCCGTGCGGGTGCGCTGATAGTAGGAGAGGGAAAGTTTTTCCAGATGGCGGAAGAGATCGTTCCGCATGTCGAACTCAACATTGCGCGAAATGCCGATGACAACCCAGCGCGTGAGGAACTGGAAGATCCCCTTCGCGCCCGCGACGGCGAGAATCAGCAGCGAATAAGTAACCAGCTTGTGCTGAGTGACGCCGCGGTTCAGATCGTCAATGGCACGCCGAATTGCTTGCGGGAAGAGGATCCAAATGCCGTTGTTGAGCAGCACGCAGAGTCCGCCCAGCGCAAAGCCCCAGCGGTATTTTTTGAAGTACGGGAGCAGGGGAAGGAGGTTCCGGGGCAGCATGATCTTTGGATGCGATCCTAACAGATAGGGAGCAGAACGCTGGTGCAGTTGGGCGTGGGCAAGCGCAAGAAAGGGCAGCGACGAAACCCGTCGCTGCCCTGGACCGCTGAATTGCACTTGCTTTGGTTGGTTACGGTGCGGGTACGCAGCCCACTTGCAGATTGCCGGGGGAGAGCGCCGGAAGGGTGTCCTCGTCCGGGAAGCTGTAGGCCCCCAGGTGCCCCTGCGATGGCGATTGAAAAGCGAACCAGTTAAACATCGCCACGTTTTGAGGATGATACGTGCGGCCGTTCATGGCGATCGAGTAAGTGGGCACGCTGCTGGCCAGCACCTCGACCACGTCTCCGGTTTCGAGATTATTCTGGCAGTTGCCGCCCCCTAAGACCGGATCCACAGAAAGCCACCAGGGTGTCGCGTTGTTCACGAATGGATCGTTGTAGGTTTCGTTCAATTCGTGACTCCAAGGGGTGATGTCTTCGAATCCGAAGGCGAATAGTCCGGGAGAGAGCCAGCTGGAATAGTTCAGCACGTAGCGGCGCTCGCGGTTTCCGTTTTGCGCTGTTCCGGGCTCGAAATCATAGGTGTGGAAACCGATGATGCAGCAGTTGGCGGTGTTTCCGACGTAGAGGACCGTGTTGTTATAGAGGAACGTCGACATGTCGCGCGTGGTGACGTCGCCCGCGAGTTCGGCCGCTCCGATGACCGTGCTGTTGTCGACCGGGTACGTGGGTGGAAAGAACAGGTTGGAGAAAGCATTCGCTTCCACCGCCGCCAACACAGGGTTGCCGTTAGCGTCGATGAAAAAGCTCCAGGAGCCGAAGGGAACTTCCATGTGCCGGGCGGTTCTGAGTTTCGGCACCAGGTTGGTGTGCCAGCCGCCATCCTCACCTTCACCGTCGCCGGACTTCTGAATTCTGTTCCAGAACTCCGCTCGCATCATTTGATCGTTGAATTGGCCGATTCCCGAGGTATAGATGAAGGGCTGGAAGATAGGGGAGCCAAGGGCAGCTTGAATTACGTCTGGCCCGGGGGCAAAAGTTAGCGGTGCGCCGTTGTAAATGGCGATCGTGCCGTCTGGCGCAAGCAAATCGAGAATTACTGGCACAATGGGAGCTCCGATCCTGGAGCTGCGGCCTGACTCTGGCGGGTTGCCGACCATGGTGTAGGGCCAAACGGATTGCGGGTTGCCGTTGCCGTCGAAACCGGGAGCGGTAAACTGATCCGACCAGTTGGTCAAGCTATCCACACCCGGTGTTCCAGATGTGGAGAACGTGCTAAGTCCTGTGGATTTCTTGGCCAGGCCGACTCTGGTGAACGCTTCGCTCGAATGACCAGTTCGTGGCGTCATCTTGCGCAGGGCGCTGAGGGGCAGTGCTTTACTCTTGATAGCGGCTGCATATTTGGAGGCGCTTGCATGGGCGTAGGTTGCGTTGGTGAATCCCGCGCCCAGCAGCACTGCCAGGCCAATAATCCCCGTGATTCTAGCTTTTTTCATGGACTGCTCCTCGAAGAAGTTGGAAATTGTTCGTGAAATGGTACGACCAGACTGGCGCGGCGAAGCCAGATTCATTTTCGCGACCGCAGAGCGATGGAATTCCAGGAAATCGGAATTGGAATCCAACCATGATCGGAGTATGAAGCCCGATTTACCGCGCAGTTAATTTGCGCAAAATAGCGCGGCAAAATTCTGCGCCGCCTCGGTCTGTGATGTCAAGCATGGACCAGAGCAGGCAAGCTCGCGGCTTTCCAAATTATGTAGATCGCCGCTGAGAAGTGCAAAAGTTTGCATACTGGCAGGGCATTTCATTCCCCATGGCGCCGAGGAGTTCTACTTCGTGTCGATATTGAAACCCAGAATCGCCATGACTTCGACGGGTTTGTCTCCCCGGAGGACGGGGCGGAATCGCCAGTTTTGCAGAGCAGGCAAGAGTTTTACGGTAAGGAGCGAGGATTTGCCGTCCACAGCTTTCAAATTCTTGAGGTTGCCCTCGCGATCGATGGTGCACGAGATGACCACCCGAGTATGAGAGGTCGTAGGCGGCAAGTCTTTGCGAATTGGTTCGGGCGCGTTGAGTTCCTCGCTGTAGGCTCCGGTGTCCGAGGAAGGGTCCGCGAACTGGAGGACGACCGTTCCAATGGTTGTGTCCAGGTATGTTGTGTATACCCGGTCGCCCTTGAGCGCGCCATAGAAGTTAAACGCCCCACCCGAACGCGATGTGGCGACGACTGTGACGCCCGGGCCCTTGTGAACGTTAGTGTTGCCGCTCCGGCCCGCAGCCGTGGGATCATTGGGGGTGCCGCCGAAACTGGGCAGCGTGACGGAGGCCGGGTGCGACAGGGTGCCGCCCTCCACGGAAATTCCTGCCGTGGTCGGAACCCCAGCCCTGCTGCCATATCCCGCACCGCCCGGTCCAGGAACCGTCGATGTGCCCGTCTTCGCCGTGATGCCTGCTCCAGGGCCCTCACCAGATTTGCCGCTGCCCGGACCTGGCGTTGGGGTGGACCCCGTCTTTGCGGCCCCAGAATCCGGCCCTACGGCGTTCCCAGAGCCTCCGCCCGATCCTCCTAGGCCTGGAGTGTTCCCGCCCGAAGGAGACATCGCCAGCGCCCCGCGCTCGCCGCTAGAGGGCGCTCCAACGGCCTTTCCGGGCTTGGTGGAGATAATGGCGGCTGAGTTCTGGCTATTCCCGCTTGCGCTGGTGGCTGGGGAGGCGGCGATCCCGGGATCGATGGGCTTGCCCGTGCCCAAACCCGTGCGTCCCATGCCCCGTCCTGAGGCATCCGTGCCTCCGGAGAGGTTAGGAGGAGGGGGAACCACCGTGGTGTTCAAACCGGGCACGGTGCGGCCTGTTACCTGGCCTGTATTGGCCTGCGGGGGTGGCGGAACGACATCGTCGATGGGGCGGTTGAGGAGTCGGCCTGCCACCCGCGAAGTATCGTTCGAAACGGTAGGAGGGGGTGCC
>Ga0075021_10002093_pt1 | contig 10348 bp, 11 predicted proteins | sample ColStrG_CSR_2012_FD_72749 | JGI IMG/M metagenome (GOLD analysis project Ga0075021, IMG submission 72749) | Freshwater sediment microbial communities in response to fracking from Pennsylvania, USA - Cold Stream Run_MetaG_CSR_2012 | ecosystem: Environmental > Aquatic > Freshwater > Creek >... | reverse complement strand
TTGAAAACGAATACCCGTATGGCCGATGACAGATTGCAGGTGGTCCGATCGCGATCGATCTGTCCCACCAGCAAGGTTACTTTCGCGTGATTGTGGTCCGCAATTTCGTGCAAGCCTTGCCAAAATACATTTTCTAGCGACACGCTCGTCTTGTGTCCGTTGAGCAGGATCGAACGCTTAATAACGTCAGTCTGTTTGATTTGTCGGCGTTGATCCATCACGCGCCCCCCATTCCGTTTATTAGAGTTTGTGTCCGCTTGGATGCCTATATCGCTCACATGGAAGCGGCCCCCGTCGTACCGGTGCAGCGAGTTTCCCGTTCGGCGAGGACCGCCCCAAGCGGAGCAACCATGTTGCAAATTGCCCCGCTTGACCAAATTCGGCCCCGGACAAGTCTAGGAGACCGAATTCTTGCCCGGGGCCAATCGAGCGCGAGCAAGAGGCAGTCCGTCGCGCGCTCAATTTCAGCAAAACAATATTCGGCCACGTACTTTTAGCTTTGAGATAGATCAAAGGCGCGAGAGCGCGAACGTGTTGGCCTCATGAGACCCGTTTTAGAAGGAGGTCAGAATGAATAGGGAACGCGAATATCAGCATCTAGCCAAAAAAACCCGTAGGCGCGGAGGCGACGAACAAAACGCGCAATTGAGAGCGCAATGGGAAATCTTGGCTTGCACATACGTGCAGCTTGCCGATCAGTCGAAAAAGATCGATGATACCGGCTCCTATTACGATTTGTTGGATCGTTCACGAACCGTGTGGCCCTCAAGTTCCCCTTAAACTTTAGCTTCAACTTGCCGCCGTATTCGCACGGCCTATATCCACCTCATGTGATGCGTACGGTTCGCGGGCGGCCGCAACGCCATCAACCCCATGCACAAGGCTCATGCGGCTCCCCGATGCACGGCAAAATCAAAACGGACAGGAAAGCCATGTAGCGCGCCTGCGGTGCGCGGTTTTCGGGTGTGCCGAATGCACGGCGCTCGCGGTGGAGCACCGAAGGGTAAGCGGAACGGAAATTATCGGCACGGTGCCCGAACGAAGGAAACAATCGAGCTTTGGAAGCTCAATAAATCGCTCCGCTGATGTCCGCTTTTGGACAATAGCGGACAAAGTCGAATTTTCGCCGGGGACGGTTTGTCCGCTTTTGACCCAAGCGGACATACCCGCTCTTTCCAGTCTAGTCGTTTCGCGCGCTACCATTCCTCCCCCAGAGCTTCGGGGTATTCATGAGGCGACGTGATTTCATCACAATTTTCGGAGTGGCGGGCTTTTTCATCGGCCAGTCGCCAGTGTTCGCGCAAACATTTCGTACATATCGCTGTTACGATGGCTCTCAATTCATTCTCGCCTTCTTTGAGGGCGACAAACGCGCACATTTGCAACTTGATGGGAAGGCCATAACACTTCCAAAGCGTATATCCTTATCCGGATCACGCTACGCGAAAGGCGATATCAGTTTGATGATTACAAAGACGGTCATCACTCTCAAGCGCGGAAAGCAATCGACAGAATGTATCACTCGGTCATGGGTCAGTTCACTGTTGCCGGCGAGGTGATCGAGTAATGGTCGATGTCCGCTATTGGCACAAAGCGGACATGCCGGGGCCAGCGATCAATGCCCGCTTTCGGGGGTAAAGCGGACATGGCAATTGACCGGCGTAATGTCTGCTTTTGACCCAAAGCGGACATCGGAAATTCTGCTCTCTCCGGAGGGTCTCACCGGAAGATCGACGCTGGCACGATCAGCGTGGTTCCGGACACCAGTAACAGCAGCAGGACGATCCGCCTAAAACCTGCGTCGTCTAAGCGGCCGTAGAGCTTGAGCCCGGTCCATGTGCCGGCAAGCACCAGTGGCAGACCGAACAGGTAAAGTTTACCAGTCTCCACGGTGATGGTGCTTATGGTGCTCAACGATATTGCGCTCATAACAAACGCTGCGAAGATAACCGGCTGGAAGATTGTGCGCTGAGTATCTTTCGGCCAACCGCGAAATTGGCACCAGATGATTACGACGATACCGGCGAGGCCCGTTAGTCCACCGAGCAGCCCGTTAAGAAATCCGATGCCAATGTCAGCCCGAACTCCCGCCTGTATTGGTTTGATTGTCGGCCGTAATAGGCTGTAAGTGCAGTAGAGCACGAGCAATAAACCTATTCCGGCGCGAACATGCGCTGGGTTGATATAAGCAAGCAGCATTACTCCGATCGGCACGCCACCCACGCCGCCGAGGATGAACGGCGCCACCTTACGCCAGCTCAGTGCATGCCGGAGCTTCCAGATGCTATAGCCATACATCAGCACGCCGTAGCCGACGATCAGGGTTACCGCTTGGATTGGCGGGAGGATGTGCAGCCATACGCCCGACAACACTAGGCTCAGGGCGAAGCCGGCAAGGCCGCTAGTCACCCCGCCGATGAATGCACCTGATAGATAAAGTCCGAGAACCGTTGGGAAGCCAAATGAACTGACATCAGACATTGGGTTCTCCGATGCCGCTGCCAGACAAAGATTTTGGTGGTTCTGACATTTCACCAAAAGCCCTCGGCCCAGAGAGCGGGCTCAAGTGCAGTACTTGGGCGAAATGCCTTGAAGTGGCCGGGCGACTGCGGTCAAACCCGACGTTCATAATTTAAGAGAGCTATTTCCGAAGTCAACTAATATACTTATCCGAATGTCCGCTATTGGCACAAATCAGACATTACCGAGCCGTCGATCAATGTCCGCTATTGGGGGAAAAGCGGACGTGGAGCGGACTTATTAGGATTCACGTATTTCGTAACCAGTTGTACAATGTGATCGAGCCAAGGTTGGTGAATTGCTTCACTGATGAGGATTGGCGAATTTCCTTATGAGTTTTGCTTTCCTGAGAATGTCTGCTTTTGGGGGTAAAGCGGACATGCCCGGACTGCTGCGGGGAAGGTCTGAGGCGACTACTCGTCCAAGTTCTCGATAGTTCTAACGTCGCCACATTCCGTGCAAAGAAACGTCAGCAGTTCTGGGAACGGCCCAACCTTGGGCGCGCTCTGTACAAACGTCATCGCCGCGCCGCAAAGCGCGCACGGGGGCGAAAGAATATCCACTTCGTTTGGCATAGTTCCTAAAAGAAACTAGTGCTTCCAAAGACTCGGCACCTCGTCAGTCAGATTGAGCGCAGCTCTGCGGCACTCGTCGGCCAGTTGCTTAAGCTCAGTTGCAATATCTTCAATCCAGCAGAGACTAGCCGCTTTCTGACAAACCACAGCGTGCGCCAAAAGTCGCTCAGCCGCTTTCGACCGTTCGGACATGCACAGCGTATGCTCACAACCCCGAGTCGACAGCATTGCGATAGATCAACTGCCACCGCTTTCGGGGTAAGAGTGGATATCGCGATTAGATTGTAGTGGGATCATCTGGCTTATCCGGGCCGGTCGCCATTTCGGGTAGGGTCCGCACGGCCTATTTCCCCATTGGTGTTGACGCACAGAACCAACAACTGGTCCATACAAATGATGTGCTCTCGTACATGTCTGGGAAAATCGCGACGCAACAATTGCTGCGCCTGCGCCCAATTGTATTGGCTCACTGATTTGACATTGTCACAAAACCGTAGAAGGGCGTCATGTTCCCTTTGATGACAGCCAGGCAGAGAGCTGTTGAAGCGTCCCATGATCTCTACTTCATGAGCGAAATGTTTTCCCATTAATTTCTGCATGCGTGCGATCAGGAACGGGAATTGGAGTGGTATGCAGTTAACGGCTCGAAACCACGATTTTGAAATCTCCATGTGGTCAGAATCGATGACCTCGTGGCCAAGGCGTTCTGGAAGAAGTTTACGCTTAAACGGCCGGGTGATCGCACTGGCCATTGAAAGGAGCCGCTTTCTATCCGCAAGTTTGACGTTCAAGCAATTGCAAGCGCAAATTTGCGTGTCCTTGACCAAAATCAAGCTATCGCCGACCGTTACCACGATGGATTTGAAATTAGAATGTAAAACGGCCCTGACCGAAGCCAACAAAGGCTCGGCCAGGGCCTGAGTCATCTCCTGGAGGGGAGAAGCTTGCTCCAAGATTGGTGCAAGTTGACGCGAAATCTACCGGGCGACATTGCGAAATATCAAATCGCAATGCATTGAGTGACCGATAAACCTTTTAGATTTTCGAGTAGCTGCATTGATAAATAAAAGTAATCCATCTTGACTTTGCTCAAGGTGGGAAAAAAGCCTTTGGCTAGATTCACAAACGAAGAGTTTCAATACAATTTGGGGCTATTGCCTCGGCCCCAAGGAAGATTGGGCCGTGCCACACACAGAATTGCATCTTGCTACTCGTTTTCTCGTTATTGGTATTGCGGGGGCATTTATCCTGGCACCGATACTCTGGCATCGACGAGAAAACTAAACATGCCGAGCGTCAAGGAACTGTTTGATCTCGCCAGGCAATGCTACGCGGAATCCAACCGCAGACTGAATCCTTACGCGAGGGAGAGCCTGCGAGATAAGGGTGACCAGTACTTGCAAAAGGGTGATGAACTTCGTCGCATTGAAATTATCCGAGGCGTTTTTCCAAACGACAAAAAGATCGGATAGGCCGCTCCATTTGCAGAGTACGAAGCCAATATAAAGACTGACCGCAGCGACCAAGCGAAAAAATTAATATTGTGCAGCTTGGGAATCCATTTTCCGGTCGCCGTTTTGAGTGGGTCATTGAAAATCAACGCGCCTGACCATTTGACTTTGGTCAATGCATTGATCGTGGCTCGGCAAGTAAATGAACCATGGTGACAAATGGGATAATTTCCGCCGAAAGGGCAGTGCCTCGGTACACGTCGTATCCAACGGCGCCACATTTTGTTCCATCGATTGGAGCGAGCACATACACATCATGGCTCGATGACTTATCGAAATCGGATTCGGTTTCGCTCTACCTGCATGTGCCGTTCTGCGAAAAAATATGTCTCTACTGCGGATGCAATACCAAGGCGACGCGGCGGCTGGAGCCAATTGAGGCTTACGCGGACCGGTTAGCCAGGGAAATCGATCTGGTCGCCGACCATACGGGATGCCGGCGGATCGTTCATCTTCATTGGGGTGGGGGGACCCCTTCCATTCTTGGTCCTGAACGGCTGCGCAAACTCGTTACACAACTTGACGTTCATTTTGACCTTACGGCATTACGCGAGCACGCGTTCGAGCTTGATCCTCGTTATGTCACAAAGGCGCTCGCGAGCGCGCTTGCCGACATTGGCGTGACCCGGGCGAGCCTCGGCGTTCAGAATTTTTCGGCGCATGTGCAACAGGCAATCGGGCGGGTCCAGCCATTTTCGATTGTTCAGCAGGCCGTCGACATTCTACGCGAGGGGGGCATAAACGAAATCAATATCGATCTTATGTACGGCCTGCCGGACCAATCCGTGCAAGACATCCGACGAACTGCGCTGCTTGCCCATGAGCTGAAGCCCCAGCGGCTCGCTGTGTTTGGCTACGCTCACGTCCCTTGGTTTAAGCGGCATCAGAAGCTTTTGGACGAAGCTTCGCTCCCGACGTCGGCTGCGCGTTTCGATCAAGCCGCAGCCGCCCACGAGACTTTGACCTCACTGGGATACGAGCCAATCGGCCTTGATCACTACGCAAGTCCTGTCGATAGTTTGGCCATTGCAGCGCGCGCACGGACGCTGTGCCGTAATTTTCAGGGTTATACGACCGACAATGCCGACGCATTGATAGGCATTGGTACGTCCGCCATCGGCCGGTTACCGCAGGGCTTTGTACAGAATGCTGCCGATACGGCGAGCTACTCACGCGCCATAATTTCGGACTGTTTTGCCACGGTGAAAGGCCTGGCACTTACAGCGACGGACCGCGTCCGCAGTCGTATCATTGAAGAACTAATGTGCCATCTTGCTTGCGACATCGGCGTGCTTCTCGACGAATACAATCACAGTCAGGAATCGTTCGAGCAGGAATTTGAAGCCCTGCTGCCGTTCGTTGCGGATGGGTTTGTGCGGATCGATGGCAATCGGATCACTGTCGATGGGCGCGGACGCCCATACTTGCGCCTGATTGCCGCGACATTTGATCAGTATTTAGCGAATTCTCGTGCTCGGCATTCTGTTGCCGTGTAGTGGCCTAGACAGTTAGTGCTGAACCCTAGAAGGGAGACCGATGCGTTCACCTGCTGCCCTCCAGCGCCGCCGTGAGTACGCCGGGCCCGCGGTGTTTGCCTACGGCTTCCGCCCATTTTTTTTTGCTGCCGGATTCTGGGCCGCCCTCGGTATGTTACTCTGGCTACCGCAATATCTTGGCCAATTGACGCTGCCCACATATTTCAGCGCGCTCGACTGGCACATCCATGAAATGTTGTACGGGTATGTTGCCGCATCGATTGCCGGCTTCTTGCTGACCGCCATTCCGAATTGGACAGGTCGTCTACCGGTGAATGGCTGGCCGCTTGCGGGCCTTGCGTTTCTGTGGCTTGCCGGCCGTATTGCCATTCTGTTGTCAGTAAAAATCGGCGGCACCATTGCGGCGGCTGTGGACGTGAGCTTTCTGGCAACGCTCGCTGCCGTGGCTGGACGTGAAATTATTGCCGGTAAGAACTGGCGCAATCTACGCGTTCTTATCGTGCTCAGCGTGCTGATCGTTGGCAACGTCATATTCCATCTGGAAGTGCTGTTTACCGGCGCGGCTAACTACGGAATCCGCATTTCCATAGCAGCTGCAATCGGGCTGATCATGCTGGTCGGGGGACGAATTGTACCCAGCTTTACCAATAACTGGCTCACCCACAATAATCCCGGCCGGCTGCCGTTGCCTTTCTCGCGTTTCGATATGGTCGCTATTACCGCGAGCGCGCTAGCGCTGCTTATGTGGATCGCCGCACCTGGACATGCCATCACTGGAGCGTTGATGCTGGGTGGCGGCATTCTGCAAGCAGTCCGGATCGCGCGCTGGGCGGGCTATCGGACCGTTGCCGACCGGCTGGTATTGGTATTGCACTTAGGTTACCTCTTCGTGCCCATCGGATTTCTGCTCCTGGGAACCGCCGCGTTCATCCCGCAAGTACCGGCGAGCGCCGGCGTACATGCGTGGACCGCCGGTACCATCGGCTTAATGACGCTGGCTGTGATGACGCGCGCCACCCTCGGCCATACCGGTCAACCGCTGCAAGCAGGATGGGTTACCCAAGCGATTTATGCATCGGTCCTTGTAGCAGCTGTATTCCGGATCATCGCTGCGTTTAATGGTTCATCTGAACTTTTGGAATTTGCTGGTGCTGCCTGGTTCGCTGGTTTCGCTGGTTTCGTGTTGTTTTATGGACCGCTGTTGCTTGCGCGCAGCCCCACTTGGGCTAAGCCAGGCTGCTAATTTGATCGGATGTGTCGCAGCAGATGTGGCCACCGGCCGCTCAGTCAGATTTGGTCACCTCGTTGGCACGTGCGAGCAACGCGGGTGGCACTGTAGGTCAGAGGGCTTTGTGGTCTGCAGTTGATGACAAATGAGGATCGATTGCAGGACTGGTAGATCGACGGCCTAGACTTGATTTCGGTCAAGCTTGGTTGCCCCTTTGATCTGTATCAATGAGCGATGAGAGACGATTGCAGTCAATTTAGTGCGGTCTCGGGGTTCATTGAATAGGATGAAAGCCTATGAAGCCACAATCGACCAGCGTGAGCCGCGTTGCAGTGACCGCTATGGCTGCGGCGCTAATATACACTGCAGTGCCGACGAGAGCGGCTGAGCCAATCAAAATCGGTTTTGGCATGGCGCTCACTGGCCCGCTTGCTGCGAACGGCAAAATGTCGCTGGTGGCAATGCAAATCTGGGAAGACGACATCAATACCAATGGCGGCTTGCTTGGCCGACCGGTCAAGCTTGTCTACTACGATGATCAGAGCAATCCGTCGCAGGTGCCCGGCATTTACGCCAAGCTGCTCGATATCGACAAGGTTGACTTGATCGTGAGCGGCTATGCTTCGACCCAAATTGCCGCAGCGATGCCGGTTGCGATCCAGAAGAAAAAGCTGTTCATGAGCTTGTTTGGCACGGGGGTGAACGAGGCTTTCAACTATCAAAAATATTTCTCGATGATCCCGAACGGCCCCACACCCAAGCCGGCTTTCACGCGCGGCTTCTTCAAGGTAGCTGAAGTACAGAAGCCGAAGCCGCAGACGATCGCGATCGCGATGGCCGACGCCGAGTTCGGTCGTAACGCCTGCGAGGGTGCGCATCAAAATGCCCAGGCATCGGGCTTCAAGATCGTCTACGAAAAGACCTATCCGCCATCTACGACCGACTTCACGCCGATCGTGCGGGCGATCCAGACCCTGAATCCGGATCTGCTGGTTGTTTGCTCTTACCCACTCGACACTGTCGGCATGGTCAAGGCGATGAGCGAAGTCGGTTTTAAGCCGAAAATGTGGGGCGGCGCGATGGTGGGCCTGCAAGCGACGGTGTTCAAAACCCAGCTTGGGCCGCTGCTCAACGGCGTCGTCAATTTCGAGACCTGGCTGCCGGTCAAGTCGATGGACTTCCCTGGAGCACTCGATCTGCTCAGGAAATATCAGGCGCGCGCCCAGGCCGCCGGCACCGACCCGCTCGGCTATTATATGCCTGTGTGGGCCTATGCCTATCTGCAGGTGCTCGGCGATGCGATTGCTAACACTAGGAGTGTCAATGACGATGTTCTCGCCGACTACATGCGCAAGACCACGTTCAAGACCGTTGTCGGCGACGTAAAGTTCGGCAAGCAAGGTGAGTGGGCCGAGGAGCGGACGCTGGCGGCCCAATTTCAGAACATCAAAGGCAAGACCGTCGACGACTTCCGCGATCTGCAAACCGAGGTGATTATCTACCCGCCACAATATAAAAGCGGTGAGGTAATCTATCCTTACGAAAACGCGCTCATAAAATAGAACTGTGGATTGCGCCCTGTTCCGCGTCACTTGCTTTCGCGGTCGACCCCGACTGGCCGATTCAAGTGCAATGCTACTTTTTTGACTAAAGCTGGGACCCTATGTCCCTTCGCTGCCCCAGAGCGGATCGGATAGACCGCTCGACCGGTGCATACGTCGTCCGGACGGTTGGATTGAGGTGACGATGAACGAAGGTCAGTCACAAATTCCGACCGAAGTTTATCTCGATTTTCTGGGAAGAACGATCTCAATTCAATGGAACTACCACGCCATCCTGATGGTCGGGATCTGGTTCATGCTGGTTCCGCTCTGCATTATCACGATCAGATACGGCAAACCTAAACCAACTTCCTTTGGCATCAGGGAAGAGATCAGGCTCACTAATACCGTTTGGTGGTGGTTCAGCGTTCACAAATTCGGTTTTTACTTGGCAATTGCCCTGTCGCTCGCGGGTTTGGCTGTGGCGCTGACAGTTAGCCGCGGCTTCAGTGGTTCCGTGCATTCGATATTCGGACTCACCACGATCATCTTGGGATCCTTGCAGATTGTCTCGGCCTGGCTCCGAGGGACACATGGCGGAAGATACTACCACAATGCCGATCCCGATGATCCCTCGACCTGGCAGGGCGATCATTTCGACATGACCCCGCGCAGGCAGAAGTTCGAGGCATATCATAAGACCGCTGGCTATTTCGCCGGCTTTTTCGCGGTCGGCGCGGTGGCCTCCGGCTTGATGCAATATCCGATGCCGGTACTAACGGGCGTTATTCTGGTAACGGCGCTTGTCGTTCTCGCGCTGTGCATTGTGTTGGAGCACAAGGGGCTCCGTTACGATGGCTACCGGGCAGCTTTCGGCAATAGTCCCGATCACCCCCACAACAAAGCACGAAAAGACCTATAAAGAAGTCAATGACGGCAGTGTAAAGATTGCACCCTCGGCTTGGACCGTTTTGTCGGGACATAAAGGCGTTTCTGATAAAACGTGTCCGAATGACACGACGTTGTTCAGCGGTTTGCAAATTCTTCAGGGCTTGTCCGCTGTCGTCGAATTCTAATTGTCGTGGTTTTCGGCCTTGGGATTAAACAGTGCATCAAGGTCTATGGCATTCGGGCAAAATTCCCGAAAATTTTCCGCTGCAGTTCCAGCGGCAAGCTCATGTTTGCACCGTGTTCGATTGTTGCAGGTGGCGCATAGCCAATGCATATCGCGCGCAATACGTACGTCAATATCATCAAGTTTCTTTGGGTCGACGCCCAATGCGACAAGCAACCTTTTCAGCATGTCAGCTGCGCCGGGCTGTTTGCTCGCAAGCTCACGAAGTTGAGCTGGGGTTATTCCAATGTCTTTTGCCATCGCCATCACTTGGTCCGGACTAATTTTTTCAAACTCGTTGTGGCGATTGAGTGTATCGCGGTATCGATTTATCCAATTTGCGACGGCATCGACCGCAATTTT
>Ga0075021_10002092_pt1 | contig 10348 bp, 8 predicted proteins | sample ColStrG_CSR_2012_FD_72749 | JGI IMG/M metagenome (GOLD analysis project Ga0075021, IMG submission 72749) | Freshwater sediment microbial communities in response to fracking from Pennsylvania, USA - Cold Stream Run_MetaG_CSR_2012 | ecosystem: Environmental > Aquatic > Freshwater > Creek >... | reverse complement strand
AGGACCGCGCCGCATGGGCACCGACAAGAACGACGACGTGCTGTATGTCGGCAATTCTTGGGCCGGCACACTCGCCAAGATCAATACCCGGACGCAGGAAACCAGCTTCGTGCCGCTACCGGCCAACCTCAAACCTTATCATGTCGCCGTCGACTCGAAGCACAATGCCTGGCTCAACATCTGGATGACCGACCAGGTGCTCAAATATGACCCCAAGGCGAACACGTTCACGTCGTTCGACCTGCCTACGCGCGGCTCCGAGGTGCGCTATGTCTCGCTGCTGGAGAAAGACGACAAGATGCAGGTGGTGCTTCCGTCCTACCGCACCCGAAAGGTCGCTGTGATGTCGTTCCGTAGCGAAGCCGATCTGCAGGCGCTCAGGGCGCAAGCGGCGCAGTAGGGCCGGCCGGCGCGCGCGGCCAAGGGCGCGACACACTATAAAAAGAGTGGGTGACCGGGCTTGTCCCGGCCATCTTTTTTTTGGGGTTGCGCTTGGGCGGAGTAGTCCCTTCCCGGCTCGCAAGCAGCACTCCTTAGCTCCCACAATGCCGCGGCCACGGGGTCGTCGAGGAACACGCCGTTGCTAACGAATTCAACAGAGTGAGTTGACGGTAGCTGTCAAGAAATAGCGTCGATCCGGGACCGAACAACTAAGCCCCGAGGGCACCGCGCACACGGTCCGGCGCAAACGGCAATTCCCGCAGACGCACACCGGTCAGTGCTGCGACCGCATTGCCGATTGCACCACCGACCAGCGGAAGTCCGTCCTCGCCGGCCCCGGTCGGCGGATTGTCAGTGGAGATCACCCTCACCTCGATACTGGGCATGTCCGACATACGGGGCACTTGATAGTCGTTGAAGTTGGACTCCTGAACGCGGCCGTCCTTAATGGTGATCTTCTCGCGCAGCACGTGACCGAGCCCGAACACGATACTGCCTTCCGTCTGCGCCGCGAGACTGCGCGGCTGCACCGCAATTCCGGCATCGATGGCAGCCCAGATGTTGTGGACCTTGATCTTGCCGGTCGAACGATCGAGCGACACTTCGGCAACGCCCGCCGCCAGCGTATCGTCCTTTTCCATGACCGCGACCCCAAGGCCGCGTTCGCTCTGGGGCCTATGCCAATCGGACATCTCGGAGACGGCGCGCAGCAGATTCTGGACGCGCGGACCTTGCGACAACTCCAGGCGAAAGGCGATCGGATCCTGTCCGAGCAACTTGGCCATCTCGTCGAGAAAGCTCTCAACCGCGAAAGCATTGTAGTACACGCCCACTCCGCGCACCGAGGAGAGCCGCGCTCCACGCGTTTCGACGATATGCTCGGCGAGCTTGTTGGGGATCGGGTATTGGGGCAGCGACGATCCCTTCATCACGATGGCGTCTATCGACGGTGCGGCGGAACCGGTCAATCCGGCCCGGTATCCGGCCACAGATTCAGCGACTACGCGGTGATGCCACGCGATCAGCTTGCCGCCGGAATCAAAGCCGGCCTCGATATGATGCGCCGTCATTGGCCGGAATTTGCCGGTCGCAATGTCGTCCTCGCGGCTCCAGATCACCTTGACCGGGCTGCCCACCACCTTGGCGAGGCGCACTGCGTCGAGCACCACGTCCTGCGGCCCACCGCGTCGTCCATAACCGCCTCCGATAACATGCTGGTGGAATGTGATCTTCGAGCGGTCCGTCTGCAGGAGCTTCGCAACGTCATTGAAAAGGCCACTCGGGTTCTGGGTGCCGACCCAGATCTCGGCTGATCTTCCATCAGGGGTGACCGCGGCGGTCGCGTTCATCGGCTCCATCTGGGCATGATAGGTGTAGCGGGTCCGATATTCGCCGCGGAATGTCCGCGCGGCGCCTCTCATCGCGGCCTCGGCGTTGCCAACGCTTGAAAACGTCACCCCAGCGCGATTCTTATCACGTGCGACAGCGGCGAAGTCCTCAAGTGCACGCTCTGAATCGTGACCCGCAGGCGGCGCAGGCGTCCATGTCACCTGGAGCCGCTTCTTTCCGGCCTGGGTCGCCTCGACCGAATTGCCGACGACGCCCACGCCGGCCGGCAATCTTACGACGTCGGTAACGCCGGGAACTGCTCGCGCGGCAGAATCGTCAACCGCTGCCGGCGTGCCACCCTCATAGGGAGATTGCAGCACCGCGGCATAGACCATCCTGGGCACCTGGACATCGATGCCGTACTTCGCGGCGCCGGTGACCTTGCTCGGCAGCTCGAGCCGCGGCAAGTCCTTGCCGATGTAGCGGAAGTCCGCCGGACTCTTGAGTTCCTTGTCCTCGATCTTGGGAAGCTCGGTCGGGACTCTCGCAAAACCAGCTATCTCGCCATAGCTGATGCGGCGGTTTGAAGCCTTGTGAACAACGACGCTCGGCTCGGTCGACAGTTCGCTGATCGGAACGCTCCATTTCTCCGACACCGCATCGAGAAGGACCCGCCGCGCTTGCGCGCCGGCAATTCGCATTGGCTTGAAATAGCCACGCGTGGCGAGGCTTGCCGTCGTGTTAAAAAGGCCGTTCCACTGCGGATTACCGTATATCTTCTCGTTCCATTCAGGTGGAAAGATCGCCCTGACCTTGGACCAGTCGGCATCGAGCTCCTCCGCGAGCACGGCCGGAAGCGTCGTGAAGGTGCCCTGACCCATCTCGGCCGCGGGCGAGACGACGGTAATGGTGCCGTCGATTGCGATGGTGAGCCATACGTTCGGCGAGAGTAGTGCATCAGCAAGAGCCTCGCCCATGAATGTGTCAGGGGCCACCGTCAAGAGCAAGGTGAAGCCGGCCGCACCGGTTATGAACTCACGCCGGTTGGCGTCTGCTTGCAAGCCGATGAGGTTGGTCATGGCTCAGTCCTCCCGCGCAGCATGCTAGATCCGCTGATGATCTTCAGGCAGGTTTCCGCAACGACAGATATCGCCGTCCATGTGTTCGATGATTTGCTCACGCCGATTCCGTTTCCCGCAATCCCCGCACAAGCTCAGCGAATAACGTACCGGCGCGCCGCTTCACTTCAGCGTTCTTGTCGCGCGCAACCACCTCGCTGCGCTTCCTGACTTACGCTTTGGGCGGCAGGACTGCGATCACCTCCACTTCTAGCAGATAACTCGGATTGGCGAGCCGCGCGACTTGCACCAAAGTGGATGCCGGCAGCGCCGACTTGTTTGTAAAATACCGTGCGCGCACTTCGCGGAATTCGTTGGCATTGGCCTCGATATCGGTAAGGTAGCTGTTGAGCTTAACCACATGCTCGAAGTCGCCGCCGACTGAAGCGAGTGCAATCTTTAGATTCTCCATAACTTGCAACGCCTGAGCGCGGAAACCCTGGGCAACTTTGCCGCTCGCGTCAGCACCGGTCTGGCCGGCTATGTAGACGGTACGATGCGGTCCGTTGACTTCGACAACGTGGCTGTATGCAGGCGGGCTCGACATGCCAGGCGGGTTCGAGAAGCTCAGGTTTGACTGCGTCTGCCCTCGTGCGCCACCAGCAGCGCCTGCAGCCGCCGCCATTGTCACAGCGGCAGCGACGATGTTGCGGCGGGACGCGACCGGCGCGTCGCCGGTTGGCGCAATCCGAGCTGATGGGTCCGTCATGATATCCTCCGTGACTTGGAACTGCTGAAGCGGGGTTATCATAGCTCGAATTGAACGAAACGTAATCGGGCACTCAACTCACCTCAGCACCGTCCGACAGCACCCACCGTCCCGCCGTATTGTGCCTGAACTTAAGCCGGTACTCGGGCCCAATCCCATCCAGGCCCGCTGGAACGCCATTCTCCGCAAGACCAACGCGGAGAGAGGCACGGCTAACTTAGGACGCCCCGACAAGAGACGTCTTGCCCCTCAAAAGCCAAGCAAGCTGCCGCCGGAGGCGCTAGTCTAACCGCGCGGATTGTCTAAGGTTTCGAATCGGGCAGGACGGTTTTGGGTCGCCCGCATTTGGCGATCTTGGCCGCGGGAACGACCCTGTTGTGCGAGTGCCGCCGTGCAGCGGCAAGCATACGTACGCATTCTGCTCGCGCAGTGGCGGCGGGGAATACCCAAAGGCTAATAGAGCTTGCCTTTCTACAGCACATGGACGCCTTCGAATGAGGAGGCATGCCGGCGCTTTGCTTCCTCGATGATTGTCAATATCTCTTTCTGTCGAATACCGTACTCATCAAGGTTCAAATACACGACGAGTGTTGGCTTAGGATCATAATGTTTATTGACCTTCTTGAGGATAACTCGCTCAAGCTCTGCCGGAATCGCGTTCGCTTTCTCCTGCCAATCGGTGATGGAATCTCGGGGCGTGACGCCGGACTTGTATTCGTCTCCGCGTCGACGCGACTCTCTGTCGACTTCGGTTACCTCTATTTTCAAAGTGCCGTTCGGAGTTTCAATAATGCCGTCCGGAAATCTCTCCCTTTCAGGCATTAAACGCACGCCTGTTGCGCCGTCCACCCGAACTGCAAAGTTCGCCAAGATCATCGCATCAAGCACAAATCCAAACCTGGGAGCATCGAACAAATCTTCGCTGGGAATCCGCTTAGCTAGGATCTCCATTTTCTGAAAAAACTCTCTGGGTACGCAGGAGACCTCTAGATCCGCGCGTGCGATACTCAATTCTTCAGCCGACAGGCAAGGGGTTGGGATCTCTTTTTCCCACGTCTCCTCCAGCATCTCCGCTAGGTCAGCGGCCTCGAGAATCGTCAATTTCGAGAGGTCTTCGACGATTTTCTGCAGATCAGTCATTGGTCATCGTTATCCGTCTTTGTCGATCATCGGTCCGCATGTATGTCGCTGGCGTCATTATTGACATCCGCAGGTCGGTTGACCGGCTGGCTCGGGTCGATGACCCCTACTTTATTTCGCCATGACTCGCCGGATGCCGGCCCGAGGTCCCCCGGCAATTCAGGGTCGAGTTCTTCCTGCTCCAGAGTGCGGGCATCCTCTCTAGCCAGGTATTCGGCCAGCAGAAAAATGCCAGAGTCGCGCGGGCAAGGCCGCAATTCGATTTTTTCTGCCGGCGCCCTCCCCGACCGCTTGGCGATTTCTGGCGACATGAGGTGCGGCAGGAGCGTACGCCCGACCGCCCGTTCAATGGTTCGAAAGATCCAAGTACCGTCCGGATCAATATCGGACCAGTGAAAGATAGGTACCGTGTTGGGAAGCATTGCCGCGAGCGTGCGGAGTGCTTCCTGCGTCGCGAGCGATGGATATCCTCCCACGTATATTGTGGCACCCAAGCAGTCGGGGTCAGCTTCGATGACGTGCCTATTGAAGCTCGCGAAGTTTTCGATGGTGAGAAAATAAGCGGGCCGCTCACGGAAGCGTATCTTCTCTGCTTCATTCGGCGGAATGCCGAGGTATAGAGGCGGCGCGCGCGACAGGTCCGCTTCGGCAAAATCCACTCGGCCCGAGATCAGGAGGGGCGGCGCGAATTTTTCGAGACCGATCGTCCGGAGTGCTTCGCGTGGTCTTGCGCCCGGTGGCAGGTCGAGAATTCCGCGTAGCAGCCGTACCACGGCGCCTTCGGTCCGCTCCAGCGCTTTGCTGTCACCCGCCACCCGTCGTGAGAACGTTCGGTAGTCAATGCCAGCGTGTCGGCCGTCCAACACCGCCTGCGCCAGCATGAAAGCGTTCCGCAGCTTGTCCACATCATCCAACGGGAAACCGTTCCACGACTTCGCGCGGCTCCAGGCGTACATCACGTCCGACGCCGCCTTCAGGAGACCGAGACGCAGCGCCAGTCCCTTTATCAGCCGAAAGTGCGCTTCGACCGCTACGTCCGCGATTGGGGAGCGGCCCAGAAGGCGGTAAAGCGCATCGGCGGCCCCGAGCCTGACGTGGACGATCTGGTCCCGCCAAGTTCCTTTGCCGAAAGCGACACTGACGGCGCCCGCCTGCTCCGCCTGCTGAAGCACCCTAATGAAAGCGTCCGTCGCCACCACCGATACGAACGCCGGGTAGTCCGGATAGGCGATGGGACTCGCAGTTCCGGCCTCGTGGCGGTCGAGCAGGTCCGCGAGCAGCGCTTGCGCGTCGGTAAAACGTCGAGGCATGGCTATTCCGCCGCGATGCGCGTTTGAAGATCTGCGTCCGACATCAGGTCCGGATCCATCGCTCGCAATTCCTGACGAGCCCGTTCCTTTATCCGCACAACGTTAGCGCGCGCTCCTTCGCCGATACGGTCCACTTCGACGACGGTATTGAACCTTGCCACCCCATTCGAGCCGCGTGCTTAACGTGCGAGCCGCAACGCTCTGCACGGATCGAAGCCGGCGGCGACCAGGCGGGTGGTGGTACTCACCCGCGCTTTCGGCCCGTATTAGCCCCGTAGCCCATGTGTTTCCCATGTGAAACACATGGGAAAATAGCATTTTGTGGGTTTTCTGGCGCGCCCGAAGAGATTCGAACTCCTGACCCCCAGATTCGTAGTCTGAAGCTTCGCGGGCCGCGCGCTGAGCCCGCCATCTGTGCCCAACTGCATCGTCTTGCTCATCGCGGCGGCACAATCGGACGAGGGCCCGGCTTCAATGAAGGGGGCCATAAGCTGCCCTTCGAAGCGGACGGGACGCGTCGTCGAGTCTCCTGCCGGCGCTGGAGGTGCCCCACGCGGCGCGCCCGCAGGAGCGTCTGCATAGCGCCGCTGAAGGCAGGATCGAGCGCGCATAGTCGGAGTCTCCCTCCACAGCTGTGTGTGTCGACAGGGACGAACACCCAGAGGGTGGGGGCGCCCGCGGTAGTCGCATGCTCCGCCATTAATCCAGAAGAGCCCAAACTTATAGTCGCGATGCAGCGAGGCGAGACGCCGAGCCCTACATCCGCAGGGAACCAGTACGATCTTCTGCGCCTGAGGCGCCGATCGTGCGACACCGGTCTCAACCGGCTTCAAACGAGGCAATTGTTCGCGACATACTGGCGATGAGCCAATCTAGACGTGTGACTTCAGAGCTGCGTGATGCCCCCCTGGAAGAGAAGCGACATCACTGCTGATACACCACTACGCCTTGCGGATGCCATCAAGATCGCGTTTCCTATGGGTGGAATGACGGTCGCAGGTTTGCGGCGCGAGCGGGATCGCGACCGTCTCGTGATTGAGAAAATTGCTGGCAAAGAGTTTACCACGCTAGCACACATAGAGCGGATGCGAAAACTATGCCGCGTCGAAGCAAGGGCGCCAGACTCCACCTCAAAGGCGAGCGGCGAGACAAAGCCGGAAACATCACCCATAGAGCCACCTGGATCATTCGCGACAACGGTCGGGATGTCAGCACAGGCTGTGCTGCAAATGAGGTTGCGGCCGCAGAGCAAAAGCTGAAGGATTACATCGCCTCGAAGTACACCCCTAAGCGCAGGACTCAAGACATTGACGTGATTCCCATCGCCGATGTGCTCGCGATTTACCTGGACGCGGAATTGGCGAAACTGCGCGATCGGGTTGCAGTCACCGACGAGAACGAAGACATTGTTCCGGGCATTCGAAAATTCAAGAAGCGCATCGGGCGTCTCAACGATTGGTGGGGCGCGAAGATGTTGGCCGATGTGAACGGCGAACAGTGCCGCAAATACGTGAAGGTGCGCGGCAATAAGGGTGGCGCAAGACGTGACCTCGAGGACTTGCGTGCTGCAATCAACCATCACGCGACGGAGGGCTATCATCGTGGGGTGGTGAAGATTGCCCTTCCCGCAAAAGGTGAGCCTCGTGATCGATGGCTCACGCGATGTGAAGCAGCCAAATTGATTTGGACTTGCTGGCGATACCGCGAGATGCAGAGAATGTCACGCGGACCGCAGAAGGGCCATAAGGTGCCGACGGGCAAGCGGCCTCTTAGACACCTTGCGCGATTTATTCTGATAGGGATCTATAGCGGTTCGCGTGCTGGTGCGATCGCTGCTGCTTCGCCGATGCCAGCGATCGGCAGAGCATTCGTCGATTTGGACCGCGGGCGCTACTATCGTCGCAAACAGGGAAGCGCAAAAACCAAGAAGCGCCAACCGACTGTGCCGATTCCCTCCCGGCTGCTCGCCCATCTGCGACGCTGGCATAGAATCGATCCTGAGACGAAGCATTTCGTCGAGTTTAATGGCAAGCCCGTTTCATCTGTGAAGACGGCGTTCAAGAGTGCCGTACGGCTTGCCGGGCTCGATAGCGGGGTCTCGCCGCACACGCTTCGGCATACGGCAGCAACATGGTTGATGCAGAGGGGTGCGGATCCATGGCAAGCGGCGGGCTACCTTGGAATGTCGCTCGAAGTTTTGCTCAACACCTATGGGCACCATCATCCTGACTACCTGTCGGACGCAGTCGAGAAGATCGTGCAGCGCGATCCAACAGCGGAACGAAAACGGGACGTATCTGGTGCGGTAACTGGTGCGGTGATTAAACTGCCGGCTGGGAAGCGTTCATAAGCTATTGACATTGTTGGTGGGCCCGGGAGGACTCGAACCTCCAACCAGACCGTTATGAGCGGCCGGCTCTAACCATTGAGCTACGGGCCCTTGCGTCGGCGGCTCAAGCGGCCACGCCGTGGCCTCGCCGATGCCCGCTCTCCCATACAATGTCGCGCCGGCCCCGACAATCGTGTGCGCGCTGCGGTCTCATCGCGGCCGGCCGGGCCCGAGCGCGACTCGTTGTGCGTGCGAAGGGGCAGGAGCGCACGCGCGCCGACGTGGCCGGGCGGCGGTGGCGCGCCTGCCTGGCACCTTGGGTCTCTTGGTCATGAAACTTTCGGGACATGGCCCGACTCAGTTATGCATGTCACCGGCGAATCACGGTCGGTGCAGCGCCACTGTCGGCGCCAATTCCGCAATCCGCAGCGTGAGCGCCGACGCGGCCTGGAGCTGAGCGCGGAACGGTGAACGGCATGCTCCCTGACTTCCGATTCGTCCTCGGCGCAATCCTGGCGATCGCGATGCTCGCCGTGGCGGGCCTGGGTCTGGTGACCTCGGTCCGATTGGTGCGCGAGGCGCGTTGGACTCCGCTCGAGGACGCGCGCAGCCTGGCCTTTGCGGGACATGCCGAATGGAATCAATTCTACGATCCCGACAGCGCGCGGCGCTTCGAGGGCTCGGCGGGCAAAACCGAGACCCCGGCGGCTGAGGCACAGCTCGGAACACCGGCCGAGACTTCGGCAATCGCGTCGCCTGCGATCGCACCCGTGGGCGCCGAGGAACGCACCGCCGGCATTCCGCCGCCTCGGCTCGATCCGCTCATCGCCCCAGACGCGGGCTTTGACAAGACGCCGGACAAGACGCCAGGGACGGGTCCCCCGCCATCGGCCGAGGCCCTAGCGATGATCGCTGCCCAGCCCGCGGGAGCCGAGGGCGTGCCGGAGCAGGATGGCGCGACCGTATCCGGCGCGCCGGCCGCCGAGCGCGTCGCCAGCGCGCCCGCCACCTCGCCCGGACCGGAGCTCCGGCAAGAGGCGCAAGCGCCGACGTCCGCGCAAGTGCAGGCCACCGGCGATCCATGGCAGGATTCGACACCGCCCACCCCGCGGGCGCGTCCGAAAATTCATTTCCGCAGAAAAATTGCGCGCGCTCGCATCCGCAGCGTCGCCCCGCCGAGCCAGCAGACCTGGAATTCAGGCTACCCGCCGCTGTGGCCGGCCTACGACAACCAATTCACCGGCGCCACGACGAAGACCAGCGGCAAGCTCACCGGAACGCTCTCGAACCGTCCGCAGTAAGAAACGGGCGAATAGTGAGTGGCGAATAGCGAATAGAGAAGCCGCGGCTTCTTTATCGACTACTCGCTACTCGCGATCCCGGCGAACGCGCCCCGCTACATCCGCAGCAATTTTTTGGCGTTGCCGCTGAGAATCTTGATCTTGTCCTCGTCGCACAGCGGTACCGATTGCATCCATTTGGTGGCGGGCGCGTTGGCGACGAACGGCCAGTCGACCGCGAACATGATGCGATCGACGCCCATCTCCTGCACGCAGCACATCAGCGCCGGGTCGGAGAAGTTGCCGCTGGTGGTGATGTGGAAATTGCCGCAGAACACATCGCGGAAGCTGATCGATTTCTGGCCCGGCCGCGACAGCGCGGCATCGATGCGCCAGACCTGGAACGGCAACATCTCGCCGAGATGCCCGATGATGATCTTGAGTCCCGGATAGGCGTCGAAGATTCCGCTCAGCACCATGCGGATCGCTTGCGTCGCAGTCTCCACCGTGAAGCCCCAGGCGGCACGGATCACCAGCGGAAAGTCCTTCACATAGTCCTTATAGTAGGCGTCCATCACCGCCTGGTGCGGGATCGAGGGATGCAGATAGATCGGCACGTCGAGACGGTGCGCCCGCTCGAAGATCGGCCAGAACCGCTTGTGGTCGACGAACATGTCGTTGGCGAGCCCGTG
>Ga0075021_10002091_pt1 | contig 10352 bp, 8 predicted proteins | sample ColStrG_CSR_2012_FD_72749 | JGI IMG/M metagenome (GOLD analysis project Ga0075021, IMG submission 72749) | Freshwater sediment microbial communities in response to fracking from Pennsylvania, USA - Cold Stream Run_MetaG_CSR_2012 | ecosystem: Environmental > Aquatic > Freshwater > Creek >... | reverse complement strand
GCCATGGCGAACTTGCCCGCCTGAAGCCGGACCCTCGCCGTCTCACGCTGTTCTATTTGGTCGTCTCCTGCGGCGGCGTGCTGGGCGGGCTTTTCGTCGGGCTCATCGCGCCCTACGTGTTTTTCGGATACTGGGAATATGAGATCAGCCTATGGCTGGCCGTTTTACTGCTTCTGATCGTTCTTTTTCGCGATCGCGACTCCTGGCTTTACAACACTCGCTTCCAATCTCCTCTGGTGCTGCTGGCCGCCGCCGCTTTACTGCCGGAGAGCATGGCCTTTGCCTCCGGTCGCGTGCAGCTGGTGGTCTTGTTGCCGACTTTGGTCGTGGTCACCGCAATCGTTACCATCATTTTCCTGCCCGAAAAAAAACAACAGAAAACCACCGCCCTCAGCAGGGATTTCATGATGATCGCGAGCTGTTCGATCGTCTTGCTGATTCTGGGCGCCGAGTTCGTCTTTGTCGCCAGGGCTTCCATTGGCAAGGTCGCCTCCGTGCGCAATTTCTACGGCGCCCTCAACGTGGATCACATGAACCCTTCCGATCCGGACTGGGAAGCCTATTCCCTGAACCACGGCGAAATTGTGCACGGGTTCGAATTTCGCGCGAAGGACAAGCACTTGATCCCGACGGCTTATTTCACCACCGACAGCGGACTGGGTTTGCTATTGACGAACCACATGCGTCCCGAGTCCTCGGCAGACGGTACGGCGCCACAACATCTTCGGATGGGAGTCATCGGCCTGGGAATCGGAACCACCGCCGCCTATGAGCGTCAGGGAGATTACATTCGTTTCTACGAAATCAACCCCGAAGTAGTTCGACTGGCCTCCGATGCGCGTTATTTCCAATATTTGAGCGAGTGCCCCGCGCAGTTCGATATTATTCTCGGGGACGCGCGGCTCTCCCTGGAGCGGGAACTTGAGCAGGGAACGCGGCAGAATTTCGATATTCTTGTAGTCGACGCATTCAATGGCGATGCGGTACCCGTTCACCTGCTCACCGTGGAGGCATTCCAGCTTTATTTAGAGCACCTGAATAATCCCAGCGGGGTTCTGGCGGTTAACGTCACGAACGGTTATATCAATCTGCGGCCCGTGGTCGGGGCCGCCGCCGAACGCCTGGGACTGGCCAACGTCTGGATCCATTCCGACGCAGACCGGCGCATCTCCTACGGCAGCAATTGGGTGCTGCTGTCGCGAGATCGCGAGAGAATCAACGCGCTGGCGGCCGAGGCCAAACACGCGTCGAAGCTGCAATTTTCGGAAACGCGCTTGTGGACCGACGAGTACAGCAATCTCTTCCAGGCCTTGCTAGACAACAAGCAGTAGTTCGGCGAGTGGGTGCAAATTGAGGTTCAGACAGAAAGCAGCACGTCATGATGTTCGAGCCAGTTCCCAGCGAAGTTATTCCTTTGCGTCACATGGAGCTGCTCGCTCTGAGGATGGCCCAGCCGGTCGAGCCATGTTTTTTCGCTGAATCCCACGGTCTCCAAAACAAACGTGGTGTTCCCCTCCCAATGGCCAACGGAATTGCCCATCCAGGTGGGGTCTGGATCCGCGGGAAGCGGCCGGCCATCGGTGTAAATGCGGCGAATCGTGTGGTCGTATTCAAAAACCATGAGCATGAATTTGGAAGTTTGCGAAAACTCAAACGGGTAGGGATGAAAATAGACGCGCGGCGTGCCCGGTGGATAGCACGTCAGGCGCAACAATTTGAGGAGAGGGCGCGGCTCGCCGAGGTGGCCGGATAGTACCGTACTGGAACACTTGGTTATTTTCCCCTTGATGAACTCCCGATGGGTTTCTAGACTCGAACTCAAGTAAGAAATTGCCAGAACTATGTTGCGCTCGGGTCAGGCCTTACGTAGGGCTAGATTTCGTTTCGAAGTGACTTGGGTTCACAAGGAATCATAGGGATAGTGGGCGGTTGAAAATCCACTTCTTCCGCGTTTGGGAATGTTGAATTGAGCCAGCCGGGCGGGGGGCAAAATGAAACAAAATAAGTCGTGGCAAATCAGCCTTGGGCAAATCCTCTTCGGAATCGCAATCTCGACCGCGCTTTTCCTGGGGATGCGGACAAGCGCCCAAGATCCTGGCGGCAATCCCACGCACTTGCCCACAGACTGGACTCATCGGCATGTGGTTTTTTCCCCGCCAGGTTCGATCTGGCACAAATGGGAACTTGAGAGGGATCCCCGCTACTGGCACCAGTTGACGCGGCGGAACGAATGGGAAATGGGTTCCGCAAACCTGCGCAGGCGGAAGCATGATGGGGACGAAGACCGCGATCATGACAAGCCGGGCGATGGGGATGGGAGCGGTCCGGTTGAAAGCCTTTCGCATCGGGATTGGGCCGTATCTTTGGGCAACCTGGGAACAGTAGGCGCAGGTAATTTCCCGGCGAAATTTACGTTCAATGTAAATACCACGCCAAACTGCACGGCCGACTATGTGGCCTATACAACGAGTCTTATTGGGTCGGCGACCGTGCCAAGCATCGTGGGTTTCGACAATCTCTATTCTACGCAGCCTGCCGTGGGTGGCTTCTGCGCCAGCGCCGGGCCGTCTGTAAAATGGGCCTATAACACCAACCCCGCGGGCGATGCCACTGGGAAAACTCTTACTTCCGCGGTCCTTTCTGGTGACGGGACGAAAATTGCGTTCGTGGAATCCAGAACGAATGCGAATGGCGGCTCGATCCTGCATATTTTGAAATGGAAGCCTGGCGCGGGAGCCACCGTCCAGGGAACCATCGCTGCTCCGGCTACCCCGGATACGCTCATGGCCGCTGGCCAGGCCTGGACCATTGCGAACTGTCCCGCTGTCAACTCCTGCATCGTCAATATCATCTTTAACGGTGCGCAGCCAAATACAAATTCGCCTCCTTTCTACAACTACCTCACCGATGAGCTCTACGCGGGGGACAACAACGGGGTGCTCCACAAGTTTACGGGAGTGTTTTTGGGGACGCCGGCCGAGGTGACGACAAGTGGCTGGCCGATCACGATTAATGCCACGGCTATTCTCACGGGTCCGGTATTGGATGGCACAACGAAAAATATATTCGTAGCCGACAACACGGGCCGCCTCAGTTTCGTGAGGGAGGTAGGCAGCACTATCGGAACGTGTGCTTCAGGTAGCCCTCCGTGCCTCGGCTCGATCAGCCAATCACTGACTGGCTCCATTGTTGACCCGCCGATCATTGATACCACCAGCGGCCATTTGCTGGTGGTCGACGGCACGGAAACCAGCGGGAACGACGGTTCCCTGTTTCAGTTCGACATGGCGTTGACCGCACTGTCGAAAGTTACGGTCAACATCGGTGGAAATCAAGGCATTACGCCCACGGCTGTCGATGTTCTTCATATCGGGACATTCGATAACACCTATTTTTCGGCGGGGCCCGCCACCGGCCATTTCTATACCTGCGGAAAAGATGTAGGTTTCAATAACAGACCGGCTCTTTACCAGTTGTCGTTTAACGCCGCGGGAGTGTTGCAAACGGCGGGAATTCCGGCGCCCCTGAAAAGTTTGACCTCGAATTTTAGCCTCATCGGCGACGCTTGTTCTCCGGTTACCGAGCTCAAGAATGGCGCCACGGATCGAATATTTTTTAGCGTGGCGACAAATGCTGATCCTCCCACGGCCCTCCCGGCAGGTACCGCCACCGGGTGCACGAACGGCCAGGGCTGCGTGATCATGATCGCACTAGGCGGCGCGTGGCCTCCGGCGGCGACAACCGCGGGATTTGCCGTTCCGAACAACGTCATTCTCCAAACCGGAAGCGGAGGGACGAGCGGCATTGTCGTGGATAACGTGGGTGTGGGCGCGCAAGAATCGAGCATTTACTTCACGTACCAGACGAATTCCACATTGTCCGTCTTATGCAATGGAACGATCGGTGTCGGTTGCGCTGTGAAGCTCACGCAATCCGCTTTGCAATAACGCTACGCCTCTCTCAAAAGATTGCCCCGCCGATCGAGTGGCGGCGGGGCTGTGTCCTCTTTGCGTTGCAATCAACCACTGAATGATGATCCAGGAGGGGTGCTGGCCCTCGATCGATGTGAATGGTTTGGCTACTGGGATCATTTCCTCGCCGGCATGCTAATTTGAAGTCGAGCTAATATACAATCTCGTTGAAGCGTTTCAAAAGCAGCACGGAAAATGGACGAACCGCAAATCTACGGCCGGTTGACGGAAATATTTCATGAGGTGTTCGATGAAGATTCCATCAAGGTGACTCCTCAATTGTCAGCCAAGGACGTGGATGGGTGGGATAGCTTGACGCACATCCGGCTGCTACTTACGATCGAGAAGGCATTCCAGATCAAGTTCTCCACATCAGAAATTGGGAAACTGCAAAGCGTGGGCGATCTGGTTGCGCTGATAGGAGCGCGAGGTTGAGGAGCCACGCGGCCGTGATAGCCTTCCTCAGATGCAATTAAGTAAGGATCACGGAAACGGGCGAAAAGGTTGGCGATGAATCCACTCTATGTGGAGTTGCAATGGCTGCCGCGCGCGCCGCAAGAGTTTTCCAATAAGCTGAGGGCGTTGGACGGTTTGGCAAATCCCCCCTGGAAAGAGTTTCAGGCTCTGGCGTCACACGCCCTGGACCTGAATCAGTTAACAAAGCTGGCCAAGTCCATCGGCAGGGCGCGCGCTCATTTAAATTCCGATCGTAAATCCTCGAATTTTTTTTTGCCATTCCGGCTGGCGGTGCTGAGCAATTCGACAATCGACATGATCGTTCCGGCGCTCGTGGCCAGCGCCGCGCGGCACGGCATCCTGCTCGAAGTCATCCAGCCCGTCTACGATCAGGTGGCACAGGAAGCGATGGCGCCCGATTCGATGGTCAACCAATCGAAACCGGACGCGGTGCTTTTTGCGCTCGACTATCGCGCACTGCCGTTGAAATTCTCGCCGGGAGATCCCGCGGTCTCCACCGCGACGATTCAAGGCGCCATCGGGTACCTGCAGGCGCTTCGCAATGGAATCAAGGCCAATTCCAACGCGGTTTGCATCTTCCAGACTTTTGCTCCTCCTGTGGAAACATTATTTGGCAGCCTGGATTTTGCGTTGCCCGGTACGCCAAAAAGTCTCATCGATAACATCAACAGAGAGCTGGCCGAATTTGTTTTCGGTTCGGGCGACGTGCTGCTCGATGTGGCCGGACTTGCAGAAACCGTGGGCCTTGCCGGCTGGCACAATCCGCAGCTCTGGAATATGGCGAAGTTCTCTTTCTCCGCGGAACTGATCCCTCTGTATGCCGAACACGTCGCTCGCACGGTCGCAGCCCTGCGCGGCAAGAGCCGAAAAGTATTGGTGCTGGATCTGGACAACACGCTATGGGGTGGAACGATCGGAGACGACGGCATCGAGGGTATTCATATCGCGCAGGGCGACGCAACGGGTGAGGCCCACCTCGCGGTGCAGCGCTTCGCGCTGGATTTGCGTCAGCGCGGCATTCTCCTTGCGGTGTCGTCGAAAAACTCGGACGAAGTCGCGCGCGCCCCCTTTGAGCAGCATCCGGAAATGCTGCTTAAGCTGGAACACTTTACGGTATTTCAGGCCAACTGGGACGACAAAGCCACGAATATTCAGGCGATTGCCGCGGAACTTTCGCTCGGCCTCGACGCGATCGTATTTCTGGACGACAACCCCGTGGAGCGCGGGCTGGTTCGGAGTCTTCTTCCGCAAGTTGCCGTGCCGGAATTGCCGGAGGACCCTGCTTTTTTTTGCGAGGACGCTTGCCGCAGCAGGATACTTTGAGGCCATCACGCTTGCCCCAGAGGATCTGAAACGCGCGGCCTTCTATCAGGACAACGCAAAGCGCGTCCATCTGCGAAAACAAGTGGAGGGGTTGGACGCGTATCTGGCTTCGCTGGACATGACGATTACGTTCCAGCCATTCGATGGCAAAGGAAGGGCGCGCATCGTTCAGCTCATCAATAAATCCAACCAGTACAACCTGACCACGCGCCGCTATACCGATCCGGAAGTTTCTGAGGCGGAGAACGATCCGGAAGTTTTTACGCTGCAGGTCCGGCTGGCGGATACATTCGGCGACAACGGAATGATCAGCGTCATCATTTGCCGTCCTCGCGAAACCGGCGTGTGGGATATCGATACCTGGCTGATGAGCTGCCGCGTGCTGGGACGCAAAGTCGAGCACATGGCGTTGCACGAGGTCTTGAAGCACGCGCGCGCCGCCGGCATTTGCAAATTGACCGGCGCGTATCTTCCGACGGACCGCAACAAGCTCGTCGTCGATCACTATGCTAGACTCGGCTTCACCAAATTAGCGGGAGAAGCGACTGGATTGACGCGCTGGGAGTTGCTTGTGGAAAAAGCAAATCCGGAAACGGCGCCGATGAAAATTATTTCACAGGGATTTCTCGCCAAGGAAAATCTGCGCGCATGACTCCATCGAGTGGAGAGTTCCCCGCCAACCAGAAAGAAGCAACGCTTCCTCGCACATTTTGGATTCTGCTGCCCGCGTTAAGTTTGCTGACGATGTTTTTCCTGGCGGCTTTTACGGAAGCCGCCGCGAGATGGATCTTCCCTTCGACGACGACCACGGGGGAAGACTGCATGGTCCTGAATGATCCTTCCACGGGCGCTCGGGCAATTCCCAATTCTGTATGCCACGAAAAAATTCCTGAAGGCGAACCAACCGAGTACCGGTTCAACCGCTGCGGGCATCGCGCAGGGATGGAATGCGGTCCCAAGGCCCCGGGCACGTACAGAATTGTGATGGTGGGCACATCGGTTGCCATCGGAATGCGGGTGCCCAGAGAAAAAACTTTCGCGGCTTTGCTTCCAGTGGAACTTTCAAAGTTGACTGGCAGGAAAGTGGAACTGTACAACGAGGCCATGCCGTACCGTTTTACGGATGTCCTGGCACGCCATTTCGATGAAATCCTTGCGGCCGAGCCCGATATGATTCTGCTGGCGTTGACCGCTAAGGACCTCGAAAAAATTCCCATGAAAACGATTCCCGCTGCCGGAGGTATTGGCGAGGAGAACGAACACTTCGGGCTCCCTGCGGAAACGTGGCATTTCGTGAAAGCTGTATTCCACGCAAGGGCGCTCCTGACTTCGATGGCTGAACTCTTCAGCCGTTCTCGAACTTACACATTGCTGCTGCATGTGCTTTACGACAGTCAAAGTCAATACGTGAAGTCTTCTTTGACGGCTGGCGATAACGACATGGGATATTTGAACGTGCAGGAGAGCGCGCTTTGGCAAAAGAGGATCAAAGAGTTTGACGGAGACATCGCGGAAATTGAGGACGAAGCAAGGGATGTGCACGTGCCGATCGTGACGGTGCTGCTGCCAAATCACGCTCAGGCGGCGATGATCGCGATGGGCGAGTGGCCAACCGGATACGACCCGTACAAGCTGGATGAAGAATTGAAATCCATCATTGCGAGCCACGGCGGAACTTTTATTGACATGATGCCGGACATACGGAACGTGCCCGATCCGCAGCAGGGATTTTTCCCGGTCGAGGGCCATCCCAATGCTCGCGGGCACGCGATGATGTCCCTTCTTCTGGCCAGAGAACTTACAAGTGGCGTGGTACCAGCTCTGCGCATGGATTCGCAGGCCCAGGCAGCATCGAAGTAGAGCAAGCAACTATGGACTCGGCTTCCCTCAAGTTTTTGGCGTTCGGCTTGGCCGTCGCGCTGGCCTCGAACCTCGGCAGTTCGCGAGCCTGGCGCTCGATCGTTCTGCTAGTGGCCAGCATCGCATTTCTCGGAACGATCGAGAGGCATCCGCTCGCCTATCTGCCGCTCGCTGGATTTCTGGCGCTGGGCTACGCCGCTCTTTTTTTTCTCGAACACGGCTGGTCAAGGTCGCGGGTTTGGAGCATTGTTGCCGTCATCGTTGCCTATGTCTGGCTGAAGAAGTACACCTTCCTTCCGGCGCATGCTTTCCTGAATTTCCCGTACTTGACGCTCGGATTGTCCTACGTCTTCTTTCGCGTGCTGCACTTGCTGATTGAAGCCGGAGATGGGACTCCGAAGGAGCGAATCTCACCCGGCGCGTACCTGCTCTACAATCTCAACTTCACAACCCTCGTTGCTGGCCCCATTCAGCGCTATGACGAATTCGCGCGCGACCAGTTTGCGGCGGACCCGATCGCGCTCGGGCCGCGCACGATCGGCCTGCAAATCGCACGCATCATTCGCGGCTGTTTCAAAGTCAACGTGCTGGCCGTATTACTTGACCTCGTGCGAGCCGATACGCTGGCGCAGCTGGCCGAGCCGCTGCCTCTCTCGCTCAAATTATTTTCCGCTTTCCATCTCGCCATCGTGTACCCGCTGTTTCTGTACGCGAACTTCTCCGGCTACATCGACATCGTAATCGCGCTTGCACGGCTGATGCGCGTTCGCCTGCCGGAAAATTTCGACCACCCCTTTGCGGCCTCTTCGGTTTTGGACTTCTGGAACCGGTGGCACATGACGCTTTCGAACTGGCTCAAGATTTACGTTTATAACCCTCTGCTCGTGGCGCTGATGCGGCGCTTCTCTTCGCTGGCTTTGCAGCCTTTCCTCGCCGTGTTCTGCTATTTCGTGACTTTCTTCCTGATCGGCGTATGGCATGGGCGCACTTCGGAATTTCTGGTGTTTGGAGCGCTCACCGGGGGCGGGATGTCAATCAACAAGCTGTGGCAGCTGGGGCTGGCGGGAATTCTCGGCCGCAAACGCTACCAAACGTTTTCCAGGAATTTCATTTATGAAGCGTTCGGGCGCGGGTTGAACTTCGTCTGGTTCGCCTTCACGCTGTTCTGGTTCTGGGCGAATTGGAAACAGATCGGCAAGGTCTATGCAGCGCTGGGCGCGGCACGTTGGCTCGTCGTTTGGTTTGCAGCCTGGATGTTCGCGTCAATCGCGCTGGCCTTGTGGGAGTGGCTGCGCGCTCAACTGCTTTCCATCAAGACCGCGGATGGGCCTGTGTTCACCGGTCCCTACGCGCGTACGATCTGCGCATCCGCGGAGGGCCTGGTCGTTTTCGCGATGACGGTCCTGCTCCGCCAACCCGCTCCCAGCATTGTGTACAAAGTGTTCTAGGTTTTGGTAGCACAGGCCTTCAGCCTGTGGGGGTTGATTGGATTATGCAATGCTCCGCCCTGACGAAAACCCACAGGCTGAAGCCTGTACTACTGGATCTACTCACCCGTTCGCAATTCCCATCAGGCCTGCACGATTTCAATCAGCAAATTCGTTTCCGTCATCAGCCAGGCGATCTCTCGCATCGCAAACGCAACTGCGGGAACGGGACCGCTCAGCAGGAGAGAACCTTGTCCGGTGAGATGTCGGATGGCGGCGCTCATATCCGCCACCTCGTAGCAGATGTGATAGACGCCGCCGCCTTTTTTGAGAATTCCATCAATGGGAGAATTGGCGCCGAGGGGAGCTACCAGTTCCATGACGGCGTCGCCTTCTCCGCGACTCAGAAAACAAACGGAAACTCTCTGAATCGGATCGTCAAATGGTCCCGAAATCAATTGGTAGTTCATCAGCGTCTTGTAGATGGAAATCGATTTGGATAAATCCTGGACGGCGACCCCTATATGATGAAAAGCAAACGGTTCCATCGGCTGCCATTCTCCTTCGTCACAAAATAATCCAGAGGTCGATCGAAATTCTAATTTCATACGTCTGTGCGAATTCGTCGCGCGAACCTTCGGTCTTGCAATTTCATCGTCGCATGAAATCAGGGCGAATCGGAACGCATAGGAAGAGCCCCGTGCCAACCCTGCCCTCGCAGGTCAAAGTACATCACAGGGACGTGGCATATGTCATGTAGAAGGGCTCTCGGGAGTTTTCAGGAATGCTCCGATTTTCCGGATTAGGGGACGACGGCGGTGGCCCTCACTTCAACACTGCCTCGGGAGAATCGAAGTTTGCGGCGCTGCGGAAAACGGCTCGTTCGATTTGTTGCTTGAGTTCCCCGGCGAGGGTTTGCACGTGGGGCTCGAGGAAAATATCGGCCGGGCCGGAGGGCAACTCGATCACGTCCACGCCGCCCGCGGCGATGTTGCCCCAGCCATCGATCGGGTCGCGCAAAAACGAAGATTTTCGTTGCGGCCGGCAAAGGGTCATTTTGCCGGGATAGACTTCGGGTACGTAGGCAAGAAAAGCGCGATCGTTCATTTCCTCCATGACTTCTTCCAGTGTGCCGCGGACGACATCGCGGTGCGGATTCAGCTTCAAGAGATGCACGAACGCAATACGCAGGCGTTCCACTTTTTTTCGCAGAGCGATTTGGGATTTCTCAGTGAGGTATGCGATTTGCTGTTGGAGGCGTATCTTCGAACCGTTCGAGGAATGACCTTTACCG
>Ga0075021_10002089_pt1 | contig 10362 bp, 9 predicted proteins | sample ColStrG_CSR_2012_FD_72749 | JGI IMG/M metagenome (GOLD analysis project Ga0075021, IMG submission 72749) | Freshwater sediment microbial communities in response to fracking from Pennsylvania, USA - Cold Stream Run_MetaG_CSR_2012 | ecosystem: Environmental > Aquatic > Freshwater > Creek >... | reverse complement strand
CACGTGTTGAATACGCCTCGAAAAGTAACTTCACAGCGTTATTCTTCCATCAGGCCGACCGCGGAAAAGTTGTGTTCCGGATCGCGGCCAGCAAAGTAGTCCCGCAACGTGTTGCTGAGTCCGGCTGGCTCCCATGCCGCGCCGTCCGCGATGAACTTGTGCTCCGCCGTCGGGGCCGCGACCAATGTCACCTGAGGACCGTAAACGATGAACACCTGACCGTTGACTTCCGCGGCCGCGGGGGACGACAGGAACTGGACCAGGTTCACCACGTGCTCGGGCGACAGCGGGTCGACGCCCGTTTCTGCGTCTGGTGCTGCGCCGAACACGTCAGCAGTCATCGCAGTGCGGGCGCGCGGACAGATCGCGTTCGCGCACACCCCATAGCGGCCCAGCGCTCGCGCTGCCGTCAAGGTCAGCTGGATGATGCCCGCTTTGGCGGCGCCGTAGTTGGCCTGCCCGACCGGCCCGGTCAGGCCGGCCTCCGAGGAGGTGTTCACCAGCCGGCCGTAGACGGAACCCGCGTCTTTTGCTTTGGCGCGCCAGTACGTGGCCGCGTTGCGGGTGAGCAGGAAGTGTCCGCGCAGATGCACGGCGATCACGAGGTCCCACTCCTCGTCGGACATGTTGAACAGCATCCGGTCGCGGGTAATCCCGGCGTTGTTCACCACGATGTCCAGTCCACCCAGCCCGTCGGCGCAGGAAACCAGTTCGTCAGCGGTGGCGCGTTCGCTGATGTCGCCGGTGACCGCCACGGCCTTGGCGCCGGCAACGCCGATCTCATCGATGACGTCGGAGGCATCCAGCGCGCCGGCGATGTCATTGACGACGACGGTGGCGCCAAGCCGCGCAAGACCGAGCGCTTCGGCCCTTCCCAAGCCCGCGGCCGCACCGGTTACCACCGCGACCTTTCCGGATAGATCGGTCACGTTCGTGCTGCTAGTCAATTTATGAATACCTCTAGTCTCGGATCACGCGCTGCTCAGGCTCGGGTTAGTCGCTGCGCAATAGGGCTGCGCGCGGGCATTCGGCGATCGCCTGTTCGGCCAGATCCTCCTGGCCGGGCGGAATCGGATCGGTTTTCACGACGGCGTAGTCCTCGTCGTCCAGATCGAACATATCCGGCGCGATTCCCAGGCACACCGCATTACCTTCACACCGGTCACGATCCACTATTACCCGCACGGCACCCTCCTCGAACCTGGCCAGACAGCCCGTCAGCACCTCTACGTTCAGTAGCACCACAATAATGCCCGGGTGCGTCTGGCGAAACGGTCGCTGGATTCCCAGACTAGAACGTGTTACAACCGGGAAGACGGATGGGGTAGTCGTTGGTCGGGCTACGACGTCTGGCCAGGGTTCATCACATGCTTGCCACGGTTAATCAAAGGACGGCTGGAATGCGCATCAGTTACACCCCTGAACAGGAGGAGCTGCGTCGCGAGCTGCGGTCGTACTTCACCACGCTTATGACGCCCGACCGCCGCGAGGCGCTGAGCTCAGCACAGGGCGAGGTCGGTACCGGCAACGCGTATCGCGACACCGTCGCGCAGATGGGCAAGGACGGGTGGCTCACCCTGAACTGGCCCAAGGAGTACGGCGGCCAGGATCGCTCCCCGATGGACTCGCTGATTTTCACCGACGAGGCCGCGATCGCCGGTGTACCGGTGCCGTTTCTGACGATCAACAGCGTGGCGCCGACCATCATGGCCTTCGGCACCGAGGAACAGAAGAAATTCTTCCTGCCCAAGATCGCGGCGGGCGAACTGCACTTTTCCATCGGTTACTCCGAGCCCGGTGCCGGCACCGATCTGGCGAACCTGCGCACGACCGCGGTGCGCGACGGCGACGACTACGTGATCAACGGTCAGAAGATGTGGACCAGCCTGATCGCCTACGCGGACTGGGTGTGGCTGGCGGTGCGCACCAACCCCGAGGCCAAGAAGCACCGCGGCATTTCGATGCTGGCCGTACCGACGACCGCTGAAGGGTTCTCCTGGACGCCGGTGCACACCATGGCCGGTGTGGACACCAGCGCCACGTATTACTCCGACGTGCGGGTGCCGGTGACCAACCTGATCGGCGAGGAGAACGGCGGCTGGAAGCTGGTGACCAATCAGCTCAACCACGAGCGGGTCGCTCTGGTGTCGCCGCAACCGATCTTCCTGGCTCTGCGCGAGGTTCGCGAGTGGGCGCAGAACACCAAGGATTCCAGTGGGGCCCGGCTCATCGACTCGGAGTGGGTCCAGCTGAACCTGGCCCGGGTGCACGCCAAGGCCGAGGTTCTCAAGCTGATCAACTGGGAGCTGGCATCGGCGGCCAGTGAAACCCTATCGCCGGCGGATGCGTCGGCGGCCAAAGTGTTCGGCACCGAGTTCGCCACCGAGGCCTACCGGCTGCTGATGGAGGTGTTGGGCACTGCGGCGACGCTTCGCCAGGACTCGCCGGGCGCGTTGCTGCGGGGCCGGGTCGAGCGGATGCACCGGGCGTGCCTGATCCTGACCTTCGGCGGCGGCACCAACGAAGTGCAGCGCGACATCATCGGGATGGTCGCGCTGGGGCTGCCGCGCGCCAACCGCTGATCTTTTTCGAGAACGAATTCCTACCGAAGGACCGAACAGTTATGGATTTCACGACAACCGAAGCGGCGAACGACCTCGGCGGTCTGGTCGACACGATCGTGGACGCGGTGTGCACGCCGCAGCACCAACGTGAGCTGGACGGGCTCGATCAACGTTTCGACCGCGACCTGTGGCGCAAGCTGGTCGAGTCCGACATCCTCTCCAGCGCGTCGGCGTCCGCACTTGGCGGAGACGGCTTCGGGGTGCTCGAACAGGTGGCTATCCTGGTCGCGCTCGGCCACCAGATGGCCGCCGTGCCCTACCTGGAATCGGTGATGCTGGCTTCCGGTGCCCTGGCACGATTCGGCTCGGAGGAGCTGCAGCAGGCCTGGGGCGTTCCGGCGGTCAAGGGCGAGAAAATCCTTACCGTCGCCGTGGACGGCGAGATGGGCGAGGGGCCGGTGCAGGCCACCCGTTCCGGTGACGGCTACCGGCTGACCGGCACACGCACCTTGGTCGGCTACGCCTCTGTGGCGGACGCCTTCCTCGTCCCGGCCGAGACGACGGACTCCGGTGCAGCAGTTTTCCTGGTTGCAGCCGACGACCCGGGCGTGACGGTGACCGCGCTGCGAACCACCGGACTGGGCAGCGTCGGGCACCTGGCGCTGGACGGCGTGACGGTGGACGGTTCGCACCAGGTAGGCGGCGACGAGGTCGGCCCGTGGCTAGGCACACTCGGGACCCTGGGCCGCTCCGCATATCAGCTCGGGGTGTTAGAGCGCGGATTGCAGATGACGGCCGAGTACGCCCGCACCCGTGAGCAATTCGACCGCCCGATCGGCAGCTTCCAGGCGGTGGGGCAGCGACTGGCCGACGGCTACATCGACGTCAAGGGTTTGCGGCTGAGCCTCACCCAGGCGGCGTGGCGGGTCTCCGAAGATATCCCGGCCGAGATCGACGTCGCCAGCGCAGCGTTTTTGGCCGCCGAGGCCGGGCACCGGGTGGCGCACACCATCGTGCACGTGCATGGTGGCGTGGGCGTCGACACTGATCACCCGGCACATCGTTACTTCCTGGCCGCCAAAGAAACCGAGTTCGCACTCGGCGGTGCCACCGGGCAACTGCGCCGGATCGGCCGTGAACTGGCGGAAACCCCTGCCTAGCCGGATGCCTCACCTGACAACGCCGAGCGTGAAACCAGGTTCACACTTGAGCCCGAACGTGAAACCAGCTTCACATTCGGGAGCGGATGGAATTGATACTTAGCCCGACCGACCTCACGGTCACCGATCTGCTGGTTCCTCTGGCCGAGATCGACGACCGGGGAATCTATTTCGAGGACTCGTTCACGAGCTGGCGTAATCACCTCCAGCGCACTGCTGCGATCGTGGCGACGCTGCGCGGCCGCCTTGACCCCGCCCGGCCGCCGCACGTCGGCGTGCTGCTGGAGAACACGCCGTTCTTCTCGGCAATGCTGGTGACGGCGGGGATGTCGGGAATCGTGCCGGTGGGTCTGAACCCGGTGCGCCGCGGCGAAGCGCTGGCCCGCGACATCAGCCGAGCGGACTGCCAGCTGGTGCTGGCCGATGCGCAATCGGCTGCGACACTGGGCGATATCGAGCATCTAAACGTCGATTCAGCCGAGTGGGCAGACGAGGTTGGCGCACATCGAGACGCCGAGGTGCGCTTCCAGTCCGCTTTGCCCACCGATCTTTTCATGTTGATCTTCACGTCGGGAACCAGCGGCGAACCCAAAGCGGTGAAGTGCAGCCACAGCAAGGTTGCCATCGCCGGGGTGACAATGACGCAGCGCTTCGGACTTGGCCGCGACGACGTCTGTTACGTGGCCATGCCGTTGTTTCATTCTAACGCGGTGCTGGTCGGCTGGTCGGTGGCGGCGGCGTGCCAAGGGTCAATGGCACTGCGGCGCAAGTTCTCTGCGTCGAACTTCATGGTGGATGTGCGCCGCTACGGCGCCACCTACGCCAACTACGTGGGCAAGCCGTTGTCGTATGTGCTTGCCACGCCCGAGCAACCCGACGATGCGGACAACCCGCTGCGTGCCGTGTACGGCAACGAGGGTGTGCCCGGCGACGTTGAACGTTTCGGCCACCGGTTCGGGTGTGTCGTCCAGGACGGGTTCGGTTCGACCGAAGGCGGGGTGGCGATCGCCCGCACTCCCGATACCCCGGCGGGCGCTTTAGGCCCGCTCACCGACGGAATCGACATCGTCGACCCCGACACCGGTAAGCCATGCCCGGTGGGTGTGGTCGGCGAGGTGGTGAACACCGCCGGCCCGGGCCGTTTCGAGGGCTATTACAACGACGAGGCGGCCGAGGCCGCGCGGATGGCGGGCGGGGTCTACCACAGTGGCGATCTGGCCTATCGTGACGAGGACGGTTACGCGTACTTCGCTGGACGGCTTGGTGATTGGATGCGAGTCGACGGAGAGAATCTTGGTTCGGCCCCGATCGAGCGCGTGCTGCTGCGTTATCCGGACGCGTTCGAAGTGGCGGTGTACCCGGTACCCGATCCGGTCGTCGGCGACCAAGTGATGGCAGCGTTGGTGCTGGCGGCGGGCACCGAGTTCGACACCGATAGGTTTCGGGCCTTCCTGGTCGAGCAGCCCGACTTGGGCCCCAAACAGTGGCCGTCCTACGTCAGGATCAGCGCCGAGCTCCCGCGGACGGTGACCTTCAAAGTGCTGAAGCGCCAATTGTCGGCCGAGGGTGTTGAATGCGGCGATCCGGTGTGGCCCATAGGCCGGTAGCACATGACGCCCCGCCCTCTTCAGCTTGCGCTGGAAGCAAGTTTTGAACAGCTGTCTGCCGCTGTGCCGGCAAATGTCGGTGTGGCGATCGCCCGTCCGGACCGGACCTTTTCGTTGGGCCGGTGGACGTCCGGTGTTGCCTGGTCGACGATCAAGGTGCCGTTGGCGATCGCGGCTTTGCGCACCGACAGCTCACGTGCCCAAGACCTGGTCGTCAAAGCCATCACCGAATCCGATAACGCGGCATCCGAACAGTTGTGGTCCCAGCTTGGCAACCCGGCGAACGCCGCGCGGAAGGTACAGCTCGTCATCGAGGAAGGCGGAGACGCCGACACCGTGGTCGAGCTACGTCGACTCCGGCGGGGGTTCACTGCATTCGGCCAAACGCAGTGGGCGCTGGAGCGACAAGCCCATTTTGCCGCACGGTTACCGTTAATCACTGATGCGACAACAGTAATCGACCTCATGCGGCACCTCACGGTCGGTCACCGGTGGGGGCTGGCCGCGAAAGGCATTGCCGCCAAAGCCGGTTGGGGTCCAGGAGTCAACGGTGAATACCTGGTCCGGCAATTCGGGATCGTGCCGACGCAATCGGGGCAGTGGGGCGTCGCGTTGGCCGCCGAAGCTCACGACGGCGTGTTCGAGACGGGAGTCGAGGTGGTGAACTCGCTCTCAGACTGGCTCATGAGCCGCCTTCCGTCGCTAGCCCGCTATTGACGGCACTATCGCATCGATCAGGTGCGGGCCCGGTTCCGCAAAGGCCGCGCGCAAGGCTTCGGCGAACTCCTCGCATGTGGTGGCCCGCCGCGCTGGAACACCCATTCCTTCCGCGATCTTGACGAAATCCATCGTCGGACGGGATAAATCAAGGAGGTCCAGCGCCTTGGGTCCGGGAGCGGATCCGGCTCCAACACGTTGCAACTCGATCCGCAAAATTTCGTAGGCGCGATTGTCGTAGAGCACGGTCGTCACATCCAGGTTCTCCCGCGCCTGCGTCCACAACCCCGAAATCGTGTACATCGCCGAACCATCCGATTCCAGGCACAACACCGGACGATCGGGGGCGGCGACCGCGGCACCCACCGCGGTCGGAATGCCGTAGCCGATCGCGCCGCCGGTCAACGTCAACCAATCGTGCGCCGGAGCGCCCGCGGTGGCCTGCACCAGCGGCACGCTCGACGTCATCGCCTCGTCGACGACGATCGCCCGGTCGGGCAGCAGTGCGCCGATCACGTCGGCCGCCGACACAGTCGTCAGCGGACCGGTCGGCAGCTGCGAGCGCGACGCGGCCGCGACCGGCGCAACGGTCCCCGGGGCCAGTTCGTCGGCCAACGCGACCAACGCGTCTGCCGCTCCGCTGAACCCAGCCAGCGTGTGCACCGTGCAATCGGTTGGCACCAGGCCGCTGGGCTTGCCGGGGTAGGCGAAGAACGACACCGGCGACTTGGCGCCGGCCAGCACCAGATGCTTGGCGCCATCGAGCTGAGCCATGGCGGCCTCGGCGAAATACGCGAGCCGCTCAACCGCGGGGATGCCGGCGCCGCGCCGCAATCGCGTCGGGAATGTCTCGCACAGCAAAGTGGCCCCGGTCGCCTGCGCGATTCGTGCCGCCGCGGCCAAGCCCGGCTCGCGGGTGGCGTCCCCACCGATCAGGATCATCGCGGGTTCGCCCGAACGCAGCACGTCGGCGACCGGCCCCACGTTCGTCCCCGCGACGGTAGCCTCCCGGGCGGGCACCGTCGCGGGTACACCGCCATCCGACCAGGACGCGTCGGCGGGTAGGATTAGCGTCGAAATCTGTTGTCCCGCAACGCTGACAGCAATGGCTGCGGCAGCGTCTGCGCCGACATCGTCGGCGGCGCAGGTGCGACGCACCCATCCCGACACGGTGCCGGCCAGCGCGTCAATGTCGGATTCCAGTGGCGCGTCGTACTTTTTGTGATAGGTGGCGTGGTCGCCGACAACAACGACCATCGGCACCCGGGCGCGGCGCGCGTTGTGCAGGTTGGCCAGGCCGTTGCCCAGGCCCGGACCCAGATGCAGTAGCACCGCCGCCGGGCGGCCGGCCACGCGGGCATAACCGTCAGCCGCGCCGGTAGCGACGCCTTCGAATAAGGCCAACACGCCGCGCATCCGCGGAACGGTGTCCAGTGCGGCAACGAAGTGCATCTCCGACGTGCCGGGATTGGCAAAGCAGACATCGACGCCGGCGTCGGCCAGCGTATTGATCAGAGCCTGGGCACCGTTCATGTATGCACCTTTCCTTCGAGCTTGAACACCCGCTCGGCCTTGCTGTGCAGAAAGTCATTGCGGGCCGCGTCGTCGAGCCCGAGCCGGTCGAGGCCCACCAAGGCGTGCACGTGGCCGGTCATCGGGTGGTTGGTGCCGGACAAGACTTTGCGCTCTCCGGTACCGGTTTCATGAACTCGACCAGATCGTGTGGCAGCTTCCTGATGGCGTAGGCAGAGGTGTCGATGTAGACGTTCTCGTGGTTGCGGGCAACCGCGATCATCTCATTGGTACACGGATAGCCAACGTGCCCGCACACGTTCACCAACTCAGAAAAGTCCAGGGCTACCTGGTCGATGTAGGGAATCAGGCGGCCGGTCTGCGAAAGCCGAGGCGGGCCGGTGTGGCCGACCTCGGTGCAGAACGGGACAGCGGCTTGGAAACATTCGGCGAACAGCATGGAATACCAGCGATCGGTGCACGGAGTGCCCCACAGCCAGGGCGCGACCCGAAGTCCGACGAAGCCTTCACCGACTCGGTGCCGCAACTCGCGCACCGCCACCATGGGACGATCAATATCGACGGTCGCCGGGCCGTAAAACCTATTCGGGCGCGATCGAACCCATTCCGCGACCTCGTCATTGGAAATCAGGTCCTGGCCGCCCGGACCGAGCCACGCGCTGAGTAGGCCGACGGCCACGTCGGCGGCGTCCATGGACGCGATTGTTACCGCGATCGGGACTTCGGTCTCCGGTATCAAGCCACCGGTCCAGCGCCGCAGCGAGGCCAACATTTCGCCGTGTAGGAACCGGGGCGTCGGATGTTGCAGCCACACATCGATGGTCATCGCGTTTCGACTTTAGACCGCCCGTCGGCGTCCGCCTGGTGACCGCAACGCAGCCCTCCTCTGACGGATTGTCGGGCACAACCGGCGTGCGATGTCAGCAGCAGTCGGCGCCTTTGAACTCCCCCACCGTGTACCTAGACCCCAGCCCAAGCAAACTGCGCATCAAGTTGCGGCAAATTCACAAAGTGACGGTAGATCCACGGGTCGGTCGGCATAGCTAAATGAAAACGGAAGTGCCGAAACTATAAATAAATCTGTGTAAACTCCCGGACCAGCGATCCTGTGGAAATGTTCGGGGTTGCGCGGTCCTCTGGCGCTGGGAGCCCGTTTGATGTCGTATTTGTCGATTTCACCCGAAATCGTAGCGGGCGTTGCGGGCGATGTAGCCCGGATCGGATCGGGGATAAGCGCTGCTAATGCTGCAGCATCGGCCGCGACCACAAATATACTTCCTGCGGCCGCTGACGAGGTGTCGACGCGCATCGCCGAGTTGTTTGGCATGCACTCCCAGCAATTCCAAGCGCTCAGCACGCAAGCGGCGACATTTCATCAGCAGTTTGCGCAAACCCTGACTGCCGGGGCAGCTTCGTACCAGGCCACCGAGGCGGCGAATGCTCAGCAGATACTGCTGGACCTAATCAATGAGCCCACCGAGCTGCTGCTGGGGCGCCCACTGGTCGGCAATGGGGCCAATGCAACGACGCCGGGCGGCGCCGGCGGCGCGGGCGGGCTGCTCATCGGCAATGGTGGAACCGGCGGAGCCGGCGCCACCGGCCAGGCGGGCGGCGCCGGCGGAGCCGCTGGCCTGATCGGCACCGGCGGAGCCGGCGGGGCCGGCGGAGCCGGCGCCATGGGCGGGGCCGGTGGCCACGGCGGTTGGCTGTTCGGCACTGGCGGCCTCGGCGGTGCTGGTGGTAGCAGCGCGATCGGGACGTCAGCGCAGGCCGGCGGAGCTGGCGGCGGCGTCGGAATATGGGGCCGCGGCGGTGCCGGGGGCGCCGGCGGTGCCGGGGGCGCCGGCGGTGCGGGCGGTCACGGTGGGTGGCTGGCCGGCATGGGCGGCATCGGCGGTACGGGCGGTGCTGGAGCCGTCGGCGGCTCCGGCGCCCACGGCGGCGTGCTGTTCGGTGGCGGCGGTGCCGGTGGCACCGGCGGCACTGGCGGTGGCACCGGAGGCTCCGGCGGCGCAGGCGAATGGCTCATCGGAGCCGGCGGAGCCGGCGGTCCCGGAGGTACAGGCGGGGGTACCGGCGGAACCGGCGGTAACGGCGGGCTGCTGTGGGGCGGCGGCGGCGCCGGAGGCGCCGGCGGTTACGGCGCCGGCAACGGCGGCGCCGGCGGCAACGCTGAGGTTTTAATCGGGCGCGGGGGTGCGGGCGGCGCGGGTGGAGCCGGAACTACCGCCGTTTCCCCCGGTAGCGCAGGCAACGGTGGCAACGGCGGGGCCGGCGGGGCGGGCGCGCTATTTGCCCCGGGCGGCGCCGGCGGCGCTGGCGGCGCCGGCGGTATCGGCTTCGCAGGTGTATCCGGAGGAGCGCTCGGAGGGACAGGCGGGGCCGGCGGGGCCGGAGGCAACGGGGGCACTGGCGGCCACGGCGCTCTCGTGTTAGGCGCTGGCGGGCACGGCGGCGCCGGTGGTGCTGGCGGGACGGGTGGCGCCGGTGGCAACGGGGGCAACGGCAGCTCCGTCGGACTCGGCGGCGTGGGTGGCTCTGGTGGTGACGGAGGCATTGGTGGTGTCGCCGGCCATGGTGGGGCGGGCGGTGCCGCCGGAATAGTCTTCAGCGCTGCCGGCGGAGCTGGCGGCACAAGGATCGATGGCACCGGCGGCGTCGGCGGCACGGGCGGAACCGGCATCGCGGGAACCAACGCCGCAAGCGGCACCGGCGCGAACGGTGGCCCGGGATTTGCCGGTGGTGCTGCGGGTAACGGTGGTGCCGGCGGCGGCACGGGCG
>Ga0075021_10002088_pt1 | contig 10362 bp, 7 predicted proteins | sample ColStrG_CSR_2012_FD_72749 | JGI IMG/M metagenome (GOLD analysis project Ga0075021, IMG submission 72749) | Freshwater sediment microbial communities in response to fracking from Pennsylvania, USA - Cold Stream Run_MetaG_CSR_2012 | ecosystem: Environmental > Aquatic > Freshwater > Creek >... | reverse complement strand
GCCACTTCCAGGGTGACGTTCTTCTCGTAGAGCCCGGCCACGCCGCGCGCGCCGGAATCCTTGCCGCCGTGGCCCGCGTCCACCATCACCGTGTGCACGGTAAGGCCCAGCTGTTCCACCAGCTGCCGGGCCATCTTCTTGCGCCCGGGGGTGGACAGGTTCACGCCGGGCAGTCCAGGCTTGTCCTCTTCGGACACCTTGCCCGCGCCGCCCTTGGCCCCGTCCTTGCTCTTTACGCCCGCGTCCTTTCCGGCCTGTTCCTTGGCCCCTTTCCCCGCATCCTTTGCGGGCTCCTTCCCGGAACCCTTGGCCTGGGCGGCGTCCTTTTTGGAGGCCTCGCCCTGCACGTCCACGATGATGCGGTAGGGGTTCTCCATGACGAACACGTTCTGGTTCTTGAGGTTCTCCACCTCCACCACCAGGCGGGTGACGCCGGGCTTGAAGGGCGCCAGGCGAACCTTGCGGGCCACGTCGCCGCGCACGTCGAACCGGGAGGGCACGCCGCGACGGATCACGGTGTCGTCCATGTCCACGTAGAGGCGGCGCACGCCATCGTCCTTGGGGTCGGGGGGCAGGAGCTGCCACCTGCGCCCGGCCTCGCCCGAGAGCACAACCACCACGCGCGAGTAATCGCGCCCGGAATAGACCTGCACGTCGGTGACCACGGCCTTCTTGGCGGGCTTGGCCGCCTGACCGGACGCCTGGGACTTGTCCGCGTCCTTGGTTCCCGCCCAGGCGGAAGAGCTCGCGGACACAGCGGCCAGCCCGGCCCACAACACCACGGCAAAGGCGAGTACGAACCTGATTTTCACGCCGGGGTTACTCCACCGTGACGCTCTTGGCCAGGTTGCGCGGCTGGTCCACGTCCTTGCCCAGGTAGTCGGCCATTTCGTAGGCGAAGAGCTGCAGCGCGGGCAGGAGCAGGAAGGTGTTCATGGGGCCCCACACCTCGGGCACTTCCCAGGAATGGTCCACAAGCAGGTCCTGGGCGGCGTGGGTCAGGGTGATGATCTTGCCGCCGCGCGCCTGGACCTCCTGCAGGTTGGACTTCACCTTGGGGTAGAGCTCGTCGCAGGGGGCCAGGGCGAAAGTGGGGAACTTGGGGTCGATGAGGGCGATGGGGCCGTGCTTCATCTCGCCGGAGGCGTAGCCTTCGGCGTGGATGTAGCTGATTTCCTTGAGCTTGAGCGCGCCCTCCAGGGCCAGGGGATAGCAGGTGCCGCGCCCCAGGAACAGAAAGCTGCGGGCCTCGGAATAGGCCCGGGCCAGATCGTGGGCGCGGGCGCGCATGCGCGGCAGCTCGGCCGTTAAGATGTCCGGAAGTTTCTCAAGGCTTTTCAGGCAATTGGCCTTGACGTCGGCGGCCAGAACGCCCTTTTCCTGTCCCCAGTGCAGGGCCAGGAGCGTCAGCAGGGTCAGCTGGGAGCACATGGCCTTGGTGGAGGCCACGGACATCTCGGGACCGGCCTGGGTGTAGATGACGTGGTCGGCTTCGCGCGACACGGTGGAGCCCACCACGTTGCACAGCCCGATGACCTTGGCCCCACGCTGACGGGCCAGGCGCATCCCGGCCAAGGTGTCGGCGGTCTCGCCGGACTGGGAAATGGCCAGCACCGTGTCGCCCGGGCCGAGGATGGGTTCGCGGTAGCGGAACTCCGAGGCGATCTCCACCCGGGTGGGGATCTTGGCCCAGGTCTCAAGCAGGTACATGCCCCACAACCCGGCGTGGTAGCTGGTGCCGCAGGCCACGATGTACAGGCGCTCCGGCGCGGGCACGCCTTCCAGGTCCGGCAGGTGGGCCTTGCCGGATTTGTGGTCCATGCGCCCGGCCAGGCAGTCGGTGATGACCCGGGGCTGCTCGAAGATTTCCTTGAGCATGAAGTGCTTGTAGCCGCCCTTCTGGGCCGCCTGCACGTCCCAGGCGATGTGCTGGGGGGTCTTGTCCACCGGCTCCAGGGTGGCGGCGTCCATGACCTTCCAGGAGTTGGCGTCGATGCGCACCATCTCGCCGTCTTCCAGGAAAACCACCTCGCGGGTGTAGGGCAGGAAGGCCGGGATGTCCGAGGCCACGAAATTCTCGCCCACGCCCACGCCCATGACCAGCGGAGAGGACTTGCGCGCCGCGTACAGGATGCCGGGATGCTCAAGCGACACCACACAGATGGCATACGAGCCGTCCACCCGGGACAACGCCTTGGACACGGCCAGGTCCAGCTTGCCGGTCTCGGCCAGGTAGCGGCCCACAAGCTGGGCGAGCACTTCGGTGTCGGTCTCGGAGGTGAAGGCCACACCCTGGGCTTTCAGCTCTTCGCGCAGCTCCTGGTAGTTCTCGATGATGCCGTTGTGCACCAGGGCGATCTTGCCCGAGGCGTCGCGATGGGGGTGGGCGTTTCGCTCAACCGGCAGGCCGTGGGTGGCCCAGCGGGTATGCCCCATGCCCGAGGTGGCGGTGTGGGACGGGCTCTCGGCCAGCTTGTTCTCCAAATTGACCAGCTTGCCCTCGGCCCGCACCACGCACAGCTCGTGGTGCTGCACGTAGGCCACTCCCGCCGAATCATATCCCCGGTATTCCAGGCGCTTGAGCCCTTCGATGATGACGGGCACGGCGGGCCGGTGCCCGCTATATCCGATGATGCCGCACATGGTTCATCCTTTGTCGATGTTTGTCAAAAAACGGCTGGAGCCAGTTTGCGAAAAGATGGACGCCTGTCAAGACGCCTGGCCCGGCAGAGGGGGGAATATCTCCGTCGCTGCCCTCCGCGTCACCGCGAAAAGGTGGCCTTCACCCGCTTGGACACGCTCAGGTAGTACACGGCCATGGTGGCCGCGAACAGCCCGGGCAGGGTGTTGGCCAGGGCCGCCATGGAGGCCAGCTCCCTGATCTCGGGGGCATAGTTCAGATAGAGAGTGGCCAGGTAGTTGACGCCGTTGGCCACGGGCACGGCCAGCCAGGCGATCTTGGCGAAGAGCACCGCGCCTTTTTTGCGCCGGTACAGGCTGAGCCCCGCCCAAAACACCAGGAAGCCCACCACCACGGCCATGACGTTCTGCAGGGTCAGGGCCTTGACCACCTCGGCCACCTGTTCGGGGGGCGGACCGCTGGCGGCCTCCAGGGCGTTCAGGAACCTGAGGTTCACCGACACCAGCAGGGCCGCCACCAGCGGCACGGCGACCATCATGACCAGGCTCAGAAACTTGAGCCCGCCCTTCACGCCTTCGTAGGTTTCCCGGAAGGCGCGTTCCTCGGGGGTCAGGGCGGCGTCCGCGGCCACCTTGTCCACGAAGGTGGGGAAATACTTCATGAGCTCGCGCATGGCCCGGCCACGGTGGCTGCGGCCATTCTTCTGCTCGGGGGTCATCTCGGCGGCGGTGAGTTTGAGTTCGGGGTCATAAAAGAGCGGGTCGTAGCCGAAGCCGTTTTCGCCCCTTCGCTCGCGGCCCAGGCGGCCGAACCACACCCCGTGGAACACCAGCTCGTGCCCGTCCGGGGCGTGGGCCACGATTGCCGAGATGAACTTGCAGGCCCGCTTGTCGTCCGGCACGTCCTGCATGGCGGCGAGAATTTTCTCGTTGTTGGAGGCGTCGGTGGCGTCCTCGCCAGAGTAGCGGGCCGAGCGCACGCCGGGCTCGCCGCCAAGAAAATCCACGGCCAGGCCCGAATCGTCCGCCAGGGCGATGAGCCCCGTGGCCTCGCTTACGGCCTTGGCCTTCAAGCGCGCGTTGTCCTCGAAGGTCTCGCCCGTCTCCTCGATTTCGCCGATCTGGGGAAACCGGTCCAGCCCGATCACTTCGATGTTCTGTCCTTCCAGCATGGCCTGCAGTTCGCGCACCTTGCCAAGGTTTCGCGTGGCCAATACGACCTGCGTCACTCTCCGCCCTCCTTTTTTCCCGCGCCGGCAATCCACAGGGAGTCATGGCGCGGAGCCGCCTGGGCGGATACGTCGGATTCGTCGGCGGCCATGAGCGGCGAGAGCACCAAACGCACGGTGGTGCCCTTGCCCACCTCGCTTTCCAGCTCCACCGCTCCGCCCGCCTCGTCCAGAATTTTCTTGATCATGGCCAGGCCCAGTCCCGCCCCCTTGTCCTTGGTGGAGAAGAAGGGGTTGAAGACCTGGTCCAGGTTTTCCGGCGGGATGCCGGCCCCGTTGTCTGTTAGCTCCACCACCACCTGGTCGCTGCGCATGAAGCAGCGCAGGCCGATCAGGCCGCCGTCCGGCATGGCCTCCATGGAGTTCTTCACCATGTTGATGACGCACTGCTTGATGAGCTCGGGGTCGCCGTGGGCCATGGGCATGCCCTTGGCCGCGTCCACGGTCACGTCGATGGTCTGCTTCTGGCAGGCCAGCTTCATGAGGTCCATGGTCTCCTCGGCCACCCGGCACACGTCCACGCGCCCCTCCAGGCCCTGGGTGGGCCGGGAAAAGTTGAGCAGGCTTTTCAGTATCTTGTCCAGGCGGTTGGATTCTTCCAGGATGACCGACACCTTGGAGCGGGCCTTCTCGTCCAGGGAGCCCGAGCGCAGGAGCGAGTTGGCGAACCCGGCGATGGCGAAGAGCGGATTTCTGATCTCATGGGCCACATAGGTGGACAGCTCGCCCACCGCGGCCAGCTTCTCGGACTGCTGGAGCCTGCGCTCCATGTAGGTGCCCTGGGTGATGTCCCGGCGCAGCACCACCACGTGGGCCAGCTCCCCGTGCGTGTCCATGACCGGGTAGATGTACACCCGGAAATATTGCATGCGCCCCTTGGCGTCCACCGAGGTGAACACCTCCTCGTGCTTGCCGCCCTGGCGCACCGCATCCCAGCGGGAAACGTCCCCCTCGGGCTCGCAGATACCCTTGAACCCGGCCAGGGCCTCCCAGCAGGGCCTGCCCTGGAAGTCTTCCCGGGTTCCGCCCAGGCGGTCCATGACCGCGCGGTTGACGTCCACCACGCACGAGACCGCGTCCAGGATCACGATGTCGTCGGGTATCTGGTCGATCACCGAAGAGAGGAGGTTGCGCTCCTGGGCCAGGGTGAGGGCGCAGACTTTCCCGACCGCGTCGGAAGAAGGTTCGTTCATGGCTCTTTTTGACCTTCTTCACCACCGGAGTCAAAGGCAATTTGCCCTTTGGAACCGGCCTGGAGGCTCACCGTCACGTCGCGCCTGGGGAAGGGGATGTCGATGCCCTGCTCACGGAAGATGCGGTCCACGGCCATGTGGATTTCCGAGGATGCGCGCGGCGCGTTGTCCAGGTCGTCCACCCAGAAGAGCAGCTTGAAGTTGAGCGAGGAATCCCCGAAGGCCGTGAACTGGGCGATGGGCTTGGGTTCGGCCAGCACGTTGGGATGCTCGGACGCTGCCCGGATGAGCAGGCCGTGCACCTTGGCCGTGTCGGAACCGTAGGCCACGCCCACCTCCAGGGTGCGCCGGACGCGGCGGTCCTTGTGGGACCAGTTGATGATTTTCTGGGCGATCAGGTCGGAGTTGGGCACGAAGAGGGTGGCGTTGTCGAAGGTCTGCACCACGGTGTTGCGGATGTTCACCCGCCGCACCGTGCCCCATATCTCGCCCACCTGGAGGATGTCCCCAGCCTGCACCGACCGGCCGAACAGCAAAATGAGCCCGGAGATGAAGTTGTTGATGATGTTCTGCAGGCCGAAACCGATGCCCACCGACAGGCCGCCCGCCACCACCGCAAGGCTGGTGAAGCTGGCCCCGGCCAGGCGCAGGGCCACCAGCACGTACAGGCCCCAGACCACGTAGGTGGACATGGTCTCAAGCAGGTTCAGCACGCCGCGCTCCAGGTCCGGGCGGCGGGCCGGCAGCTCGGCGATGAGCCGGTCCGCCACGCGGGTGGCGGCCCGGGCCAGATAGAAGCCCACGAAGACCATGGCCAGGCGGGTGAGGTCCAGGCTGAAGCCGCTCTCCTCCACGTCGGCGCTGACCAGGGACCAGAACACGCTGCGCCCGCCCATGGCCATGGACAGCCAGAACAGGAAGCATCCGGCCATGCCGATGGCGGTCAGCGGCAGGGCCAGTCCGCCCACCACGCCCTTGATGGCCTCGGAGGCCAGATCGTGGGACGGCCGGGCCGCCATGCGCTCCACCAGCCCGTACAGGGAGAGCCCCGCCTGGAAGAACACCAGCAGGAGGAACCATCCCTCGGCCGCCAGCATGGTCACGTTCATCCAGCCAAACAGCGCGGGCAGGCACAGTACCGGATAGAGAGCGCCCGACCAGGCGGCCAGGCGCGACACCACGTCGCATTGGCCCTGGGCCTTGGCCCCTGCGCGCCGGGCCAGCCATCCGGCCGAGGCCAGGATCACCACCCAGGCGCCGCCCCGCAGGGCTTCGGGCATCCAGGGCATCTGCAAAAACACGGCAAAGGCGAACATCCACCAGTGCGGGCCCACCGGGTTTTTCTCCGGGCACGCCCCTTCCAGCTGCCGGGAACGCAAAAACCACGACAGACCGAGCACGCCCCGGGCGATGCAGATCTCGGCCAGGGCGCGGGTTTCCGCGCGCACCAGCACGAAGGCCGGGCCCGACGTGGCCCAGAGCACCGCCGCGCCCGTGCTCAGCCAGGCCAGGCAGCCCAGGGGCCGCCAGATGCCGAAACCGGGAATGCGGGCCTCCAGGCGCTTGAGGGCCACGGCCGAAACGCCCACCAGCACGGCCACCAGGCCCAAAAGCCGCACCAGCACGTCGCGGGCGTGGGCTTCGCCGCCGTCCAGGAAGGCCGAATACAGGGCCGCGAAGCGGGACAGGTCGCCCATGTGCTGCCCGGCCTCCTGCCAGGCGCCGATGGAGAGAAGGGCCTTGCCCGGGGCCAGGTAGTAGTCCTTCCAGGCGCGGGGGATGCGCTCCGTGACCGCCTGGGCCGAGCGTCCGATGCCGGATTGCAGGTCGTGGGTGGGGGAGAGGCCCTGGTCCAGCACGGTCTTCACCCGGCCGAGCTTGCCTTTGAGCTTGCGCAGGTCATTCAGGAAATCCCCCAGGGCCTTGGTGATCTCCTGGGAGGAGCCCTCGGCGGCCTGACGCGCGAATTCGGCTTCCAGCTCGGTCAGGCGCTCCTGGAATTTCCTCAGGTCCACGTCGGCCTTCTGGAAGGGCTGGGTCACGGCGTCCACGCGGGCCTGAAGGATGTCCAGGCCAGCCAGGATGGCCCGAAGCTCCATGGGGTTGCCCCCGGTGGCCCGGCCAAGCACCATGAGCTCGTCCAGCTTCTTGCGCAGGGCCGAGAGGTCCTGCCGGGTCTGCTTGACCATGCCCGGCAGGTTCTGGGACACGCCGTCCACGTAGTCGATCTGGTACTGCAGCTCCTCGTAGTTGCGCTGGAGCATGAGCTTCCAGCTCTCGTTCTCCTCGGCATGGGCCGGGAAGCTTGCCGTCAGGAACACAGCGGCCAGAATCATCCATATTTTCATAAGCGCCCTCGCGGGGATTTGTGTTTCGAGCGATTCCTGATACCGTGCGGACCCTATGACGGCAAGAACCACAGACATCCCCATCCATACCATATCGCTGGGCTGCCCCAAGAACCTGGTGGATTCCGAATACCTGCTGGGCGGCCTGCCGGGCCGGGCCAGGCCCGTGGACAAGCCCGGGGACGCCAAGGTCGTGCTCATCAACACCTGCGGCTTCATCCAACCGGCCGTGGAGGAATCGCTTTCGGAAATCCTTGGCGCGGCCGAGGCCGTGCGCGGCCTCGATCCCAAGCCGCTTTTGGTGGTGGCCGGATGCCTGGTCAGCCGCTACGGCGAGGACCTCAAATCCGGCATGCCCGAGGTGGACCTGTGGCTCTCAACCTTTGAGCTGCCCGACTGGCCCGCCAAGATCGCCCTGGCCCTTGACCGCAAGGCCAATGCCCAGCCCGCGCGGCTCTTCTCAAGCCCGCCGAGCTTCGCCTATCTGAAGATCAGCGAGGGCTGCCGCCACGCCTGCCGCTTCTGCACCATCCCCTCCATCCGGGGGAAACTGGCCAGCCGCCCCCTGGAGGAGCTCACCGCCGAGGCCCGGTCCATCCTGGACTCCGGCCGCAAGGAGATCATCCTGGTGGCCCAGGACCTGACCGCCTACGGACAGGACATGGCCGATCCCTCGTCGCTGAGGGCGCTCCTGGAACGGTTGCTGCCATTGTCGGGCCTTGAGCGCCTGCGGCTACTCTATCTCTATCCGGCCGGGCTCACCCCGGAACTGCTGGATTTCATGAAGGCCGCCGGGAAGCCTCTGCTGCCCTATTTCGACATCCCCTTGCAGCACGCCCACCCGGACATTCTCAAATCCATGGGCCGCCCCTTCGCCAAGGACCCGCGCCGGGTCATCGATCTGGTGCGCTCTCGCTTCCCCGAAGCGGCGATGCGCACCAGCCTCATCGTGGGCTACCCCGGCGAGACCCGCACGCATTTCAACTACCTGCTGAACTTCGTGCGCGAGGTGCGCTTCCAGCACCTGGGCGTGTTCGCCTTCCAGTGCGAGGACGGCACCCCGGCCGCGGCCATGCCCGGGCAGGTGGGCATGAAGACCCGCCAGGCGCGGCGCGACGCCGTCATGGCCGCCCAGGCCGAGATATCCGAGGAATGGCTGTCCGGATTCGAGGGCAAGGAGCTGGACGTGCTGGTGGACGCCCCCCACCCGGAATGGCCGGGACTGCACGTGGGGCGCGCCTGGTTCCAGTCGCCCGAGATCGACGGCGTGACCTACGTTTCCGGCCCGGGCGTCAAGCCCGGAGCCCTGGTGCGGGCCACCGTGGAAGAGGCCAAAACTTACGACCTCGTGGCCTTGGCCGGGTAAGAGGGAAGAATGCGCGACTTCGAAGTCCGAAAGATGTTCGACACCATCGCCGAGGGCTACGACATGCAGAACAGCATGCTGTCTCTGCGCATCGACGTGCTCTGGCGCAAGAAGCTGGCCCGGCTCATCCCGGCGGACCGGCCGGTCACCGTGGTGGACGTGGCCGTGGGCACGGCCGAGGTGGCCATGGAGATCGCCCGGCAGCGGCCCAACTCCCGCATCTTCGGTGTGGACTTCACCCCGGCCATGCTCCAGGTGGGGAAGCGCAAACTCGACAAACGCGGCCTGTCCGGGCGCATCCGGATGCTTGCGGGCGACGCCAGAAGCCTGCCCCTGCCGGACGCCTGCGCCGACGTGGTGACCATCTCGTTTGGCATCCGCAACGTGCAGGAGCGCGACCAGGCCCTGGCGGAATTCTTCAGGATACTGAAGCCCGGCGGCAAGCTCTACGTGATGGAGTTCTCCCTCCCGGAAAACCCCGTGCTGCGCCTTCTCTACAAGCTCTACTTCGACCATGTCCTGCCGCCTTTCGGCAACTGGCTCTCGCGCACCGACTACGCTTACTCCTATCTGATGGAGTCCGTGTACGCCTTCCCCGGCCCCGAGGAATTCTCGGCCGAGATCAGGCGTGCGGGGTTCACCAGGGTGGGTCAGACCCCTCTCACCGGGGGCATCGCCAGAATACATGAGGGAGGGAAGCCCTAATACCCTCGGCGCAAACCGCTTAATACTTTAACTTAAGCCATACGCATTCCTGAAATCGGGGCGCAACGGGACAATCTCAACGACTGTCCCTGTTGACGCCCCGAGCGTTTTTATTGCAAAGATGAACCATCACTCTTCCGTTCATCATGGAGATTCGGCATGTTCATCAAACGCACACACACGGCACTGCTGTTCCTGCTTGCCGGATTATTGACACCCTTCATCCTTCCCGCATCAGCCCCATGCCAGACGCGAGTTTACGTGGAACCCCAGGCGCCGCAGCCTGAACCGCGCCAAGGCTCGCGCTTCGTGCGCTCAAACGACGGCCGGGATTACTACGTGGACAGCAAGGGCGCGCTGCACCTGATCACCCGGCAAGTGATCGAGTCTCCCGGGGCTGCCGGAGGGCTCTACTACATCGAGGACGACGAGCGGCCCTACTCCCGCGACCAGGGCGACAGGCTCTACTACCGTGATTCCTCAGGCAGAACCTACTACATCGAGGACGTCAGGCCCGGACGACCCGGAGAAACCATCGTGATCCAGCACGGCTCAGGGATGTATGCCCCCATGGTGCAGGCAAGGAGCTACGAATCTTGCGAGAGCCAATGGCAGACCTGCATGTCCGGATGCAACGGCATCTCCACCCGGCAGAAATACGACCGGCCCAACTGCGTCAGCAACTGCGACGTGATACGCTCCGGATGCCGCAACCCGTGACGGCGTGAGCGTCCAACCGGACACCCACGCACGATAAAACCTCTCGGATTGAAAGGAACGACACCATGCATCACGTTCGTACCATGACGATTCTCGGCGCGCTGCTCTGCTGCCTCGCCCTGGCTGGGCTTCTCTCGCCCCATGCCGTCCTGGCCCAGGAC
>Ga0075021_10002087_pt1 | contig 10366 bp, 10 predicted proteins | sample ColStrG_CSR_2012_FD_72749 | JGI IMG/M metagenome (GOLD analysis project Ga0075021, IMG submission 72749) | Freshwater sediment microbial communities in response to fracking from Pennsylvania, USA - Cold Stream Run_MetaG_CSR_2012 | ecosystem: Environmental > Aquatic > Freshwater > Creek >... | reverse complement strand
TCTCCAGGGCCGTCGCCAGAGCAAGTTGCAGGCCCTGACGCTCCGCCGCGGGGGCTTGATCCAGCAGGTCGCGGTAATCGTGCGCGGCGTCGTTGTAGTGTTTCGACCTGAACAATAGATCGGCTCGGGTCCGACGTTCGGCGGCGCTCCCGGAGATCCCAAGCTTGCGCAATTCCACGCCTGCCGCGTCGGCGTCAGAACTGTTGGGGAGGTTGTAGAAAACATTGCGGAACGCGGGACCCGCTTTCTGCCTTTCTCCGGCTGCCAAGTAAGCGCGCCCGATCGATAGTTCCACATCGCTGCGCACGGGCGTGCGCTCTTTTTCAAGCAGGGCCGCTGCTTCCTGAGCGCGCCCTTCATTCAGAAGGGCCTCGGCGTATGTCAAACGAGCGTCACGGATCAGCAGAGAATCGGGGAAGTTTTTGCTGAACTCGGCCAGAGTCGAAAGCGTTTCCGCGTTGTGCGCGGTTTTCAGGTAGGCATCGCCCAGATAATAGGCGACGTAGTCCCCCAGTTCACTGGCGCCCGCCTTGGCGCGGCTGAATGGGTCGATGGCCTTGCCATAGTCATGATCGAGGGTGCGGGCGTAACCGATCACCAGCCAAGCCAGGGCTCCTGCATCCTCTTTCGGGTGCTGGCGCGCATAGGCCTCCACGCCTGCATAGGCGGCTGGCGTGCGGTCCTGAAGCAACTGCTGGGCCATGGGCCGGAGACTGGCGGAAGCAACGAACGCCTGCTTGACCCGGCGCACGCGCGGAGAGACTCGCCTGCGTCTCTTTTTTGTTGTGGTGGACTTCTTGTTCGCCGCCGCGGCGTGCGAGGTCGTGCGCTTCGGGTGCGCAGTTTGTGCGTCGGCCCCATGCGAGCCGCCCAGACCGAGCAGGAGAAACGCTCCGGCAAAAACCAAACCTGACAAACGGCCCACTCAAACCCTACCTAGCGCCGGAAATTGGAACCCATGATGGAGATGTCGTCTTCTGCGAGACTTCGTATCACTTCATCTTGAAAGTAACTGGTGGAAGCTGCAACCGTGCCCCCGTAGCGTTTGTGGTACGTCGCCCGGCTTTTCTCGATGGCTTCTTTCAGGCGGTCGTAAAGATCCCTGTTCTTGCGGCCTTCGGCGACCTGCGCCTGGTTGTACAGCTTGATCTCATCGACCAGCAGGCGGGCAAAGCGCCGGGCCTTGCGGTGAACATCCTGGTCTTCGGGCGAGATCTCGGGAGCACCCGGAGAGGCCGGTTCAGGAGCTGCAACCCATTCTGGTTGAGCACCCGGATGGGCTTCGGTCGCCGCAGGCTCGGCTTCAGCGACAGCGGACTGAACTTCTGTCTGCGCATACTGAGCTTGGGCCACTGCTGGCGCCATCGTGACTGGTGCCCGAGCGGAAGATTCGGCCGCCGCCACGGCCGCCACGGCGTGACCCGGAGCGTGCGACGCGAACGGATCGCTAAAAGCAGGAGACGCCGCCGCGGTGGCCGCAGGACGGCTCTCAATCTGCTCAGCTGGCTCCTTGCGCGCTTGCTTGCGCAGCGAATTGACCTCCAGCCATGCGCTGGTGGCAAGAACCAGCAGTTCGAGCGAACCTGCATCCAGCATTCCCCCTGCGGCCGTGCCCGCGTCGGCGTAGACCAAGGCAGCAACTTTGTCCTTCAATACAAGCGGCAGAAGACGTATTTCGCCGCTGGCCGGCGTTCCGAACTCTTGCAGGAAGCAGGAATCGCCTTCGGCGCAAGGAGCGCTGACCGCGGCGCGATCCTGGATCGCGCGCGCCACGGCAACGGCGCCTGGGTCGAGACTGAAATCCTTGAGTTGGTCGTTCTTGGCGAATCCGCGTCCCTGCCAGCCGCTCGCGTGTCCGCCTTTTACCACGAACAGGGCAACTCGGTTGGCGTAACGTGAGCAGGTGTCAAGCAGAACGCCGAGAATTTCCCGTTGTGATGTTCCCTCGTGAATCTCGGCGACGGCGCGAGCCAGATCGGCGGAGCCCATGTCCGAGGTGGAACGTGTGCTTGGCGCCTCCGCTTCCATCCCCTCCATCACTCGGCGGACAATCTCGCTGCGCAACTGGGCGGCGTGGCTGTCCAGGACCTGGCCTACCACCCGTTCCACAATTGGTTCCATCCAACCGCGGTCCTTCATTCGTACTCCGAGGTGAAAACGGTTTGAGGGCCGCAGGGGAGCAGACCTCTAAACTCTGATTATACGGCCACTTGCGGACTTTCCGGACACGGTGGTACGTGCTGAACCAGGTACGAAAGTCACCCGGAGGGCTGAAGCCGGGGCAATTGTCTCCCATTAGAGTGCCGAACCAAGCACGCCAAAACGCTTGGAACCAGTACAATAGCATCCTGGAGCTAAACCGAGCGGACGGAAAAATCTGCATCGAGTAACGAATGAGTGCCATCCAACCCAACGTACGAGAACCGGTCAGCGAAGAATTAGCGCTGGTCCGGGCAGCCAAGCGCGGCGACGATAAAGCGTTCGAAGAATTGGTTCGACGATATGATCGGAATGTTTTCCGCATCGCACAGCACATTACGCAGAATCGCGAGGACGCGGAAGATGTAGTTCAGGATGCGTTCCTCAAGGCGTATGGAAACCTGGCGCAGTTCCAGGAGCAGTCTAAGTTTTATACGTGGCTGGTGCGCATTGCGGTCAACGAAGCGCTGATGAAGTTGCGCCGGAGACGGCCGGAACGCATGGTCTCTCTGGACGAGGACATAAAGACCGAAGACGACTCGGTGCCTCGCGAGGTTGCGGATTGGAGCCCCAATCCAGAACAGATGTACAAGCAGGCGGAACTGAGGGAGATTCTGACTCGGACCATCCAGGGTTTGCCGGCAGGGTTCCGCACGGTGTTTGTGCTCCGGGACGTTGAGGGCCTTTCGACGGAAGAAACGGCCCAAGCGCTGGAGTTGAGTATTCCGGCGGTGAAATCGCGCTTGCTGCGCGCGCGGCTGCAATTGCGGGAGCGGCTGAGCCGCTATTTTCAGAAGCGCGCAAGCGCAGACGAAGCCAACGGTGCGAGTGGAGACGGCGACCAGTGAAGTGTTCTGAATTTCTCAACGAGTTAACCAACTACCTGGATGGCGCGCTGGATGATCGGACAAAGTCCGAACTGGAAGACCATCTGGCTTGGTGCCACAACTGCTACGTCGTCTGCGACACGACCCGGAAAACCATCGAAATTTACCGCAATTCAGAACTTTACGAACTACCCGACGACCTGCGCGGGCGCCTGCGTTCCGCGATTATGAGCAAGTGCTCGCTACAGAAGAAATCGGGTCCGCAGAGCGTTTGATCCAACTTCACACGTTACTTTGCCGATTCATTGCATCCTACTGATTCCTGACAGACTACGAGGTCTCCGGCACCGCGGCATCGGGCCATTTCGAACCCTTTCCTCCAGAACTGAATCTAAACATAGGGTAACGGTTGAGTGAGTCGAATCACCATTAAAGGTTGGAAGTAGGTTTTTTCGTTCTATCTCCTGGGGGTTGGAAAATGTTGTCTAAGGTGTTGGATGCGATGTTTGGCTGCTGGCACTCCCATTACAGCTTTCCGATCACGGTTCGGGCGGGCTCGCGGCGCAGCGGGGCGGCCGCTCGCACGGGGACGTACGTGGTGTGCCTCGACTGCGGCAAGGAATTCTCCTATGACTGGCACGCAATGAAGGTCTCGGAGCCACGTCGGGAGGGGTCCGCGCGCACCCTGGTAACGAAGGAAGCTGCATAAGCACACTGGCGCTTTTTGTCAGCAGCCGCCGCATGTGTCTCAGGCGGTTATTGTTTTCCGAACACGATCAGGGCCGTTCCCTTTTTGGGAACTCAGCGGCGTCTTGCCAAATAATTCACTGCCCAACCTCGGGCGGCGGGCGGATAATGTAAGCGGAGTCGAACCGCAGATTGTGCTTCGGCGGTCCCAACGAAGCGTTCCTACTAGCGGATCGACCGGGAGGTGACTGTGCCTCTTTCAATGCTCCGGGAGTTTCTGGATCGCAACCACATCAAATACCTGGTGATCTCCCACTCCGTGGCGTACACGGCGCAGGGGATTGCCGCTCTGACGCACACGCCCGGGAAAGAGCTGGCCAAGACGGTGATGGTCATGGTGGATGGAAAGCTTGCCATGGCCGTGGTGCCGGCTTCTTACCGGGTAGATTTGTTCAAGCTGAAACGATATCTGGGCGCAGGCACGGTAGAGCTTGCCAGCGAAAACGAATTTCGCGACCGCTTTCCGGATTGCGAAACCGGGTCCATGCCGCCGTTCGGCAACCTCTATGGCATGGATGTTTTCGCCGACGAGAAACTGGCGGAGGATAAGGAAATCGCTTTCAACGCCGGATCACACCGGGAGCTGGTGCGGATGAGCTACACCGACTTCCGCGACCTGGTGAAACCGGCCGTCATCCCGCTGGTTGCAGGTAGAGTGGGCGCACACGCCGCCTGAGCAGCCGATTCGGCAGCTGCTTCGTACGAACCGTTTGCCGGAGCTAGGGACTTTTTTGTCTTTTTTCATACAATCTTCACAAACCGCTGTGTTAGATTTTTCCTTCCCGGTCAACGCAGATTTTTTCTCTGGAGGAAAATGAATTGGGCAAGGATATGGTCCCGAAGCGGATCTTCTTCACCAAGGGTGTGGGAAAGCATCGCGAGCGTCTAACATCCTTTGAGCTTGCCCTGCGCGATGCAGGCATTGCAGCGCAGAACCTGGTACGGGTTTCGTCCATCTTTCCACCCAACTGCAAACTGATTCCCCGCTCCCAGGGCCTGAAGTATCTGCATCCGGGCGAAGTTGTGTTCGCGGTTGTCGCCGAAAACTCGACGCACGAGCCGCACCGGCTGCTGGCTTCGTCGATCGGAGTTGCGATTCCTGCGGACCGCAATACCTACGGGTACCTCAGCGAACACCATTCTTTCGGAGAGACCGAGGATGCCGCCGGCGATTATGCGGAAGAATTAGCTGCCGAGATGCTCGCCACTACTCTGAACGTGGAGTTTGACTCGGACCGCTCTTGGGACGAGAAGAAAGAGATCTATCGCATCTCGAACAAAATCGTCCGCACGGCGAACGTAACTCAATCCGCCGTGGGGGACAAGCGCGGGCTTTGGACCACCGTGATCGCATCGGCCGTTACGATCTTCGACTGATTGTGTGGGGACGGGCGCCCTAGCCCGTCCAAGCCGAGCGCAAGCTCCGCGGCCATTCTGCGGTCTTCCTACAATGTCATCCTGCGCGGAGCCGGACGACGAGCGAAGCGAATCGTCGTGCACAGCCGAAGGACCCCTACTCCTTCAGTGCCGCCCCCACGACCTTCTTCGCCGCTGGTTTCTTCTTCAACCGCTCCAGCACCGCCGCGACAATCAACGGCAGCCCCACCGTCGCATCAACAAACACCTCACCAAACTTCCCGCCCTCCGCCGGCGGCACGAACTTTCCCCACGAAACGGCCTCACTGTACGGGCTGCCCGAGAGTCCACCCCAGTACACCGGCTCCGGGCAGATGCGCAGGCCGTAGTGATAGCGCTTGAGCGGCAGGTCTTCCCCTCCCCGGCGATGGCGCAATTCGATGAACGGGCCGAACTGCTGCGACCAGTTTCGCGGGACGCCGCCGCCAATCGTGAAGATGCCGAGGCGTTTTTGAGCGAGCAAAGTGGCGGCGAAGTATTCCAGATCTTCAAACGGATCGAACCGGAAACGCGGCTTCCCTTCCTTGTCGCGCTCGCGGTTGGTGAGGGCATAGTCGAGGCCGAGTTCAGAGTCGGAAAATGCCGGGACGAATACGGGCACATGGTTTTCGTAGGCCGACTTTAGAATGCCGCGCTGTCCTTTCGCATGTTTGGAAAGATGTGCTCCGATGGCCCGATGTAGCTTGTAGGAACACATGAGTTTGCTTGCGTCCCAGCCTTTGAAGACGGCGGCCATCACCCGTTCCACGTCGTCGAGGTTCTGCTCGGGCTCAAGCGTGTCGTAGACACGGTTGTAGCCGGCCTCGTAAAGCTCCTCGTCGCTGAAGTCGGGATTGTGTCGGAAGTGGGCGCGACCGGTAGCTTCGACCAGTCCATGCGCCATGAGCGCGCCGGTGGAAACGATGGCGTTGACGATGCCGCGCTCGATCAACTCAACGATGATCAGCCCCTGTTTGGCGACGGTCATGGCGCCAGCAAGCGTCATCACGACGAATGCGTCCTTGTCGCGGGCCATGGCTTCGAGCACGTCGGCGGCTTCGCCGAGCTGGCGGCCGGTAAACGCTGTTTTCGACATGGCGCGCACTAGATCGTCGATGGACTTGACTTCGCCGAGGTCGAGCGGCGCCAGCGGAATCAGCCGATCTTCCACCGGGTCGTGCAGCTTGCGTTCGATGCCCGCACCTTCCTGACGAGTGTCGTGTTTCGAGCCATTCTTGTGCTTCAAGGACCAAGCCTCCTGATGCAAATCAATTTTGATTGAAGAAACAATTTACTAGAAGTGAGGTGCCCGCGGCGAGCATCACACTGTGGTCGATGGCTTTGATATGCTGGAGCGCTCCTTCTTTGAACCCGGAGTCTCCGTGAAAGACAAGTTCACAGTCGCGCTGGTGCAGATGTCATGCGGCCCCGAGCCTGCCGGCAATATGGCCAAAGCCCTCGAACGTGTCGCAGACGCCGCTCTGAAAGGCGCGCACGTGGTCTGTCTGCCTGAGCTTTTTCGGACCCAATACTTCTGTCAACGCGAAGACGCCGCGTTGTTCGACCTGGCCGAGCCAATTCCTGGGCCGGGCACAGAAAGACTTTCTGCCGCGGCTCGGAAGCACAACGTGGTTCTGATAGCGTCCCTGTTCGAGAAACGCGCTCCTGGCCTTTATCACAATACGGCGGCGATTTTCGATTCTGATGGCGCGCTGCGCGGAATCTACCGCAAGATGCACATCCCCGACGATCCCCTCTATTACGAGAAGTTCTATTTCACTCCAGGCGACTTGGGCTTCAGAGCTTTCGACACGGACGCTGGCAAGATCGGCACGCTGGTTTGCTGGGACCAGTGGTATCCCGAGGGCGCGCGCCTGACCGCGCTCCAGGGGGCAAGCATTCTGTTTTATCCCACGGCCATTGGATGGCACCCGGCGGAGAAGGCTGAGTTTGGCGCCTCCCAACACGATGCCTGGCGGACGATCCAGCGCTCGCACGCCATCGCCAATGGAGTGTACGTCGGGGTAGTGAATCGAGTCGGCTTCGAGACGGGCGATATTCGCGGCAATTCCGCCCCGGGGAAAGGGCTGGAATTCTGGGGCGGGTCGTTCCTGTGCGATCCGTTTGGGCGCGTTCTCGCAGAAGGGGCGCACGATAGAGAAGAGATTCTTATGGGTGAAGTTGATCTGCGGCACCTCGAAGACACACGCCGCAACTGGCCATTCTTGCGCGACCGCCGCATCGATAGCTACGCTCCCATCACCAGCCGCATGATTGACGGAAAATGATCGACGGAAAGTGAAACTCTGGTTAACTCTCCGTGGAGTCCCTCTGTGACCTCAGTGGCCTCTGTGTTTAAGCTTTTCCGCGGATACTCAATCGGAGCTTTCGCAGAACTGATCGCGCCGATGAGTGATTGACTCGAAAATGACCAAACGATCCCCAACTCGCAAGCCGCCTGCCGCCCTTGGTTACCGCATGCCCGCCGAGTGGGAACCGCACGAGTCCACCTGGCTGGCATGGCCGCATTTCCGCGCAGACTGGCCGGGAAAGTTCGAGCCGATCCCCTGGGTGTATGCCGAGATTGTTCGTAACCTGGCGCGGCATGAGCGGGTCGACCTGATCGTCAACAGTGAGCGAGCGGAAAAGCGCGCGCGCGAAGTGCTGGAACTCGCCCATGCGTTGTCCGATAACATTCGCTTTCATCGCTGGCGCACCGATCGAGTGTGGACCCGCGATTCGGGATGCATCTACCTGATGCCGTCGGCGGGCGAAAACGACGCGAAGCTCGTCGCATTACATTTTCAGTTCAACGCCTGGGCGAAATATCCCAACTATGAGTTCGATGCCAAGCTGGGCGCTCGCATGGCGAAGGCGGCTGGCGCGCGGGTAGTGCACCCGGTTTCCGGCGATCACCGCGTGGTGCTGGAGGGCGGCTCGATTGACGTCAACGGCTGTGGAACCTTGCTGACAACTGAAGAGTGCCTGCTTTCCACCACGCAGCAGCGAAATCCCTCGATGGATCGCGCGGCTTATGAGCAGATGTTCACGGATTACTTCGGCGCGAAGGCTGTAATTTGGCTGGACGAAGGCATTACCGGCGATGACACGCACGGCCACGTGGACGACATCGCACGCTTCGTCGCTCCCGACACGGTGATCACCGTGATAGAGCCGAATGCGCAGCGCGAAGACTACTCTGCGTTGCAGCACAATCTTGGACGCCTGAAGGCGGCTCGCGATCAGGACGGTCGGCGGCTGAACGTGATCGAGATTCCGCTGCCGCGACCCGTGGTGTTTGAGGGCCGCACGCTCCCGGCGAGCTACGCCAATTTCTATATTGCGAATGGAGTTGTGCTGGCGCCGGTCTTTAATGATCCAAACGACCGCATCGCGCTGAACACACTGGCGGAGGTCTTCCCTGCTCGCGAGATTGTGCCCATTTATTCGGGCGATTTGATTTGGGGATTTGGGGCGCTGCACTGCATGACGCAGCAGCAGCCGGCAGTCGGTAGACCAGGATTCTGACGCGTGGCTATTTTCTGGCTGCGGCTTTCTCGGTTTCGGTCTTATATTTCCGCAGGTATGCGATGTCGGGCGAAACATCATTCTTCGTCGGCAAAGCAATTCGCCTTGTCCCGGAACATTCTGGAGCGAAGTAAACAGTCGGAAGATTCTTGGGATCCATTCCCGGAGGTAGTGGCTTGGTGCTAGATTGAGGGGGCCGAACGACCGATATCCCGAGAGTATCCTGTGGCGCGCGAGCGTCCTTGTACGCAAATACGAGATAGCGTTCTCCGACTCGATACGTGGCATAACAGGATGTGAAGCTGTCCGGGTCTACCCAAACGTCGCGGTCGTCGGGTCCGAGACCTTTGTACGACTCTTCCACCGTAAAGCGAACGAACGTCTTCTGAGTGAATTTGCCCGAACCGTCATCGTCCGTGAACGCGACCACGCCGATGAAAACGGCACTGGCGTTGCCTACATACTGCGACGCCGGACCAGGAGGTCCGCACCAACAGGCGAAAGCTGGTGCTACGACGATGACGAGAAAGAAGCACGCAGGCAAGAACGGTCGTCGCATTCGCGGATTCTACCATGTCCTGCTTTGCATTCATTTACACTTCTACCCGTGAACGCCGAAATCATCGTGGTGGGGTCAGAACTTCTTACGCCCTACCGGCAGGACACGAATTCGCTCTATCTCACCGAGAAGTTGAACGAACTGGGGGTGGAAGTTCGCTACAAGTGCATCGTGGGCGATGACCGCGAGGGGATCATCGCGGCTGCCAAATTGGCTATCCAGCGTTCTGACATCATCCTTTTCTCGGGCGGGCTTGGTCCAACGGAAGATGATCTGACGCGTGAGTCAGTGTCCGAAGCGCTGGGACTCAAACTGAATCGCGATCCCGAACTCATCGCCAAACTGGAGGAGCGTTTCGCCAAGCGCGGCATGAAGATGCCCCCAAACAACCTGAAGCAAGCCGACGTTCTGTCGAGCGCGGCCGTGCTGCCCAACCCCGTGGGGACCGCTCCGGGACAGTGGGTCAGCGGTAAGTACGATGGCGAGGAACGCATCCTGCTGCTGCTTCCCGGACCGCCATATGAACTCAAGGCGTTGTTTGAGGCTGAGGGCATTCCCCGCCTGCGTGCCAAGATCCCGCCGCAATATATCGCCACGCGCATTCTGAAGATGGCGATGATGCCGGAATCGCAGGTCGACGCCCGCGTCGCGCCCATCTACAAGCCCTACACCGACGTAGAAACCACCATCCTGGCTGGCGCGGGTGAGATCCAGCTTCATTTTCGTTGCCGGAAAGACTCGCAGGCCGATGCTGAGACGCGCGTGGAAGAGCTAGCCGGCAAAATCGAAGATGAACTAGGCGACGCGATCTTTTCCCGCAAAGGCGAAACCATCGAGCAGATCGTTAGCTACCTGCTCCAGATGCGCGGCATGACGCTGGCAGCTGCGGAATCCTGCACCGGCGGATTGTTGTCGGAACGGATCACCTCGTTGAGCGGCAGTTCGCGGTACTTTCTGGGCGGCGCCGTCGTGTATTCGAATGAACTCAAGACCCAATTCGCCAATGTCTCGAAGGCAATGATCGACAAGCACGGCGCTGTGAGTCGGGAGGTGGCAGCGGCCATGGCGGAGGGAATCCGAAAGCGCTGCCTGTCGAGTTACGGAGTGGGCA
>Ga0075021_10002085_pt1 | contig 10369 bp, 6 predicted proteins | sample ColStrG_CSR_2012_FD_72749 | JGI IMG/M metagenome (GOLD analysis project Ga0075021, IMG submission 72749) | Freshwater sediment microbial communities in response to fracking from Pennsylvania, USA - Cold Stream Run_MetaG_CSR_2012 | ecosystem: Environmental > Aquatic > Freshwater > Creek >... | reverse complement strand
GCAGCGGGTCCACCGCGTCGCGCGTACGTCTAGCTCGTAAGCAGGTAGTCGACCAGCGTCCGCAGCGAGAAGGCCGTGGCGCCCTTAGTCAGGTAGCCGTCGTCGCCCTCGGCGCGACCCACCGCGGCGATGTCGAGATGCGCCCAGGGCAGCCCCGAGGTGAACTTGCGCAGGAAGAGCCCGGCCACGATCGTGCCCGCCTGGCCCTTGCCGATGTTCTTGACGTCGGCGATGTCCGAGTCGAGGTGCGAGTCGTAGTCGTCGACCAAGGGCAGCTCCCACAGCGGCTCGCCCTGTCGGGCCGCGCTCGCTCGAAGCTCGGCGACCAGCTCGTCGTCGCTTCCCATCACCGCGCCAACTGACGTGCCGAGGGCCGTGCGCACCGCCCCGGTCAGCGTCGCGACGTCGATGATCGCGTCAGGATGCAGCTCGGCGGCCAGGCTCAGCCCGTCGGCGAGGACGAGCCGGCCCTCCGCGTCGGTGTTCAGCACCTCGATCGTCGTGCCGTTGCGCGCGACGAGGACGTCACCGGGCTTCATCGCGCGCTGCCCCGGGAGGTTCTCGGTGATGGGCGCGATCGCCGTGACCTTGTGGCGGCCGTTGAGCCGGGCGACGGCGCTGAGCGCCCCGAGGACGACGGCTGCGCCGGTCATGTCGGTCTTCATCGTCGTCATGCCCTCTGGGGTCTTGAGGCTCAGGCCCCCGGAGTCGAAGGTGATCCCCTTGCCGACGAGCACGACGTGGCGACCCGAGGCGCTGGGGGGGTCGTAGGTCGCCCAGACCAGCCGAGGGGGCTCGAGGGATCCGCGGGCGACGCCGAGCAGACCGCCAAGTCGCTCCTGCTCGAGCTCGGTGTCGCGCCAGATCGTGACCTGGACCCCGGGGTCCTCCTCCAAGAACCGAAGCGCCTCGTGCGCGAAGCGCCGCGGCGTGAGCTGGGCGGCGGGGCGGTTGATCATCTCGCGCGCCCACAGGACCGATCCCGCGGTGATCGACGCCGCCGACGCGCCACGCGACACGCGGTCCATGTCGTCATCGCTCACGCCGGCCCTGGAGAACGGCGCGACGACCACCTCCGCGATCGTCGGGGTCTCCGGGGTCGACTTCGACTGCCCGGTCCGATACGACGCGAGCAGCGCGCCTTCGACCATCGCCTTGGCCGCCTCCGCCGTCGAGATCGTCGAGGGCAGCGGCAAGAGCAGCCCGAGCGTGCCACCCTTGCCGGTGGAGCGGGCCGCGGCCGCACCGAGGCGACGCCACACCTCGGCGTCGGCTGCCGCCGGCTCGCCGATCCCCGCGAGGAGCAGTGCCGGCTTTCCCATCGACCGGATCGCGAGGACCTGTCCGGCTCGTCCCTCGAAGCCCTGGGACGCTGCCCAGGGGGTGTCCACCTCTTCGGGCAGCGCCACGCCCCCCACCTCGGCCGGCACGCCCTGGGCGACGAGGAGTCCCTGGTCGTCGCGCGCCACGGGGAGCACGATCGCGGCCACGGCGTCGAGGTCCTCATGATGCACGACCCTGACGGGGGTGATCACCATTCCTCCTCCAGTCCCTTGGCGGTTCGGTGCACGTCGCCCTCCTGCCACCGCGCCGCCGCCCACAGCAGGTCGCTCAGTCGGTTCAGGTACACCGGCACGAGCGAGCCGACCAGCTCGCAGGCGAGCGAGCGTCGCTCGGCGCGACGTACCACCGTGCGTGCGACGTCCAGTGTCGCCGCGACCGGGTCCTCGCCCGGGACGACGAACTCCTTCGGCAGCTCGGTGCGCTCGGCGAACCCGTCGACCGCACCCTCGAGGCGCGTCACCATCAGCTCGGTGACCAGCGAGGTCCCCGCCTTGAGCTTGGGCCGGTTCTCCGGCGCGGTGGCCACCTCGGCCATGAGCACCCACAGGTCACGCTCGACGGAGATCAAGAGCAGGTCGAGCTCGCTGCCGCGCGGCACCTTGGACCTCGCCATGCCGATCACGGCCTGCGCCTCGTCGACCGTGCCATTCAGCTCGATCGCCGCGTCGTCCTTGCGCACGCGACCGCCGAAGTACAGACCGGTCGTCCCGTCGTCGCCCGAACGGGTGTAGATGCGCATCGCCGGGATGCTACCGGGGCACCGACCAGTAGCCTGAGCCGTCAATGTCGAACGGGCACCACGAGCCGCTCCGCCTCGCGCCCCAGGGCTCGAGCTACCTCGAGGCCCTCGCGCGCCGCGTCGTGGTGTTCGACGGCGCGACCGGGACGAACCTCCAGCTCGCGAACCTGGTCGCGGACGACTTCGGTGGCCCAGCCCTCGAGGGATGCAACGAGGTCCTCTGCGCCACGCGGCCCGACGTCGTCGACCGCCTCCACCGATCGTTCCTCGACGTCGGAGTCGACGTCGTGGAGACCAACTCCTTCGGCTCGTTCTCCGTCGTGCTCGGCGAGTACGGGCTGGCAGATCGGGCCCGCGAGCTCGCCGAGGCCTCCGCGACGATCGCACGAGCGGCGGCCGACGACTATGCGAGCGAGGGCTCGCCGCGTTGGGTGGCCGGCTCCATGGGTCCTGGGACCAAGTTCCCGTCGCTGGGGCAGATCTCTTACGACGACCTTTCCGCGTCGTACGAGGAGCTCGCACTCGGACTCCTCGACGGCGGCGCGGACCTGCTGATCGTCGAGACGATGTACGACCTGCTCGGCGCGAAGGCGGCCATCAACGCCGCGCACCGCGCCATGGGCGTGCACGGCCGGCGCGTGCCGATCCAGGCGCAGGTCACCATCGAGCTGACGGGAAGGATGCTGCCGGGCACCGAGATCGCCGCGGCCATCACCGCGCTCGTGCCGATGGGCATCGACGTGCTCGGGCTCAACTGCGCGACCGGTCCGGTCGAGATGTACGAGCCGCTGCGCTACCTGGCGGACACCTCGCCGCTGCCGCTCAGCTGCCTTCCCAACGCGGGGCTCCCGTCGGTCGTCAACGGCGAGATGCACTACGACCTGACGCCCGACGAGCTCGCCGAGCACCTCGGACGCTTCGTCGCCGAGTTCGGCGCGACCGCGGTCGGTGGCTGCTGCGGCACGACCCCTGCGCACCTCGAACGCGTGGTCGAGGCGGTTCGTGACGTGGTGCCTGCCGCTCGCGAGGCTGACTTCGAGCCCGCAGCGGCCTCGATCTACACGGCCGTCCCCTTCCGTCAGGACACGAGCGTCCTGCTCGTCGGCGAGCGCACGAACGCCAACGGCTCCAAGAAGTTCCGCGAGGCGATGCTCCGAGGCGACTGGGACACCTGCGTCGCCATGGGACGTGAGCAGATCAAAGAGGGTGCCCACCTCCTCGACGTGTGCGTCGACTACACCGGCGCTGACGGCGTGGCCGACATGGACGCGCTCATGGCGCGCCTCGCGACCCAATCGTCTGCGCCGCTCATGGTCGACACGACCGAGTCCGCCGTCGCCCGCTCCGCGCTCGCGTGGATCGGGGGCCGCGCCCTTCTGAACAGCGTGAACCTCGAGGAGGGTGACGGGCCCGGTACGCGCCTCGACGCCTTCTTGTCCCTCGCGAGGGAGTTCGGGGCGGCCGTGGTCGCCACGTGCATCGATGAGGAGGGCCAGGCACGCACCGCGGACTGGAAGGTCCGGGCCGCCACGTCGATCGCGCGCATCGCCGTGGAGCGCTACGGGCTGTCCCCCGCGGACCTGTTCATCGATCCGCTCGTGCTGCCGCTGTCGACCGGGCTCGAGGACTCCCGCCGCGACGGCATCGAGACGATCGAGGCGATCCGACGCCTCGGCGTCGAGCTGCCCGGGGTCCACACGATCGTCGGGCTGTCGAACGTCTCGTTCGGTCTCGCTCCGCCGGCGCGCCAGGCCCTCAACAGCGTGTTCCTCCACGAGTGCACGACCGCAGGGCTCGACGCCGCGATCGTCCACGCCTCCAAGATCCTGCCGCTCGCCAAAATCGACGAGCGCGTCCGAGCGACATGCCTCGACCTCATCTATGACCGCCGACGCGACGACTACGACCCCCTCGCAGAGCTGCTCGGGCTGTTCGAGGGCGTCGAGGCCGCGCGCGATCCCGCCGAGGCACTCGCCGAGCTGCCGCTCGACGAGCGGCTCGCGCGGCGCATCATCGACGGGAACCGCACCGGGCTCCCAGAGGACCTCGATGAGGCAATGGCCGCGGGGATGGCACCGCTCACCATCGTCAACGACCACCTCCTCGAGGGCATGCGCGTGGTCGGCGAGCTGTTCGCCACCGGTGAGATGCAGCTCCCCTTCGTGCTGCAGAGCGCCGAGACCATGAAGCAGGCGGTCGCGCACCTCGAGCCGCACATGGAGCGCGCCGACACGAGGGGCAAGGGCACGATCGTGCTCGCCACGGTCAAAGGCGACGTCCACGACATCGGCAAGAACCTCGTCGACATCATCTTGACGAACAACGGCTATGAGGTCGTGAACCTCGGGATCAAGGTCGGCATCAACGAGATGCTCGCCGCCGTTGAGGAGCACAAGGCCGACGCCCTCGGGATGAGCGGGCTGCTCGTGAAGTCCACGCTCATCATGAAGGAGAACTTGTCGGTCATCCGCGACCTCGGGTACTCGTCGGTACCCGTCCTGCTCGGCGGGGCGGCGCTGACGCGCACGTACGTGGAGCGCGACCTGCGCGAGGGACACGACGGCCGTGTCTTCTACGGGAAGGACGCGTTCGAGGGCCTCCGGGTCATGGACCGGCTCGCCGAGCTTCGTGCGAGCGGCGAGGATGACGAGGCATTCGGCAGGGTTGTCTCCGAGCGCCGCGTGCCGCGGCGCTCGCGCGACGTCGCCACGCCGGACCCCGAGGGGCTCCCGCGGCGGTCCCCGGACGTGACCGAGGACAACGAGCTGTTCGCGCCCCCCTTCCTCGGCTCGAGGGTCGCCAAGGGCATCGCGGTCGACGACATCGCCAAGTACCTCAATCTCACGGCGCTGTTCCGCAACCAGTGGGGCTACCGTCCCGAGCCGGGCGAGGACGACCCCACCTTCAAGGACCGTGTCCGCGCCGTGCTGCGCGAGGAGCTCGCCAAGGCGATCGCCGAGGACCTCCTCGTGCCCCAGGTGGTCTGGGGCCACTTCCCCGTCGCCGCCGACGGCAACGACCTGGTGGTCTACGCCGACGACGAGCGCTCGGCGCCGGCGGCTCGGTTCCACTTCCCGCGCCAGCACGAGGAGCCGTGGCTGTGCATCGCCGACTTCTTCCGCCCGCTGGACTCGGCGGACCGCGACTACGCGTCGTTCATGCTCGTGACGATGGGCTCGCGCGTCTCGCAGCGTTGCCGCGAGCTGTTCGAGGCGGACCGCTACAGCGACTACGTCCGACTCCACGGGCTCGGCGTCGAGATGGCCGAGGCGCTCGCCGAGCTGTGGCACCGAAGGATCCGCGAGGAGCTCGGCTTCGCGGACGAGGACGGTCCGAGCGTCCAGGGCCTCTTCCGCCAGCAGTACCGCGGCGGGCGGTACTCGTGGGGCTATCCCGCGTGCCCCGACCTCACCGACAACGAGAAGGTCGCCAACCTCCTCGAAGCCGGCCGCATCGGTGTCAGCGTCTCGGAGGGCTTCCAGCTCGACCCCGAGCAGACCACCGACGCGATCATCTGCCACCACCCGCAGCCAAGTACTTCGTGGCCTGAGCTCGCCGCGCCGCCTGAACCGGCGGTAGGGTTCGGCCGTGCGTATGGGGCGCACCGTCTCGAGCCTCGAGGGAGCAACCATGGCCGCCACCACCACGTCTCGACTCGCCCGGCGCCTTGCGCCCGCACTCGTCGCCGTCGCCCTGGGGGGCGCGCTGTCAGCGTGCGGCTCGAGCAGCACGGCGAGTTCCACGACCACGACCACCTCGGGCTCGACGGCCTCGGTCGGATCGCTCGCCGCGCTGTCCGCGAGCGCCAAGAGCGCGACGTACCAGGCCGTCTACAACCTGACCCAGTCAGGCAAGACCTCGACGGTCACCTTCTCTCAGTCACCGCCCAAGTACCTCTTCAAGCTCTCCTCGGGCGTGCTGACGATCAACGACGGAATGCACTCGTACTACTGCACCTCCAACAAGAAGTGCCTCCAGATCTCCTCGAAGAGCCCGATCCAGGCCCAACTCGGGCTCTTCGACGGCACCTACTTCCAGAGCTCCGTGAATGCCTACAACATCGCTGCCCCGCTGCTCAAGCTCCTGCACGTCACGGTCTCATACTCCAGCGCCACCTACGGCGGACAGGCCTCGCAGTGCATGAAGGTGGAGTACACGAAGACCTCGACGTCCGCGACGTACTGCCTGTCGTCGACCGGGGTGCTGACCTACCTGTCCGCGGGAGGGACCACCTTCACGCTGACGTCCTACACGACGTCACCGCCCGCCTCGGACTTCACCGTCCCCGCGGGCTACACCACGGTGACGATCCCCTCCATAAGCTGAGCGAACCGGCGCGCGACGTCGCCGACGATCGCGGCGCGCGGCGCGTCGCTCGGATACTGTGCGCCCGATGTCGTCATCGGACGTGGCAGCGATCATCGTCGCGGTCGTCGGCCTCGGTGGCGTCTTGTACCAGGCGCGCCGACCGCGGCTGAGCCTGCGCGACAAGATAAAGGCCGACATCGACCTGCTCGGAAGCCTGCCCGAGGGCACCGGCGCTAAGGCCGAGCTGCTCGAGGACATCGAGCAGAACATCCGCCGGCTGGTCGCCGGCGAGGAGCGCCCCGGTGTCGACTGGGCCGGCATCCTCATCGGCGCGATCGTCGCGGGAACGTTCGGCTGGCTGACGTGGTGGTGCATCGACATGGGCGGGTCGTACCCGATCCTCATGGTGGCGTTCCTGCCCGCTGCACTCGCCGGTGTCTTCTTGCTGCTGCGCTCGTGGCGGATCGTCTACCGCTACGACGACGGGAGTCCGGTGCTCGGCACCGACGGGCGCGCGACCCGGCCGCCGGGGTTCCAGCGGTTCGGCTCGTTCAAGCGGGGGGTCGAGCGGTTCCTCGAGGACAACGACGACGCGCGCGGCGCCGGCAACCCGACGGCCCACGACGCCGCCGCGGCGGGCGCCGCGACGGCCCCGCCGGGGACTGACGCGTCGGCTGCCGCGGGCGCTCCGGGAACCTGAGCGCCGCACTGGGGCGCGAAGAGCCTCAGGTGCACAGCGCGACGCGCGGCGCGGCGGGCACGACCGTCGGATACGCGTCGCGCTGCGAGACCGAGAACGCGGGCGTCGGAGGATATGTACCCGCCGCGACGTGCAGGGCCGAGCCGCTGAACAGCCGCGCGGCGGCGCCGATCGAGTCGCGCTCGACGACGTGGCGTCCGTCGCCCCACGCATAGGTCACGGTCACGAGGATCTGGTTCCCCCGAGTCACCTTGGGACGGAACTCGCCGAACGCGGACCACCACGCGACGCCGGCGCGATAGGGCACGGCGGTGAACGGCACGCGGCGAAAGCAGGCAACCTCGGCGTGCGGACCCGTGACCACGCCGGCGAACGCCGCGTGGGGGGTGACCAGCAGCTCGACGGGCGGCATCTTGGTCGTCGTCGCGCACGGCTGGGCCACGGTGCACGGCGCCGCAGCGACGTAGTCGGTGAGCCAGACCACCTTGCCCTTGGCCTGGGCCAGCGTGAGTGTCTCGTCCGCCGCGCGGGAGCCGGCCGGCACCGAGCCCCTGCCGTAGGTCCACGAGAAGGTGGCGGGTGCCCCAGGTCGCACGGTGACCGTCATGTAGCCGGACTGGGAGATCACCACCGCTCCTCGCGCGTCGGTGGTCGCCGCGGCGCTGCGGTACAGCGCGATCGTGGCGGGGTCCCCGCTGGGACCCGCCGCCACCACCGTCGCGGTGGCCGACACCACGGCCGCCGTGCATACAGCAGCCGTCGCGAGCACGAGCCGACGGGCGTGCATGCCGCGCTCAGCGCGCGCTTCGCAGGAGCACGGGCACCGACGCGGCGTGTGCCTCCTTGGCGTGGTAGCTCGACCTCGTCAGCGGTGACGCCTGCACGTGGGACAGTCCGAGCGCGACACCCGCGGACGCGAGCGCATCGAACTCCTCGGGATCCCAGTAGCGGGCCACCGGGAGGTGCGACGCGGTGGGACGGAGGTACTGGCCGATCGTCGCGGTGCGGACCCCCACGGCTGCGAGGTCAGCGAGCGCGGCGACGACCTCGTCGAATGTCTCGCCGAGTCCGACCATGAGCCCCGACTTCGTGGCCAACTCCGCGTCCGCGGCGCGCGCCAGGACCGTGAGGCTGCGCGCGTAGCCGGCGGACGGCCTCACCGCGCGCTGGAGGCGCGCGACGGTCTCGAGGTTGTGGTTGAGCACGTCGGGACGCGCGTCGAGAAGGACCGCAAGGCTCTCGGCGTCACCCCGCAGGTCCGAGGTCAGCACCTCGACGGCGCACGACGCGTCGGCGGCTCGGATGGCCCGCACGGTCGCGGCCATCGCGCCCGCACCGCCGTCGGGCAGGTCGTCGCGCGCGACGCAGGTGACCACCGCGTGCGAGAGCCCCAGGCGCGTGACGGCGTCGGCGACGCGCGAGGGCTCCTCGGGGTCCAAGGGAAGCGGCTTGCTCGTGTCCACGAGGCAAAAGCCGCACGCCCGGGTGCATCGCTCCCCGTTGACCATGAACGTCGCGGTCCCGTCGGCCCAGCACTCGAAGATGTTGGGGCAGCCGGCCTCCTCGCACACTGTGACGAGGCCGAGCTCACCGGTGAGCTTCTTGAGCGAGGTGAAGCCGCTGCCCATCGTCGCAGGGATCCGAAGCCACGGGGGCTTTCGCGTCGACAGCGCAAGCGACTGCGCGGTGTCCACACCGGCGTGCTCAAGTCGCCGAATTGACACGGGCGCCGGGCCACGTGGCACGGTCGAGGTGTCGACGGCGGCGACGTCGATGACACGGCCGTCGCCGACCCGTCGCGCCACGGCGTCGCCAAGTGCCGCGGCCACCGTGGCGACCGAGGCATCCGCGCCCAGCTCGCGCAGCGAGGTCACTGCGAGGCCTGCTATGCCGCAGGGGACGATTCTGTCGAACCAGGCCAGGTCCACGTCGACGTTGAGCGCGACACCGTGCAGCGTCCTGCGGCGCCCGTCGTCGAGCCTCGTGACTCTCGTGCCCACCGCCGCCACCTTCGCCGGTGGGGCGCCCGTGGCGGTGACCCAGACCCCCGGGTGGCCCTCGAGTCGCCCGACGATGCCCGACGAGGCGCCAAGGGCCCCGGCGACGACCTCGATGACCGCATCCTCGAGGGCGCGGACGTGCGCGCGACCAGCCCCGGGATGGTCGTCGACCGTCACGATCGGGTAGCAGACGACCTGGCCGGGACCGTGGAAGGTGACGTCCCCGCCGCGATCGACCTCGACCAGCTCGGCGCCGAGCAGCTCCGGCGGCACCAGCACGTTCGCACGGTCGGTGCGCGCACCTGCGGTGTACACCGCGGGGTGCTCGAGCACCACGACGTAGTCCTCGTGCCCTCGCTGGAGTGCACGCTGGAGGTCGAGCGCCTCGCGGTACCCGACGCGCCCGAGCAGGCGGACGCGCACGCTCAGCGCTCCGACTCCACGTCAAGGCCCGCGAGCAGTCCCGCGGCGCGCTCGAGGAACCTCGCCACGTAGCTCGCGTCGACGACGCGGTGATCGAACGAGCATCCGAGCACCATGCGGTCGGCGAACGCGACGCTCCCGTCGGCGGTCTCGACGGCGTGGCGCGACGGCGCGCCGACCGAGACGATGGCGACCTGAGGCTGGATCAGGATCGGCACGGAGAGCACCACGTTGGGCGTCGGGGCGCCCGCGATGGTGATCGTCGCGCCGAGCAGGTCGTCCGTGGACAGTTGGCGCGTCACGGTGCGCTCGGTGACGTCGGCGACGCGGCGTGCCAGCGCGCGCAGCGTGAGCCCCGCGGCCGCATGGATCACCGGCACGAGCATGCCGTCGTCGAGGCCGAGGACGATTCCGAGGTTGACGCCCTGGTGCACGACGAGCCCGTCGTCGGTGAGCGTCGCGTTGAGCATCTCGAACTCACCGAGCGCGCGCACGATGGCGATGGCAGCGACGGTCGACGCGTCAACGGGAACGCCGTCGCCCGTCGTCCCGCCGAGTGCGGCGAGCCGCGCGATCGCGCTCGCGTCCGCCTCGACGGCGACGAAGGCGTGAGGCGAGGTGTGCACCGAGGCCACCATGTGCTCCGCCATCCGCCGGCGCATGTTGCTGAGCGGCACCACCACGTCGCTGGCGCCACCCTGGGCCGCAGCCTCCGCGTCCTTGCGGGTCACGACGCCGCCGGGACCGGTGCCCACGATCACGCCAGCGTCGAGCCCGGCGTCGTCGAGGATCCGGCGAACGACCGGCGAGGTCACGGCCCCTGGTGCGGTGGGCGCGACCGCTGGCACCGCACGG
>Ga0075021_10002084_pt1 | contig 10371 bp, 8 predicted proteins | sample ColStrG_CSR_2012_FD_72749 | JGI IMG/M metagenome (GOLD analysis project Ga0075021, IMG submission 72749) | Freshwater sediment microbial communities in response to fracking from Pennsylvania, USA - Cold Stream Run_MetaG_CSR_2012 | ecosystem: Environmental > Aquatic > Freshwater > Creek >... | reverse complement strand
GGCCTGATTTTCCGTGTAAATGCCGAACTCGCAGTTCTTGGCGGTAGTGTCCGCAATGATCTTGCCGTGATTCAACAGCTCATTGTAGTAATTCGTCATTTCGAACCGTATCATGAACAGGCAGATCCCCACAGCGGTCGCGAGAATCAGCGCGATGGTCAGGATATTGAATTTGGCGGCAAGGCTGAGCCGTTTTTTGAACGGGATGATGCTCATCGTTTCCTCAGTAGGTTTCCCGGGCTTTATCCGCGATCTCTTCAGAGATAGTGACCTTTATTTGTTCCGCGGTCTTCAAGTTCACGGAATACAGCACTTTTCTGGGAGTTGCGCGAGGGATCTCTTTCGGCGTCTTGCCCTGGAGCACCAGGAGCGCCATCTCCCCGCACTGGAAGCCCAGGTCCCGGTAATCCCAGTCAAGCGAATAGAGCGCGCCAGCCCTTACCCACGCGTCAGAGGGACCGATGAACGGGATCTTGTTCCGGAATGCAAACAGGAGGATATGCTTCGCCATTTGAGGGGAAAGGACGACCGTGTCGGCAAGTCCCCAAAATACATCAGCGCTCTTCGACAGTGTAGCGAGCGCGGAGGGGATATCTTGCGCAGTGTACACCTCTACGGCTTCAAGGTCCAGGCCCATACGTCGGGCAATACGCGCGGCGTCTTCGATGCGCTTTTTGTTCTCGTTAGGATTATAGATAACCCCGATGGTTTTTGCCTTGGGGAGGATCGTCTTTAGCCATCTGAATTGTGTTTCCAGCGGGAATTCGAGACCCACCCCGGTGGCGTTCGGGGCCTTTGCAAGGGTGTCGTTTCGCAGAACCAGACAAGACACAGCGGGAATATGAGGCGCTTTTCCAGCAGCAGCTTCCGCCGCGACGGAGCCCAACGTGAAGATAACCCGCGCCCCGCTCTTCTTTATCATCTGGAGCGCCTGATCAGACTGGGCTGCGCTGCCGTCAAGATGATAGACTTCATAGTCCGCTTTGATGCCCTGTTTTACGAGATATGCCTGGAATCCCGCGAGGGTCTCCTCAAAAGGCTGCGCTGATGAGCTGACGAGCACGGCGATCCGTTCTCCGGCGTCTGCATTCGATGCCAAGGGAGACGCGCCGAGCGCTACGAGCATCGCTGCGGCAATAAATATTTTGTGGATAGATGTCATGCTTGCTGTTAAAAAGCGTATGTCAGCTTCATCCGGTACGTGCGGCCGTCTTGCATAATAGTTTGCTGCCTAAAATCAGCGGACATGGGGTCGCCGTACTTTGTATCGAAAAGATTATATGCGCTGAGCGACAGTTCAAAACCTTTCAAAATTCGTGAACTATAAATGGTCAGATTTGTAATATAAAAATCCCGCGTATAGTCGCTGTCGCGAGTTTTTCGTTTGCTCATGTATTGTTCCTCAATGCCTGCAAAGACCTTGTCCCGCATGAGGGGAACGGCAATATTAAATTTTGCCAGCTGCTCGGGAGAATTGGAAAGGACCTCGTTGGTATCCTCGTTTTTCGTCCTCTGGAGCGTATAGCTGATCCGGCCCTCCACTCCATTATTCCATTTATTTTCCAGCTCAAGTTCAAAGCCCCTAGACTCAACCTTATCAAGATTTTCGAAAAAGGTAACACCACTGCCGGGAAAGGTTTCGGTCTGGTTAATGAGGTTGTTGATTTTGTAATAAAATCCGGATGCTGTTGCGCGGAAATGGTCTCCAAGGTACTGCTCGTATACCAGTTCATAAGTCTTGATCTTTTCAGGCAGGAGATCCGGATTGGATGCATTGCTCGAGCTTTGATAATACAGTTCAAAGGGACTCGGGGCGCGGAAGGCAGTACCGCCCAGGAGCTTAATGGTACTCTTCTCGACGGGATTATAAATCAGGGCTGCTCTCGGGTTCAAGGTGCTTCCGAAAGTAGAGTAGTGATCGTAGCGCCCTCCCACATTCAGGATCCATTGTTTGGAAAAAGAAATTTCGTCCTGCACATAGCCGGCCCATATCGTTGAGCTTCTATGGTCGTCGAGATAGGTCAGAGAGGGGGTGACATTGTAATTTTTCTGCTGCAGGCGGTTATTGTCCGTATATTCGGCCCCAACGATGACCCGATTGATATCAAACAGCCGGGCGGAAAGCTTGACCTCGCTGCCCAACCAGTCGGCATATCCCCAGTCTCTGTTCAGCGCGTTGACAGTCGGGTCCGTATAATAAGCGTACCAGCCGTTGTATTCATAATAATCGTAAAAGATCCTGGCCGTGATGGCCGTTTGGCTGTCGAGATTGTGCTCATACCGAAGATCCACGTAGCCGCGTTCATCACGTGTTTTATTCGTCGGATCGTTGAAGTCGGCGCCAAAGGATCCGGTGGGGATGCCTTTGATCCTCGATGAATAAGCGCCTTCGAGCGTAAAATCGCTGAAAGAGGCTTTTGTAAAGAAACTATGGTACTGGTCATAATCAGTGTGATCGGTTACTCCATTGTTGGTGGCGGGGGTATCGTATTCGGGATAGAACAAGCTGCGACCTTTACTGTCATAGCCTGTGCCGGAAGCGATCGCCTCAAGACCATTCTGGTAGCGGTCTCCGTAGGTGAGCCTGCCTTTGTACGTATCATAGCGTCCAGTCTCGCCGGAAATTTCAGCCCCTTTTAAATCCCGTCCTCGCTTGGTGATAACGTTTATGACCGCGAAAAGGGCGTTGCTTCCGTACAAAGACGAGCCAGGGCCACGGATGATCTCGACCCGGTCGATCAGGTCCACGTCAAGGATAGCGTCAGTGCCTATAAATGCCATGTCGTAAATATTGTCATTCGTGCGGTGGCCGTCGATCAGCAGCAGTATTCGGTTGTTATAGTCCGCCGGTCTGCCGAACCCCCGTACTCCTACATAGCTGTAGTTCCGGTCATACGTCACGTAAAAACCTCTTACGCTTCGCAGGACGTCCGCAAGAGTACGGTAACCATATTTTTTAATTTCCGCCGCGGTAACAATGCTCACCGACGACGGCGCCTCAGTCACTTTCTGATCGTATTTCGACGCGCCGTAGACAGAGGGTATTTCCTGAAAAAGGATCATTTCTTCTCCGGCCGGAGCAGGCGGTTCAGCGGTCCCGGGCTGGGCATGGCTTACGAGCGGCGTGGAGGCGAGGATGGAGCAGACTACCATCGGGAACAGCGATTGTCTTAGATCATGCATGGCAACTCCCTGCTGGCGTGAAATATTATGTTATGAAAACTTTGACGTTCAAACCTTTTCCCACAACGCTTTCGATCTGCATGTCCCAGCCGTGGGCTTTGACCAGATGTTTCACGATAGCGAGGCCGAGCCCGGTGCCGCCCATGTTCCGTGAACGGCCGGCATCGACGCGATAGAACCGTTCTCCGAGCCGAGAGAGATGTTTTTGCGGTATCCCGATGCCGGTGTCCTGTACAAAAATAAAGGTCCTGTTGTTTTCTTCGTTGATGCCGAAGGTGACTCCGCCGGCTTCGGTGAATTTGATCGCGTTGTCCACCAGGTTGGTCAGGATCTGGATCAACCGGTCACGGTCGGCGGAAATCGCGCCAAGGTCCGGCAGGACGGACGCCTTGAGTGTCAGATGCTTTTGCGCTGCCTTGTTCTTCAGCATGGTCAGTACCGTGTCCGCGACGTCCTCAAAGATGACGGGTGATTTTTCAACCTTGTCGACTCCCAACTCGATCTTCGAGATGGTCATGAGGTCGTCTACCAGGCTGTTGATCCTCCGGCTATTGGCCTTGATGGTCTCGATGAACTTCAGGGCGTGTTCCTTGTCGTCCAGGGCGCCTTCGAGCAGAGTTTCGGAAAATCCCTGAATGGCGGTGATGGGCGTTTTGAGCTCGTGCGAAATATTGGCGACAAAATCCTTGCGCACCTGCTCCAGTTTCTTCAACTGGGTGATGTCATGGAATATTGCCACAAACCCGGACAGCACGTCCTCACCGCGATACATGAGCGGCGAAACGCGCACCACGCAGTAACGCTCCTCGGGATAGTCGAGCAGGGACTCCGTTACGCCGGGCATATGGTCTTTACGTACTTCCTCGAGAAGCGACAGAAACTCCTGGTTTCTTACGATCTCGATGAACAGTTTCCCCTCCAGAGCTACGTCGCCGAAGAACTTCCGTGAGGCCGCGCTCGTGATCCTGACGACCCCGTTTGCGTCACTGATGAGCAGGGCATCGGGAATGCTGCTCAGAATTACGGCCAAACGGTTCTTTTCCTCTTCGGTCTCGGCAATGCTCTTCCTCAATTCACCGGACATGGTATTCAGGCTCTTGGCGATCTCGTCGAACTCACCGGCCCGTCCCAGGAATAATTTCTTGCCGACCTCCCCCTGAGCGAGCGATTGAGCAAAGTCGCGAATCTGTCCGGTAAATTTACGGATACGGTCGAGCTGCCAGAAGGAGAAAAGGCCGGTTGTCAATAAAACAGCGATAACGACCGCTATGATCTTGGCCCTGAGGTCGTTGATCGCGCGATCGACTTCCTTCAGCGGCCTGCTGACACGGATATAACCCTGGGGTGTCGTTCCCCGCATGATCAATTTTGCCGCATACAGGAAATCATATTTCAAGGTTGCGCTGAACCGCACGGCCATGCCTTCGCCGTTCAATTGCGCCTGCTGGATCTCCTGTCGGTGACCGTGGTTTTCCATCTCGATTGACGCGGTATCCGAGTCTCCGAGCACTTTCCCATCAAGGGCGATAATGGTAACCCGCGAGCCTGTTTCTTCCTTCAGTTGTCTGCAGATTGTATCGAGCGGAGACTGTGTTTTAAAGGATATGTTGCTTGAGATGAGCGTTGCCTGGATCAGGAGATTTTGTTTCAGATCGTTGATATGGTTTTCTCTGACCGTATCGGTAATATACAGCTCGACCGATAACACGGCAAAGACCATGATGACGGCGTAGAGGATGAATATACGCCTGAAGAGGCCCTGTCGTATCGGCCTATTCCACATAGTATCCTACGCCTCTTCTGGTTTTTATGTACACGGGATCGGCAGGATCGTCTTCTATCTGGGTCCGCAACCTTCGGATGTGCACGTCAACGGTCCTCGGTTCTACAAAGGTCTCGTCTTTCCAAACGGCATCGAGGAGCTGGTCGCGGCTGAACACCCTGCCTCTTCTCTCCACAAGATACAGGAGCAGCTTGAATTCGGTTGCGCTGAGGCGCACCGGAACATCGCCCTTATGTACGTTGTACCGTTCAAGGTCAATGCGCAGATTGCCGATGCGGATGACCTTTTCTTGAGAAGGACGCGCTCCCGCTCTTCTCAGGACGGCATTTACCCTGGCAATGAGCTCCTTGGGGCTGAAGGGCTTCGTCATGTAATCGTCCGCGCCGGTCTCGAGCCCGCGAATCTTGTCCGATTCTTCTCCTTTGGCGGTCAGCATGATGATGGGAACGTGCTCGGTCTTCGGGTTTGCCCTGATGATGCGGCAGAGTTCCATGCCCTGAAGGCCGGGAAGCATGAGGTCGAGCAGAATGATATGAAAGGCTGTTTTCTTAATCTTCTGGAGCGCTTCTTCGCCGTCCGCGGCAGTTGAAACAATGAAGCCTTCCTTCTTGAGGTTATACGATACGAGCTCAACCAGATCAGGTTCGTCATCGACTATAAGGATATTTTTTTTATTCATATTCATAAATGAAGCTCGGATGTTCCCTTTGAATTTTGTAGGCACCATTATCACTTATTCGGTTGAATTTGTCAAAAACATTATTTCCGGTCAGATGCTCTGTCCTATTATGATACACTAATACTCATGATCGTTATCGAAGCCTGCCGGAGAATGTCAATTACGGAAAATCACGTCGAGATCGTCGAGCGGAAGGGGACCGGACACCCCGACTATCTGTGTGATTCCATGATGGAAGCGGTTTCCCTTGCGCTTTCCCGGGAATATATCAGGGAGTTCGGGACGATCCTCCACCACAATATCGACAAGGGGCTGCTTGCCGCAGGCAGCACCCGGAAACGGTTCAACGGGGGATCGCTGCTGAAACCTATGAAGCTCTTTATCGGCGACCGGGCCACGTTCTCCGCGGGAGGCAGAAAGATACCCGTGGCGGATATTGCCGTGGACGCGGCACAGCGCTGGCTCAAGAAGAACATGAGGTTCGTTGATCCCGTAAAACACCTCAAGTATCACGTTGTACTGGCGCCCGGATCCGAAGAACTTACCGATATATTTTCACGGCCGGGCGCGATCAGGAGCGCCAACGACACGTCAGCGGCAGTGGGGTATTATCCGCTCTCCCCGACGGAGCGCGTTGTGTTGGAATTTGAACGACATCTGAATTCCAGACAATTCAAGACGAAGCACCCGGAGACCGGGGAAGACATCAAGGTGATGGGCCTCAGGACGGGAAAAAGCCTGGACCTCACCGTGGCAATGCCGCTCATCTGTGCATTCATCAAATCCGAACGTTATTATTTTGAACGAAAAGAGGTTCTGCATAGGGAAATGCTGCATTTTCTGAAGCGATATGATGGATTCAATAGTATTCAAGTTCATTTCAACACGCTTGATAAAACCGGCAGGGGACTGGGCGGCGTGTATTTGAGTCTTCTGGGGACATCGGCGGAAGATGCTGATTCGGGCCAGGTAGGCCGCGGGAACCGGGTGAATGGTCTGATCTCCATGAACAGGCCCATGGGGACAGAAGCTGCCGCAGGCAAAAACCCGGTGAGCCACGTTGGAAAGATATACAACGTGCTTGCGCACAAAATAGCACGGGAAATCTATGAGGGGATCGAAGGAATACGGGAAGCCACCGTGCTTCTCCTGAGCAGGATCGGGACCCCCATAGACAGGCCGCAGGCGTCCTCCGCGCAGGTGGTGCTTGAAAAGGGGACGACAATGAGCGCGGTCAAACGCCCGATAGAGGAAATCTTCGAGCGGGAATTCTTGGCCATCAACCGGTTCTGTAAAGAATTAAGCACGGGGAAATATCCCGTGTGCTGATGGATCAAGACGCGCTTGTCCGCGCACGACATTCGAAAAAAGCGGACTAGTTAGTGCTATAATAAAACCGAAAAGGTCTTCTATTTAACCATTGAGGAGGAAACGTATGAACTATGCGAGGTATGTAGTCACGGTCTTGGTCATGCTTATGCCGTTCAGCATGACGGTAACCGGGCAAGAGATGAAGCAGGAAACAAAGGCCAGCGTAAGTACTCAAGAGATAAAACCGGAAACAAAGCTGGAGAGCGCTTCGTCGGATACGAAACAGGAAACCAAGCCGGAAGCAAAACTAGATACTCATGGTGATTCTGCTCGGAAAGAGAAGCGTGTGGTCGCGACCATGGATTTCGATGGCGTACAGCGTGTGGAGGTCATCGGCACAGAATACTTTTTCGATCCGAACTACATTGTCGTGAAGGTGAACAAACCAGTGGAGCTTAAGGTTAAGAAAGGAGCGGATGCGTCCTGGTTTATTCCGCACGATATGATGATGCTGGCGCCTGAGGCGGGGATCGATTTCGTCGTCGATCTTAAAAACAACGAACAGTCGGTCCATTTTACGCCGACGAAGACGGGCAAATATCCGTTTTACTGCGATAAGAAACCGCCTTTTGGCGGCAAAAGCCACAGGGACAGGGGTATGGAGGGCGTGATCGAGGTCGTGGAGTAGTCTGAGGTCCGGCTTCCCATCCGCTTACTGTGTATGCAATATCCGTTGATAGACACACAACTGCTTTCGAATCTGCGTTTGGCGCACGGCATCTATAACACATGCGTTATGCTGCTTTTTTTTTACCACGCGTGGCTCGGCTTCGCGATCAGACGCGCGCGCAAGGCAAAGGCGCCTTTGCCGTTTCACTATATTAAGCAACACCGTAAGATGGGGCCAATCCTAACCGTGCTGGGGGTAATCGGCTTTTTAATAGGACTCACCCTCATCCTGATCCATACCGGGCACATTCTGAAGTTTCCGTCCCATCTATTCATCGGACTGGCCCTGGTCGCCTTGCTCCTAGCGACCTACACCCTCTCCCGCAAGATCAAGGGCCCCGATTCTTCCCATCGCACGCCTCATATGTTCCTAGGAATCGCCATCCTCTCCCTCTATCTGGTCGAGGTTTTTCTCGGGATCGGGATCTTATTCTGATGGTCCGTGAAAGCGGAATTAAACTTAAAAACAGCATTTGACACGGATAAACTCGGATAAGAGTCGGATAACAGCGGATTTTTCCTTGATAAGTGCTTCACCCAATTGGTGAATGCATAGCATCAGAATTTGTCCGCTTTTATCATGTGTTAATCCGCTTCTTTCGTATCTAAATGATTTTTCTAGGAAACGGCCTTTTCCAATTGATCTGAGTATTTGCCGAATCGCGCCGCGCCATTGCACTTTGCCCGATGATGGAATTGTTTCTGTGCCGCAACAACATTGGATGCTGATCCTTTCCAAGCCTTGAGCGCCGGGTCCTGCAGCGCGCGGCCATACGAGAAGCTGATCTCCCACGGGTGGGTCCCCATGGCATTCATGGCATTGAGATGCTGAGTGGCCAGTTCAGCGCTTTGTCCTCCGGAAAGAAATACAATGCCGGGAACGGCGGCGGGGACCGTTCGGCGCAGACAGCGTATGGTTGCTTCCGCAACCTGTGCTATGCTCGTCTGTTTCGGAGACGCCTTGCCGGAAAGGACCATGTTAGGTTTGAGCAGCATGCCTTCGAGCGACACCCGGTATTCATGGAGTTTGGCGAAAACACTCTTGAGCGAAGCATAGGTCGCTTCCTTGCAGCGTTCGATGTCGTGGTCTCCGTCCATCAACACTTCGGGCTCGACTATGGGGACCAGTCCTGCCTCCTGTGAAAGGGCCGCATAGAGCGCAAGAGCATGCGCGTTGGCATTGATGCATGCTTTCGTGGGTATGCCGGGGCCGATGGCGATCACGGCCCGCCACTTGGCAAACCGCGCTCCCAAAGTGTGATACTCGTTCAGACGCTCGCTTAAGCCGTCCAGTCCCATCGTGATTTTTTCATTCGGAAAACCAGGCATGGCGATGGTTCCCTTATCGACCTTGATCCCCGGAATAATGCCCTTGCGCTTGAGCACATCAACGAACAATGCATTGTCGCTCGCTTTCTGTCGGATGGTCTCGTCGAACAGGATCACGCCGCTGATGAATTCTTCCGCTCCCTGTGTCGAGAACAGCATATCGCGGTATGCGCGACGGTTCTCCTCGTTCGATTCGACGCCTATGGCCGTGAAGCGCTTCTGTATTGTGGGCTGGCTCTCGTCAGCCGCCAGGATGCCTTTGCCTTTGGCTACCAAAGCACGCGCTGTTGCTTCAAGTTCAACGGGTTTCATTCTTCGATACCTCCTGTTTGTCTTTTACTTGATTCAAAGAATTAGGGTAGGCTATGTCTGAATAAACTTTAGCATTAATTCGGCGCTTTTTCAATGCAACTTATTTCGTAGCGAGCGAAGAAGAAAGGGGAGGGAACAAGAAAGATATGCAACACTACCCCAGCGACACCGCGCCCGCGCCGAGCACGGACTCGATCTCGGCGATGAGCTTGTCGTTCGGGTTCACACAGATTTCGCGGCCCACGGAGATGAGGGAATCTTTGCGCGAAGGGTTCTGGAGGCGGAGATAAACAGGGATGTCTCCTTTATAACGAAGAAGGATGTCCTTCACTTTAAGGAGATCGTCCTGGGTCAGGCCTGTGGCGTTCAGCTTGATGTCCAGTCGTTTAGCGCCTTTTTTCTTCACCTCGGTCAGGAGATGGATGCGCACTGCTTTGATTTTATTTCCCTGTTCGCTCTTATCGAGTTGGCCTGCCACGATAAGCGGCGTGTCCGTCAGGAGCAGGTGATGAGCTGATTTGTAGAGATCTGGGAACACGATGACTTCCACGGCGCCTACGAGGTCTTCGAGGTTCAGGATCGCCATCTTATCACCCTTCTTCGTTACCTTCTGCTTTAATCCCGCAATGATTCCGCAGATCGTCACATCTTTGCCGTCCGAAACCTGTTCCAAGGTCTCCGTTGTCGACGTGGCATACCTCTTCATGTCGTCCTGGAACGCTGCCAGAGGATGGCCGGAGATATAGAACCCCATGCTCTCTTTCTCGTACGCAAGGAGCTGGCTCTCCTTCCACTCCGGCGTATTGGGCAAGGCAGGTTCCGAGTTACAGTCCATGGAATCGAAGATGCTGCACTGGCCGATGGATTCCTGTTCCTGATGTCTTGTTGCCTGGTCCATCATCATGTCGATGGCATCCATCATCTGGGCCCGGCGGCTGTTGGTTCCATCCAAGGCGCCGCATTTGATCAGTCCTTCGATCACGCGCCGGTTTACCCTCCGCTGGTCGACTTTTTTACAAAAATCCGCCAAAGAAGTGAACGCCCC
>Ga0075021_10002083_pt1 | contig 10374 bp, 9 predicted proteins | sample ColStrG_CSR_2012_FD_72749 | JGI IMG/M metagenome (GOLD analysis project Ga0075021, IMG submission 72749) | Freshwater sediment microbial communities in response to fracking from Pennsylvania, USA - Cold Stream Run_MetaG_CSR_2012 | ecosystem: Environmental > Aquatic > Freshwater > Creek >... | reverse complement strand
CCGGTGTCCTCGAGGGCGTTGAGCAGGGTGGTCATGATGCGGGCGCCGGTCTGGCCGAACGGATGGCCGAGGGCGATGGCACCCCCGCGGACGTTCAGCTTGTCGTAGCCGATTCCGAGCTCCCGGGCCGACGGCACCACCTGGGCGGCGAAGGCCTCGTTGATCTCCACCAGGTCGATGTCGGCGATGCTCATCTCCGCACGCTTCAGGGTCTGGCGAATGGCGTCGACCGGCCCCAGTCCCATGATCTCCGGATTGAGACCGGACACCCCGCTGGCGACGATCCGGGCCAACGGGGTGATGCCCAGCTCGCGGGCCCGGGTGTCACTCATGACCACCACTGCTGCGGCGCCGTCGTTGAGCGGGCAGGCATTGCCGGCGGTGACCGTGCCGCCCTCGCGGAAGACCGGCTTCAACCCGGCCAGTCCCTCGAGGGTGGTCCCGGCCCGCGGTCCGTCGTCCTTGGTCACCACGTCACCGTTGGGCGTGGTGACCGGGATGATCTCCCGTTCGAAGAATCCGGACTCCTGGGCGGCCACGGCGCGGGTCTGGGACTGCAGGGCGAACTCGTCCTGCTCGTCGCGCCCGACCTTCTTGAATTCGGCCACGTTCTCGGCGGTCTGCCCCATGGCGATGTACACGTCCGGAAGGCCGGTCAGGGGGGACCACGGGTCGCCGGTCGACGGCGTGCGTTCGACCGTCCGGGTCTCGGCATCGGCAAACAGCTCATTGTGCGGACCGGTGTCGGATGCCCCGTTGCGGTAGCGGCTGACGGTCTCGACACCGGCCGCCACGAACACGTCACCCTCCCCGGCCCGGATGGCGTGGGCCGCCATGCGGATGGTCTGGAGGGACGAGGAGCAGTACCGGTTGACGGTGACGCCCGGCACATCCGGCAGGCCGGCCAACAGAGCGGCCACCCGGGCCACGTTGTATCCGGCTTCACCTCCGGGTTGGCCGCAGCCCATGAGCACGTCTTCCACCGACTGGGGATCGACCTCCGGAACCTTGGCCAGGACCTCACGGATGACCAGGGCCCCGAGGTCGTCGGGACGGCAGTCCACCAGCGAGCCCTTGTTGGCCCGGCCGATGGGGGTCCGGCCGGTGGCGACGATCACTGCTTCGGGCATGGTTTGACGCTCCTCGGGACTCGGCGGTGCGGATAACTTACCGGGGGGTAACCCTAACGGTGCCGCCCGTCGACCGCGACGACGGCTCCTGCGGGCACGCTACCCCCCGTCGGGCGACGCCGGCGCCGCCGCCTGCGGTGGCGGCCGACGCTGCCGGAATGTAACTTGTTCTAGTCGTCGGACACCGGCCCCGGCCGGTGGGACAGCCGACGGTCCATCGGCCCGGCCCGGCGCGCACGTCGGAAAGTGCCGTCGCCCCGTGGCCCAAGCGGCCACCGGTCGAATGGGAGGGCCTTTCGGCCCGCGGTCGCGCAGTCACAATCGGGAGGGACGCAGATGGAGATCGGCTACACGGAGGAGCAAGAGGCCCTCCGCACCCGCTTGCGCGACTACTACAACGACCTCCTCACCCCGGAGGTGGAGGCCCAGCTGGCGACCAGCCACGGGATCGGGCCGGATATGAGGCGGGTGGTGAAGCAGATGGCCGAGGACGGATGGCTGGGCATCGGATGGCCGACCGAATACGGCGGCCAGGGGCGTTCGGCCATCGAGCAGTACATCTTCTTCGACGAATCGATGCGGGCCGGCGCCCCCGTGCCCATGCTGACCATCAACACCGTCGGACCGACGATCATGCAGTTCGGCACACCGGAGCAGAAGCAGTTCTTCCTCCCGAAGATCCTCGCCGGCGACATCCACTTCTGCATCGGATACACGGAGCCGGAGTCGGGTACCGACCTGGCGTCGCTTCAGACCCGGGCCGTCCGCGACGGTGACGAGTACGTGATCAACGGGCAGAAGATCTACACCTCGCTGGCCGGCGGGGCCGACTACATCTGGCTGGCCACCCGAACCGACCCCGAGGTGGCCAAGCACAAGGGCATCTCCATGTTCATCGTGCCCATGGACACGCCCGGCATCAAGGTCGTGCCAATGCACCTGCTCGGCGACCACAACATCAACTACACCTTCTACGAGGACGTGAGAGTCCCTGCCGCCAACCTGGTGGGTGGCGAGAACAACGGATGGTCCCTGATCACCAACCAGCTCAACCACGAGCGGGTCACCCTGTGCTCGTCGGGCATCATCGAGCGGGCCCTCAACGACACCCGGGCCTGGGCCCAGGAGACCAAGTTGGCCGACGGCCGGCGGGTCATCGACCAGGAGTGGGTCCAGGTCCACCTGGCCCGGGTCTACGCCCGGCTCGAGTTCCTCAAGCTGATCAACTGGAAGGTGGCCTGGACGGCCACCCAGGGCCACCTCGACGTGGCCGACGCCTCGACCACCAAGGTGTTCGGTACCGAGTTCTACATGGAGGCGTTCAAGCTGTTGATGGAGGTGGTGGGCCAGGCCGGCTATCTGACCCGGGGAAGCCCCGAGGCGGTGCTGGCCGGCCGCCTCGAGTCCTACGCCCGAGGCCTGGTCATCCTTACCTTCGGCGGGGGCACCAATGAGATCCAACGGGACCTGATCGCCATCTTCGGCCTCGGCCTGCCCCGGTCATTGCGCTAGAACGACACGAAGAGGAAAGCAACCATGGACTTCTCTTTCAGCGAAGAGCAGGAGGCGGTTCGGGATCTGGCCACTCGGATCTTCACCGACCTCTCCACCCATGAGCGGCTGCGCGAGCTCGAATCCGATCCGGACGGGGAGTGGTTCGACCGGAAGATCTGGGGCGAGCTCGCCGCCGCCGGCCTGCTCGGGATGTCGCTCCCCGAGGAGGTGGGAGGCGCGGGCCTGGGATTCGTCGAGACGGGGCTGATCGTGGAGGCAGCCGGCAAGAGCGCCGCCTACGTGCCGGTCGTCGAGACACTGGCCGCGGCGGCACCGGCCATCGCCCGGTTCGGTACCGAAGCCCAGCGCCGGCGCTGGCTCCCCGGCGTGGTGGGCGGCGACACCGTGGTCACTACCGCCCTAGTCGAGCTGGGCGGGTCACCGGGCATGCCGTCGGTGGTGGCCGAGCCGAGCGGGGACGGATGGACGCTGTCGGGGACCAAGTCGTGCGTACCGTCGGGGATGTTCGCCGATGCGGTGCTGGTACCGGTCCGGGTCGAGCCGGGGTCGGTGGCCGTGTTCATCGTGGAAGCCTCGGCGGCAGGAGTGACCCGCTCCCGCCAACCGGTCAACACCGGCCAGGCCGAGGCGGTTGTCACCCTGACCGGCACCGCGGTCGGCCCCGAGGCCCTGTTGGGATCGGTGGAGGACGGGCCTGCCGTCATCGACTGGCTGGTGCGGCGGACCACCACCGCCGTGGCCCTGGCCCAGGCCGGTGCCGCCGCCGCCGCCCTGGCCCTGGTGGCCGAGTACACGAAGACGCGAGAGCAGTTCGGCAAGCCGATCGCCACCTTCCAAGCGGTGGGCCAGCGAGCGGCGGACGCCTATGTCGACACCGAGGCGATCAGACTGACCGCCTGGCAGGCGGCGTGGCGGTTGGCCGAGGGCCTGCCCTGTGACAAGGAAGTGGCCGTGGCCAAATTCTGGGCCGCCGACGGGGGTCAGCGGGTGGTCCACGCCGCCGTCCATCTCCACGGGGGAGTGGGTGTCGACCGCGACTATCCGCTGCACCGCTACTTCTTGATGACCAAGCACTTCGAGCTGACCCTGGGTGGGGCGACCGACCATCTGCTCCGACTGGGCGGCATCCTCGCCGCCGAGCCGGTCTGATCGCCGGCGGGCCCCAGGGGTTGACCGGGCGCGGCTCGCCGATGCACGTGCCAGGATGGGAACGATGAGTTCGACGGTGCGGGGGCATCCGTCACGTCGGGTACGTGGGCTGCCTTCATGGTGATGGGCCGGCGCCCCGGGGTACCCCGGTCATCGTGGCCGATCGCCGCCACCGACCTGGCCGGATTGGCCGGGCAGCTGGTCGCAGCCATGGCCCGGGTCCCGTTCCGCCAGCCGTGGTCGGGCGACGGGAACCTGCCCCACAACCTGGCCGTGGCCGTGACCCGCGAGACCATTCAGTCGTTCATGGGGTACTCCTCCTCCCTGCCGATCGACGAGTTTCGCTCCGTCGAGATGGTGCTCGACGACCTTTGCGGGGTCGTGCTGCCGCCGTTGGCCCGGGGCCTCGGGGTGACACAGCAGGCGGCCTCGGTGGCCGGTGTCCCCGGGATCTGGTACCGCCCCGGGGACGGCGCCGTGCGGGGAACCGTCCTCTATCTGCACGGCGGCGGGTACGTCGCCACCTCGCCCCGGATGTACGGGCTCTTCGCGGCCTGGCTGTGCCGCCAGACCCGGCTCGAGATCTTCGTCGCAGATCTGCGGCTTGCGCCCGAGTACCCGTTCCCGGCCGGCCTGGAGGACGCCGTCGTGGTGCTCGAAGCGCTGCTGGTCGCCGGTGTTGATCCGTCGAGGCTTTTCGTGGCGGGTGACTCGAGCGGTGGGGGACTGGCGGCATCGCTGATGTATTCGATGGCCCGCACCCGCCATCAGCCCATCGCCGGGGTCGTGCTGTTCTCACCCGAGGTGGACCTGCTCCTCGACGAGCCGTCAATGACCGACAACGCCGCCTTGGACATCCTGCCCTGGAACATTCCCACGTCCGCCTATCTGCACGGGCGCAGCCCGGCCTCGGCGCCGGTGGACGCCCTCGACCAGGACCTCTCCGGGTGGCCACCGACCTTCGTCTGTTTCGGGCAGGACGAGATGTTCCGGGATTCGATCCGGCGCTTCGTCGGCAATCTGATGCGATCAGGGGTGGACACGTGCTCTCTGGAGGAGCCGGGGATGTTCCATGTGTTCCCCATCCTCATGCCGTGGGCCGATGCCAGCCGTCGGGCGTCCCGATCCCTGGCCGCCTTCGTCGACGGCCACCTGCCCGACGCCGACCGTGTCAGAGCCCGCGTCGACCCGCACGGGCCCGTGGGTTCGCCGGCCGGCCCTGGGCCGACGGGCCCTGGCCCCGCTCAGATGGTCTCGTCGAAGTCGATGAACGGGGACGGAGGGAGATAGTCGGTCGGCACGTTCTTGAGCCGCCGGTAGCTCGCCACGCGCGCCACGTTCGAGACCGGTCCATCCACGACGGCACACAGGGTGAATCCCCTACCCAGTGAGAACAACCCGGCCGGTTCGGCCCACCCGGCCAGGACGTCGTCGAAATCCAGCAGTTTGATCCGGGCCACCAGGCAGTAGGTGCACCCGTCGGGTGAAGCGCCCACCGTCCGGGCCACCATGCAGTGGTCATACCCGTCGTCGATGACATAGATGGGAGCGGCCGCATCCCCGTCGGCGTCAGACGCCCCGAGTCCCTCGACGTCGTCGGACACTCCGACTTCGTCGGACACCCCGACATCGCCGGACGCCCACCGGATCCGACCGGATCCGGGGTCATCGGAGGACGGCCCGCCCCGGCCGTGCCTCAGGTATTTCATGGCCCACAACGGACCGGTCGGAACCACCTGCTCGGGTTTGTCCACGTCGAGAGGGGTCGACCCGTCCGGCACCAAGACCACCGGGCTCTGGCCGAGGCCTCCGGCGGCGGCGCTGAGCAACCAGGCCCTCCGGTTTCCGACCGGGATGACAGGGATCGGATGGGGGTCGCCCGGGTCGCCCGAATCGCCGGGATCGCCGGGATCGCTCCGTCCCGTATCTCGAGCCATAGCCTTCGTCCTTTGGAGCCGGATTACCCAATCGCCGACCATGCAACGCGAGCCATTGGGTCGGACGGGGGTGTCCCGAATTCCTACTTGGGTGGAAGTGAACGTGCGTAGCCCGCACCCAGATTTGCCCACTTGGCCAGCTGAGCCCTTGTTCGCAGGTGTTGGGGAGCTACCCGGAGCCACCCCTCCATCGGTCGACCCCGCATCACCGCCAACTCGGAATGTGATGTATCGAGCAGCTTGTCCGACTGAGCCGGATCAACGCGCACCAGAATTCCGCCCTGCCCACTGGCTGCGATCGCCATCCTGCCTCCGATCAGGAAGGCCAGCCCGCCGAACATCTTCTTCTCTTGCAGCTGAGGCTCATCGTCGAGCAGATCGCGCAGACGCTCAGCCAGCTCCTCGTCGTACGCCACGGGACAATCGTAGTGGCGCAGCGCACCGATCCGCTCAGCGAGTGATCGCAGTGGGACTGGCTCAGGAGGTCGCGCCAAGAGTATGGGCACGCGTCTGCTGTCCACACCCATGGAGGTAGGGCTTGTCCGGCATGAGTGACTTCAATCTGCAGACGATGGGGGAGTTTCGTAGGGACAACGGCGTTGTCAGTGGCCGTTTGAAGGCGCACCGGTGGTGCTTCTGAGGACAAAGGGTGCGAAGACCGACCGTGGAGGACCACTCCTCCGGTGGGCCAGGCCGGCGACCAGCGCAGAGAACCGCCCCGATCGGCACAGGGTTCACCGGGACGAGGGACGGATCCTCCTGGGCGCCTGTGGTTGCAGATCGATAGGGTCTACCGGAATGGATGAGCCGTTCCTCTTGCTCCTGTCAGGGCCGCCGGGTGCGGGGAAGACGACGGTGGGGAGGATCATCGCGTCGAAGTGTTCTCCCTCGACATGCATTCAGTCGGACTGGTTCTGGAGGACCATCGTGAACGGCCACATGCCTCCGTGGGAGGAGGCGGCCGATGGACAGAACCGAGCGATGATCCGATCGGCGGTAGCAGCCGCGGCGCGGATGGCTGACGGCGGCTACTCGACCGTACTGGAGGGCATCATCGGACCCTGGCATTTCGATCTCGTGCGTGACGAGCTGACCACGTGCTCGGTAGGCGTGAGCTACGTGGTCCTCAGGCCTGACCTGGATGCCTGCCTGGCCAGGGCCACCAGTCGGGTAGCTGACGGGCCGGAGCACCGTGATGCCTTGACTGATGAGGGACCGATCCGTCACATGTGGAACCAGTTCGCCCACCTCGGTGGCTACGAGCGCTGCGTGGTTGACAATTCGATGTTCAACCCGGCGGACACGTCCGACCGGGTCTACGAGCGAGTGCGCGATGGTCGCAATGCACTCTTGATCGAGTGACTCGGTGGACCATCCCAGTGACATGACGATGGGCGATTTGCGGCCGGTGAGCCGCTCATCGTGTGATTCCCGGACGACGAACTTCATGTCCCACGGAGAGGAAGGGATTGTCCGGTGAGGGTCGTCGTGGGGGAGATACTTCCACTGGCACTGGTAGTGACGGTCTCGCCGCTCAACATCATCCCCTCCATTCTCCTGTTGTTCACTTCGAGGCCCTTGACGAATGCCCTGACCTTCCTCGCCGGCTTTGTTGCCGGCGTCGCCATCGTTCTGGGCCTCTTTGTCTCCATCGCAGGGGCTGTCGACGTTTCTGCTGCATCAGGCCATTCGAGGTGGCCCGGGGCATTGAAGCTCGTCCTGGGGGTCTACCTCATGGTGGCGGCGGTCCGGAAATTCCGTGGCCGGCCGAGGGCGGGCGAAGAGGGGTCAATGCCCAGGTGGATGGACGGGATCGCCGGATACACCCCGAGCAGAGCGCTGGGTGCAGGCGCTGCCCTCGGCGCGCTGAATCCCAAGAATCTGGTGGTCGGCTTGGCTGCTGCAGCCGCAGTGGCCGCCGGCAGTCTGTCGATTGGACAACAGTTCGCCGTGATCACCCTCTACGTTTTCGTCGCCGTGCTCGGAGTCGCCGCTCCGATTCTGGTGATGGTCTTCCTCGGAGACAGGGCGTCGGAAGTCCTCGATGGGTGGAACGTCTGGCTCAGGCAGAACAACGCAGCCGTCATGTCGGTACTGTTCGTGGTGTTCGGAGTTGTGCTGATCGGCCAGGGGATTGCAGGTCTGTAGGTATCGAGCCGGTTCCAGCCAGGCCATGCCCGACGGCCAGAAGGCCGAGGACACTCAGGACCCGGCCGTTGCCATCCCGTTACCGAGACGTCGCGGGTGCCGAGCCTGTCATCCAGGGTTGGTGGCAAGCCCATGCCCCCGAACCGCCCGATGCATCGACAGGGAGGCGAAGCGAGTCCCCCAGGAGTCCATTTGCTTTGTCACATTCTCGTCGCTAGCTTCCTCATTGGGTAGTCCCGTCGAGCGAGGGTTCCGCCGCCTGCGCTCCGGGACCGCCCCCTTGAAGCAGCACCTTTGCAACCCGGGAGTTCGTTGAGATTCCCGGGTGAAGCACCCTCTTGCAACTCCGGATTGCATTCTGTATGGTCGCGTTGGGCGGCGGAGCCCTCGGTGCCGCGGCGACCGGATCAGGCGGGATCCGGTTGCCGCAGCAACCACCATTGCGGCCGCTGATGAGTGCCCCCTCGGGCCGTCGCCCATGTGCACGGTCCGAAGGCCCCCACAAAGCCGGAAGGAGTTTCGATCGCCCTACGACGGCGGTGGGAACTCGGGATCAGGTTCGAGGAACTGGTGGACGAGAGCCTCCAGTCCGACCGCGAAGAGAGACCATTCCTGGTCTTCGTTATCGGGACCAGTCGGACGGATGATCATTTCGGTGTGGCCACTCGTCAACTGACGAAGTGCGCATCCCTCGGCGAAGGCGATCGCTGCCATGCTGAACTGGTCCATCGACCAGGGGTGACGGACCCGGAGCCCGAGCACGTCGATGAGAGCGATGAAGTTCGCACTCCAGAACCTGGTGACCGACTGATATCCGTCCGCCAGGGCGCCCTTGATCCGCGCCTGTATCTCCGGGTTCGCCGACGTGGTGGCCATGGCCACGACGCTGATCCACAGGGGCCAGTTCCCTGACTGGTCGATGGCTGTGCTGCTCGCGTTGCCTTCGACCCGGCACACCTGGCGGAGAGCCCAGGTGCGGGATTCCGGGGTGTTCATATCGAGCGAACCCAACAGGGCGATGACTCGCTGCCCGCTGCCCTGGGCCCGCCGTAACTCGTCGCGGGCGATGGTGACCAGCACGTCGGCCTGGAAATCGGCCTGGTTCTCCCAGATGCGCTTGATCACCGATGCATTGGTGATCCGTATACCCGTCTTCGCTTCCACCCGGGCGAAGACTCTCTTGAAGGTGAGATTGCTCGAACCAGACTCGAGCCCTTCCGCAAACAGGATCTCTCGCCCTTCTTCGACCAGCCTCGTCCGCAATTCCTCTCGACTTCGCCTGGTCGGCTGCAATGTGGTCACGGCTCTTGGTCTCCAAACCCTCGCCATCTGGGTTGCTCGAGAGCTGCCGATGTGACTGACGCCTCAACCAATCACTGTATCCGCCGTTGCTTGCATCCTGCTTCTGCGGCGCTGCGGCGCACCCGTGGATCCCCATTCCACGGTTCGAGCTCCTGCGTAATTCTGAAGATGGGAGCTCGACGTGGGCAGCAGACCGGGTCTGCGAGCGCCGGGCGCGCCGGTGGCGATGCGCCGCCGATCTGGCGACCCGCCGGGCGGCCATTGATTGCCGTGACAACTACTGGTGCGGGTCGCGGTTGACCTCTCCCATCCTCGGTGTCAAGATCCCTCCGAGGGCGGTTCCTCGGCGGTGTTGACGGCGTCGGGGTGGGTTGCCGTTAGGCGGGCGTCCTTCTGGTGGCGGGCTTGCGATGTCACTGGTCACACATCGGACAAGAGGAGGATGACCAATGGGGTTTCGGAGAATTGCTGTCGCAGTGGGTGCAGGAGCGCTGATGCTCTCCTTGGTGGGTGCTGCAATCGCCACCGGTCCGGCAGGGGCCACGACTCCAACGGGGACGGGAACCTTCACCTGTACGAGCGTCTCAGGTCAGGTCACCTACACTCCGGCCTGGAGCAATGCGGGCAAGGGAAGCGTTCGCGCCGCCATCACCTTGACGGGCAGCGGCTGCTCCGGTGGCAGTCCTGTTCCTTCGACGGTGAGCATCTCCGGGAAGGGGAAGTTCCCCAATGGGAGTGGCAACTGCCCGGTGACCTCCGCCAACTGGGCGGGCAAGTTGAAGATGACCTTCGCCACAGTCAAGAAGAGCAAGGTGACGGGTGCTTTCGCCTCGGTAGGGGCCGGTCCCGGTGGCCTGGGGACATTGACCACCAACGCCTTGTACGTCCCGGTGGTCGTGACCGGCTCGTACGCCACCAGCGGCCAGACGCCATTCTTGAGCGCGGTCGGACCTTCGACCGGCACTTGCGCGACGGGCGTGTCGTCGACGACTTACACGAGTGGTCTATTGAGCAGCCTCTGACCTGCGGGGCGGAGGATTGACCGCGGGCTGCCCGTCAAGGGTGACGGGCAGCCCGCGCGCCGCCCCATTGCCCGAATCCGCACCACCCACCAGTTGACGGCGGAGCAACTGGCGGGGCGGGTTCGGTCGGCCGGCGGGCGGGAGCGGTCGGTCGGCGGGGCGGGAGCGGTC
>Ga0075021_10002082_pt1 | contig 10375 bp, 12 predicted proteins | sample ColStrG_CSR_2012_FD_72749 | JGI IMG/M metagenome (GOLD analysis project Ga0075021, IMG submission 72749) | Freshwater sediment microbial communities in response to fracking from Pennsylvania, USA - Cold Stream Run_MetaG_CSR_2012 | ecosystem: Environmental > Aquatic > Freshwater > Creek >... | reverse complement strand
TCGGCGTGATGCCAACCACGTTGTCGCCGTCAGCCTGTGGGCACCGGGCCAGCCGATCCTGACGACGAACCAGGTCGTCGGCGAGACCTGGACATTCCTGCGCCGTCGCGACGGGCACCGGGCTCTTGCTTGGGGTTGGACACACTCTTGAATAACGTTCTGCCGCGGTTCCTGGGCGGATCGGCTCGGAAGACCTGTTCGGCAATCACGTCGCCCGCCGATGTTTCAGGTAGGGTGCCCGCGTGGAGATCGAGGACGAAACCGTCCTGCGGGTCGCGAGGCTCGCGATCGGTGACCCAATCGCAGAGCTCCGGGGATGGTCGGGCCATCCGATCGGGGGTGGGGCCACTGGCGAGGTCGGCACGGCGGGCGGGGTGCAGCGGATCGCGGGTATCGCGCGCAGCAACGATCGCGAGGTCGCCTGGTCGGTCATCGTAAAGATCCTCCACCAGTCACATATCCAGCTCGATGCCGACACCGGTGTCGAGGCATCAGACCCGCACGGCTGGGCGTATTGGCATCGGGAGGCTGATGCTTATCGGTCTGGCCTCCTGCGAGACCTCGGCGGCATGATCGCGCCACGGTGTTTCCGCTCGGACGAGATCGATGGGGAGGTCGCTCTGTGGCTCGAGGACATGCCGGACCAGGGCCCTCCGGTATGGGCGTTGGAGCGATATGGCATTGCGGCGCGACACCTCGGCCAGTTCAACGGGTCGTACCTCACGGGCCGTCCGCTGCCGAGCCACCCTTGGCTCTCCTCGGGGCGTGTGACGGAGTGGACAGACCTCGCCGGTCCCGGCATCCGCGCCATGCGGTCGGGCCGACCGGACGGGCTGGCGTCGGAATGGCTATCGGAGCGCAGCGTCACTCGAATCGAACGCCTCTGGATCGCCCGCAGCCGGCTGATCGGGACCCTCGAATCCCTGCCAGTCACCCTCTGCCACCACGATGCCGGCCGACGCAACCTGGCGGTACGTTTGGTCGATGGGGTCGAGTACACCGGCGCAATCGACTGGCAGATGATTGGGGTCGGCCACCTCGGCGAGGAGCCCGCCGCGATGTTCACCGTGTCCCTCCAGATGCTCGACGTGCCCAGCCTCGACATCGTCGCATTCGAGGAGGTCGTGCTCGGCGGCTACATCGAGGGCCTAAGGGACACCGGATGGGATGGCGACCCAACCGCCGTTCGACTGGGATTCGCGATCGCCGCCAGCCTGATGATGGGCGTTGGTGGTGCCGGACTCTGGTTCACGATGGTCAGATCGGATGGTGGCGCGCTCGCTGAACGAATCGTCGGCCGACCTCGCGAGGACATCGCGGCCCAGTGGTCGGAGCTCCAGTCCTACCTGCTCGACCTTGGCGAAGAGGCACTCGCGACGATCTAAGGTCAACGATCCGCGCGAGGTAGGTATGGTCGGGGCGAGAGGGCTCGGGCCTCCGCTACCCGGCACATCCTCGGCTGCCGCGTGACGGGCGGCCGTCGAGGACCGGTCGACCTCTTCCTGACCGGCTGACGCCCCCCGCCTCTGCGCCCAGCCTGGAAACACGACCGACCCGGACCCGCAAACGCGCGGTGCCGGCATGCAGGCACGGCGACCGAGGTCGGGGCGAGAGGGCCAGCGTGACCAACACCCGAGATGTAGCGACTCCCCGCGCACGAGCTGCGCAGCGGCCCGCGCGCCACGCGGGTCGCGATCGCCGATGTCATGGCCGGGCTGTCGACGTCGGCACGTCCGGCTCCTGCTCCTTCCGTCAGCCAGGCTCGTCGTCAGGATCCCCCGAACCGTCCGGGGGTCGTCCCCAGGAACCGCTTGAAGCGGTGGGTCAGGTGCGCCTGGTCGTGGAAGCCGACCTCGGCCGCGACACCGGCCAGGGGCTCGCCCGCGAGGATCCGGTCGCGGGCGGCATCAAGGCGCCGGCCGAGAACGTACGCGTGAGGCGCAATCCCGAACGCGTCGCGGAACGAGCGCGCCAGCCGCGTCGGGGAGGCGCCGACCGCCTCGGCCGCGGCAGCGAGCGTGACGCGCTCGAACAGGTGGGCATCGAGGTGCGTGCGGAGGTGCTCCGCGAGCTCGCGACCAGTGATCGGCGGCAGGTCGCCGACCGCCTCGCCGAATGATGCGCGGATCCGCTCCGCGATGAACTGGAGGCGGGTCTCGGCCTCCAGCGCGTCATCGATGCAGGCGAGCGAGTCGTGGAGGGCGGAGACCTGGCGCCGGAGCGACGGGTCGGGCAAGACCGGGCGATCGACGGCCGGGCCCATGAGGTGCTCGCCGAGGATGGACGTCTCAAGGTAGATGACCCGCTTCCGGTAACCACCCGGCGCGGCTGTTCGACCGTCGTGGGCGACGTGCGGCGGGAGGATCGACACCATTGACCGCTCGGCACCGTGGTCGTGCCGGTCGAGGTTGTAGCGGATCGTGCCCTCGTCGACGATGAACAGGGTCCACACGTCGTGGGTGTGCAGCGGGTAGGCGTGAGCGGCGAAGCGTGCGTGGAGCACCTCGCGGATCCCTGCGATCGGCGGCTTCCAGGCCCGGATGTCGACGGCTGTGTCCGGGGCGTCCATCGCAGGATCGTACAAGACGTGTCGATGCCTCCCGCCTAGCGTCGTCGGCGATGATGCAGCTTCTCGCCCTCATCGGATTCTCGTTCGTGAGTTCCTTCACGCCTGGCCCCAACAACGTCCTGCTCTGGGCGTCGGGCGCAGCGTTTGGCTTCCGGCGGACGCTGCCGCACGTCCTCGGGACAGCGCTTGGCATCGGGGCGATGGCGCTGGCAGCGGCCGCCGGGCTCGCCGCGGCTGTCGCGGCCGTGCCCGAGCTCGCCCTTGTCATGAGGCTCGGCGGATCCGCATACCTGCTCTACCTCGCCTGGCAGATCGGACGCTCAGGGGGGCTGGAGTCGGCGGCCCTCGCCCGGCCGCTCGGGGTGCGCGGCGGTGCGACGTTCCAGCTCCTCAACCCGAAGGCTTGGATCTTCGCGCTCGGCGCGGTCACCACGTTCCGCCCGACAGACCTGCCGGCTGTCACCGGCAGCGTGGTCGTCGCCCTCGTGATGATGCTGGTGATTGTGCCCACGGCGGCCTCCTGGGCAGGCGCTGGCGGCGCGATGAGCCGGCTCCTGAGCGGCGAGCGGTCGAATCGCATCATGAGCATCGCCCTCGCCGTCATGGTGGTCCTCACGGTGGCGCTCGTCTGGTTGTAGTCCTGCTCGGGATTGGGGGCGGCACTCCTCCGGCCGCGACCACGGCCTGACCCCCTCGGTCAACTGACGGATACCCGGGCTGGCCGCGCGCGCCCACCCTCATAGCGTGGTCCGCCTCCATACTCCGAGCCGCCCTGCCGCGGCGCGGCGTCGCCCTCCCTCAACTCCTCGTGATTGGGATCCGTAGCGGGGCGGTGCCGTCGTCCGGATCCGCCGGCGCGCCGAAGCCGGGGCACGCGGCCGCGCAGCTGCAAGGAGCGGCGAGTTCGGGTGGAAGAGCGTAGGACTGGTCGGGGCGAGAGGATTAGCGCCGACAGAACGTCGCAAGTTCTGAGGATCCCGGTGACGACATTCCGAGCTCTGTTCGCGTGCGTCGGAGATCGCGTAGGGCGAGTCAGCCCGTAGGCCCCTGTCCATCCGCCCGCCGCTCGCGCATACTCCGCCGAACGGCATGGAGGCACGGGAGCCCTTCCGGTTCCCACCAGCGCGGCGTCCCCATACGGTCGCCTCGACCGTCGCGCTCAGGCCAAATGACGAGACCACCCCTCCGGGCGGACGCAGGTGCACCCAGAAAAGGGGTTCCATGGCCTCTCGCACTCTCGGCAGGCGCGTGCTCGCGCTCCTCGCCACCCTCGGGCTCGTCGCAAGCCTCGCAACCGTTGTTGTCGTGCCGACCGCCCTCGCCTTCACGCTGACGCCGCCGTACGTGTACGGGAGCGTCACTTACACACCGACGGGCGAGACGACGACGATCACCATCCACAGCTCGACGTACCCCTTCGGCAGATGGTCCGATGCAGGGCCGGGCTTCAGCTACTCGGGCACGGTCTCGACGGTGAACGTCGACAGCGCGGGCACAGCCGCCGTGGCGTGCGGCAAGCTCAACGGCTGGTTCGGTCTCATCGTCTTCGTCCAGTACGTGACGGCCCCCAACATCTCGCGTTCCTTCTTGTATCTGGCCCCTCGTGCCTGCCCTGCCCCACAAGTGGGCTACGGATTGGTCGACTCGACCGGCAGCTGGACCATCGTCCACTAGGACTGAGGTCCGGCGACCACGGCGCGTCGCCGCCAGCCGATCCTGCTGATCCCGTCACGAACGCTCCGAGCCACGGCTGCCGGTCCATCGAGATCGCATAGGTGGGTCGGTGACGGGGCCATGCTCATGGAAGCCCGGTGCGGCGACGCGACCTGGACCACCGAGGCGTAGCTGCCCCGCCCGTGGTACGCCTCGCTGCGCTACGCCTTGCTACGTTCCTTGGGCCTATGCACGAAGCTCGGCGCCGTCTCCAGCTCTACATCACGCTCGGGCCGAACCGAAGGGCGCTCCCTTCGGGCTCGCGAACCCGACGATCGGCGCCAGGTGCTCGGGTATTGCTCTGGTCGTGTCTGGTGGCGCTCCGGATAGAGCCTAGGGTGCTCTGGTTGCTGGTCGGATCCCGAGCGTCCGAGCACGCGGGGGGTCGGGTGCCGTGATGCTGGTTTGTCGTGGGGGGGACATCCCGGAATGGGCGCGCCCCTCCTGTGCAGGACCGAACCTAGTAGGTGAGCCGGCAGCCCTTGGTCGCGTTGCTCCACTCCTGCTGGAGGTAGTACTTGCCGGTCCCGATGGCCTGGTTGTACTGCCCGTACGTCGTGCTGCCGAGCGCTGTCCCGAAGTTCCAGGCGCACTTGTCGCCATTCTCGGCGCCCTGGGAGTCGAACCAGGCGGACCCCTGCTCATCTGTGATCGTCTCGTTGTGCTCATGGCTGACGACATTCAACGTCGCGTCGGCGGTCGTTCCGTTGGGGTGCTGTCCCGAGTCGCAGGTGTAGATGCTGTAGTTCTGCGCCGCATATGGCTGGTTCGCGTAGAGGATCGCGCCGCCCGCGCTGTTGATCCACGAGTGATAGGCGCAGTAACTCGTGTAGGCACAGCTCGATCCGACGCAGCTGCCGACGCCCTTGGGTGTGAAGATGAAGAACATGTTCTGGACGCCACCGCTGCTGGCCGTCCAGCCCTTGGCGGTCATCACGTTGATCAGTTCGGTCTGGAGCTGCGCGTCGCTCAGACAGATCGTCGTCGCCTTGTCTGTGCAGCCGTTGGCCGGATACGGGGTCGTGTCCGTCGTGCTGAGGCCGACCGAGGAGGAGTACGCGATATGCGTGTTTGATGTGTCGTAGTACTGGGTGTCCGTCGAGTAGACGTTCGAGTGCGACCCGCTGGCCGCCGCCACGTTGGCGAAATAGCCCCGGATCGTCGGGATGTACTGGGGGGCGTTCGGGCTGTCGCCCCAGTTCGCGTTCGAGCCAGCCCAGAAGATCGTGTACGTCACGTTCCCGGTCAGCATGACCGGACCGCCGTGGTACGAGAGGTTGTTCGTTTGGCGCGGACGGGCGGCGTGGGCCTGACCGCGAACGTGCACGATGCCGAGGGCCCGTTCGGGCGGTCCGGCGGGGCTGGCGGGACTCGGAGGAGCAGCCATCGCGGGGGCCACCCACGCGACGGTCAGAACGAGGACGACGCCGAGGACGCTGAGCAGGCGACGCACCGTGGATCCCTCCGTGTGCTGTTCGTGGAAATGAGGCGGCCACTCTATCCGCCATGTAGAAACCGAGCAACCGATGGTGAGGTCCAGACGGTGCAATCTCGCAACTGCCCGATGTGGCACATCCCGGACAAACGGTGGCTGGCCAGGCTGGTCCCTGTCACGAAGCAGGGTCGTGGCTCGTGGTGGCGAACCCGCACATCGCCGGAAACGCAGGGAAGAGGAGGGGCAAACCCCTCCTCTTCCTGGATCCGACCTTGTCCGTCGACGACCTGAGTCGTCTCGGTCAGCGGCCCGGATGATGCGATGTGCGACTACTTGTTGCTGCTGAGGCCCGGATGGTGGGAGGCGTCTGCATCGATGAACGCCAGGAAGGGACAGACGTTCGCCCCTGCCGGTGTGTAGCCGACGCCGCTGATCGTGTTGTTGACGATCTGGTCCTTGAACCCGAAGTCGGCTACCCCTGCCTGATACCCACAGGGAGAGCCGTTCCCGGAGACGTTGCTGACCGCAGCATTGCTGATCGTGTTGAGCTTGATGACCGCGTTCGTCCTCGTGGTCGGCGCGTTGCAGGACGCGTCGCCGTTGAAGACGTACACGCCGATGTCGTTGTTCGTGAGCGTGTTCTTGCTGATCAGGCCGCTGGAGAACTCGCTGCCGTAGCACGGGCCGCCGAAGAAGAGGATGCCCGTGGAGCCCGGCGATGGGGCACCTTGATGCCGAAGAGGCCAACGCCAGAGGGACCACGAAGGTCGTCACAGCCGCTGATGCCGTCGCCTGGCTCCACGACCTCCCCGCCCTGTGGGCTGCCGCCGACGACTCCGGGCGTCGTCTCCAGACGGAGGCGTTGTTCGAGAAGGTCGAGGTTCTGGGGGTTCCAGTCGGTGACCATCCACCCGACGTCAGAAGCCGACGCTCACGGCTGGTCGGAGGCCCTCGGATCCACGGCGTTGCTGCTAAACGGGTTTAGTACGGATGGTCGGGGCGAGAGACTTAGCCCCACACGAACGACCTTCTCGGCACGGTCCGACTGGCGCCCCGAGTCGAGACCGACAGCGCCGCGCAAGTGGCTTGAGAAGCGAGGACCGCTCGGGCGCGGAGCGTGCGTCAAGAGACCCGATAGACGACGGTCACGGAGACGCCCAGGATCTCGAGACTTACGACGGCCTTGCCTGGCGCCGGGACCGGCGCGTTCGGCGCCGCGTCAGGGGTGGCGACCATCGGCATCACGCTCCCATAGGGCGAGACCGCGTCGCTAACGGAGAGGACGCCAGTGATGGTCAGTCCGGCGGCGCTCGCAATGGCGTCGGCCTGCGCCCGTGCGTCGCCAAGCGCCCCGGCCAGGGCCGCCTTCTCGGCGGCGGCCCGGTTCGAGCCATCGCTCGTCATCTCGGCCTGACCGACCCCGGTCACCACGATCGTGTGGTCGGGCGCGATGCCCGGCGTCCCCCCGAAGTAGGGATAGGCGATGGCCGCCCCGGCCATGGCACTTCCGCTGCTCCCCGAGGCCATCCCAGCGCCGGTCGACTGTGCGCCCACCGAGGTAGTGTCCACGGTGGAGGGGACGATGGCCGAGGGCGCCCCGAGGTAGGCCGATGGTGCCGGTGCGGACGCCTTGGAGGGGTCGCTGGCCCCCGACGCCATCACGGCACCGGCGCCGATGACGAGACCCAAGACGAGGGCCATGACGGTCGGCGCGAGGACAAGGAGGCGAGGCTGCATGGACATTCGGTCGAGCCCTCTGGCGCTGCGGGCCGTCGTCCGCGTATGGGGACGACCGAGACCCGATAGCCCGAGGACGTCAGCGGACGCGTGGCGGTTCCGGTAAAGACACCACCATCCCCTCACACCACGCGTCTCCGTTCCGCCGATTGGCCCGATCTGGCACTGAGGTTCGAGGCATGGCGGCCCGACTCCAGGCCCGATGCCGGCGGCCACCTCATCCGCCAGACGACGGAACGTACCAACCGGGGTCAGGCACGATAGGCGGTGCCTTTGACGCGCGGCGAACCAGACCATCTCCACACGGTGACCACGTCGTGTCGTCGCCACCGCCGGCTGTCGAAGCCATGGGTCGCTGCTCGCCTTCAGCTGCAGATCGTCGGCCTCGGCGTCGGGTGGGCCGCAGCGTGGGCCGCGGCCCGGGCGTTCACGAGTTTGGCGACCACCTGGAGCAGTGGCGATGTGGTCGTCGCGCCTTCGGAGGTTTGCAGCCACAGCTCCGCATCGGTCGCGCCACGCGGAGCCGCCAGGCGCGTGGTCCCGGTCGACGGGACGTGCCGCCGAACCCGGCCCACGCTATAGGTGAAGACCCAGTCCGCACTGGTGTAGAGCTGGACCGTCATGCCGAGGAGCGAGCGCCCCCCGTTGACCCGCGACGCGTTGAGCAGCGGCAGGAACATGCCGGCCCGCGCATGGGCGAGGAGGTACACGGACCCAGGATTGCCGGGCTGCACGAAGCGCAGGTCGGGCCACCACATCGCGACGTCGCAGTAGTGGACGCCATTGGCCGGCAGGGTCACCACGGGCAGGTCGATCCTGAGGGCGGCGATCACGATCCGCGTCACCAGGCCGGTTGTGTTGGCGGTCGGCGTGGGGACCGGCGTGCGATCAGCACGCGCCGACGGACCCGCGGTCGGTCCGAGCGTGGGCGTCGCCGTCGGTCCTGGCGTGAGAGCAAGTCCGGTCGATCCCGGCGTTGGCGAGGGTCTTGTCGCAAGGTTGAAGCTGGGGCTGGGCGAGACCGGCGGGTTCGAACAGGCGGCAAGGAGCGTCAGCGCGATGCCCAGCGCCGCCCGGCGGCCGAGCCTGATCGTCGTCATGTCCCACCGGCGGACGTACCCACACGCGCAGTCTGCGCCGCATCCGCGTCACTTGCCCTGGATTGTCCCGTCGTGCTCCGAACGTCGCTTCGTACGGCCGTTGCCGCGAGCCGTGTGGCTGGCGGACCGACCTCGGCATCGTCTGAGCCGAACTAGCGTCGGCGCCGGATGTGCCTCACCAAGTCACCGACGTCGGCGCTGAGGGCGTCGGCGATTTCGGGGACCTCGACGAAGTCGAGCCGGCGCTCGCCGCGCTCATACTTCGATCGGACAGCAACGCCATGGGCACGCTCCGGCTCCTCGCCAAGACGCAGATGGCCGATCACCTCATCGACGCGTTCTGGAAGTCCGACTTCGTCGATCGCCAGATCCGCGAGGCACTCGTCCGACTCTTCGGCCTGGAACCCGATCCAGCCCTGGTGCGGCTCATCCGCGTCAAGGCGCCGGCCCTGGGTCCAGCCGAGATCCGGGCCAGCCTCGGTTGGCTCCGGACGACATTCGACTTCCCGGTCGTCGCTTCGCCGACCGTCGAGCGCCCCGCACCGGAGCCGGCGGCAAGGCCCGTTCGGGTCCCACCCAATCCGTCACCCAAGGTTGACCGAACGATGACGGGCCAGGCGACGTCGTGGCGGCACGCGACGCTCGGACATCGTGTTCGACGGCTCGACCTACGACTCCCTCTCGAGGGCAAGCGGCGTGGCCCGGAATTCAGTCGCCGGACCGTTCCCGGGTCGCGACATCCCGCAGACGAACGGCTGGACGTTCTGGCAGTTCCGGGCATCAGATGGCAATCACGTCAAGGAGTCGTCATGGACACCGAGATGACCCACCCAATCGCCGCGGCACCCCTCCAGTAGAACCTGTGCCAGGTCCCGCCCAACCTTCATCGCGGCGAGCGTTGACGTGTTGATCGTCCTTGGCTTCGCCTTTGTCGCCTGGGTGCTGACGATCGACGATTGAGGGCGCGCATCGAGTGCTTGCTGGGGGGCCGGGCGGCTGCTAGTCTTGACTCATGAAGCCACAAGTAAAGGAACCACGTCGTCGCGGGTATACTCGCGTGAGCGCGAAGCACCAGGTCACCCTGCCCGTTGACGCTCTCCACGGAGCCGGCATCCAGACGGGCGACCGCCTGCGGGCGGAGGTGCGCGGCCCGGGCGAGGTCCTCCTGGTCCGGGACGTCGACCCGATCGAACAGTTCAGCGGCGCGCTGCCCGACGTGTACCCGGCGGGTGGTCTCGACGAGCTCCGACGCGAGTGGGACTGACGGTCCTCGACGCCGGGGTCATCATCGCGATCCTCGACGCCTCGGACGTCCACCACAAGGCAGCCGCCAGCGCCCTCACGGTCGCCCGAGAACACGGCGACATATTGGTGCTCCCGGCGTCCGCCTACGCCGAATGCCTCGTGTCTCCGTATCGGCGCGGTCCCGAAGCCGTCTCCGTCGTCGACTCGTTCATCGACGCCCTGCCGGCCGGCATCGAGCCGGCGTCTCGCGCGATTGCGAGCGGAGCCGCTGAGTTGCGAGCCCGCCACGCCGGCGGACTCCGCCTCCCCGACGCCCTCGTGGTCGCCACCGCCATCGTGCTTGGCGCCGATCAGGTCATCACGACGGATTCTCGATGGCCGGCGCTTTCGGTGACGGTCGACGTCCTCACCCCGACCGAATAGGTATTCGACTCGGGCTGGTCCCCCACGCCGGTCCCGGCATCCAGGTCGCTCGACGCGCTGGCGGACGTATGCCCTGTCGATGCTCTACTGCGCCTCCTGCGGCCGGCACCTCATCGGCCAGCAGGACTGTTACCGGCACAACTTCCCGTGTTG
>Ga0075021_10002081_pt1 | contig 10375 bp, 7 predicted proteins | sample ColStrG_CSR_2012_FD_72749 | JGI IMG/M metagenome (GOLD analysis project Ga0075021, IMG submission 72749) | Freshwater sediment microbial communities in response to fracking from Pennsylvania, USA - Cold Stream Run_MetaG_CSR_2012 | ecosystem: Environmental > Aquatic > Freshwater > Creek >... | reverse complement strand
GTCAGCAGCGACGGGTCGGGCCCGGCCACCTGGCCGTAGCCCAGGATCTCGCCGAGCGGTTCGATGCCGATCTCCTCGGCCTTGGCCTTCGAAACCACGACGACGGCGGCGCCGCCGTCGCTGATCTGCGAGGCGTTGCCGGCGGTGATGTTGCCCGCCTTGTCGAACGCGGGCCGCAGGCTGGACAGGGACTCGAGCGTGGTCTCGGCGCGGACACCCTCGTCGACGCTCACGACGATCGGTTCACCCTTGCGCTGCGGCACCTCGACGTTGACGATCTCGTTGTCGAATAGTCCGTCCTTGGCGGCGCGGGCGGCCCGCTCGTGGGAGTTGGCGGCGAGTTGATCTTGTGATTGGCGGTCGAGACCGGCCGATGCCGCGTACTTCTCCGTGCCTGCCCCCATCGCACACTGATCGAAGGCGCAGAACAGCCCGTCGTACATCATCGAATCGACGACGGTCTGATCGCCGATGCGATAGCCGGCGCGTGCACCGGGCAGGAGGTACGGGGCGTTGGTCATCGACTCCATGCCGCCGGCGACGATGATGTCGGCCTCGCCCGCCTGGATCATGAGATCGGCCAGGTGAATGGCGTTGACCCCCGACAGACACACCTTGTTGATGGTCGTAGCGGGCACGGTCATAGGAATGCCGGCGTTCACCGCGGCCTGGCGGGCCGTGATCTGGCCGGCGCCCGCTTGGATGACCTGGCCCATAATCACGTGGTCGACCTGATCGGGCGAGACCCCGGCCCGCTCCAACGCGGCCTTGATGGCGAAGCCGCCGAGGTCGGTGGCGGCGAATGACGCAAACGCACCCGACAACTTGCCGATCGGAGTGCGTGCGCCGGCAAGAATGACTGAACCAGACATGACGATGGGTCCCTCCCCGGAAGAACGTTCGAGGCCTGGAGTGTAGGGAACCGATGACCCGATCGGCCAAAATGGTCAGACGGCGGTGGCGCCCCGGTCGACGGGCTTGCCCTCTGGCTCATCGGCGGAGTGCTCCGCGGCCCGGCCCACGGCGGCGCGGACCATGCGCAGCAGCGGGTCCGCGCTGGGGTCGGAGGTGTCCACGTGATCGGCTACGCCGCGCCCACTGGCCGCGGTTGGCGCCACTGGTGCGGTGCCGGTGTCGGGCTCGGGTCGCGGCGAGACAGCGGCTTGGGCGGCAGGCTCGGGATCGGAGGGGTCAGCATCGGTGAGATCCAAGATCGCCTGCTCTGGGTCGCCGCTCAGTCGATCGATGGCCTGTTGCAGGTCACGGCGGGCCGAAAGGAGTCGCTGTTGCGCGCTTCGTTCGGCGCGGAGGATCTCGGCGACCTGCGTCTCCGCCGCGGCGATGAGTTTGCCGGCTTCAGCTTCTGCCCCGGCTCGGCTGGCGGCGACGACCTCGGCCGTCTGGCGTTCGGCGTCGCGGAGCACGACCTCGGCCTGGGCCTCGGCGGCGGCCAGAACCAGCTTCGACTGTTCCAAATAGGTCTCGGCCTCGCGGCGGATATCGCCGGCTTCGAGTTCGGCTCGTGACCGTACTGAGGCGGCAAGGCCGTCGGCCTCGGCCCGGACGGCCCCAGCACTGGCGCGTGCCGCCCGGAGCAGACCGGCGATCTCCTGGCCGACACGAGTGAATTCGTCGCTGTCCGGCCCGTCTGCGGGTTCGTTCCTCAGTGCATCAGTTATCTCAGCAAGGAATCGATCGACCGCTTCGCATTCGTAGCCGTTGGGGGCCAAACGAAATCGACGCGCTTCGATCTCCTCGGGAGTGAGTCGCACCGCTGGTGAACCTCCTGACGGTGACCGACTGGTCATCCGCATGCCTGGCCTCATCGCGTAGGCCGTATGACCTAAGAACATAGAGCAATGTGTGGTGCTTCTCAACTGGTTCCGTGGTGAAAACCTCCGAAATCGGCCACGGAGGGTGGTTTTAGAGGCGGAAATACCTTGACCTGTGGGGTCAAAGAGGGCGCTGGACGCTGCCATTGGTTGGAGTTTCGAGGTGCGGACTACGTTGGCGCCATGTTGGAGATCCGAGACGCCATCCTGGGAGGCGCGTCAGGCGACGACCTCGCCGCCCTCCCCCTGCCCGAGTCCTACCGAGCCGCGGTGGTCCTGGCCGACGAACAAGAGATGTTCGCCGGCCTGGAATCGTCGGACAAAGACCCCCGCAAGAGCCTGCATGTGCAGTCGATCGCCCTGCCCGAGTTGGCTCCGGACGAGGCGGTCATCGCGGTGATGGCCAGTTCGATCAACTTCAACACGGTGTGGACGTCGATCTTCGAACCGTTGCCGACCTTCGGGTTCCTGAAGCGGCTGGGCAAGGAGAGCTACTGGGGGGCCCGCCACGACCAGCCGTTCCACGCGGTCGGCTCCGATGCATCGGGCGTGGTCCTGCGGGTGGGTTCGGCGGTGCGCAATTGGAGGCCGGGCGACAAGATCGTGGCCCACTGCAACTACGTGGACGACCAGGACCCGTCGTCGCACAACGACTCGATGTTGGCCGCCAACCAACGCATCTGGGGCTTCGAGACCAACTACGGCGGACTGGGCGAGATGGCGGTGGTCAAGGCCAACCAACTCATGCCCAAGCCCACCCACCTGACGTGGGAAGAGGCCGCGGTCAACGCGCTGTGCAACTCGACCAGCTACCGCATGCTGGTCTCGAACCACGCCGCGGGCATGATCCAGGGTGACGCCGTGCTGATCTGGGGAGCCACCGGCGGCCTGGGTGGCTACGCCGTGCAGTACGCACTCAACGGCGGCGCCACACCGGTTGGGGTGGTCTCCTCGCCGGAGAAAGGCGAGATCCTCAAGGCCATGGGTTGCGACGCGGTGATCGACCGCAAGGCCGCGGGCTACAAGTTCTGGGCCGATGAGTTCCACCAGGACGAAAGCGAGTGGCGTCGCCTGGGCAAGGACATCCGTGGCCTCATCGGACGCGACCCCAACATTGTGTTCGAGCACCCCGGTCGGCAGACTTTCGGCGCCTCCGTCTTCGTGGCGGCCCGAGGCGGCACCATCGTGACGTGTGCCGCCACGAGTGGCTACATGATCGAGTACGACAATCGCCATCTGTGGATGAAGCTCAAGCGCATCGTGAGCTCGCACTTCGCCAACTACGCCGAGGCGTGGGCGGCCAACCAGTTGATCTGCGACGGCAAGATCCAACCCATCCTCTCGGCCGTGCACACCCTCGACGACGTGGGCGAGGCCGCGTATCAGGTGCACCACAACCTGCACGAGGGCAAAATCGGGGTGCTCTGCCTCGCTCCTGACGAGGGCCTCGGCATCGACGATCCCGCGTTCCGCGAGCAGGTGGGCGAAGACAGGATCACCATGTTCCGCCGCCACGGAGCCTGACGAAAGGTGGAACGGACATGAGCCCACTCAGCGCCCGCATGCCCGGTGAGGATGCCGCCGACCAGGTGCAGTCCGGATCGGCGCAGGTCGATCCGCTGCTCACCGAGATCGATCATGTCGCCATCGCCGTGAACGATCTCGGGGCCGCCATCGACTACTACCGCGAGACGTTCGGCGCGGTGGTCGATCACCGCGAGTTGGTGGAGAGCGACGGAGTCGAAGAGGCGTTATTGAAGGTGGCCGATTCGTACATCCAACTGCTGACACCAACCCGCGACGATTCACCGGTGGCCAAGTACCTGGAACGCAAAGGTGAGGGACTTCACCACATCGGCTACCGGGTGGCCGACTGCGCCGTAGCCCTTCAGGCGGTGAAGGACCAGGGCGGCCGCGTCATCGACGAGGCACCGCGTCCGGGTTCGAGAGGCACGACGGTGGCGTTCATCCATCCCAAGACGGCGTTCGGCACGCTCATCGAACTCGTTCAGGAGTAACGCGCTACCGGCGGGTGAGGCGTCGGCCGAGGGCCCGCACCCCCGCGATCACGCCATCGGGGTACACCACGACCACGACCATCAACATGAGTCCGTTGATGGCAAAGGTGGCGGCGCTCGAATTGGAGCCGATGGCGGCGGTCAACACCCCGCCGTCGGCCACCGCCCCCGCCACGAGGGCTCCGCCAATCGAAGCCACGCCGCCTAGATACGTCGTGGCCAGCAGGGCCAGCGAGGCGAACACGGTGAACGAGTTCACCGAAAGCGTGTCGTACTGGTAGGCCAGCATCGATCCGCCCAGCCCGGCCAGGAAACTGGAAAAGGCAAAGGCGGTCAGCTTCACCCGACGGACGTCGAGGCTGGCGGCTGACCCGGCCCGTTCGTTCGCCCGCACTGCCAACCAGGCCAGACCAGTTCCACCGCGGCGGAGGTTGGCCACCCCCACCACCGCGGCCATGAGGATGACGAGGCACAGCACGCCGAACGCGGGTCGCGGAAAGTCTGAGCCGGTCGCCCCGATCCCGAGGTCCACGCCGAACAGTCGGGGCCGGGGCACCGCCGATCCGCCGAGTCCGCCGGTCAGCCAGCTCCACTTCAAGACGAGTTCCTCGACAACGGTGGCCGCCGCCAAAGTGGCGATGGCCAGATTCACGCCCCGTACCCGGGACGCGGGAATGCCCACCAACAGCCCGAGGCCGGTGGCGACGAGCGCGGCCAGCAGCGGGGCCAGGGGGAACGGGACGTGGGCGCTGGCAGTGAGCTTGATCATGGTGAACGCCCCGATGCCGGCCAGGGCCAGAGGCATGAGCGAGATCTGGCCCACGTAGCCGGTGAGCACCACGATCGAAAGCGCGATCAACGCCATGACCATCGAGACGATGAGACCCTGGCGCCACGTGCTGCCCAGAGTGAACAGGGCGATCACCGTCACCAGCGAAGCGCCCCCGACCCATCGCAGGAGGTGTTCCGGTCGGGGCGAGGCGGGGAAGCGGCCCTCCCGAAGCGTTCCCCGCGAGGGAATCCGCTCGCCCCGCACCGCCATGATCATGATGATGATCACCAGGGGGAGACCGGCCTGCCAGTCCAGTTGGGGCACCCAGGCGAACTCGGTCCGCACGTTGAGGATCTCTGACTGCAACATGCCGATGCCCAACCCGGCCGCGGTGGTCAGCCCGAACGACCGGAACCCGCCCAGCAACGCCGCGGCCAGAGCGGGCACGATAAGCAGGCTGGTGGTGCCGGGATCCAGCCCGGCAATGGGGGCGATGAAGATCACCGCCGCGCCGGCCAGCATGGAAGCGATCATCCAATTGATGGCGGCCAGTCGCACCGGGGAATGGCCGAGCAGCACCGCCCCTTTTTCGCTCTCGGCCGCGGCGCGGGTGGCGAGACCGAAGCGGGTGCGCTGGAAGACGAGCGCCAACACGGCCGTGGCCACGACGACCAATCCCAGGAGCCAGAGACGATCGGCCGGAATCTGAACCCCGACCACCTTCACCACCGTCGAGGGCAAGATGGCCTCGGGCTTGGCCAGCGCCGCGCCCTGGCTGCCGAGCCGCTGGTTGGTGATGCCGAGCAGATAGAGGAACAAGCCGAGGCTGGCGACGACCTTGGCCAGCGTGGGTGCGTCGCGCAGGGGGCGAAACACCAGGGCGTAGATGGCCAGACCGAGGAGGGCCGCCACCACCATGGTGAGGGCGAAGGCGGTGGCCCACGTGGGCTTCACGTCGCTCGGGAAGATCCGTACCTTCCCCGGCAACCCCAGGATGGGGAGGAGCAACTCACCACGCTGTCGCAGCCCCACGTAGGTGTAGGCGAGGTACATGCCCATGGCCGCGTAGGCGAAGTTGACGACTCCTGAAGCGCGGTACGTCAGCAGCACCCCCAACGCCAGCGCGGCGATGACCGCGCCCGACCCCAGCCCCAGCAGCAGGAACTGGAGGTAGGTCACGCCGTCGACCCAGGCGCAGCCGCCTGCCCACTCGAGAACTGGCGGGCCGGGCTCATCCCTGGAGCAGCGCCGGGACGTCGATCCAATCGGTCAGCTGCGCCAACGTGCCGTCGCGGTGTTCCACCAGGATCTCCTGGGGGGCGCACAATGCCGGGAGATTGGGTACTTGGCGACCGTCACAGGTGTAGTTGTGTCCGTTGAAGCTGGGATGGTCCACCGCAGCCCGCGCGTGCTCGAGGAGCGATGCCCTGGAGATGTTGTCGGGCCCGAGCTCGAGCATCATGGCGTAGAGATTCATCACGTTGCGGAAGCCGATGGTGCCGGCGCTGGCGATGGGCAACTTGGGGTCGCCGTATTTGGCCACCGCGGCGCCGTAGATGGCGGCCTCGGGTGGACCCGTGGCGATGAGCGGACCCTCGATATTGAAGATCCGACCCGACACCGCGGCCTCGCCGATCTGGTCGGCAATGGCCGGTGCCGCGCACGCCCCGACCAGGTACATCTTGGCGGTGATGCCTAGGTCGTAGGCCGTCTTCATGGCCGGTGCGCAGGCCGTGTCGGCCGCGGCCAGGAAGATGGCATCGGGCTCGAGCTGCTTGGCCTTCGTCATGGTGGGGAGGAAATCGGTGCTGGTGATCGGGTAGGCGATCTCGGTGACGTCGCTCACCCCGTTCCGCTTCAGCACGGCCGACCCGTACTTGACCGCCGCTTCTTTGATCGGGGCGTAGTCGCCGTAGATGACGACGACCTTCTTGGCATGTTGGGTGTTGGCGGCGTAGTCGGCGAAGGCCGCCATGGCCCCCGGCGATCCGCCACTGAACTGGAAGGAGATCGGGCTCTGCATTTCGTCGTTGTTCACCGGTACGCCGCCGATGAGGGGAAGTTGGTTCTGTTCGAGGATCGGCACGGAGCCGTTGCTGGACACGTCGATGCCGCCGGTGACCGCCACGGCCCCCTTCTGCACCATCTCCTGGGCACAGGCCTGGGACTTTTCGACGGAGAACGTGGTGATGCAGGTCTCGAGCTGGATGGGCCGGCCGTCGACCCCACCGAGCTCGGTGTTGATCCATTTCACCGCCGACTCGGCGGCCAGACGGATCTCCGGGAACGACCCGAGGGGCGTGTTCTCCTGGTTGATCATGCCCACCACGATCGGGTTGTCTGTTCCCGCCGCGACGGGCTCGCGGGGGAGCGTTCCGAACGAGGTGTCCACGCCGGGGAACTGGCTCACCACCGTCGGCCCGTCGGCCCGCTCGCCGCCCTGGCTCACCGGGGCGCTGGTTGGCGACGATTCCTGGACGACGGTGGTCTTTTCGACACAGCCGGAGGCGGCGAGGACGAGGAGTACTAGCGCGACCGCCCATGGTGTGCGTCCGCGCTCGTTCCTGTGCATCAATCCCCCGATAGTGCGGACTGGCCAGCCTCAAGGCGGGTCGGCCGAGCGCTGACGCTAACACTGTTCACCTGGGACCTGGGGTCGCCTGTGAGACCCGGGCCGGAGGCCGAGAACCCGCTCAGGAGTAGCGAACGGGTCGGTCTTGTCCGTCGCCTGGACCCTCGGCCCGGACTCGAGCCACCGCCGCCGCGAAGTCGGCGAGCAGTTTGGGAACGTGCGGCCCGTGGCCGGGCGACACCATGAGATGGATGCTCACCGGGTCGGTGTTGCGATTCACATGCCACCCGGCGCCGTCGAGGTCCTCGGCGACGGCGAAAATGTCGAGTTCGGGATCCGTGGCCACGATGGCGAAGACGGGCCCGATCGGGTCGCCCAACACCTTGAGTCCGTCGATCCCATCGACGCCGGCCCGGACCGCGGCCACGCTCTCCATCAATCCCTCGATGATGGCGCGGTACCCGACCTGGCCGAGGTGGCGTTGCACTGCCCACGCGGTGGCGATGGGCGCGGCCGGCCTCGCTCCGGCGACGGCGGGGGAGCCGTACAGGCCCGAGGGCCAGTCGGCGTAGAGGAACCACTGCAGGTCCCGCCAGTCGGCGTCTCGATGGAGGATCACCGAGGCCCCTTTCGGCGTGTAGCCGTATTTGTGGATGTCGACCGAGATCTCGGTCACGCCCGGTACCCGGAAATCCCAGGGCGGCACGTCGACGCCGAGTTGCTCCAGGAACGGGAGGATGAAGCCTCCGATGCAGGCGTCGACGTGGCAACCCACACCGTGACGTTGGGCCAGAGCGGCCAACTCGGTGACGGGATCGATGAAGCCGTAGGGATAGCTGAAGGCGGAGGCCACCACCACCGCGGTGCGGTCATCGATGAGCTCGGTGGCGGCGTCGACGTCGGCCCGGTGGTCGGCGTCGAGGGGGATGGTGACTACCTCGAGATCGAAGTAGTGGGCCGCTTTGGCGTAAGCCGGATGTGCTGAGTACGGCACCAAGATGCTGGGGTGCTCGATGCCGCGTGCTCGGGCCCGCTCACGACTGACGAGCATCGACATGATGATGGACTCCGTGCCTCCCGACGTCATCGCCCCCCCGCCACCGTCGGGCAGGTGGACCAACTGACCCACGTTGGCCACGACCTCGGCTTCCATATCCGCCAGGCTGGGGTAGCGAAACGGATTGAGGGCGTTGCCGAACAAGTAGCGCTCGTTGACGGCGAGGATGAAGGCCTCGAGCTGATGGTCACCGCTCGGGTAGACCAGACCGAACAGGCTTCCGTCGTGGGGGTCGGGTTCCGCCGCCAGGCGTTCGTCGAGTGCCGTCAATACCTGGTCGGCGAGTTGCCCGGTCTCTTCCATGGCGTGTCTCCGCTCGATCGTGCGCCCAGGCGGGCCCGGCTGTCGATCAGCGAGCCTACGGTCGATACCTCGGTGGTGCCCGGGGAGTCGGGTCCCCGCTCGTCGACGCGTCAGAGGATGGCCGAGCCGATGGTGGGCTCCTCGTCGGGGCTGATGAACGGCGTGGCGGTCAGCATGCGCAGGATCACGATGATCCAGCCCAGGGTGGCCACGGCGGTGATGAGGACGACGACCGGCATGGTTGCCGCCCCGATGCCACCGAAGAGCTGACCGATGAACCACGGCAGTACCAACCCTCCCGCCGCCGAGGCGCCGATGAACCACGACGTGGCCCGGCCGGTGAGATGAAGGTGCTGGCCGGCGACGGTCATCATGGTTGGATACTGCGGGGCCAGGGCCAGGCCGAGCGCCACGGTGGTGATCAAGGTGGCGGTGGCCCGCGACCCGCTCACGGCCAGGCCCGCCGACGCGCCGATGGCGAGCGCCGCCGAACCCACGAGGATGAGCCCGGGCCGGAAGCGCCGGCTGAGCCCGACGGCAACGAGCCGCCCGAACGTGAACGAGCCCCAGAACGCGGTCGTGAGGAGCGCGGCGAACCGGGGACCGCCCAGATGCCGGGCTTCGGCGTAGGCGAAGAGCCAGCCACCGGCGCCCATTTCTAAGCCCACGTAGAGCACGAAAAAGCCGGCGATCACGGCCAGGCGGCGGCTGGTGGTCCGCCGGCCCGACGAACTGTCGGCCTCGGGAGCGTGGTCAGGGTGGCTGGCCATCTTGGGGGTGTGCCGAGTAAGCACCCAGCCGGCGGCCGCCAGAGCAATGGCGGCGGTGGTCAGACAGGCAATCCCCAACCCGTCGGTGGAGGACAAGGAAAACTCCACGAGCAGCGGGGCGCTGACCGCGCCGACGCCGAAGGCGAAGTGCAGGGCGTTCATCGACGGGCCCACGCCGTCGCCGCGCGACCACACCAACAGCGTGTTGCTGGCCAGATCGATCGCACCGGCGCCCGTCCCGATGAGGCAGAACACGATGGCGAGGGGCCACAACGACGAGATCAGGGGAACCGTGGCCACCACCACCGCGAGCGCCACGAGCGCCACCGCCAACAGCCGGTTCCCCCACTGCCGGTCGATGCCCGGCGCGGCGAGGAGTGAACCGAAGAGATAGCCGAGAGCCTGGGCGCTGAACAAGATGCTGATGGCCTGCACGCTGACCCCGGCGTCGGCCTGCAAATGCAACAGGCCGGGGCCGAGGAAGCTGACCGCCAACCCGACGGTGAGGAAGCCCATGAGGTAGGCCGCGAACGGGTCGCCCTCGACACGGCGGGCGGAGCTCGACACCCCGGTGGTCACCCGTCTGACGGTGTCACAGGCTGGGTCCGCCTGTCTGGCGGAACAGGCTCAGCACATCACGGCGGCTGATGGGGCCGCGCGCGGCCCAACGCTCGGGGATGGCTCCGTCGGCATTGAGCGAGGTGTACTCGGCGCGGGCAACGGCGAGCTTCGACTGGTCGATGGCACAGGTCGTGGCCTGGGCGTCGAGGCCGAGCAGAGCGGCGGCGTTGAGCCCGAACACCTTGGCGCGGATGGCGTCGGTGAGTGCGGGGTAGCCGAATCGCTGCTGGAACTCGGGAGTGATCTGGAACGTCCGGAACGCCATGATCTGGGGCTGTGGTGAGCCGTACCAAATGGCGTCGGTGCCCCACAGGACCCGGTCCTCGCCGACTCGGTTGAGCAGCTTGCCGATGACGTGGGCGGCCTGGGTTGGTCGACTCATGACGGTCCGCCAGGTGGTCCCCAACTCGCACCAGATGTTGGCGTTGGG
>Ga0075021_10002080_pt1 | contig 10384 bp, 8 predicted proteins | sample ColStrG_CSR_2012_FD_72749 | JGI IMG/M metagenome (GOLD analysis project Ga0075021, IMG submission 72749) | Freshwater sediment microbial communities in response to fracking from Pennsylvania, USA - Cold Stream Run_MetaG_CSR_2012 | ecosystem: Environmental > Aquatic > Freshwater > Creek >... | reverse complement strand
GGAGCCTGGCTGTTTCGCGTAGCGCGCAATCGGATCATCGATCTGTTTCGGGGCAAACGGCCGGTGGTTTTGGGCAACGATTCCGTGCCGGCAACGGACGATGGAGAAACGCGCCAATGGGAAGACTTGCTTCCCTCGCCGGATGCCGGTCCTGAAGCGGCTTTCGCGCGTAGCGTGTTGTTGGAGGAATTGGATTCCGCCATCGAAGAACTGCCGGAAGAGCAGCGCGCGGTGTTTGTCGCGCATGAAATAGAAGGCCAAAGCTTCAAAGAACTAAGCGCGGCAACGGGGGTCGGCGTCAACACGCTGCTCTCTCGCAAACGCTATGCGGTGTTGCAATTGCGCCGGCGCTTGCGCGCCATTTATGACGAGTTTGGAAAGGACTAACAATGAAGAAATATCGTTTTTTGAAAGTGTTGAAGGTCGCGTTGTTTGGGGCTTTGGCGGTCGCGGTTGTCACCTTTGTGCTGATGAGCCTTTGGAACGTCTTGATGCCCGCCATCTTCGCCCTCCACTCAATTAGTTTTTGGCAGGCGCTGGGGCTTCTAGTGCTCAGCAAGCTTTTGTTCGGCGGTTTTCGTGGATTCTCCGGTGGCGGCCCGCGTTGGCGGCGCCGCATGCTGGAGCGTTGGGAACAAATGACGCCGGAAGAGCGTGAAAAGTTCAAGCAAGGCATGCGCGCCGGCGTTTCAATGCGGTGTCAGAGCGCGTAAATCAGCTCTTCCGCACTTTCGGTACTGCTGCCGTTTGACTCGCCTTTGTGAACCCGGCCAGATAACTGCGGAGCTCACCCCGGACGCGCCGGAATAGCGCCAGCCGTTCCTCCTCGGAACCATTCAGCGCGACGGGGTCCTCGAAACTGTGATGCAGCCGTTTGGCCGCACCGAAGAACACCGGGCAGCTTTCTTTCGCGTTGTCGCAAACAGTGATAACGTAATCAAACCGCTGCCCCACAAATTCATCGACATGCTTTGAACGATGCCCGGATATATCAATGCCAACCTCTTTCATCGCGCCAATCGCTTCCGGCCTAACGATGCCGGGTTTTGTGCCCGCGCTTTCCACATCGAACCACTCCCCGGCATCGTGGCGCAGCAGACCTTCCGCCATCTGGCTACGCGCTGAATTGCCGGTACAGAGAATGAGAACCCGTTGTTTTTCCATAGATCAACTTCCTTGCTCCGCGGGGAACCAATGGCGCGTGCGGTTGCATGCCGCGCAGACTGAAAGCATGACCGGCACCTCCACCAGAACGCCAACCACCGTTGCCAGGGCCGCGCCGGATTCCGGCCCGAACAGCGCAATAGCGGTTGCCGCAGCTAGTTCAAAGAAATTCGAAGCCCCGATGAGCGCACCCGGAGCGGCCACGGAATGTTCAACCTTGAGCCATTTCATAAGGCCGTAAGCGAGGCCGGCATTAAGGTGCACCTGCAAGGTAATAGGAACCGCGATCAACACTACGTGGAAAAAACGCCCGGTGATGTTGTCCGCCTGAAACGCGAATATGAGGACGAGCGTGCCGAGTAACGCCGCAATCGTAACCGGCGCGAATTTCGGCAGCAGCACCCCTTCAAACCATGCCTTCCCACGCCGCCGCAGCAGGACCGAACGCAACAAGACCCCGGCTAGCAGCGGCACGACGATAAACACAATCACCGAAGTCAGCAGCACTTTAAAAGGGACCGTCAGCGTTGAGGCCCCATGGACTAGAAACTGCACAAGCGGCACGAATAGCACCAGCATGATGAGATCATTCACCGATACTTGAACAAGCGTATAGGCCGCGTCCCCCTTCGTGAGATGGCTCCACACAAAGACCATTGCCGTACACGGCGCGGCGGCCAGAATGATGCAGCCTGCAATGTACTGGTCAGCTTCGGCGGGAGCGATAAAGGCGGCAAAGATGAAGCGAAAGAAGGCCCACGCCAGTAGCGCCATCGAGAAGGGCTTTACAATCCAATTGATAAACAGCGTGACGAGCAGACCCGCGGGACGCCGCCCGACATTTTTTACCGACGAGAAGTCAACCTTCATCATCATCGGGGTAATCATTAGCCAGATAAGCCCCGCAACCGGGGCATTGATCTGGCTTCCCTTGCCGAACTCGATACCGCGGAGGCCCGCGACCGCACCGGGCAGCAGCTTGCCAAGTCCGATACCAGCCACCATGCAGAGTGCCACCCAAACGGATAGATAGCGCTCGAACGTACCCAAGCCGCCGCTCGCCTGCGCGGGCGTCGCCGTGATTGCATCAGCCACGTTTTTCACGAGCAGCAACCCGGCTCACAACATTTTGCGGGCTTGGTGGCGCGAATAAAGGCGCTCATGAATTTGCCTTCCACCGCCGGGGCTATTGCGTCCACGTCGATTCCCTGCGCGCTCAAAAACGTCCTTGCGTCCTCAATGTGGTAAATGCGCGTCGGCTCAACGTCGATATCTTCGAAACCCGCTTTGCCAAGCTTGGCCCGGTAATCTTCGTCCTGCAAAGCGCCTGCAATGCAGCCCACCCACAGCAGCATGTTCTGCCGGACTTCCGTGGGAACAACCCAGCGCGTAACAACATCGGAGACTGCGAAGCGGCCCCCTGGTTTCAGGACGCGGAACGACTCGCTTAATACCCTGTCCTTGTCGGCGGAGAGATTGATCACACAGTTGGAAATGACCACATCGACCGAGTTATCCGGCAGCGGGATATGCTCGATTTCGCCCTTGAGAAACTCGACATTTTCCACGCCGGCCTTACGCTGGTTCTCGCGCGCAAGCGCCAACATTTCGTCCGTCATGTCGAGACCGTAAGCCCTTCCCGTAGGGCCGACCCGGCGCGCCGAAAGCAGTACGTCAATGCCGCCACCCGAGCCGAGATCCAGAACGGTTTCACCTTCATTGAGCTGAGCCAGCGCCGTAGGGTTGCCACAGCCAAGCGAGGCAAGCACCGCTTCTTCCGGCACAGCCCCGGTTTGCAGGGTGTCATAAAGATTTGAGGTTATGGGGTCGCAGCATCCGTCAAGCGCGGCACTGGCCCCGCAGCATGAGCTACCGCCCGATTGCACACGTAGCGCCGCCTGCCCGTATTTTTCTTTCACAACTTCCTTAAGTTCCATCGTGTTCCCTTTCTATGTGTGTTCCTTGACAAACTCGACAACATACCGCTGAATTTCATCGCGCGCCCGGCGCGTTGCGGCGCGCCGTTCAGTGTCGTTTTGCGCCGTCGCCGGGTTTTCAACCGGCCATGTCAGCCGCCAGATTGCACCGGGGAAAACCGGGCAAGTCGACTCGATTTCGCGGTCGCACAACGCAACCACGCAGCTAAAACGCTCGCCTAAGAACTGCTCTGCTCTCTTCGGGCTTTGCCCCGAAATATCAATGCCCACCTCGCGCATAGCGTCGATAGCATCCGGGCAGAGTTCAAGGGCTTGCTCGTAACCGGCGCTAACCGCGTCGAAGCGATCGCCCGCCAAGTCGAGCAGAAATGCCTCAGCCATTTGCGTACGGCATCGGTTGGCCGTGCAGAGAAATAGCACTTTCGGTTTAATCATCGGAATGCCTTACTTGCAGAGGCTCACAATTGCACGTGGTTCAATTGCCTTGTTGCGGGTACAGCACTCGGCGTAGAGGAAGCCCAAAAGCTCTTGCAGCGCGTCCGCGTTGGCCGAATACCAGAGATAGGTGCTTTCCCGGCGCACCCTCACCAAGTCCTCATTCTTGAGCTTGTCCAGATGATGGGACAGCGTAGATGCGGTAATACCCAACTCATTGATGATGTCGCCCACCACCATGCCTTCAGGGTGAGCCGATAAAAGCAGGCGCATAATGCGCAGACGCGGTTCCGTGCCGAGTGCCGAGAACATATCCGCGAACCGGGCCACCTGTTCTTCCGATTGCTTTTTTCCGGTCGTTGCCATTAAAGCCTCCCGTTTGACACTTCCATAATAATCAAATAATCGAATGAATGCAAGCCCCTTTTCCTCGGCATGTACGACGTCGCGCCCGTGCCCATGATGGTTTGCATTGAGACAGCACGGATGAGATTCTGGGTTCTATCGCCGCCAAGAAAGAGCGGCTAGCCAGATTGCGGCCCCTGTCGCCGCAAGCGTTCGCCAAACTCGGGCACCATTACGACATCGGGCTTACCTACAAACGGAATGCCATTGAGAGCAATACGCTCAGCCCGGTTGAAATCACGCTTGTCATCGAAAACGGCATCACCATCAGCGGCAAACCCCTGAAGAATCACTTGGAACCGCAAGGGGCACGGCGTGCCACCAATCAATGTGCCTATTCTGCACAAAATGGAGACGCAGCGGTCCGCCCCGAGATTGCCGGACAATATGCCGACCAACACCGTTACGTTCGGGCTGACCGGCGGAGATTCCGGCGCTCGGTGAAAGAGAGAACTGTTCGCGATGGAGCAGAGGAGTTCTTCTTCTCTGCCCCATCTATTTCCAACCCAAATTCCGTTTGCCCCGTTAGAAATCGAATCGCGTAGCCATCTGCCATTGCCGCGGGACATAGTTGCCAATGGCGTTGAAGATGCGCCCGGCGACGCCCGGACAATCCACGCAGCCGTTCGGCTGGCCGAGGTTCGTATGGTTGGCGATGTTGAACGATTCGGCGCGGAATTGCACGTGGAAGCGTTCGGTGACGGCGAAGGTCTTGAAGAAAGATAGATCGAGTTGCGTGAAGTGCGGCCCCCAAAGGGCGTTGCGTCCCACGTTGCCTTGCACGCCTTTCTGCGGACGTTGCCACGGACCGCCCACTTGACCATTCGCGGTAAGCAGCGTGGGAGACGTATTGAACCAACCAAATTGGCTGGGGTTGCTCGCTTGCCAGGTACTGGCAACATCAGGTCGGCACCAGCCGGAATCGCGGTCGGAGTTGCAAGCCTGATAGCTGGGAGTAAACGGGAGGCCGGATGCCCAGTTGAACGTGCCATTCATTTGCCAGCCGCCGATGGCGAAATCTAGCGGCTTGGCAATATGGTTGCCATACATGCGGCCTCGCCCGAACGGTACCTCCCAAAGCGAAGCAAGAGTAAAAGAGTGAGCACGATTATTGTCGGCGGGACCATAGGAGTAGTGGGCATCAATGGGATAGTAGGTGCCGCTAAAATCCATATTGCGCGACCAAGTGTAGTGAGATAGCACCTGCAAGCCATGGGAGAAGCGCTTCTCCAATTTGATTTGGAGAGCATTGTAGTTATTACTGGCGTCACTAGCGAAATAGCGGAGGTTTTGCGACCAGCCGAATTTCCGATAGTACAGTTTACGCTGATTGGTTGAGAGCGTTCCGTAGCCAACGAGAGTGGCTTGGTTGGGATCGTAGTCGCCGCCCGTTCCCGCGAAGACGTGCGTACCCTTGTTGCCGACATAGGCGGCCTCGAGCGAAAGCGTACCGCTAAGCTGGCGCTGAATCGTGAAGTTCCAGGCGTCGACCGTGGGTAAGCGCATATCTTTCGAAATGATAAACGGTGTCACGCCGTTAGGCAGCAGGGGGAAACCATTGGGGCCTTTAGGCTGAGAGGCCAGGACGCTGGCCGGGCTAAAGCTCGTAGGGCCCTGTCCAAGGGTGAAGACTGTGTCGAAGTTATTGGCGGGCGCTAGGGTTTGAATGCCGAGGACCGGAAGATTCTGCGTCACATTGTGCCCGAAGACAGAGCCAAATACCCCGAGATCATAGCCACGGCCATAACCGGCGCGGATAACAGTCTTGGGATCGGCCTGATAGGCCAAGCCAACGCGAGGTGCGATGTCCGTGAGCCGGCCCGAGACGTTCAGGTTGAGTCCCACGCCGGGCGCGCCGGCCGTCAGCACTTCACCAGTGCCAAGGTCCACATAGCCGCCTTTGTTCGCGCCATTGACGGTTTGCGGACGATAGAGTTCCCATCGCACGCCATAGTTGAAGGTCAGTTTTTGAGTCACGCGCCAAGTGTCCTGACCAAAGAAAAACCAGCGGTTTTGCTTCTCGCTGGCGTCGGTTTGCGAACTGACATAGCGCTGAAAAAGCTGAACGTCGCCTAGCAGGAACGTGGCAAGGCCGGAACCGCCCACGCCGGAGCCGTCGGGGTTGGTGCCCTGAGTGCCCGCGCCGTTGAAGGTAAGCTGGCCTGCGCGATGCTGGTCGCTGGGCACCCGCAGGTTATAAGCTTGACGGATATCTGCACCGAATTTGAAAGTGTGATTCCCTTCAATGCGGGTCCAATTATTCACAAGCTGAATCTGTTTTTCGTTCTCGATCAGTGGGCAGTTACAGCCGTTGACTCCGAGCGCGTAACCGAATTTGAAAAGGCTGTTGCCGTAGTCGTTGATGAAGAAGGCGGGCATTCCGCCCGTGAAGGTCTTATCGAGGTTGAGGCCCGGAATGCCGGCATCGGTGGCAGGGGCGGTATCGAGGCCATTCGGTACGACATGCACCTGATAGCGGAAGAACCCGAAGCGGAAATCGGTAAAAAGCTGCGGATGAACGACGTAATCAAAGCCGGCGGCAATACTGTGATTGAGCGAGGTGGACTGACCTGAGAACGCGCTGACACTGCCGCTGGGATCGTAACCGGGGCCACCGGCCGCGCCATAGATTCCGGGAGAATTGATGGTGAACTTGGCCAGACTGTACCGGCCAAACCAGTGTATCTTCTCGTTCTGGTAGTAGTCGGAACGAACGTTGACGGCGTCGTCATTGAACTTCACGGCGCCGGAGCCGGAATAGTTGGGCTGGTCCTTGGCGGCGGAAATATTAGGCGCCGGAATGAGTTTCAGCAGATTTGCCGCCGGTAGCGCGATTTGGGAACTGGGGATTACCGCGCCCGTGAATTGTTGCCTGTCTTTTGGTGCGCCGCCGGCTGGGTCGAAGATTTTCAGCCCCAGACCGCTGAGATCGCCAGTGCGTTCCGCCAGTGAGGGGACGCGTAAGAGAACGCTGCCACCGGTATTGCGGCGCGTACCCTGATAGTCGCCGAAATAGAACAGCTTATTCTTCCGGATAGCGCCGCCAATGGAGCCGCCATATTGATTCCACTGCGTGATTGGGACCGTTCGCCCATTGCTTCCGAAGATAGGAAGCGACTGTGTAAACGGATTGCGCGCCTGCAGGTGATCGTTCCGCAAAAACTCAAATGCGCTGCCGTGTAGGCTATTCGTTCCCGATTTGGTTTGTGAACTGACGACGGCGGCGGCGGAAGTCCCAAACTCCGCGTCGAAATCGGCGGTGGTGACTTTCGCCTCCGTAACGGATTCGAGAGTGGGATTGATCACAATCCAGCCGAGAACGGCGTCGTGGTTGTCGGTGCCGTCCAGCAAATGGGAAACGCCCGCGAAACTTTGGCCGTTGACGAGTATCCGATAGGAACCCTGGGGATTTTCGGGTTGGGCGGCGGTGAGGCTTACCGGCCATAGAGAAACGCCGGGCGTCATGAGCTGCAAAGTGGTGAATCGGCGATTGAGAATCGGCATCTCGGCCACCTGCTTTTGATCGTAGGTAGTGGCTACATCGCTCCGCTCGGTCTTCAGCATGGGTGCTTGCGAGGTGACTTCCAGAGTTTGCGTAAGCTCGCCGACCTGCAGTTGCATATCGACACGCGCTTCGGCATCCACCGAGACTTTGACGCTTTCCTGAATCGAAGTCTTAAAACCTGGCGCTTCGACTCGGACTTGATAATTGCCGACAATCAAATAACGTTGGTTATAGTTGCCTGAGTCGTTGGTAACGGTTTCGTTACTGGTGTCACGTTCCAAATTACGGATGATGACTTTCGCATTGGCGATGGCGGCGCCGCTGGAATCGGCAACGGAACCGACAATACTTCCGTAGACTGCTTGGGCATCCAAGCTGGCCGCGCATGAGAGCGCAAGCAAGAAGCCGGCAAGTTGAGTAAGACGTGAGCGCATCAAGTGTTCCCCCTTTGAACGTTAGGAACATATCATAAATCGAAAGAGGATTGGCAGGCATGAATTTAGACCGGCGGGCATTTTTGCGCTACGCGGGCTGCGCCGGAGCTTCAATGGCTCTGCGCTCGAATGCGGCAACTCGGCCAAACGTGATTTTTCTTTTGACAGACGATCAGGGATACGGCGATCTGGCATGCCATGGAAATCCCGCGATCAAGACGCCACATCTGGATGCGCTACACCAAAGGTCGCTACGCTTCACCGATTTTCACGTTAGCCCGACGTGTGCGCCGACGCGCGCGTCTCTGATGACGGGCCGTTATTCGAACGCAACCGGCGTGTGGCACACGATTATGGGGCGCAGCCTGCTCCATCCGCAAGAAGTGACCATGGCGGATTGCTTCAAGGCGTCGGGTTACCGCACGGGAATCTTCGGCAAGTGGCATTTGGGCGACAACTATCCGTGCCGGCCGCAAGACCGCGGGTTCGATGAAGCGCTGGTTTGCGGGGGCGGCGGCGTTTGGCAAACGCCCGACTATTTCGGCAACGACTACACGAACGACACTTATTTGCACAACGGGCAGCCGGAAAAAGCCACCGGCTATTGCACCGATGTGTGGTTCGACAAAGCCATGCGCTTTATGGAGGAGAGCGGCGGGCAGCCATTTTTTTGCTACTTGCCGACCAACGCCCCGCATATGCCGATGTGGGCACCCGATAGTTACACGAAACCCTATGAAGGCGTAAACAACTTGCCTGACCCGGGCTTCTACGGCATGATCACGAACATCGACGACAACGTGGGACGGTTGGTTCAATTCCTCCGCGAACGCGGTTTGGAAGAAAACACGATTTTCATCTTCATGACTGACAACGGAACCGCGGCCGGGGCGGAGGTGTTCAATGCCGGCATGCGCGGAGCAAAAGGCAGCGCTTACGAGGGTGGCCACCGGGTTCCGTTCTTCCTCTACTGGCCGGCCGGAGGTATCAAAGGCGGCCGGGATATTGGCGCACTGAGCGCGCATATCGATGTACTGCCCACTCTGTTGGATCTGTGTTCGCTGAAGAAACCGCAAGGGCCGACGCTGCACGGGAAGTCGCTAGTGCCATTGCTACATGGGCGAGGCGAGACGGAACGCATGATTGTAGTGGATTCACAGAGGCAGGAACACTTAGTCCTTTGGCGGCAAGCTGCGGTGATGGCTGGGCCGTGGCGGCTAGTTGACGAGTGTGAATTGTACGATTTGCGCCGTGATCCTGGACAAACTCACGATGTGGCAGCCGACCATGCGGATATTGTCGCGCGGCTAACTGCTGAGTATGGGAAGTGGTGGGAATTAACGTCGCAGCGGGCAGACGGCTACGTGCGAATCGTTTTAGGAAATAAGGCCGCGAAGACTGTGAAACTCAGCGCCCATGATTGGCATGGCAATGGCGCGGAGGCGGTGTGGAATCAGCAACAGATCAGGCAAGGGCCGGCAGCGAATGGCTTTTGGACGGTGGATGTTGCGCGGACAGGTGAGTACAGGCTGGAATTGCGGCGCTGGCCGAGAGAGTCTGATACGGCGATCAACGCTTCGTATCGAGAGCTGCGGCCGAATCGCGAGCACACCCCGGGAAGATCCATCTCTGTTACACGGGCGCGAGTGAAGTTGGGACTGGTCGATCTGACGGCCGCCGTCGGTCCGGAGGAGAAAGCAGCGGTATTTACCGCTCGGCTGGCGCAAGGACCAGCCGAGTTGCAAACCTTCTTCTACGGAGCGCGGGGCGAAGAACGCGGAGCCTATTATGTTTACGTCGAGAGATCTTTATGAGACGCGGATAGCAACTTTCAGCACGCCCCCCTCCCTCGACTCAAATAGCTCGTAGGCTTCCCGGATATTTTCGAGATCGAAGGTGTGCGTCAACAGCGGCCGCAGGTTGATGCGTTTTGTTTCCACGAGGCGCATCAGGCGACGCATGCGCTCCTTGCCTCCCGGACAGAGGGTGGTCACAATCGTTTGATCTCCCAATCCTGCGTGAATAGCTTCCAGTGGAACTGATAAGTGGCCCGAGTAGACTCCGACGCTCGACAAAATGCCGCCGGCCGCGAGTACGCTCAGCGCGTTCTCAAAAGTGGCCTGCTGCCCAAGCGCCTCAATGGCGACGTCGACGCCGCGGCCGTTCGTCTTTTCCATGATCTTGCGCACTGGGTCTTGGTTGCCGTCCAACGTCAGTGTGGCGCCAAACTCCGTAGACATTTTGAGCCGCCCCGGGTCGGGGTCTACCGCGAAAATCTCGGACGCGCCCATCAATCGAGCGCCCAGAGTCGCGCAGAGACCAATAGGCCCTTGCGCAAAAACAGCGACGGTGTCCCCAAGACGAATTCTCCCGCTCTCCGCCGCGCCGAAGCCAGTGGAGGCGATGTCGGCCAGCAGTATCACGTCTTCATCGGCGAGACTATCTGGGATGGGCGCAAGGTTTGCCTGGGCGAATGGCACGCGGAAATACTCGGCTTGGACGCC
>Ga0075021_10002079_pt1 | contig 10384 bp, 7 predicted proteins | sample ColStrG_CSR_2012_FD_72749 | JGI IMG/M metagenome (GOLD analysis project Ga0075021, IMG submission 72749) | Freshwater sediment microbial communities in response to fracking from Pennsylvania, USA - Cold Stream Run_MetaG_CSR_2012 | ecosystem: Environmental > Aquatic > Freshwater > Creek >... | reverse complement strand
CTGGGCGAGGCTCGCGGACACGTGGGGCGAGGACTTCGCGCAGCGGCTCGCGACGGTCGCCGGCAGGCGGCTCGACATGCGAATCCGGATGCTCGGCGGAACGCACATCGGGTATGCCCGGCTGACGAGGAAATGGTGGGCGACCGCCCACTCGTGCCTCGCCGAGGAGCACCTGGCAGGGCGCCCCGTCTACTTCGTCTCCTCCAACACGCACTCACTCGCCAATCTCGTCACCGGCATCGCACGCGAGCGCGAGCCGGAGCTGATCGAGTTCGTGCAGCGTGACGGGAGCGCCGAGCTGCGCGAGGAGCTGGCGGCGTTCCGCGATGGAGAGACCCCGGGCTCGTGGGAGAACTTCCTGTATTTCGTCGCGCGCGACTACTTCGACGCCACCGACGAGCGAAGCGTCGAGCGGCGTCGAGCCGAGCGGGCTGCCGGCATGATCCACCTTCCGTCCGGCACCTCTCTGCGGGTACCGGTGCAGATCATCCCGCTGAACCGCCTGCGACCCGAACGGATCGACCCACGACTGGGCGGGATCGACAGCGCGGGGCTGCGTGCGAGCGAGGCGGTGATCGCGAACGTCGATTATCCGCTCGGGCTCGCCGCCTACAACATCCTCCGCGAGGTGGCGATCGACGTGGAGAACCTCCGCGGCGTCTACCTGCTCGGCAAGGCGGCCACGCTGAACGCCGACGTTGGCGACGTGATGATCTCCAACGTCGTCTACGACGAGCACTCGGGCACGACCTTCTGGCTGGACAACGCGTTCCGGTTCGACGACATCCAGCCCGACCTGCGATTCGGGACGGGGCTTGACAACCAGCGGGCGGTGAGCGTGCGATCGACCTTCCTCCAGAACCGCACCTATCTGGATCTCTACTACCGCGAGGCGTTCACGGTCCTCGAGATGGAGACAGGTCCGTACTGCAGCGCGATCTACGAGATCGCCGACCTCGAACGCCACCCGGTCGGGGAGGCGGTCAACTTCGCCAAGCTGCCGATCGACTTCGGCGTGATCCACTATGCCTCGGACACGCCGTTCACCCAGGCGCGCACGCTTGGCGCGCGCGGCCTCAGCTATTTCGGGATGGACTCCACGTACGCGGCCTCGCTGGCGATCCTCAGGCGCATTCTCAGACTCGAGGGGTTGCACTCGTGAGCGGGGAACGCGGAATGAGCGAGCACCGCGCTGAGCCGCCCGGGTCCGCAGCGAGCACGCGCTCGATCAGTGGGTCGCGGGGAGTCCGTTGGTAGAGACCGAGTTCCTGCTCAGCTGAGGAGCGTCAGCACGCCCTCGGAATGGGCGAACTGAAGGCAGGCCTGGCGTGCGCTCATGCCCGCCGCCCGGAACGCCGGCGTGCCGTCGAGACGCCGCAGACACCAGCCCTCGCGTTCGGGCGAGAGCTTCAGGCACTCGCCGTTGCGGGCGGCGGTATCCGGCACGGCGGAGGAGCCGACGCGCGGCAGGTGTGTGAGAAAGGCGGCTGTGCCCATGTACGCAGGGTCGCTCCCGGGCGTAAGCGGCGGGGCAACCGAATCGACGAACTCCCTAAGAGCACTGAGGACGCCTTCGCGCCGGGATCGGTGATCATCCTGCGGTGCGCCTACAGGTACTGAGCGATCTCCACCTCGAGTTCGGCGAGCCCGGACCGCCCGCCGCGGATGTCGACGTGATCGTGCTCGCAGGCGACATCGCGCTGGGAACCGGCGGGATCGAGTGGGCGCGCACCTGGGCGCAGGGCCGCGCCGTGATCTATATCGCGGGCAACCACGAGTTCTACGGTCACTCGCTGCCGGGGCTGATCGATGAGCTGCAAACCGCGGCGGACGGCTCGGGCGTGAGCGTGCTGGAGAATGACGAACTGGTCCTCGGCGGCGTCAGGTTCCTCGGCTGCACGCTGTGGAGCGACTTCGACTTCGCCGGCCGCGAGCGGCGGGCCGAGTCGATGGCGCTGTGCGCGCGCGTCGTGCGCGACTATCACGTGATCCGCGACGGAGCCGGGCGGCCGATCACGCCCGCTGCCACCCGTTCGCTGCATCTGGCCAGCCGGGAGTGGCTCACCGGACGGCTGGCCCAATCCTTCGACGGGCCCACGGTCGTGGTCACTCACCACGCGCCTTTGGCGCTCGAGCGCCCCCCCTCGGCGGTGCTGAGCGCGCTCGCGGGCGCGTTCAGCAGCGATCTCACCGCGCTGATCAGCGCTGAGCGGGAGGCGCTGTGGATCTTCGGGCATACGCACCGAGCTGCGGACGTGACTCGCCACGGGGCGCGCGTGCTCAGCAACCCACGCGGCTACCCGAACGAGCCCGTCGACGGGTTCGACCCCGCGTGCTGCGTGACGCTGACGCCGACATCGGGCGCTCGGGCGAGCGCCACGGTCGAGGACAGGTAGCGCTCGGTCTGCATCACGTACGCACGCGGGAGCGTCTGGAAACCGCCCGCGCGAGCCTCGGCCTCAAACTCCTCGGGCGACAGCCGATCGAGATAGGTGAGCGCGTGCTGGGCCGAGCACGGCTCGGGCGCCCCCGTGATCACCCGGCGGTACCGAATCGCGGCACGACCGGGCAGCTGATCGACGGACACCAGCTGGCTGCAGTAGCGCATTCCGAGGATCTCCCAGACGGTGGGCGGAGGCGATGCCTGGCGGTGCTCGTCGAAGCATTCGACCGCGTCGGCCAGCGCGGCCGCAAGCAGGCCTCCTGGTCGCAGATGGTGCAGCGCGCCGCGAAGAAAGGCCCTCCGGCCCGGCCACCCTCCGAAGAGCTGCAGCGTCTGCATCGGCACGACGATCAGCGCGAAGCGTTCTTCCAGCGCAAGCGCGCGGGCGTCTCCGACGACGGTGCGCACCGGCAGATCACCCGCACGGGCGCGCAGCGCGTCGAGCAGGGCCGCCGAGCGATCGAGCGCCGTCACCGGCACGCCGCGCGAGGCGAGCTCCAGGGCGACGCGCCCGGTTCCGGCCCCGATGTCCAGAACCGGACCGTCCGCTCGGGCGGCGAGGGTGCGCCACAGCGGCAAATCGACGGCGTAGTCGCCGCACTCGAGGTCATGCCAGACCGCCTCGTTGTTCATTGAGCGCCAGCCACGGCCACGAGCTTCGCGCGGTCCTTGGCGCTCTGCACCGCTGCGGTCAACGTGTCGATGTCGTAGGCCCCGTAGTGGCGCCGGCCGTTGATGAAGAACGTCGGCGTGCCGGAGACGCCGCTCTCGTCGGCGCTGGTCACGTCCTGGCTCACATGTGCGGCATGGGCGTGACGGCCCAGGTCGTCTAGGAAGCGCTCGACGTTCAGGCCAAGCTGGCGCGCATAGTCCTCCAGATCGCCGAGCGTGAGCTTGGGCTGGTGCGTCAGCAGGATCTCGTACATCTCCCAGAACCGCCCCTGGGTCGCCGCGGCCTCTGAGGCCTCCGCAGCGAGCTGAGCCGACGGGTGCACGTCGTTCAGCGGCAGGTGGCGCCAGACGTAGCGGACGTCGTCGCCGTGCTCGGATAGCAGCTCGCGGATCACGCGCTCCGCGCGGCCGCAGTACGGGCACTCGAAGTCGCCGTACTCGACGAGCGTGACCTGCGCCTCGTCCGGCCCGCGCACGTGGTCACGATCGGGATCGACCTCGTCGGAGAGGTCGAGAAGCGCCGGAGCCGTCCTCGCGACCTGTCGTGCCCGCAGCGCGGTCGGCAGCCGGCGTGCGAGCCTGAGGGTCGTCCATGTCAGCGCCGGCGCCACGAGCAGAGTTCCGAGCGCGCCGAGCTTCGCCTCGCTCAGCGCTTCGCCGTTGAACGCGAGGTCCGAGATCAGCAGCGAGACGGTGAACCCGACTCCCGCGCACGCGCCGCTCGCCGCCAGCAGCGGTGTGCTCAGCGGCGCCCGTGGGCCGGGCAGGCGAGGGTGGGCGGCCAGCCATGACCCGGCGCTCAGGCCGAGCGGCTTTCCGACTGCATACGCGACCAGGATCCCAAGCGTGATCGGAGAGCGGACGGCGTGGCCGAGCACGCCGCCCGTGATCCGCACGCCCGCGTTGGCGAGCGCGAACAACGGCACGATCACGTAGCTGGTCCACGGATGCAGCTCGTACTGCAACCGCTCGTTGGGGGAGATCGCCTCGACGACCCCGCGACGGGCAGAGCGCGCAAGTTCCGCGGTAGGCTGCTCACGAAACGATCGGGCCAGCTCGGTGACTCGTTCCAGGTCGGCTCGCGATGGCGGATACGCCGTCGTCGCCAAGCCGATCGCGAGTCCCGAGACGACCGGATCGATCCCGGACTTGAACGTCGCCACCCACACCGCCACGCCGACCGCGATCGACAGCGGCCCGCGGCCCACCGGCACGTAGCGGAGCGCCAGCAACACGCCGAACAGGCCCAATGCGACCGCGAGCGCCGGTACCGACACGTGACGTGTGTAGACGGTCGCGATCACCACCAGCGCGGCTATGTCGTCGACGACGGCGACGGTCAGCAGGAACACTCGCATCCTGGTCGCTGAGCGGGCAGCCAGCAACGCAAGGATCGTGAGCGCAAACGCGGTGTCCGTGGACATCGCCGCGCCCCAGCCTCGCGACCCGTGGCCGCCGCCCTGGATGGCCAGGAAGATGCCGACGGGCAGAGCGATTCCGCCGATCGCGGCGAGCACCGGAACGGCGAGCCGGCGTCGATCGCGCAGCTCGCCCAGATCGAGTTGGCGCTTGGCCTCCAGCCCGACGACCAGGAAGAACAGACTCATCAGTCCCTGGTTGACCCAGTCCCGCAGGCTCGCAGACACCCCGCCTGACCCGAGCGTGATCGCCAACCGCGTGCCCCAAAACGATTCGTAGCTCCCCGACCAGGGGGAGTTGGCCCACACCAGCGCCGTCCCGATCGCCGGCAGCACCAGCGCCGCGCCGCCGGTCTCGGTGCGCAGGAAGTCCCGCACCGGGCTGGTCAAGCTCCGGGTCCACGCGGTTCGCTGTGCCAGTGGCGCGCGGTCGGCGGTGTCGGCCATCGCACCAGCATGATCGCGGCCGGGCGCCCGCGCCGCAGGCCGGTGCGAAGCAGACCGCGCGTGCCGTGTCCGGCCCACGCGCCCTTCGGCGGCACAACTTCCCACTCGACCGGGCTGCGCGGGCTCATAGGTCACCAGGGCCGCCCTGCGCGGCAAAACTTCCCTCGATGGTTCCGCCAGCGCTGCTGGTGGGAACTTCTGCCGGTTGGCGACCCGCGGGCCGCGACCCGGGAGCCGCGAGCTGCGACCCGGGAGCCGCGAGCTGCGACCCGGGAGCCGCGGGCCGCGAGCCGCAAGCCGCGACCCGCGGGCCGCGACCCGCGAGCCGTGGAGCTACGACGCCAGCCGGCGCGTGACGTAGTCGCGGAATCGGGCGATCAGCATGTCATCGCGCGCGAGCAGACGGCCGTGCTCGATCATCCCGCAGGACGTGCCGAGCTGCGCCGCCTCGATCAGCGCGGTGTCCTCGGCGCCGACGACATCGTCGAAGGCGTACAGCTCCGCGATCCACCTTTCGTCGACGTCGCCGCCGAAGAAGTAGTCCAGGAACCCGGCGCAGCGGTCGGCCGCGACCGGCCACACCGGACCGATCGAGAGGTTGGGATGGCCGGGAAGCACGTTGAACTTCATCGTCGGCAGCAGCAGGTGAAACTGGCTCTCGCCGATCGGACCACGGGCGTCGAGGGGCGCGGTTCCCGCGGCGACCCGTTCGTTGGCCGGCGACAGCTGGCTCAGCCGCAGGCCGGCCTCCTGGAGCGTCAGCGCCCGTTCATCGATCACCTCCACGAGCGCCGGGTGGTTGATCTGACAGTGGTAGCACTCGAGGTAGTTCTCGAGCGCGATCTTCCAGTTGGCGTTCAGCTCATAGCGCACCCGGCGATGCCACCGCAGCGCGTCGACGTCCAGCCCGTGGGCGGCGACGATGTCCGGCAGGTCGCCGAGAGCCCGGTCCAGCGGCTCCGCGCCCGCGTCCGGGTTGACGAGCACAAACGGTCCCCAGGTGCCGACCGAGGCCGGCCGCAGCCCGAGCGCCTCGCGCTCGAACCCGTCTTCCGCATCGCTGCGGGGCGCCGCCCGCAGACATCCGTCGAGCCCGTAGGTCCAGGCGTGGTAAGGGCACTGGAGGGTGCCGCGACGGGCCGACCCACGCGCGACGACGGCTCCCCGATGCCTGCAGACGTTGATGAACGCGCGCAGGTGTTCGTCACGGTCCAGCGTCACCACCACCGGGATCCCCCCCGCGTGGCCCGCGAAGTAGCTGCCGGGACCGTCGAGCTCGCCGAGGTGACCGACGTACTGCCACGTGCGCCCGAAGATCCGGTCGCGCTCGCGCTGCGCAACATCCGGATCCGAGTACCACGCCCACGGGAGCGTCGCGGTATCGGGCGCGGTCACTGACACCACGTCGCGGTATCGGGCGCGGTCACGGACATCACGTTTGCGGTATCGGGCGCGGTTACGGGCACCGCGCTAGACCCCGTTTCGCGGGATCGTGCTGATGGAGTCCCGCTCGAACACGCGGACATCATCCTCGAACGCGACCAGGCTTGTGCGCACCGAGAAGTGCTCGAGATCCGAGCTCATCTCCGCCGCCGCCTCGACGTGGATGCTCCAGTTCTCTCGTTCGAGCCCGACCTCGACCTCGCATTCGACGCGTGCCGACAACGGATCGCCCTCGACGATCGAGTAGCGGGTCACGTTGCGTTCGTACAGCTCGGTGGCGGGCGCGTCCAGCAGCCGTGTGCGGGTGTCCCCGGTCCAGTCGAACTCCACTTCGACGCTTCCGTTCGCCTGGTCGTGGGTCACCCGCCGGCCACCGGACCGTCCCGAGAGGTCCTCGCTGAATCGCTCGGGCGCCGGCTGCTCCTCGGGCGGACTCAGCGGCTCCCACCCGGGCTGGTCACTCGGTGTCGCGTGGCGGACCGGGAGCTCCAGCCGGCTCGCGCCCCCGGCGTGCACCGATAGCGTGACCGGCTCCGGGGATGGCCAGGCCCACGGCCAATAGGTGGGTGAGATGGCCAGCCGGAGGCGGTGAGAAGCCGGAACTGAGTACGAGGTGGACTGCATCGGGACCGCCACCGTCATCCGCTCGCCCGGCACGATCGGCGAGACGCGGTCGTGACCGTCCCGATGGGTGAGATTCAGCACTCCGCGACTGATCAGCGTCGACGCGCCGTCGGGGGCGACGTCGCACAGGCGCGCGACGACCAGAGCGCGCGGACGGTCCGCCGACAGCTCGATCACCGCGCGGGCGCGCCCGAGCAGCTCCAGCGGCTCGCCCAGCGGCTCGCTGTCGAAGCAGATTGAGGCGCCGTCCTCGGGTCGCTGGTCGGTGGGGGAGTCGCCCGGTGTGCTGTCGCCGCACCACACACCGCCCGCCAGCCCCGTCGCCTGTAGGCCGCGAACCGAAAACGTCGCCGGCTCGGCTTCGCCAGCTGCCGCCGCTTCCGGGGCGCCGGCGGCCGGCGATTCTCGCAATTCGCCCGCTGCCGCCGCTACCGCGGCGCCGGGGCCCGGCGATTCTCGCGAAGCTCCCGCCAGCCGGCCTCCGGGATCGAGGACCAGCGGCACCATCGCGACATTGGGCGAGGGCCAGCTTGGCTCGGCCAGCCAGCGCCCGGGACGCACCGCATAGGTGCCCGCCGGCGGAACCGAGTCCTGCATCCAGCAGACCAGCGGCGGCTCCTGCGCCCAGCCGTTGTCCTCACCCTGTAGCGCGAACCGCAGGAACCGCGCGCACTCCGACAAGAAGCCAACCGCCGGCCCCGGTGCTCCCTGATCCGGCCACGTATGGCCCCATGGCCCGACCAGTCCACGTGCCTGACCGGGCATGTGCTCGACGAGGCGAAGCACCGAGTCCCGGTAGCCGTCGGCCCAGCCCCCGACCGCGAACACGGGGCATCGGATCGCGCCGTAGTCCTCGCAGACCGAGCCCTGGCGCCAGTACTCGTCCCGCAGCTGATGCGAAAGCCACGGTTCGATGAACGGGGGAGTTTGCGCCAGCCGCTCGAGCCAGCGCGTGCGCCACTGATCCCCGGCGACGGTCGGGTCCTGCGGCTGGGCCAGGTAGGCCCGCATCGAGGTCGCCCAAGCAAGCATGTCGAGCCCGAGCACGCAGCCGCCGTGGTAATGAACGTCGTCGGCGTAACGGTCATCCGCGCAGTGCAGCACGACGATCCCACGGAGCGCGTCGGGAGCAAGCGCCGCCGTCTGGAGCGCCGAGAACCCGCTCCACGAGATTCCGATCATCCCGACCGCGCCCGTGCACCACTCCTGCCCGGCCAGCCACTCGATCACCGCGACATTGTCACGCTGCTCGAGTGGCAGGTACTCATCCTCGATGATCCCCTCCGAGTCGCCTGAGCCGCGGATATCCAACCGCACGAACGCGAACCCCTCGGCCGCAAACCAGCGTCCCAGCCGCTCGTCACGAACGGCCACTCCGTCGCCCTTGCGGTAGGGATGCGACTCGAGGATCGCCGGCACCGGCTGCGAGGAGTCGTCGGGGAGCCACACGCGGGCGGCGAGCGTCGTCCCGTCGGCCAGAGGGATCGAAACGTTCGGGATCCGCCGGGTGGCGGGCCGCTGTTGACGGGGGCTCAAGGCACCTATATAGTGCCACTATCAATAATCAAAAGCAAGTTTCGATTAATGAAAACGAGATCGTAGGCCGCTCTGCGGGGCAGCCGACGAGCCTCCCACGCTCGGCGGGGCAGCCGGCGAGCCTCCCACGCTCGGCGGGGCAGCCGGCGGGTCGGGACCGCTCGCCGGCGACGTTCACCCGCGAGGGCCAGTCCGTGGGAACGCTCGGTCGTGGGCTTGACATCCTTAAGCTGGTCGCCGACCGGGGAGGCGAGCTGTCGCAGAGCGAGATCGGCGCGGCGTTGCGCTTGGCGCCCGCGACGGTCCACCGGCTGACGAGCGTCCTGGCGCAGCGCGGCTTTCTCGAGCGCGCGCCCGACACCCGCCGCCTGCGGCTCGGGCTGGAGCTGACCCGGCTGATCCAGCCGCTCCTGGCCGGACTGCACCTGCCGGAGCTGGCTCGGGGCCCGCTCGCCGCGCTCGCCGCCCAGACGGGCGAGACTGCCAACCTCGCCGTGCTCGCGGGCGCAGAGGTGGTGTATCTGGTGAGCGAGTCCGGTGGCCGGCTGCTCACCCTCCAGGGCCCTGCCGGGATGCGCCTTCCGGCGCATTGCACGGCGCTTGGCAAGTGCCTGCTCGCGTTCCTTCCGGAACCGCTGGCGCGAGCCGCGCTCGGACCGGCGCCCTATGAGTCCCGAACCGCGCGCACGCTGACGAGCTTCAAGGCGCTCGGCCCAGCGCTCGAGGAGATCCGCCGCACCGGCGTCGCGCGCTCGGACGAGGAGTACGAGGTCGGCCTCGTGTCGATCGCCGTGCCGATCGCGTGGACCGGTGGACCGGCGTCCGCCTCGATCAACGTTTCACTGCCGAGCTCCCGGGCGCGACCGCGCTTCCGGGCCGAGCTGGTCACGCGGCTGCGAGAGGCCGCGGCGGCAATCGACGAGGCCACGGGCGTCGGCCGGGACGCGACGAGAAGCCGCGCAGCCGATGGCTGAAACGGCCCTCACGGAGGACGAGCTGGTGGCCGACGCCGACGCGTTCGCTCGCGAGCTGGCGGTCGCCGCGCGCGCCGAGCCGCAGCTCCGGCACCAGGGAATGCCGTCAGACGGCGATTCGCGGCCGGTCTATGAGCGCCTCGGCCGGAGCGGCTGGATCGGGATTCATTGGCCGCGGCGCTTCGGCGGCCGCGGGCTGACGCACGCGCACACGGTCGGTGCCGAGGAGCGGTTCGGCTACCACTGGCTGCCCCTGTCGGGCTACCTGCTGTCGGTCAAGACGGTCGGCAACGCGCTGCTCCGATTCGCCTCCGAGGAGCTGAAGGCGCAGCTGCTGCCGCGGGTCGCGACCGGCGAGCTGCTGTTCTGTCAGGGCTTCTCCGAGCCGGAGGCGGGCTCTGACCTTGCGGCGCTGCGCACGCGCGCGAGAATCGACGGCGACAGGCTGATCGTCAACGGACGCAAGATCTGGACATCGAGCGCCGAGTACGCCGACTGGGTGTACCTCGCGGTGCGCACCGGGGCCGACGGAGAACGCCACCGCGGCCTGTCGGTGCTCGTGACGGAGATGACCACGCCGGGCATCAAGGTCGGGGTGCACGAGACGCTCGGCGGCGGGACGCTCGGCGAACTCGAGCTCGACGACGTCGAGATCCCCGCCGAGCGGCTGGTCGGCGAGCTTCACCAGGGGTGGAGCGTGCTGATGGGAACGCTCGACTACGAACGCATCACCAGCGAGAAGGTCGGGGTGGTGGTGTCTCTGCTCGACGAGCTCGAGCCGCTGGCGCGCAGCGGCGCGCACCGCCGGCAGCTGCTGCGTCTGCGCG
>Ga0075021_10002077_pt1 | contig 10387 bp, 4 predicted proteins | sample ColStrG_CSR_2012_FD_72749 | JGI IMG/M metagenome (GOLD analysis project Ga0075021, IMG submission 72749) | Freshwater sediment microbial communities in response to fracking from Pennsylvania, USA - Cold Stream Run_MetaG_CSR_2012 | ecosystem: Environmental > Aquatic > Freshwater > Creek >... | reverse complement strand
TTGTGCCACACTGCGTGGACCTCCGGATTCACCTCGCGCTCATTTCTCGGTGCTTACACCAGCCGACTCGATACGAGTGTCTCCGTCTTCTTCATGATCTCGGGGTTCCTGATGTACCGCCCGTTCGCGGTTTCCCATCTCTCCGAGCGGGAGTCTCCGAACCTTCGCAACTACTTTCAGCGCAGGCTCCTCCGGATCGTACCGGCCTACTGGCTTGCCCTCACCATCCTGACCTACGTGCTGCACCTGGTCAGCCTCGGACCTGGGTGGCAGGGAGTGGTAACCCACTATTTCTTTCTTCAGATCTACTTCCCGACTGCGGTGTTCTACGGCATCACTCAGGCGTGGACGCTCTGCACGGAGATGAGCTTCTACTTCTTTCTTCCACTTTTTGCATATCTCGTGGCACGTCGCAGACGCAACCCTCGGGACCAGCTCTTCTGGGAGCTAGGTGGTATCGCCGTCCTGTATGTCATCAGCATCGCATTTCGCACGTGGGCCATCCTCCTTCCCTATGGCAGAACCGTGAACGGCAAGTTCGTTTTCGCTTGCACGCCCCACTGTTTGACCGAACCCTCATATTCCTCGTTACTGGTGAATTGGCTGCCCGCCTACCTCGACGTATTTGGTCTCGGAATGCTCCTCGCCGTCTTGAGCGCCTGGAGTGTCGAGCGCAGGTCAGAGCCCCCCTTTTTCGGACGCCGTCTCTTCCCTTGGGCCAGCTGGGGCGCAGCCACAGCGGCCTTCTTGCTGGTGGCAGATGTGATGAGCAACCACAACATCCTCTACCTGGTGAGCCTTCGGCAAAACCTCGAGCGTCAGGCGTTGGAGGGATTGATTGCCCTCCTGCTGCTCCTGCCCGCCGTGTTCGGACCTCAGGACACCACTCTGATTCACCGTTTTCTCCGCTCGTGGCCGTTGGCAAGCATCGGTGTTATCTCATACGGGATCTATCTCTGGCACGGCGACCTCATTACTCAAGTGTTCAAGTCGACCGGATGGCACTATGACGGGGTACCCTTTTGGCTTCTCTCGGTCGCCCTGCTGGCGGTGGTCATCCCGATTGCCACCATCAGTTACTTCGGCCTCGAGCGTCCACTCCTGCGGTTGAAGAATCGGATGAGTTGGTGGGGTGGACGTGGATCTCGAAGAAACGCCATCATCGAACCTGGACCTTCGCCCGAAACAGCCCTGGCGAGGGGCAGCAGCTCATCGGGTGGCAGGCAGTTGTCGGTGGACAACGCTCAGATCGAGGATGATCGCGACCTAGCGCCCAACACGGTTTCACAAGGAAGGGACATCCTCAAGAAGCCTGGCGGATAGGGCACAACGGATCTGGCTCTGGGACCGGTCCTCCCCCGACTTCGGCAGATACCATCGGGGCCGGGTGGACCGAGTGTCGCCGGGGTGCCACGTGAATCGCCCTGTGTTTCGGGCAGGTCCGCCAACGAAACCGACCGCGTACGTGAGGATTGCGGGCTATCTGGCCCCGGCCCCTGAGGCTCGAGCACCGTCATAGGTGCAGGCCGCCGGATCGAGGTGCCCATCAATTCGGAACAAGGAGAATCCGACGAAGCCTGGATAGGGTGTCCCAGGGACCTTCTGGAGAACATCTCGCGCCACGAGGTGCGCAGACGGATCGCCTGATGTCCAGTGCGCCGCGGGCGACGGTTCGCTGAACTCGAACACGTAGTCATAGTGGCCGGCGTTGATGATGCGTCGCCACTGACCGCATGTTCGCACCGGCCGGAAAGCACCATGGGCCCCCCTGACCCCGATGTACTGGACATAGTTGCTGTTGTCCCTGCCATATAGCGGATACTCCGCTTGCGTCAAGAACCCTGAGACCGCTATCCGTGCGTTGCGGATGTGTTGGGCCCGGGTATCGATATTGGGAACCGGTCGGTGGTTGTAGCGGTCGCGAAGGTAGGACTGCTGTACTGAGTACCCACCTCCGACGACCACCACGGTGATGGCGGCCACAACCACAGTCCGAAGAGTCGCCCGGCGACGATGGAACACCAGGATTCCCCCGACAACGAGAGCAATCAGACCGATCAGAAGCCCAAACAGAGCATCGGTGCGACTGACGGACACCGCGAAACTTCCAAGATGCAGCCCGTCAGGCCACAGTGTCGGGTCCAATTGGGTCACGAGCAGAGCAGCCGCGTACAGGGTGAGCAAACCCGTCTGCCACCGACGCGTGGCGAGGTGCGGGGACAACGGCAGGAGCACTATCCCGAGGACCAGTGCCGGATCTGCGTACCGGACGTTGTACGGGAAGAAGTAGGGGCCACCATATGCGGTCAGAAATTGCGGCGTTACCAAGAACGCGAGTCCGGTTAGTGCTCCAACGGCCCCCAACGACCATGTCCACCGCGAGCGTGGCGCCAACAGCGTGAGCAGCAAGCCGCCCGCGGCGAGCCCGAGCACTACCGGCCATACCGGACCGTAGGAGAGACGGAGACCAGGGAGCATGAATCGACCCCAGGCGTGACCGTCGAACAGGTACTGGGCGACCGTCGAGGTTGGCTCGGAGACCGGAGGGCTGGGGAAAGAGACGGGGCCGAGCTTCAGGTGCAGCGACGGGAGGGGACTTCCGACGGCCGCCCAATTCCGCAGGTACCAGTATCCACCAGCACCGAGCACCAGACCCAGCCACAACCCGCCCTGTCGTATCCGCTGGTGGCGCCCGGCGAGGGCGGAGACCACGATCGTCAGAGCCGCAACGGGGACGATCATCGTGTACTTGGTCCCGAGCGCCAGCCCGCCGGCCAATCCGGCAATGCCGAGAGAAGCCAGTTCCGTGGGTCCGCTGAATTTGTCGCGATGGACAAGGAGGGCCACCACGGACAGCAGCAGTGCCAGTCCGACAATGTCGTCATAGGCTCCCCCGGCCTGGGTACCGACCAGGCCGGGTGTGGAGAAGAGGAGGGCCGCACCGGTGAGGGTCGTGGCGGACGCACCGAATGGTCGTCCGATGCACCAGGCTGCCAGCAGGCCGAGCGCAAGCCATCCCAGGTTGACGAGCGGCGACAAGAAGTCGTTCCCAATGAGCAGGATCCCGAGAGAGTGAATGAGCTCCGAATTGGCCGGGAAAAACACGGTCACCGGATCTGGATCGACATAGTGGAGCGACGTGACCGATCCCAGCTGCACAAACCTCGCCGCAAAGGGCATGTGGTACCAAAGCGTGTCGGGCGTGATCATTCCGTGATGAAGCGCGTCGACCGTACGAGCGGCCCAGTCGGCCACCACGATGGTGGTGGCCACCAGGGCCGTCAATTTGGTTACTCGTGGTTCCTCGGGGCGCAGTGCGCCTGTTGGCCCCGGTGCCGTCGCATGCCCATTTCGCCCCCATCGGTGGGCGAAATACCAGCCGATGGACCCCTCGATAGCGAACGCGGTCAACACCGGACCGAGTCGAAGCTCGCCGACGATACCGAGCACCTCGAGGGTGAGGGTAGCGGTCCCAATGGCGATGACCACCTCCGCCAACCGCGCCGGAGCACCGTCCCATCCAGGCAGGAGAATACGCCGGCATGCCTGCGCGACGAACCACATCGATGCCAGCACGAGGGCCAGGGCGAGGACACCGAGAAGGTACCGTGTGATCACTTCGTAGGGCCGCGCATCAGGATCGTCTTCACGCGAGGGGACCGGGCCGCTGGCGACAGGCGACCGAGCTCGAAACGCCCACCCCGAGGACGGGTACGGTGCACAGGGAGAGAGATGTCACCGACCGACAGATCCAGGGCACCAGCGATGCGGGACCATCCCGGAGGGAACGGTCAGAGCTCACGATGCCCAGTCCCGTATTCCTCGACCTGGATGAGGAGCCGGGACGGCAGCCGGTCATCAATCGGCGAAGTGAGAATCGAGTGTGAACTGCCGGAAGCGACTTGGAAGACGGTCGCGCATCCGAAATGGTGCGTGGAGACCAGATCGGCGCGAGGCACAGTAACCAGATCACTTGGATGTTGACAGTCCGCCAGGAGGAAGCGGGCCCCGCTCGTCCGGATCAGGGCTGCAGCCCTGGTCGAGCTCAGCATTCCGGAAAACAGGGCATCGGCGGAGGCAACTCGCTGGGCATAGTTGGGCGTCCAAGAGAATATGCCAACCCAGGTCTGGCGCCCGGTCTCGGCGGGTACCGTCTGCCCCAGATATACGGGAGCGAGCACCGAACCGGTCAGCGGCTCGTGCTTGAGATAGCTGAGCGCCTGCTGTTCGCCGGACGTGATGAAGTAGGGCTGCCACCCGTAGACGGTCCGGTCGCCCAGGTTGCGGGCCTTGGCGAAGTTCTGCCAGGTGGACGGCAGGACGAGACAAGCGACAGCTGCCACACCGATGGTCACTTTCGCGACACGTGGACCCCTCAAGCGCAAGCCACTGACTCCCATGAGGGCCAGTCCGGCAAAAGGGATGCTCAATCCTTGGAGCGCGTGGAGCGGGTAGGTGCCCACGTGGGAAAAAGTGATGAGGAGAAATGTTCCCAGGGCGACAATTGGCCAGGCGCGCACTGCTACACCGTGGTAGTTGACAGGATGTATCCGGTAGGCAAGGAGAGCCGGAAGACCCAGGGGAAGAAGGACCAGCAAGACGACGAGCATCGGGACTGTCGCCAGATTCTGCCGACCTGACAGCGCCCAGACCGGGTCGAAATGGCTCAACATCGCATAGTAGAAGAGGGGAGTTGCGGTGGCCAGTGTCGTCGTCAGCAATAGAGCGGGCCTCCCCTTTTCGTTTCGGAACCACATGATCGCTTCGGAAACAACGAGGACCCCGAGCACCGTCGCCCCTTGCCACGGCTGCAACCAGGCACAGAGCAATCCCAAGAGGGGTGCCCACGGTCGGACCACCCGAAGCTCCCGATCCCGCTCGTAGGCCAGAAGACAGAAGGCCAGTGACGCCACGGAAAGGGCTGTGAAGGGGTAGCCCCATAGATACAGTCCGGGCCACATCTCGGTGCCGACCGTAGGTAGGAAGTAGCGATCCAGCCCCGGCAACCAAGGGAGCGAGGCGGCGAAGAAGGGGACCGGTGATGCATAGAAGAGTGCGAGACCGAGAGCGAACCGACGCTGAGACAGGCTTATCGGCAACCGATCGATGTAGGCGCGTGCCGCCAAGAAGAGCGCTACGAGGGCGATCGGTTTCCAGGCCAGATAGGCAATGGCTGGTGACGCTCCTATCCGTACCAACAGGCCGGAGATCGCAAGTCCCGGATGCAGGTAGTCCGCAGGTCCCGGATTGGTGCGGAACGGGTCAGATACCACAATGTGGTGCGCTGCATCCTGGATCCAGCCCAGATATTGCATCTGATCGCCGAGAAAGAGGCCGTCGGTTCCGGTCCAGATGTGATCGGGTCCGGCTTTCGACCAGAGGACCAACATTGGCCACAACGACAGTGCTGTAAACCCAACGAGCAGGGCCACGTCGCATCCGTCGAGTTTGAGTCGCGAAGGCTGTCGATCCCTGGACATCACGGGAACAGCTATAGCAGAATGGCAATGGAGGCGGTTCAGCCCAGCTGCAGGTTCTTCGTCCACTGGTACCTGACGATCCGCAGTACCTTGCGATGGCACTGGCGCCGGAGTAGACCGGCCGGCGGCAAGGGCCAGTCCGATTGGAGACAGGCGTTCGCTTGCTCGGTGACGGGCCAACAGAGTGGCTCCCACAGGACGGGAAGGAGTTGCGGCGTGATCGATCCTCTCTTCGACCTCCGCCGGCTCGAGTGCCAGAACGAAGAGGGCCTCCGGCGATTCCGGATTGCGGCCATGGTGGCCGTCATCGCTGCCGCCATTCCCTACTCCTGGGTGCTTTTGGTCCTGTGGGGGAGCACGGTCAACGCATTCCCATCCGACGTGTCGGGATCGATCTACGACACGCAAGCTCGAGCCATTCTCGACGGTCATCTATCGCTGCCGAACGGCAGTATCCCCGCAGAGGCGTTCCTTCACGATGGGCGGACCTACACCTACTTCGGCATTTTCCCCTCGCTGATCCGGATCCCCGCCCTGCTGTTCACCCATTCGCTCGACGGGCATCTGACCGTCGTCTCGATCGGTATCTCATGGTTGGTGACTGCCCTGTTTGCGGCACTGCTCCTGTGGCGGGTCCGGGTGGTGATCCGCGCTGACGCTCCCCTCGGGTGGGCCGAGGCTGTCTCGTACGGTGTGCTTCTGGCCTCGATCCTGGCCGGGTCCGTGCTGATCTTTCTGGCTTCACAACCCCAGGTGTATTCCGAGGATCTGGCGTGGAGCGTCGCCCTCACCTGCGGCAGTCTGTTTGCGATCTTGGGCGTGGTCGAACGGCCCATATGGGGTCGAGTAGCCGTCAACGGTGTGTTCCTGGTCCTTACCAACTTGAACCGGTCCACGACCGGCTTAGCCTGCATCCTGGGTACCTTGCTGATCTCGGTGTGGTTCGGACTCGGACGGGCGGGGTCGGATCGGCGACGGTGGGCCCTCCCGGTGTTGCTGACCGGGGGGGTCGCCCTAGTGGTTGGATCGACGATCGACTTCGCCAAGTTCCATCTCGTCTTTGGGTTCCCGGCCTCGGAGGAGCTGTGGTTCCAGACTGTTTACCACTACAACCACATCAACGGGGGCCACTACTTCGGGATCAGGTTCCTACCGAGCACGCTCCAAGCCTACGTTGCCCCCGGCAACCTGAGAATCACCGAGGTGTTCCCCTTCGTGACGTTTCCAGACATTCCTATACCTCCAGTCGCCCATACACAGCTTTTCTTGCGGGCCCTCACGGCCTCCGCGGTGACCTCCATGCCTCTGCTGGTTGGTGTCGGCATCTGGGGTGTGATCGCTACCTGGCATCGTCACCAACCGATGCCCGTCCGTTCGCTGCGGATCCTGTTGGTGGCCATGGCCGCCGCTACCAGCGCAGTCATGATCTTCGGATGGATTGCTGAGCGATACGTGGCCGATTTCATGCCGTTGCTCGTGCTGGCCAGCATGGTCGGCATGGTGGACATCTGGCGTCGGCTGGACGGCAGGGGACGGTCGTTGCGGATCGTGGCACCGGCGGTCGTCGGAGTGCTGGCGCTGTTCGGACTGGTGGCGAGCCTCGGGATGGCAGTCATACCCAACGCACATTGGACCCGGACGCAGCTGGCTCACTTCGTTCGAGCTGAGCTCGAAGTGAGCAATCTCACTGGCCATCCCATGGCGAGGGCAATCGACCGGGGGACCTCGTTTCCGGCTGCCGCTCCCGTGGCCCAAGTGTTCGTCATGGGTCGGTGCCAGGCCCTGTACGTCTCGGACTCGGGAGGGCCGTTGACGACCCCGTTCCTTCCGGAACTCACGTGGCGACTGGTCGAGCGCGCCCCGAACACGCCGATCTGCTACTCCCTCACCGGCTCCTCCGGTGGCCTCGGCGATCGTCACAAGACCTCCGGCTGAGGCTCGCGAGATTGGCTCCGATCACGGGAAATCGAAGGAGTGCACAGACCTGGTTCCGGTGGCCGGTGTTACTGTTCCCCTGTGCCTCGAGAGGTCCTACTGGCAGGGGAGGGGTCTGCCCTGGCTGCACTGGGTGAGGCAGGGGACGCCCCTTCGACCACACGGCCCACGAGTCGTCTCGGTGGGATCGTCAAACGAGGCGACGTGTTGGGGATGGCGTGGGTGGTGGCGGCGGGGATCGCCCTGCTGGTCCCTGAGCTCATCCACGGGCGGATCCTCGGACCCTTCGACATCCTCTCCCAGTGGGGTTTGACCAAACACCCAGGCGCTGTGATCCACATCTCGCAGAACGAGGACCTGATCGATGCGTACATCCCATGGAAGACCATCGCCTGGCATCAGGTGCATCAGGGCCACCTGCCGATCTGGAACCCGTATGGCGGGCTTGGAGTCCCATTGGCCTTCAACTGGCAGACTGCACCCTTCAGCCTCCCCTCCATCGTCGGGTATGCGGTACCCGTCAGGTACGCGTTCACCGTAGGGGCCATTGTGGACCTCGTGGTGGCAGGATCCGGCGCCTACGTTCTCGGTCGGGTGCTCAAGATGGGGGTGGTGGCCAGCGCCGCAGTCGGCACCGTGTTCGAGTTGAGCGGACCGATGGCGGCGTGGCTCGGCTACCCGTTCCCGTCGGTGATGAGCTGGGCCGGGTGGATCTTTGCCATCGGATTGATCATTCTCAGGGGACACCAACGGGCCCGTTGCATCGTGGCCCTCGCCGTGTGCGTCGCCCTTTCACTCTACGCCGGGGCTCCTGAAGGATTCACCGTGTTGGCGGTCATGGCCATGGTGTTCTTCGGGTTCATGCTGGTCTCGCGCGCCCAGTGGGCGGGCGGGTCCGGTCCGATCCTCAAACCCGCCCTTGACCTTGCCATAGCCGGCGGCGCTGGCGTCGCACTGGCGGCGCCGTTGGCCTTGCCGGGGATCCAGTTGGCCGGGCAGTCGGTGCGGAGCCTGGCCCCCACGGGCGGGGTTCTCAAGGTGCGTACGCTCCTGTACCTGCCGTTTCAAGCTTTTGACGGCTTGCCGATCGTCGTGCGCGGTGGTCACTTGTTCGGATACTCAGGCCTCTACTACACGGAGACGGCGATGTACGTCGGTGTCAGTGCCATCGTCCTTGCCTTGTTGGCCATCTGGGTCCTCCGCCGTCGGCGGGAGGTCCAGGGGTTCACCCTCGTCATGGCCATCTGCTTCGTCGTCGTATTCGTCGGGCCAGTCGCGTCATTGATTGCGAAGATCCCACTGCTGGGAAATGTCAACTTCATCCGGGCACTGATGCCGATGGCGCTCATGGTCGCAGTGCTGGCCGGATATGGTATCGACCGGATCGTGCGCGCCGCCAAGGACCGTGATGTCGCGCGCTGGCTTGGCATCGGATTCGGTACGGCCGCGGCCGGCCTGTTGGTGCTGTGGCTCTTCGGCCGAGGTCACCTGCCGCCGGACGCCACATCGATCCGGGCCCACAGCTTCATTTGGCCGGCGGTGGAAACCGTCGCGGGCCTGGCCGCCGCCGGTTTTCTGCTGTGGGTGGCCAGGCAGCGGACACGCTCGCAGAGGTCGGCCGATCATCATCTCGGCCCTTCGTGGCAGTGGATTCTCCGCTGGTCGAGGGCCGCCGTGGCCCTGGGTCTGCTCGCCGTGCAGACTGCCTTTCTGGTCAGCGCCGGTGCTCTCATGGTCGAGTCCAGCTCGCAGTGGTTTCCCCAGACATCGGCGACCAGGGAGCTCGTGGCCGAGGTCGGAACGGCGAGGGTCGGGTTCGGCTCGCGGTCATGCGGGCTCGGGATCCAGCCGAACGACAACGGTGTCTACGGTGTCCACGAGCTGGCCGTCTACGATCCGATTGTCCCGAAGAAGTACTTCTCTTCGTGGTTCGACATCACCGGTGACTATGCCGGTTCTCAGACGATCAACAGCTTCTGCCCGGCCGTGCGCACCGTCACGGTAGCGCGGGAGTTCGGGGTGGGTTTCGTTATTCCGGAGACCGGTCATGCCGGCCCGATCGGAAGTGTGCATGTCCGTCGTGTCGGCGATGAGGAGCTCTACCGGATCCCGGGTGCGGCCGAGGCGACGGTGACACCGCTGAGAGCAGACGCCTTCCCTCCTGACGCGGTGGTTGGCACACCGGTGGATGTTCGACATCCCAGCCCCTCCCAATGGCAGCTTACGACTTCGACGAAGGAGCCAGCGGCACTCCGGCTTCACCTCACCGATGTTCCTGGTTGGCACGCCAGTGTTGACGGAAGGCCTCTTCCGCTTGAGACCTATGCCGGGATGATGCTTCAGGCCCGGGTGCCCGCGGGGACCCATATCATCGCACTCAACTACTGGCCCGAGACGTTCACCGTGGGGATTCTCGTGGCGCTCACGAGCGCAGTGTTTTTGATCGGTCTGCTCATGGCGGCATTTGTTCGCAAACGGCGGAGTCGCCGGTCTGACGCATCTGGTTCAGATCCACCCACGGCACCGGTCACGTGAGCAGGCCGGAGGGGACAGATGTCGGCCCCTTGCTACAGTCTCGATCCATGAGGTCCGGTCCGCCGGGCCAATATCGAGGCTCGTCCCGTCGGAATCTAGATGCGCGTGAAGATGGGATCTGAGGAGGGGCAGGTGGCAGGCATAGTGACCGACCCCTTGGAAGAGGAGTCGACTCCAGGTAGCCAGGTTCCGGCCGTCAGTGGTCGGCTGGTGGACCGAATGGACTCGAGACTGGTCAACGTGCTGACTGTGCTCGGGTTCGCACTTCCCGTCGTCGTCTTCTTCTGGATGGTCTACCGCTACAGCCTGAACGTCATTATCAGCGACCAACTTGCCGATCTGACGGTGATCGGGAACTCGTACACCCATGTCTTCGACTGGGGGTCGCTCTGGGCCCAGCACAACGAGAACAGGATCTTCTTCCCCAATCTCATTGT
>Ga0075021_10002076_pt1 | contig 10398 bp, 8 predicted proteins | sample ColStrG_CSR_2012_FD_72749 | JGI IMG/M metagenome (GOLD analysis project Ga0075021, IMG submission 72749) | Freshwater sediment microbial communities in response to fracking from Pennsylvania, USA - Cold Stream Run_MetaG_CSR_2012 | ecosystem: Environmental > Aquatic > Freshwater > Creek >... | reverse complement strand
ACGCCGGTACCTATCGTCCGGCCGGAGCCCCGGTCCACGAGTAGGGCGACCGTGGAGTCGTGGACCGCCCTCATCAGGTCCGGCATCTGCCGCAGATCGGTCATTTGGCTGAGGCCGAGTTCGGTGGTGGGCACACCGGATCCCCAACTCACCGCCGGCGGGCTGGCAGGGAGAGTGTCGTCGGTGGTGGCCATCACCATTGCCACCGCCGCCAACGTGAGGGCGACACATGCGGCCATCCCTCCGACCACCCAGCGACCACCCGTCAGGCGATCGGGGACTGGAGTCAGTCGGGAACCCGGTCCGGCCTGCGCTCGTTCCGAGGGATGGAGCCACAGCCGGTCGTCCGGGGAGACCCAGCCACGCATGGGGCCGTCATCGTCGGGCCCGTCGTCCGCGGGCCCTCCGGCATGGTGCGCGCCGAAGTCCTCTGGTGGGTCTCCTTGCACGGAACGAAGGATACCGACAGTCCGGTCCGAAGGGATGGCGGCTCGGGCCAGGGCACCCGGGATGTCGAACGGCCCGGCCACATCTCCTGCCGCCCTACGATGAGAGGGTGGCCCGAGACCTCGCGATCGACCTCGGGACTTCCAACACCCAGGTGTTCGCCAAGGGTAAAGGGGTCATCCTCGAGGAGCCCACGGTGGTCGCCCTCAACACCCGGACCCACGAGGTCCTGGCTGTAGGTGATGAGGCATGGCAGCTGATCGGCCGGACCCCGGGATACATCGTGGCTGTTCGTCCGCTGCGCGAGGGGGCCATCACCGACTTCGGTATAACCGAACGGACCATCCGCTTACTACTGCGCCGGGTCGGCGTCACCAAATTGACCCGCCCCCGGGTGCTGATCTGCGTACCGTCGGCCATTACTTCGGTGGAACGGCGGGCTGTCAAAGAGGCGGCGCGCCGGGCCGGAGCGTCGGCCGCCCACCTCATCGAGCAGCCCATGGCCGCGGCCATCGGCGCTGGCCTCGAGATCCATGAGCCGGTCGGCAACATGGTGGTCGATGTCGGAGGCGGCACCACCGAGACGGCCGTCATTTCATTGGGGGGGATCGTGGCCTACCGGGCCGTGCGCTGTGGTGGCTTCGACATGGACGCGGCCATCCAGGAGTACGTTCGCCGGGAGTACGGCATCGCCATCAGCGAACGGACAGGCGAGGAGCTGAAGATAGCCATCGGCTCGGCGCTCCCCTACGAAGGGGAGATGCGGGCCGAAGCCAAGGGCCGAGAGGTCAGCACGGGCCACCCCCGTAGCGTCATCCTGGCTCCAGAAGAGATCCGGTTCGCCTTGAGCGAACAGGTCGACCTCGTCGTCGATACCGTGCTCGGCTGCCTGTCGGAGGCGCCTCCCGAATTGGCTCAGGACATCATCTACGAGGGTATCCACCTGCTGGGTGGTGGGTCCAGGCTCCGAGGTCTGGCCGAGCGGCTCGCCCGGGAGACCGACGTGCCGGTCCATCGGGTTCCCGATCCGCTCGAATGCGTAGTGCGCGGCGCCGGCCTGTGCCTCGATTCCTTTGACAGCTTGCGCCCGATATTCGCCGCTGCCGAATCCTGAGACGGGCGGGGCGGCTGACCCTTATCGCAATGCCCCGGCTCCGGTCGCGTCACGGTCCGCCGACCCGCCTTCTTTTGATTCAGTCGATGGCCAGTAGGTCCTCGGCCACTTGGCGGACCTGCCAGTCCCGGTCGTTCAGGCAACGCCGCAGCGCAGCCTCGACCTGTGGCCCTTCGAAGGCAGCCAAGGCGACGGCGGCCCGACGCCGGATCGCCGGCTTGTCGTCGAGGGCGGCCAGTACAGCCGGTAGCCCGGTGGGATCGCCGATGGCGCCGAGGGCGGCGACCGCCGCCTCGCGGCACAGGGGGTCGGAGTGGCCGGTGTCGCCTATGGCTATTCGGGCCAATCGATCCACGGCTGCCGGCTCCTCTCGCTCGCCCGCCGCCCAGGCCGCCATCTCCACTACCGAGGGATCGGGATCGTCGAGGGTAGGAAGCAGGTCCGCGCCAGGATGGGTCGCGGTGAGCTCGGCTGCCCGCCGCCGAACAACCGGGTCGTGGTCACGCAGCCCGTTGGACAGATCGTCGTCGCCCAGTGAGCCCAAACGCTCAAGGGCACCGAGGGCTGTCGACCGGACGATGGCCGCCGGGTCGGACAGGCCGGCCCGCGCTGTGGTCGTGTCGCCGAGATGTCCGGCCCTGGCCACGGCGCGTCGCCGGTCGGTGACGTTCGCGTCCTCCGGTTCCGTGGCAGGCTGCACGGCACCACTATGACCGACGACGAGCACCTCACCACGCCGGACGCTTCTGGGGAACGGGATCCCACGGCCAGCCACATCTTCCCCGAATCTCCCTCCGCCGTGCCCACCGCTGCCTCCGGCCGGCCGGTGCCCTCGGCGTCGAGGCGTTCGTCCTGGGGACGCCGGATCTTGTGGGGAAGTTTGGGCGTTTTGGTGCTCGGCATCTTCATCTCGTCCCGGATCAACCTCAACTACTACGCCATCCAGCCGGGTACGGCCCAGCCGGTCCAGCCCTTCATCAAAGTCCCAGCCAGTAAGGCCCACCCGGTGATCCGGCCAGTCCTCCTCACTGACGTGCAGGAAGCCAGGGTCACCGCACTCAACTATCTGTTCTTCAAGGTGCAGTCGAACACTGCCCTCTATTCGGTACCGTCGGTCACCGGCGGAACCCCACCTTCCGAACTCGATGCCCAGGGTGCTCTCCAGATGTCGCAGGCTGAGGCATCGGCCAAGACGGCCGCTTTGCGGTACCTCGGCTACACGGTGACGGCCAACCCGTCTGGCGCGGTGATCGCCGGCACCTTCGCGGGGACCCCTGCCGACGGCGTGCTCAACGTAAGTGACGTTGTGACGGCCGTCGACGGCAACGCGACGCCGACCGCCCTCGCCCTCACTCAGGCGCTCGCTTCCCATCACCCCGGCCAAACCGTCACATTTACGGTGCGCAAGGGTGGCACCGGCCCCTCGGGTCCAGTGGCTCTCACCCTCAAACGGACCACGGTCGAGCTCGGGGGTCGGACAGCCACGCTGGATGTGGGCATCCTCCCTCAGGACCAGATCGACTACACCTTTCCCTTTCCCATCTCTATCGACGTGACCAATATCGGCGGTCCGTCGGCCGGCCTGGCCATGACCCTCGGGGTGATCGACACCCTGAGTGGCGGCAAGCTGACGGGTGGGCACACGGTGGCCGCCACCGGCACGATGGACGCGGCGGGCGACGTGGGCGACGTGGGCGGTGTACCCCAGAAGACAGTGGCCGTCGAAAACGCTCATGCCACCATCTTCCTGGTGCCACCCGGTGAGTACGCCGACGCCAGGTCGAAACAGAAGTCCGGTCTGAAGGTCTACCCGGTGTCGACCCTGGCCCAAGCTCTGCGGGCTCTGGCCGCCAACGGCGGGCAGGTGACCACTGCCGCATTGGTGGCCTCCACCAGCAGTGGCACGGCATGAGCCGCGAACCCGACGGGCGGTCGTAGGCTCTCGGGCATGCCCGAGGAACGCCGGATGATTAGTAGCGCTTCGTCCCACCTGATTCCTGACGACGTGGCCCGGCACACGTTCGCTTCGGTTCGTCGAGGCTTCGATCCGGCTGAGGTGCGGGACTACCTCGAGTCGTTGGCCGCCGGCCTACGGACCCAGGCGGAACGTGAGAAGGAACTGGTCGACGCCCTGGCCGGTGCAGAGGAGCGGGCGGCCAACCCGGTCATTGACGACGCCATGCTGACCAACGCGGTGGGCAAGGAGACAGCCCGGGTCCTCCAGAGCGCCCACGCGGCGTCGGCGGAAATGGTGGCGAACACCGAGGTGGAGACCACCCGGACGCTGGCCGACGCCCGGGCCGAGTCCGAGCGTCTGCTGGCTGAGGCCACACAGGTGAACAGTCAGGCCCGTTCTCGGGCCGACGCGCTCCTGGCTGAGCGGACGGCCGAAGCCGAGGCAGCAGCTTTGTCGCTGCAGGAGCGGACGGAGCAGCAGGTGTCGGCCGCGCTCGACAAGGTGCGGGCCGACGCGGAGGAACTGACTGAGCGAGCCCGGGCCGAGGGCCGCGTCATGGTGGAGGAGGCCCAGCAGCTCCGGGCTCGGGTGTTGGCCGACTTGTCTCGCCGGCGCAAAGTCCTTCACGCTCAGATTGAGCAGCTGCGGGCCGGCCGCGAGCGACTGACCGAGACCATCACTGACGTGCGTCGTTCGGTAGACACCATCGCCGAGGACCTGTTCAATGCTGAAAACGAGGCCCGCTTGGCCGCCGAAGTCGCCGGCCGCGAGGCGGCCAACCGCCCCGACGACGAGGGGACCCTCGAGGAGCTGGCCGCATCGCTGCAGGCCGAGGAGGCCGCCAACGCCGAATCCGAGGCCAACGCCGAATCCGAGGCCAACGCCGAATCCGAGGCCAACGCCGATAACGAGGCTCCGGCCGGACCGGTCGGAAAACCGGTTGACTCGACTGAATCGGTTGTCGATGAATCCGACGTCGAGGCTTCGGCTGCCGCACCGGTCGAGAAGGTGGACGCCCTATTCGCCAAGCTCCGGGCTGCTCAAGGTGACGAAGTACCCACCGAGCCAGTCGCCGATGGATCGGACTCCGACCGTTCCCCCGAGGCAGCCGCCGTTGAAGAGTCGGATAGCGGGGACGAGCCAGTTGGCCCGCCTGAAGACCGCCACCCCCTAGCCACCCAGCGTGACCAGCTCATGGCTCCGATCGTCACCGGTCTATCGCGCCGGCTCAAGCGCTCCCTCCAGGACAACCAGAATGAATTGCTCGACAAGTTGCGAGGGAGGGGGGTCACCTGGTCGGTCGACCTGCTACCCGACGAAACCGAGCACGTCGACTCGTTCACAACGTCCTCCCTGCCCTTCCTGGAAGAAGCTGCCGACGCCGGAATTTCGCTCGTCGGGAACTCGAAGAAGCGCCCATCGACCGACGCGCTTTTGGCGATCGCACATGAGTTGGCCGAAGCCATCGTCGTCCCCCTTCGTCGACGGCTGGTTGACTTGGAGGGTCTTGAATGCGCCGAAGAGTTGGTAGTCACGGAGCACGTTGGCTCGGCCTTCCGGGAGTGGAAGGGCGAGCGCATCGAGCGTCTGGCCGGCGATCACGTAGTGGCCGCACTCTCGCTCGGAACCATGGCCGTGGTCGGTAAAGGCGTCATCGAGTGGGTAGCTGTAGCCGCTTCTGGCGAGTCGCCGTGCCCCGACTGCGAAGACAACGGCCTCAACGGGGCCCAAGCTGCGGGTGAGGAATTTCCCACCGGGCATGTGCACCCGCCGGCCCATCCGGGGTGTCGGTGCCTGCTTGCGCCCGGCACCCCCTAGGCTGCTGCCGTGCGCACTCCAAGTGACATGCCCGCGCCCACCGCGTTGTCCCGTGTGTCGAGCCACCGGGGCCGTCGTTGGATCATCGGCGCGGTCGTCCTGTTGGTGGTCATCCTTATTTCGGGGCACACCTTCGCGGTCTTCTACACCGATGCCCTGTGGTTCTCATCGGTCAATCTGCACTCTGTCTGGCTGAAGCTGTTCGAGGTCAAGGCCGGCCTCATGCTGGTGTTCAGCGCCATATTTGCCGTAATGCTCCTGGTGAGCCTCGTCGTCGCTGAACGTCTGGCTCCTAAGGGTCCTTCGATGGACGCCGAGGACGAGTTCGTCAAGCGCTACCGCGAGGTATCCGGTCCCTACTCCCGCTGGCTTCGGGCCGGTGTAGTGGTGGTGCTGTCGCTCGTCATCGGGTCTCAAGCTCTCGGCCAGTGGCAGAATTGGCTGCTGTTCCGCAACAGCACGCCGTTCGCTGCCACCGATCCACAATTCCACCGCAACATCTCGTACTTCGTCTTCACGCTGCCGTTCCAGCAGTTCGTCATTCATTGGACTCTGGTCGCCCTCGTCGTGGTGTTGCTGGTGACAACGCTGAGCCACTACCTGAACGGCGGCATCCGGATGCAGGGCCCGAGGCCCCGTGTCCGCCCGGCGGTCAAGGCTCATCTTTCCGTCATCCTCGGTCTCATTGCCCTGACCAAGGCCGTCGGGTACTACCTGGCCCGGTTCAATCTCGACCTCTCGTCGAATGGCTATGTCCAAGGCGCCGGCTACACCGATGTCCACGCCCGGCTTCCCGCGCTCCAGCTGTTGATCCTGGTGTCGCTGGCCGCGGCCGGTCTCCTCATCTACAACATCCGGCGTCAGGGCTGGGCCCTGCCCATTCTGGGTGTGGGCCTCTGGTTCCTCGTTGCACTGACGGCCGGCACCATCTACCCCGCCGCGGTGCAAGCCCTCAAGGTGAACCCGGCCCAGAACACGTTGGAACGCCCGTATATCCAACGCAACATCGACGCCACCCGCGCGGCCATGGGGATCGCCAAGGTGTCCAGCACGCCCTATCCGGCGTCACCCAACCTGACCGCCGGCCAGATCTCGGCCAACAGCGACACCTTGGCCAACATCCGGTTGTGGGACCCGCTCCAAACTCGGCCCACCTACGACAAATTGCAGGATACAAAGTCCTACTATCAGTTCAACAGCCTGCCCATAGACCGCTACAAGGTCGACGGTGTCGAGGCACCGACCGTAGTCGGAGTCCGCGAAGTGAACGCCGCTGACCTGCCGTCTACGTCATGGGTGAATACCACGCTCCAGTTCACCCACGGCTACGGCATGATCGTTTCGCCCACCAATGTGGCCACGTCAAACGGCACCTCGGCAAGCGGCGACCCGCAGTTCGCCGTGGGCTACGTGCCGCCGGTGTCGACCAACGGATTGCCGACCATCATTCAGCCGTCGGTCTACTTCGGCCTGAACAACGCGGGCTACGTGGTGGCCAACACCAAGCAGCCTGAGCTCAACTACCAGGTGACCAATGGCGGCAATGCCGAGACCCACTACAAGGGCGACGGCGGCGTACAGCTTTCGTCGTTCTTCAAACAGGTGATGTTCGCCCTCCGATTCAACGACATCAACCTGCTCATCTCCAGTCAGATCAGCAACGACTCCCGGCTGATGTTCGACCGGGGCGTCCAGGCCAGGGTGGCGAAGGCGGCACCGTTCCTGAATCTCGACGCCGACCCATACCCAGCCATCATCGGGGGGCACATCGAGTGGATCCAGGACGCCTACACGACGTCGGCCAACTATCCCTACGCGCAACATGCGGATACCGGCTCGGTGACGTCAGGTAGCGGTCTGTCAGGCGGCTTCAACTACGTGCGGAACTCTGTAAAGGTGGTCATCGACGCCTTCACGGGAAAGATGACCTTCTACGTGATGGACCCGAACGATCCGGTCATCCGGACGTACGAGAAGGCATTTCCCGGGATGTTCACGTCGTCCACCAAGATGTCCTCAGACCTTCGTGACCACCTGCGCTATCCCGAGGACATCTTCACGGTGCAGGCCACGATGTTCGGCCGGTACCACATCCTTCGGGCCTCGAGCTTCTACAACGCAGCGGATGCCTGGAACCTGTCACCCGACCCGGGTTCTGGATCGCCGTCCCAGCCCCTTTCCACCACTCAGACTGTCAACGCCCAGGGCCAGGTGGTCTCGACGGGGCAGCTGGTGCGAATGTCGCCGATCTACCAGGTGATGCGCGTACCCGGTGATACCCAGCAGTCGTTCACGCTCCTCGACGCCTTCGTGCCGGTGTCGTCGAGCAGTCAGATCCAGAACCTGTCGGGGTTCATGATCGCCGGATCCGATCCGGGCCACTACGGCGAGCTCAAGATGTTTGTTACCCCGCGCGACAATCCCCCGAATGGCCCTGCCATCGTGGCCGCCAAGATCGACGCGCAGCCGAATATCTCGAGCCAGATATCGCTGCTCAACCAGAACGGGTCCTCAGTGCTGCTAGGCAACCTTTTGCAGATTCCGGTGGCGGGCTCGCTGCTCTACATCCAGCCGTTGTACGTCCAGTCGTCGAGGAACCCCTTCCCCGAACTGCAGCGGGTCATCGCCCAGTACGGCAACCAGTCGGCCACCATCGACAAGTCGCTGTCGGCTGCCTTGAGCGCACTCTTCGTGGCGCCGGTGCAGATCGCCCCGTCCGGCGGGGGTGGATCGTCGACCACATTGCCGCCTCAGGCCCAGGCACTGTTGGCCCAGGCCCAGGCCTCATATCAACAGGCCCAGACTGACCTCAAGGCCGGCAATCTCGGCGCCTATCAGAACGACATCAACGCACTCGAAGTGGCGCTGCAGGCCGTCCAGGCCCTGACCGGCGGCCCGATAGCCAGCACCACGACTACCACGACGACTAATCCGGGGTCGGCAGCGGCCTCAGCTCTGGCCAACTGACGGGTGCCACGTGGGCAGTCGGCGTGCCGGACGGATCCCCTCGGGGGAGTGGTACTCTGTCCCCTCACGACGCGGGGTGGAGCAGTCTGGTAGCTCGTCGGGCTCATAACCCGAAGGTCGCAGGTTCAAATCCTGCCCCCGCCACCATCAGGTGTTCGCGTAAGCGGCACTGAAGTGTTATCGGAAGTCCCGGCTTCTCCCCCAAAAGGGCGGGGAGGCCGGGATTTTCCGCGTCCAGGGTCAGATTCGCGCGGGCCCGCCCCGCCGCGGTGGATGGACCCGGCCTCCTGACATGACGAAGCGCCCCGAGCCGGTCCACATGACCGAGTCGGGGCGCGCTTGAACAAGGCCCGTGGGCCTCGTGGTGATTCAGGGGGTCAGCCCGGGGGCTATGGGCCGGAGTGGGAGTCGGTGCCGAGCACCTCAAGGCCCTTCGGACCTTGAGGTGACGCCTCTCGAGGATCCGCCTCGGCCAGATGCTCGGCCTCGGCGATCGCCGACGGCAGTGTCTGGGTCGGTTGGGGCGAGGGAAGGAGGTCCTCCCAGGACGGCGAGTCCTCCGTCTTGCACACCGCCCGCCATGTCACAGTGCTCGGGCATGATCGTGACTGGAGGTGGTCATGCGAGTCGCTGGAGCAGACGTCTGGAAGGGCAAGTGGATCGTGGTCGTGCTCCGCGACGGCCGCTTTGAGCGCGCTTTCGTCGCTCCGGACATCGTTGCTGCGGTGGCAGAGCCCGACGACTGCGTAGCGATCGGTGTGGACATGCCCGTCGGACTGCCGCCAGCGGACGTGGAAGCTCGGGCCTTCGTGGGTCCGCGACGCAGCTCCGTCTTCCCCACGCCATCGGCCGAGCTGCTCGCGTGTGCCTCAGCGGCGGAAGCCAACGCCCTGGCCAAGGAGCGGGGATGGCCGGGCATCTCTGCTCAGGCCTTCGCCCTGAAGAAGCAGATCCTTGCAGTGCAGCCTTTACGGCAACGAGATACCGCGGACCGGCAACGTCTGCTGATGCACACAAGGGTCTCAACCTTTGGGTCGGGAGATTCGCCGGGGCCTGTAGCCGCGCCGTCGATGATGCCAAGTCATTTGAAAAGCGTGCGCTCGAAATTGAACAGGAATGGCGGCATCGCCTCACACGAGTCCGGGCCAATACTGCGGCAGACCTGCTTCTGCGTGCACTAGTTGGTGCACCGGTTGTCACCGTCAACATTGGAAGAAGCCAAGTGCAGACGAATCAGGCGGTGAACCGGCTGGCGGAGGCAGGGATCCTCAATCAGATCACGGTGGGTAGGCGAAACCGAGCCTTTGAGGCAGCGGAAATTGTTGACGCCTTCACTAGTCTGGAGCTTCAGCTCGCCAGCCCGGAAGGCGACACTCGCACCTCCGAGCCAGCGCGACGCGTCACGAGTCGCCGCCAGAACTGCTAACGCGACTCTTGGAATCCAAGCGGAGTCCAGTCGCCTAGCGCTGCCTAGCGCTCGTTGTCTGACCATGAACGGCACGACTGGGGACACTCCTCACCAGTTCGACGTAATCAACCTTCGACCACATATCTCGGGGGTCAAGGTCATCGATTTGAGCATCCGCCGCCCTGCATCACTAGATTCAGAAAAACCAGCAGTTCCTACCAGAGGAGACCAGCGGCTCCGCTATCGGTGATCGACTTCGGATGCGGCCTCAACTGCATGGCTGACGATGGTCTCGTGAGGAAGACCAAAGGCCTCGGCAAGCTCTGAGACGTTCGTCCCCTCATCCAGCGCAGCTCTGATCGCAGCAGCACGAACATCGCTCCGCCGGGCATAGAACTTCTGGACCGCCTCAATATTTGCCGTACGTTCCTCCACGGTCGGCATCGCGCTCAAGATATCCTCAACGGCAACACCCGCATCGATCTGAGCCAATGCCTCGGCTAGCAGTCGTTCGTTGTCTACGAGTTGAGATCTGACGGCCAGATTCGCCTGGACCAGCAGGTTAATTGATTCTCTGAGGTGTTGCCGAGAATTCTCCACCATTGGACCCTATCCGTGGCTGAATACTGATTCATCCTCTGAGTAATATAGTCGTCCTGGCTCTGATAGTTGCAGCGCTTCGCGTGG
>Ga0075021_10002075_pt1 | contig 10399 bp, 9 predicted proteins | sample ColStrG_CSR_2012_FD_72749 | JGI IMG/M metagenome (GOLD analysis project Ga0075021, IMG submission 72749) | Freshwater sediment microbial communities in response to fracking from Pennsylvania, USA - Cold Stream Run_MetaG_CSR_2012 | ecosystem: Environmental > Aquatic > Freshwater > Creek >... | reverse complement strand
GAAATCTCGACCAGCACCACCGACCTGTCGCAGCGGACTGAAGAGCAGGCCGCCAGTCTCGAGCAGACCTCGGCCTCGATGGAGGAGATCGCCGCGACCGTCAAGCAGAACGCCGAAAACGCCCGCCAAGCCAACCAGTTCGCGGACGGCACCCGCGCGGCCGCCGATCGCGGTGGGGCGGTCGTGGCCCAGGCGGTCACCGCGATGTCGCGGATCGCGGAATCCTCGCACAAGATTTCCGACATCATCGGGGTGATCGACGAGATCGCGCGCCAGACCAACCTGCTGGCGCTCAACGCCGCCGTCGAGGCGGCGCGCGCCGGCGATGCCGGCCGCGGCTTCGCGGTGGTGGCGTCCGAGGTGCGCAGCCTCGCGCAACGCTCCGCGCAGGCCGCCAAGGACATCAAGGACCTGATCACCAACAGCTCCGCGCAGGTGCAGGACGGCGTCGATCTGGTCAACCGGGCGGGCGGCTCGCTCGGCGAGATCGTCGAATCGATCAAGCGCGTCGCCGACATCGTGGCCGACATCGCCAATGCCAGCGCCGAGCAGGCCACCGGCCTCGAGCAGATCAACAAGGCGCTCACCCAGATGGACGAGGTGACGCAGCAGAACTCCGCCCTGGTGGAACAGAACGCCGCCACTGCCAAGACGCTGGAGAACCAGTCGGAAGCCGTCACCGAGCGGCTGTCCACGTTTCGCTTCGGCACCGGGCGGGGCGAAGAGCAGGTCGCGGCGTAGCTGCTTGGTGACGTCCGGGTCGGCACTGCGCTTGCCCTCCTTCTCCCCGCGTGCGGGGAGAAGGTCGGGATGAGGGGGCCCCTCCGCGAGTCTGAGCCTGTGGAAACGCCCCCTCACCAGGCCGGGTCCTGGTTTACTGTCACTAGGCTTGGCCCTCTCCCCGCAAGCGGGGCGAGGTGCGCCGTGCTCGCGGCGCGCTTGATCGATCGACCTCCCGCTACTTCTGGGACCGCTTGAAATAGCGCGTATCGGGCGGCGCTTGATCTTTGCGCGCCGGCATCAGGAATCCGTCGGCACTGAGAAAGTAGTTCTCCTTGCCGATGAAGACTTGCCCATTGTACTCCTCGCACACGGATTCGAACCACTCTGCCAGCGGATTGGCGTCGCGGGTGTAGCGCTTGTCGACGGTCCAGGGCCGCGTCAGGGCGTGGTCGATCACCGTGATCTCGTCATGCAGGAGGTTCGCATTGGCCTTGTCGAGATGGATGCGCTCCTTGATGATCGACTGGTTGTCATAGTGCATCGGCAGGCCGGACGAGTCGAAGACGCGCGGGCCCTTGAATCCGCGGGTCTCGACCTCGAGCAGGTCGTAGCGGCCGCTGCCGTTCGTATCGATCCAGTGGCCGATGGAGTAACCCCCGTAGGTCGGCGTGATCTCCTTGGGCCACGCCCGCCCGTCCGTGTAGATGCGGCGCGGCTGATCCTGGTCGCCGACCAGAACATAGGTCCGCTCCGGCGTGACGACGAATTCCAGCGCCCGGAAGCCGACCATCATCAACGGCATGCCGGCCGGGCCGCAGCGCACCCGATCGATGTTGTTGCCGACGCCGCCGTTCGCCAGATCGGCGAGGCTCGCCTGGAAGACGGCCCGATATTCCGGCGTGAGCGGCGCCTCCTGCTCGGGTCCCCAGGACTTGGTCTGGTCGAACGAAGGCTGTCCGCGCACGCCCGGAACCACCAGGCGGTTCCATTGGCCCTTGAAGTCGGGATACTGCGCGTGGTCGACGCTTTGGGCGCTGGCCGGCGCCACCAAGGCCGTCACCAGTGCGAGCATCGCCGGCAGGCTTGCGCAAAGCATGGCTGTTCTCTCCGTTATTGGTCTCAAAACTTCATTGGACGTTGGGGGGCCGTCTCAGCTCAGTTTCCCGGCCGGCGCCTCATGCGCGTCGCCCTGCCGCAGCACGCCCGCTTGCACCAGCGCGCTGGTGATCTGGCCGCTCGCCCGGATCAGCTCCACCGCTGCCGCGGTGGTGAGCACCAGCCGGCACACCGGGACCGCGCGCCCGCTGGCGGGATCGCCCGGCTTGAGGGCATCGAGCCGCGACACCAGGAGCTCCATGCGCAGCGTGCTGCCGTCGAACGACCAGCTGCCGATCGTATCCGCGAAAGTCTCGCCCAGGTTCGGCATGTCCTGATAGTGGAATTTGGGCCGTTGCATCTCGTCTACCATGTCGCCTCCGGGTGTGGGCGCCGCTCCGGCGCACCGTCCTTGTAGCAAGGATGGGTTGAGCATCAAAAGGGCGTTAACGGCATAGCCCGCGAAGGATCCCGTGAAGGAACCTGATAACGGACACGAGCCTCTCCACCCGCTCGTCCCCGCGGACGCGGGGACCCAGCCTTTGCCAATTGAACGTCCGCGCAATTTGGCAAAGTCTGGATTCCCGCGTCCGCGGGAATGAGCGGACGTGGCAATTCCTTCACATGCTCGAAGACGGGCGTAAACGCCCTGATGCACTTCGAGGGCTATTGCGAAACTCAACATGGGCCCCGATGTGAGGAAAATCGCGTCCGTCTTATCGCACCCTTAACGGCACGCCGGTCGCTCGGAACCGACAGTTTGACCGCCCCGACAGGCGCTCGCATCAAGAAGAACGGAATGCTATCGTTCATGAGGGTTCCTCTCCGTACGAGGAATCTCGCTTTCAGGGAGGATCGCATGACGAACATTCTGCTGTGGTTGCGCTTGGGCGCCGCGGTGATTGGGTTGGTAGCGGCTGGTTATGGAGCGGCGCCGGCGCGCGCTGCGGATATCGTCGCCGATTGGCCGGCGATCCAGATGCCGCCGCCGCCCACGTTGAAACCGGCGACGCTCGACCCCAAGACCACCGCGCTTCTGCTGTTCGACTTCATGAGCACGAATTGCAACGAGCGCCCGCGTTGCGTCGAGGCGATCCCGAGACTCAAGTCCCTGATGGAGCGGGCGCGCGCCGCCGGCATGCTCGTGGCCTACACGCTCCCGGGCAGCGGCAAGATCGTCGATCCGGGCATCGCCCCCCATGACGGCGAGGTGGTCGACCAGAAACAGGGCGGACCCGACAAGTTCCTGGGCAGCGACCTCGACCAGCGCCTGAAGGACCACGGCATCAAGACCGTGATCCTGTGCGGCACGTCGGCGCAAGGCGTCGGTATCGGGACCGGCAGCGCCGCGGCGCAACGCGGCTACTTCGTGGCCTATCCGGTCGATTGCCTGCCGTCGGAAAGCGCGTTCCGGGAAGCCTACGCCACCTGGCACATGGCCGGGGGCGGACCGCCCGTGACCACCAAGTGGGTGACCGTGACCCGCAGCGACATGATCAAGCTCGAGAGCGCGAAGCAGTAGAGCGCGGCCGCGCGGTCACGGCGGGGACGGCTGTCGCCAGCCGGCCCCCCGGCAAAGCACGGTCATTCGATGACCTCGTCGGCGCTGGCCAGCAGCGAGGCTGGCACTTCGAGGCCAAGCGACTTGGCGGTCTTGAGGTTGATGACCAGCTCGAGCTTCGTCGGCGTCTGCACCGGCAGGTCGGCCGGCTTCTCACCCTTGAGGATGATTTCCAGCTCCCGCCCGGATGCTGGATCGTGGTCTTGTTTTCTTTCGTCTATCTCGCCGGGGGTTCGACCTTGCGAAGATGCCCGTACATAAGCTCCTCTACGTACGACACGCAGTTGAATTCCAACAATTGTATGTTCTTTTCGATCCGCCGGTACAGCGGCATGCTCATCTTCCAGGGCCGGGTGTAGACCTTCGGATCGTCGACAGTCACTTCGTAGAGAAGCGTATTCGCGCTGGTGGGTGTGTAACGCTCGGTGAGGTGCAACGCGTCGCTGTGATAGTCTCCTGCCCGGTCAAACCAGGTATCCTCGACCATCCCGGTCACGTCGACCACCAACGTATCCCCGTCCCACGAACCGCTCGACCAACCCATCCAGGAATCGACCGGAGCCTCGCTCTTCATCCCGATATTCACGACGCGGGAGGCGAAGGCAAATTCGTAGGTGAACGACACGTACTGTGGCGATTGCACGATTTCAAACGGAAACGGCATGTAGGTCGCCCGTGGCAGGCCGGGCAGGAAGCATTTAACAATCGGATCCAGAGCGAGCCAATTCGCTTCATTTTCCCTCTTCTGGGCAAGCGCCTCGGGCCGATATGGAAGCGGTCCGTCTTCAACGACGCCAAGGCCGGCGGGAATTCCGCCCACCGCCCCCATGACGACAAGCGGCCCTGCCTTCGCATCATGGGGCTGGATATCCCATTCGGCGGTGTTCATGGCTTGCCAGATTCCACTCAGATCCGGCTTACCATCGGCGGTTCGCGGCGCTCTGTATGTCGGGTCCGAGCCAGCAGCCGGCGGCCGGACCGGCGCCTCCTGCTGGGCGAATGCCGGGGACGCGACGATTCCTTGCATGACCAACACGACGGTAGCCGTGATGGCTATGGACCTATTGGAAGCTCGCATTCAGGATCCTCCATTCGAATCGAGTGCCAGCTCATCATGGCTTCGGCTTGGCGGATTCCGCTGTCGTAGTTCCCCTTTTCCAGCAGGTTCGGGAAAGGTACAAAATCGATTCCACCTTCATCCCCGGGGGGCGAGACGCGTCGGGTTTTTCCATGATCGGCCCAGTGATCTGCACTTCATGGCCAACCTGGAAATTCAGCATCTCCTGATCTCCTTGAAGCCGGAACACCAGCGGCGCCCGCGCGGCAGATGGAGGCGCTCCCGCGATGGGTGGCCGCTCGCCACCTCTCCAGTCTGTAATGAGGAATCCCCCGTCGGGGGATTTTGCCACACATCCGATCGAAACGAAGCTATCCCCGCGATCCATCGACTTGGGGTAAGTCGAGGTTCCATCTGGGAAACCAGGAATGTGAACCCTTTGGGTGGGCGCCCCGGCCTGTCCCAGCGCACTGGCGGCAAAACAAACAATCGCGCCAAGCGAACTCACGACCGAGAGCGTCCGGTTCACTTCGATCCTCCAATGATCTTATCGTTTCGCACGCAGGACCCGAAACCCGAGGTCGAAGTGGCGGTAGTCCTCCGGAAAATGGCTGCGAAGTGACACTCGCGTCAGCCAGGGCCCACTGTCATGAAAGGTCCCACCGCGCACTCCCCGTCCCCCATCACTGCTGTCGGGCCCCTTGGGATCGGTCATCGGACTCTTCGCGTAATACTTGGAGTCGTACCAATCCTGCACCCATTCCGCCACATTCCCGCGCATATCGTAGAGGCCCCAAGCATTGGGCCTTTTGGTTGCTACAGGTTGCGTCTTCTCCACGTTATACCAGGCCCAATCGTCGGCCGGGGAACGCCGGGCCAGCGAGTCCGCCACGTTCGCGCCCGCAAACTGGTCCGCTGTGCCGGCTCGCGCCGCATATTCCCATTCGGCCTCGGTTGGCAGCCGATAGAGGAATCCGTCGTTGCGTGCGTTCAGTTTGTCGAGGAACGCCTGTACATCCTGGAAGCTGACTTGCTCCACCGGAAGGGGGTCGCCCCGATAGCGACTTGGATTGGAGCCCATCACCGCTTGCCATTGCATTTGCGTCACTACCGTCTTTCCAATTTCGAAGGCTTTTGTGATTTGTACGGTGTGTCGCGGCTTTTCGTCCGCGCTGCATTCCACCGGCTTTGCACCTTCAGAGCACCCCATTGGGAACTGCCCGGCGGGAACCGAAACAAACTGCATGCCCAAATCGTTCGTGCTGTACCCAACGGCCGCTGCGTCCTCAGCGGGCTCGAGAGCCCAGGCCGATGTCGCCAAGCTACATGCTGCGATCGCAAACGTCAGTGCCAACACGCTCGTCCGTCGACCGACCCGATTGTGCTCAGCCATGCCGTGCTTCCTCGATGATTTTCGCGCGACGACCCCGGAAAGTCACTTTGGGGCGTCCGGGCTGGATCCGCCCACGAAGAGCAGTCGCCCGTCCGGCAACGTAATATCGCGTCCGTTCGCCCTCAAAGCTCCGTCCTTAGCGCGGTAACCGTTCACTAGGATCATGGTGCCGGGAGCCAAGGATTCCTTCGTGAACCCCGCTCTTATCAACGTACCTGGAGGTCCCGCCTCGACGGCCCAATTCTCGACGTTTCTGTCAGGCTTCAAGACAGCAATGTAGATCCATGCATGAGGATTGATCCACGCCATCTTGGTGACGGTTCCCGTCAGCGTCACCGGATCATTCGCATCGTATTCCGCCGCAAACGAATGATGCGCGCTCGCTGGGGGGGCCAGGGGAATCATCGCCATCGCGATGAGCATAAGCATCGACAGGCTTCGATTTTTCATCGCTTCGTCTCCGCGCTGATCCTTGTTGAATCACTTGGCTGCTACTTCCCTTGCTGTTCCTCTTCTTCTTCCCTCTCTTTGGCTCGGGCTCCGGACAACGTGAATTCGAGATTGACGTTGCCCTCGTGGCACGCATATTCCACGAGTTGCTCCTGATCCGTCAGCCGCCACATTACGAATTCCACGCTATAAGGCTTGGTCCGGGTTCCCGGATCATCCAACGTGAATCCGTAAAGCAAGTGCGTGTCGTCCAAGCGCTTCCAACGCTCGGTTACACGCTTCTGCACGGTGCCGTCGCTCATGACGATCGCCGGCGTCGCATAATTTCGGGCCCCGATCACCATGGCGACCGGCGCGAAATTCGAGTATTCAACGACGAGCGTATCGCCCTCCCAGGATCCGCGCGCAGCACCCTGCTCCAGATGAACGCTCGCGGGAGGACGCGGGCGCCCGTCCAGGTAGATCAACTGCGATCGAAGGGCTTCCACGCGAACCACCACCGACTGCGGGCTCTGGATGATCTCCAAGGTGGATTCCTGCCCGCCGGGACCCGAACCGGTCCACGCCGGACCGATGCCGTCAGGCCGAAGGCAGCGGCTCGAAAGCGGCCGGTCCTCGGGACCGGTCGCCGGACGATCCAGCACCTCGTCGTCATGCTTGCGTTTTTCCCTGGCGGCAGGGGTGAGCGGAGGCAGCCGCCCGTTCGGCGGATCGACCACCTGGGACGTATGAAGGCTCGTCATCGGCACCTTGAACCAAAAACCGTCTCTCCACAAAGTGTTGTAAGCATCCGTCGTTTTTTCACCCAGCGGAGTGACGGTGGATTCGGTGCGAAGGTCGAACTGTCTCTGCTGCGCAGCATCCTCGAGCCCGGCCCGGACTGATGGATCGTACTCCGTCTTGTCGGCTTGGCTGCCCGGCCGCTCGAGTGGCGTGAGGATGGAGCGGCTCCATATACCCTGGAGATCGGGCTTGCCATCAGCTGTCCGTGGCACTTCGCCAACTTTGTAGGCGGCGAAACTTGCCTTCCAGTCGTAGGGCTTGTCCGGTGCCCCGGTACTCTCGGTGGGCGCCGCGGCAACGGGCTCAATGGGGCAACTCAGGTTAAAGCACGGCGCGGGTTCACTCTTCGGGGCTGGTTGCGCGCTTGCAGTGGTTCCAAACAGGCCGGCAACGGCTACCGATCCAAGCCAAAATGCGAAATTGCTAGGACGCATCGCCTGTCTCCTCCGATGTCGATTGCTCGGATCGCCAACAGGTCATCCCGATTTTGATAAGCCTTTATGCTTTTATTATGAATCGGTTTGTGAACCTGTCAAGGCAGCGCCGGCGCGCGCGTTGCTACTTCGCTTGCGGCTCCTCTTCCTGTTCCCTCTCTTTGGCCCGGGCTCCGGATAGCGTGAACTCGAGATTGACGTTGCCTTCGTGGCACGCATACTCCACGAGTTGTTCCTGATCCGTCAGCCGCCACATTACGAATTCTACGCTATACGGTTTCGTCCGGGTTGCTGGATCATCCATCGTGAATCCGTAAAGCAAGTGCCTGTCATCGAGGCGCTTCCAGCGCTCGGTTAGACGCTTCCTCGCAGTACCGTCAGCATCCGCCGCGAAATTCGTGTATTCCACAACGAGTGTATCGCCATCCCAGTGCCCGCGCGCGGCACCCGTCTCCAGAAGAATGTTCGCGGGGGGACGCGGACGTCCATCCAGGTAGATCAACTGCGATCGAAGGGCTTCCACACGAACGACCACCGCCTGCGGGCTCTGAATGATCTCCAAGGTGGATTCTTGCCCCCCGGGACCTGAACCGGTAAACGCCGGACCGACGCCGATGGGCCGCACGCACCGGCTGGAAAGAGGCCGGTCTTCCGGACCGGTGGCCGGACGATTCAGCAAGTCGTCGGCACGTTTGCGTTTTTCCCTGGCGGCGGGAGTCAGCGGAGGCAGTCGCCCGTTAGGTGGATCGACGACCTGAGACGTGCGAAGACTCGTCATCGGCACTTTGTACCAAAAGCCTTCTCTCCAGAACGTGTTGTAGGCATCCGTGGTTTTTTCACCCGGCGGAGTATTGGTGGGTTCGGTGCGAAGGTCGAACTGTCTTTGCTGCGCGGCATCCTCCAGCTCGGCGCGGACCGATGGATCATATTCCGTCTTGTCGGATTCGTTGCCCGGCCGCTCGAGCGGCGTGAGGATGGAGCGGCTCCATATACCCTGCAGGTCCGGCTTGCCATCGGCGGTCCGTGGGACGTTGCCGACTTTGTATGCGGCGAAACTTGCCTTCCAGTCGTAGGGCTTGTCCGCTGCAGGCTCGGTGGGTGCCTTGGCAACGGGCTGAATGGGGCAACTTTGGCCAAAGCACGGCGCGGATTCACTCTTCGGCGCTGGTTGCGCGCTTGCGGCGGCTCCAAACAGGCCGGCAATGGCTACCGATCCAAACCAAAATGCGAAATTCCCAGGACGCATCGCCTGTGTCCTCCGATGTCGATTGCTCGGATCGCCAACAGGTCATCCCATTTTGGATTTTATGCCTTCATTATGAATCCGTTTATGAAGCTGTCAAGGCTACGCCTGCGCGCCATGGAAAGACCGCCTCGCGGCGGCTGCCGTCGGCGGGGAGGTATTCCGACCACCATCTGCATTCGTGCTCAGATGGGTGCGCCGGGGCCGGTTGCCCACGGAGTCGGTCATCGGAGCGCCCCGGTCAGCTGCTGATACAGCCGCCGCACAGCCACTTCCCTTTCAGCATTGTATCCTTGCATCTTCTCATACTGTGGCCAGCGAATCGCGGCGACGGCTTGGTCTTCAGTCGAACCGCGCTTGACCTCTTGCTGAACGGCATCCCGGATATCCACCAGCATCTGCCGGAATCGCCCGAGCTCTTGTCGGGTTTCCCGGGGATCTACGGGAATGGGACCATGCGCCGGCACGAATATGTCCGCGCCCAGGGTGTCGACCGCATCGAGCGTCTTCAGCCAGTCGAGCCCGTACCCGTCGTCGATATACAGGAACTGTCCGGCGAAAAAGAGCTCGCTCAGATAGGCGATCCGATCCTGCGGAACGTAGATGATGCTGTCCCCTCGCGTGTGCCCGCGGCCCAAAAAGAGGACCTGAATCTCCTTGCCGCCGAGATGGAGTGTGATCCGATCCCGATAGGTCTGGTCGGGGAGTCGCGCCCTCTGCTCGTCCGCCGGCGCCCTTTCACGTCGCATCAGTGCAAGAAGATCAGTGCGGTAGCTCTCGTGTCCGATCTTCCACACGTCGGCGTAGGCCACGTTGCCCTTTGAATAGTTGTTGTGGAACGTGGAGGAGACCAAAAATCGAACCGGCTGCCGGATCGTGTCGGCGATCGCGTCTCGTTCGGCCTTCCCGGCGGCTTCGGAATTGAGGGCATCGAGAACAACCACCCCTTCGGCTGTGACTATGATCCCGCTGTTGAAACTGCCGGAGCTGAACACGTAATGACCGGGAATTATCTGTCGCAACGCAGTCTGACGCTGCGTCTGCTGGGCAGACGCGGACACAGAGCACAGAAACGCCAACGCCAGCGCCAGGTTTGATCTCTGCATTGGGCCCGCTCCAGTTGTTGTGGTTGGTTGTTGTGGTTGCGAATCGCGCCTTCGCATGAGTCCGCAAACCCGGACGACCACTGCGCGCCGCGCATGATATCGAATTGGCGCAGGCCCGTCAGCAGCATCGAGATTATCTTGCAACCGGCCCTGCGGCTGCGAAAATCATAGATCGCCGGAATCGGATGATAGGCCGCTGCTCGGCCCGCTGGCCGGCCGCCGCTCGCCCGCGGCTTCCGCAACAGCTGGAAAACTGACATTATTCGCCACGGGAGCTACCGCGAAATACCGCCGAATCAACGGGACGGGAGTCTGAATATGCGCCTCGACACCCTCTGCCATCACGTCGTGCTGGGCGTCGTCATGCTGTTGGGCGCCCTCGGCGCGCAGGCGGCCGATCCGTCGCAGCCGCAGCAGGGCGACTTCTTCGTGCAGGACTTCCGCTTCCACACCGGCGAGATGCTGCCCGAGCTGAGATTGCATTACATGACGCTGGGTGCGCCGACGGGCGAGCCGGTGCTGGTGCTGCACGGATCGAGCGGGTCGGGCCAGAC
>Ga0075021_10002073_pt1 | contig 10403 bp, 18 predicted proteins | sample ColStrG_CSR_2012_FD_72749 | JGI IMG/M metagenome (GOLD analysis project Ga0075021, IMG submission 72749) | Freshwater sediment microbial communities in response to fracking from Pennsylvania, USA - Cold Stream Run_MetaG_CSR_2012 | ecosystem: Environmental > Aquatic > Freshwater > Creek >... | reverse complement strand
GAACGATAGTGGGACGCGGCTTACTTAATCACGCGCAGCTAGCCATTCGGGGTTAGCACGTTGAGCAACCTTAAGGCCGGGGCCGAAAGACATTTGCTCAATAGTGGGGCGCGGCAACACTTAATCACGCGCAAACTTTTTTGTTGGTGATTCACACAAGTAGACTTTACGGAGACTGGAAATGGAAACGCACTACCACTGTTCCGCCGAATGGCATTTCTCACATCTTACGGGCAAGGGCGCGCACACCGCCTCCATGATTTACACATTTGCCCTGCACTTATCCAAGAAATCAGGCATCTTTTTTGCCAGCGTACCACGCTTGGCTGAATACTTTGGCGTGGACGAAAGAACCGTGCGCAAAGCCCTACGGCTACTGGTAACGCTTGGCTTCTTTGAAATCGCACGCCAAGAGCCCGGTGCATCAGTGCGCTACAAACCCGTGCTGCATAGCATTTGGAAGAACCTACCCAAGAACGCGGGCCGCTGTGCGGAGAAGTCCACCACCCCTTGGGAGGATGAAGTACAGGACCGGCTTGCAGTGGATTTGCACGCAATCAGCGGCGGTCGCTTTACTACTTTTCCCAACATCGTGAAAGCCATGTACAAAACAGGCCATAGCGCACAGGCCATTTGTGCGCACTTCCACACGTTTGTGGATTTGGAAAAGCCAACAGGCAAAGTGTGGGCCAACGGGTTTGCTGGCCACTTCATTAAATACCTTCGCGCACAGGATGCAATGCCCTAATAACCCCCAGCACTTTTTGTGAGGGGTACCCCTCGCACTTTTTGCCAGTTCCCTACTCGCAACAAATGCCAGTTCCCCCCTCACAAAAAGTGGGAGCCTAGCTGGCCCACGCTAGTGGGCAACTCTGGCACCCAATCTGAGCTAAGTACAAAACCCCGATACCGGGCTTCGCTCCGGAGGCATGGGCGGGCGAAGCCGAGTTCGTTCAAAACCAAGAACCGAACCAAAGGCTTGAAGCTGGGGCTGGTGATAGGCGGGCGCTGCCCGCACCCGCGCCTGACGGCGTGTCCGAACCAACAGCAACCCCTTCACATGGATGGGGAACAACGTATGGCAGAAGTAAAACCAAGTCCGTGGCAACAGGCAGCACAAAAGCGTTGGCCCAGTGCGTCGATTGAGGGAGATGGTCCATTTGCGCTTCATGCTGCGTGCAGTGATGCCGGGCACGTGCGGTTGTTCCATTTTGCCATCGAAGCGCGCAACGGAGTTTATGAACGCTGCTCACACGCGTTTTGCAAGATGCAACATAGCGCTTTCAGACTTACGCCCGTGCAGCAAACGCAACAGCAATACCAGCCTTCGAACACATTTGCAGATAGGGATTGAAATGAAACGCAGTTGGATACGGGCGACGATGCACTTGCCCGATGACATTGGTGAAATTGATTGGATGGACGACGATGATTTGCAAGGAGAAGGTTTTTTACCACAGCGCCACGCAAGCCGAAGCCGCGCGGCTGGACTTAATTGCGATCCACAAAACGAACAAGGCCAACGCCCGGCTGGTGGTCTACCGCTGCCGCGATTGTGGTCTTTTCCATTTGGGCCACCTGCGCCGCGAACAAAAACCACAGGCCGCGCCAGAAATAAAGCCGCCAAGCGCCAGCGATCTACGTCGCGCAGAAAAACACAAAGCAAAGGTCGCCGCTCGTAAGGCAGAACGCGCCGAACGTTACCGCGACTGGAAAGAAACGTTGCGCCACATCGAATGGATGATAGACCAGGACTTCGCAGCCCGCGCAAAATAAACCCCTTCACAGCCGCCCGGTATTTTAATTACTCCTACCTAAGCGGGTCGCCCTACTGGCATGGGGCGGCCCGCGTTTTTTGGAAGCTTCTTTGTGCTGCCGGGCGGTGTGGCAGGCGTTGGAAGCCGTGGCTATTAACGTTGTGGTGCTGTAGATCGTAGGCTACTATTCCTACTAGGCAGGAGGACAGCTCGATGCGTCAATCAGCGAGGCTACGTTTTGGTATTGCTGTGTTTTTCCTGTTTACCGCATTCTTGGGAGCAGCGGGACAACGAGCTGTTGCGCGGTCAGTCTGGCCGAAGAGCACAGGTGAATATATCGCAGCCTCAAGTGATCGCATTCCCCCTTTCCCGCGCACATTGAACGGCTATCGGTCTGAAAATGACAAGGATTTCTGGGGCAGCCCATTCCCGTCAAGAGGGACGATGCGCGTTTTTCAAGGAAATGATTGGCAAGGACTGCCTAAGTTTCCTAACACGATGAATGGCTGTTCCACTGGTGTCTTTATGATCCGTTGGAGATCGGGATCTCCCGACGTGCGCGTTCAGTCAAGTGTGCGTAACTCAAGCAAGGATACATCTGCGACGATCAAAGCCGGGAGCTTCGGTTACATGTCCGGAAGCAACTGCGAGCAACCCATGTTCAAGTTTGCAGACACGGTCAACGGCAACAAATCAACTCTCGTTGATGTTTATTTCGAATTGAAGTTCTGGCAAGCAGCTCCGTAGGAAAAAACCCTTAGCCTGAAGCATCGTTGTTGTGTGGAGCAAACCCACCACAACGGACATCGGCAGCCCCCATTTTCTTCACCAACAACCGTCAGTCAGTCAGGCTTCGCAATACACGAGCCACGACAAGAACGTCGGCCTTCCCCCTTTCCTCCCGCTCAATCCGCCCGTAGGTTGAAGGATGATAGATCGGCACGCAAACCGCCTTATGGCCGCCTATCTGTACATCGACCGGGTCGCCATGTACTTTGCTAACGGGAGATCGCGTTTTTAGACACCACCTCATGGCGTAGCCGCCAACCGCCACAATCACTTTCGGCTGGCAGTGGATGATGTCCGTCTCAACTGCCAGACGATCACGCTCGATCTCCCGTACCAGCGGCTTCTTGTTGCCCTCCTTGTAGTCTATGCACACGTTCCAGCGGCGGAAGTTATCCAAGTTCAGATCCGCGCGGTCGAACCACGCGCGTAGAGTCGTCCCCGCGTCGCCGACGAACGGACAGCCCCGTTTGTGCTCCTCCCTGCCTGCGCGCTCACCCAGAACATAGACGTGGGAGGGAACAGGCCCGCAGGCCCCTACGATGGAGTCGGCAGATAGCGGGGGTACTTTGATGCCGTCATTTGTCCTTGGCTTCGGTTCGCGGCGCTCTGGCATGTCCAAATGGTATGCCCGATCACGCTGATTTGTCAGATTCTTGTGATCCGTTACACGCGCCTGTCCTGATAGCTGCTCACGAACAGCTAGGGCGCATTGCATGGCCGGGCACGGCCCGTTCCACTTGCGGTGCGCCCGCTCCTTATCAGCAGCACGTCAAGCAAAACATGGCCAATAACAAACTTTTCTACCAGAGCGGACGATGGCGATATCACACCAGCCCCAACGTGCGGAATTACAATCCCATCTGTCAGCGCCTAGACGATGACTGCAATCAGTGCCAGCAACCCAGTACGATCGTCCATCATCTCGTAGCGCCAGAAGCCGATATGCGCAAGGCTCATGACTGGCAGAATCTGGTCGCGCTATGTGCCAACCACCACGCTGGCGGGCAGCCGGGCGAGACGCAGAACGCGCGATACTGCGCAACGGTTGGACCGCATGCGATCTACATGCACCCCGGCGGCCTGCTACCGTCGTGGCACCGCGATTACATCAAGCCAAGCCCGGCAGATACCAGCCACATCGGCAGGCTACGCGGCACATCTACCAGCAGCGTGGGCGAAGACGCGATAGATAAAGCGCTGGCGGGTTGGACCTAATCCATCAACCGGGCGGCCACGACCCAACAGCAGAACAACCCGCTAGAAACAAGCAACCCCTAAACCACACAAGCCCCCACAGCATTAAGTCACTGCCCAACTGGCAGCCCAACTAACCCAGCAATCCAGACGTGGAACAGGGCCAATCCTGTGCAGCCTGTGGGCGTTTCATAGCAGTATCGGGCCGCCCTGACCGTGCCCCCACAGCCTACCTAATCCACTGGCCTGCATATGAGCGCTGTAAACCTATGGCAGCACAGCACTTACACGCAGCAATGCAGCCAATGGACACTGCGTTGGGCGCTAAGACCTTTGTTATCAGAGGGGTATGGGGGAGGACTTTTGTTTTGAAGCCGACGCTGGCAACCGTGCGCCGCTTTTGTGCGCGTGCGCGCCTTGAACTATCGACGTAATTCTTACGCGATTGCCAGCCCCCGGCTCGCCTTTAGCGTCGATCCCCATGACATTGGGCGCGTTTCAATACCGCAAATCGTGCAACGCGCAGCACGTATCCCGTAACACATACGGGCCAACACGGAGACGACGATATGCCTGCTGACCCAAGTGCTGCTGGCCGGAAGGGCGGAGCCGCCTGTACGCCAGCTCAAAACGCCGCACGGCGGCGCAATGGCTTCCAGAAGCGGAACCCTGCCGATCAACAGCCCGCCGATCTGCAACCCGGCTGTGGCTGCTTGACGACGCCAGTGCTCAACCCCGCGCCAAAGGTACCGCCCATCCTGATTGCCCAGCCCAAGGCGGGCCAGTAATGGCGGTCGCAGCCAACGGACGTTGCCAGTATTCCAAACGCCATGAAGCGCAGCAGCCGCAGCGCGAGGGTATGACCGAACAAGAATTTGCGGACTGGATTGCGCAACAGGAAGCGCAGCAGAAAGAAGGCCAACGATGAGCGCGAAAATCAGCGATGAACTTCATAAGCTCCGTGGCACGCGTCCGACGCGAGCCGCAGATAACGGCGAGGACATTCCCGCTGCGCGCCCGGAATATCCCAAACGGATTTCGCCCGAGGCCAAGCGCGTCTTCAAACGCCTTTGCGGCCTTCTGGAATCGCGCCGTGCGCTAACCGCTGGCGACGGCGAACTCCTGCGACTGTACTCCGTGCAGTTTAGCCGCCACGGAAAGGCGATGGCCAAGATTGAGGAAGAAGGCGAAATCAAAATCTACTTCCGCCTCAACAATCATGGCGAAAGCGTGCCGCAGGAAAAGCCGAACCTGTGGTTGAAGGTGGCGCAGGATTCCGAAAAGCAAATGCACGCCATTTTGCGCGACCTCGGCCTCACGCCCAACGCGCGCGCCAAGGTAAAGCAGGTTGGCGCAAAAGCCGAACCGGAACCCGTCAGTTTTGAAGACCAGTATTTCGCGGCCATTGATGGCCGCAAACCGAAAGGCATCACGCAATGACGAATAAAGAATTTGTGGCAAACGCACTGAATGAGATTGCGTTCCTCGACCGCATTATTGACTACGCGAATGCGATCCATTCGCTGCCGGAATCTGCTGCGGTTGAAGACGACAGCTTCGACCAAGCAGGCACGTTCGGCGCGCAGTGGAATCAACCGTCCTGCAAATGCGGACTTTACCCGTATCAACATGGCGGCTGTCCCGGTCCCGCTGCGAAAAACCTGCCGCAAGGTTGGAAATCTGGCGACGATCCAAAGAAGGAAGGTAGATAACGTGGCGAAACAAGACAAGGGTTCACTTTGCGCGTGCAGATGTGGTGAGCGCAAAACCAGCAAGAAGGCACGCTTCGTACAAGGACACAACGCGACAAGGACCGATTTGAAAAAACACCCGGACGTAAAACCATGACACGAGACCAGGAAATCGAGCTTGCAGTGAAGAAGGCCGCAGGTTGGGACGGCAAGAACTGGCCGCAATGGCGCAGCCCCGGTGGCGTGCTTTATGACAGACCTCACCCGGTCAAGATGCGGATGCACCACGGGGCGATTGTTGAAACAGGTTGGGAAAATGTTCTGCAAGCGATCCTGCGCGGCGTTGCAGAACTGGCGTAACAGCCGAACGACATTTTGGAAGTGAATCAGACCGCGTCAGCGCGGAGAAAGCAGTGCGCAAATGAAAGTCCGGAACAAAATCACAGGCGGGACGACAGAACACGTCCGCCGAAACAACGAAACCATCCAAATGCTAATTAAGACGGGCGTGCTTGAGGTAGTCGATGACACGCCGGAACCCGGCGAAATGATACGCACAGGCAACGGCGCTGTTGTGCCGATGATGGAACCGCCAGTGCAGCCGAGCTGGTGCGTCGCACGAGTTTCCCTTAACAGAACTGACGGCCGCACGGTCCCTGCCATCGTGTTTGAGGTTGGTACCACGGTTCATGAGGCCTTCACTGGCGAACCCGGAACTGGCGCTTGGCGGTTCAGTAAGAGCAATGTGCCCGGCGACATCGCAAAGGAATATGCGCGCACGCACAAAGAGTTTTACGGCAGAGCCGAAAACCACGACCTGCGTCGTTACATGCAGGGCTTCTAAAAGGACAAACAACCATGAAACCATCAAATATCAAAATTGGCAGTAAGGAATCCCGCAGCTTTTCTGGCGTGCAACTGCGCGCAGCAACAAACGAATTTGCCATTAGCGGCATCGCTGCGGCTTACAACGTGAAGTCCTCCGACCTTGGAGGCTTCCGCGAAGTAATCGCGCCGGGCGCATTCACTGACAGCTTGAGCGCTGACGATCAGGTCTGCTTTTTCAACCACGACCCCAACCAAATCCTTGGGAGGAAGAAATCCGGCACGCTGACGTTGACCGATACCGATGCCGGGCTATCCTTCCGCTGCATGTTGGATCGGAGCAACCCCACGCATCAAAGCGTTTACGCCAGCATTTCCCGAGGCGACGTCGAGGCTTGTAGTTTTGCTTTCAGCGTTCTGCCTGACGGCGACGATTGGGCGGAAGAACAAAGCAGCAAGAGCATTGTGCGCACGCTGCGCAAGGTCAGATTATTCGAGTTGGGGCCGGTCGTGTTCCCCGCATATCCGCAGGGGACCAGCGTGGGCGCGCGGGCCGAGCAGCGCAGCAACTACGTGCTTCCCGCTACCGACGACTGGCGGAATCGGGCAATCGCGGCTTTACAAAAATACTACGCAGAAATGGATGGTCAATAACAATGAAAGAACCCTTTGACATCACTACGATTCCGCTGCACTTGAGGGCGTCGTGTATCCCGCCAACGCCCGAGAATTGGGACCGGGTAGCTGCTGAAGCTGCCGCCAAGCGTGAAGCGGCTGCCAAGGCAAGCCGCAACCATCCCATGAGCCTTGTCAGTCAGTGGGGCATTTCGCTTGACTTGGCTCAATTCCTGCAACGCCTTGAAGGCAAGATACTGGAGCTGGAAAAGGAAGTTGCAATTTTGCGCGCTGCGGATACCAGCACACTGCCGCGCCACATGCGAGACGTGGAGCGCCGCGCGTAATCAAAGTGTAGGGCTAACGCCCCCGGCGGCCAACAGCGTCGGTCACGAAGCGCAGGCGGTTGGGGGTCTGAGACCCGTTTACCAGCGCGATAACTACCGGATACGGGCCGCTTGCATGGCAGGTCATGGGCGGCCCCCGGCCCGACAGGGGAAATTATGAAATCCGCCACAACAGGCATGAAGTCACACCTTGCTGGGGATTGTACAACCGTTGCCCGGCTGTACAAGATCACGCGAAAAGACGGAACCGTCTTTGCGTTTACAGATCACGACCGTGACATTTCCACCAAGGGATACGAAGCCTACTTTACCGACGAAGACCCAAGCACAGGCGGCTGGGTTTACTTGGCCGCTGTTGGGTTGTTCCAGCCCACTGCCGTGGAAAACAAATCGGACCTTAGTGCGGATAACCAAGAAGTGACCGCCATTATCGACAGCGACACAATCAAGGAAAACGAACTGCGCTACGGCATCTGGGATACCGCCGACGTTGAGATCCGGCTGGTCAACTGGGCCGATCTAACGCAGGGCGAAGTAAAGCTGCGCAAGGGGCAGATTGGCAGCCTTCAGCTTAAGAACGGCATTCTTACCGCCGAAGTGTTGGGGATGACCAACCCCTTGCAAATCCTGCAAGGACGCAGCTACGGCCCGCAGTGCGACGCGGAGTTGGGCGATAGCCGATGTAAGGCAACCGTGCCTGTGCATACAGGAACCTGCAACACAAACCCCAGCATCGGCGCAAACGATCCGCACCACATTACCCCGTACAGCGGCCTTGATAACCGCGTGGATTTCTACACCGACGGCATCCTGACGTTCGCCGGGGGCGTGAATAGCGGGCTGTCGTACCAAATCAAGTACTGGGATGGCCACACGCTTACGCTCACGCAAGCCCTGTTCGCTGCCGTGGTTGATGGCGATGCTTTCACGATATCGCCGGGCTGCGATAAAAGCATTGCAACATGCAAGACTAAGTTTTCGAACGTCGTCAACTTTCAAGGGCAGCCCGCGATGCCCGGCCAAGACGCGATCATGGCAACGCCGGATGCCACCAGCTAACCCTTAACACTCGCGGGTAATTTCGATGGCCTACCAGCAGACGCACCAGTACGCAGATAGTGTCAACCGCCACCCTGTATCCGCGAGATTTGTAGCGGGCGAATGGCAATCGCCCGGCCTATCGTACGACAACTACTCCCGAATGCAAACGGTGACCCACCTGCTGAACTCGGGCCGCCGAAGCCCTGCGCCTGATTGGGCGTTCCATGATAGAAAACTTCGAGAGGTAATCGTCGTCTGCATGGAATTGCGCGCGTATTGGCGAAACAGAAAGCCCACACAAGGCGACGACGCCGAACGCTTGCGGGCCGCCCAGAAATTCATTGCTGATAAACACCGCCCTGCGCTGATGGCACGTATCGAGAAACTTTGCCGGGAATATGTGGGTTTGAAACAGGCGGGCGTGACAGGCCCGGTATTATCCACGCTTGGGTGCAAGATCGAAGAAATCGACACACAGCTTAGAATTTTGGATTGCACGCCACAGATTCTCGCTGGCGTCGTCTATCATTACTGGCGGTGCGGGCTCAATTCCGTAGAAACGGGCGCGCAGCTCCACATAAAACCTCCACACGTTAGGCAGCTTCTTTGGCGATTGAACAAGGCTGCGGGTCAGCTTGGGTATGGACCCCTAATGAAAGAACCCAAAGTCCGGGAGGGTACGATGGGCCAACTAAATTTAGAACGGAATCTTGTGCTTGCAGCAAAGCTACGCGCCAACGGAACCAGCATGAAAGAAGTCATGCAACTGTTCGGCTTCAAAAGTAAGCACAAGCTGCACGTCGCTCTGCGCGCCGCAGGGCTGTATGTAGATATGCGCGGAGCGCACAAACAGCAGTCGCTCCAGCTGGGACAGGTTCTTCCGCAAGCTGAAGCGCGCTAGTTCGACACTGGCCTGTTAGGGCCGCTGCATAAATCCGCGCTTTACCCAGCGCACAAGAAAGAGAACCAGATAGGCGAAGCCCCAACCCAGCGGTACGGGAACGAATGCGACAACGGCACCCTTCAGCCGGGCATTGCTGAACGCCAGCGCAAGAGAATCGTCAGCTAGTTTATTGCATTCAGCAAAACCAGCGTCGAAGCTAGCATCGCCTGTCAGGCGGCTGTCACACGCGACGTGGGCAGCGGCGATCCACCGCGAGGACCATTCCATTTCCGAATTGTAGGTGATAGCCCCTGCACCAAGAATCCAAACGACCGAGGCGACAATCCCCATTCTCTTCCATCCGTTTAGCGCCATTTGGAATCTCCTCAAAGCGAACCCAGTATATTCGGACTGTCAACGTGAGCGGGCGTATAGTGGGTGACGCATGGAAGTATCAGGTTTGACCGCCCGTGAACTGCTTGCGCTCCACGCGGATGTAGCTGACGAGCTTGTCGCGCGGCGCATTACGCGCAGCTACAACAACCCAACTGGCGACTTGGCGGAATGTCTTTTTTGCAAAGCCTTTGGCTGGGTACTGACTGACAAATCGTTCGCGCACGTGGACGCTGTTGGTAGTGATGGCAAGCACTACCAAATAAAAGGCCGCCGTATAACGCCGCTCAACAAATCGCGCCAGCTCGGCGCACTTCGCGACCTAAGCGGGGAACATTTTGACTTCCTTGCGGCGGTACTTTTTTCAAGAGACTACAGCATCATCCGGGCAGCCCTCATCCCGCGTGCTGTGGCTGTGGAGCGTGCAAAATTCGTAGAGCGCACCAACAGCCATAGGTTCCTCCTCCACGATGATGTCTGGGATACGCCGGGTGTCCTTGACGTGACGGAACAGCTTCGGGCCGTCAATCTCTAGCCCCAGCCCAAGACCAAATTACCTTCGTTTCATTTTATTGGATTTCTATGCGGCCTATCTTTGAAACATGGAGGAAAATCGAGGCTGGGGAAAATCATGGCGAAGAAAATGTACTTGGAAGGCATTTTGGTTGGCCTACGCGCAAAGGCCGCGAAAGCGGGTAAGTGATGTTTGAAAAGGGTCAGTACGTGCGGCTCACGATTGCCCCCGAAACGCGCATGGGGACGATTGAAGGTAGCGAGGAACAGCGCGGAAAGTTGTTTTATATCTTCCGGCAAGACCCGCGATTGGATGATGTGGTACCGGGCTTCAAGTTCGAAGCGTTCGTGTTGG
>Ga0075021_10002072_pt1 | contig 10405 bp, 11 predicted proteins | sample ColStrG_CSR_2012_FD_72749 | JGI IMG/M metagenome (GOLD analysis project Ga0075021, IMG submission 72749) | Freshwater sediment microbial communities in response to fracking from Pennsylvania, USA - Cold Stream Run_MetaG_CSR_2012 | ecosystem: Environmental > Aquatic > Freshwater > Creek >... | reverse complement strand
GAGGGGATTGTCAACGAGACGAGCAGGTTGCTGAACGATGAGGACGCTTACCAGGACATGTCGGAGGGCAGCAATCCTTACGGAGACGGGCATGGCTCGCAAAGAATTGTGGAGGCCATATCCCGCTGGCATCAGAAGAAGACCCCACTGTTAGCGCCTGACCAGCAGTTCAAGCTACCGGCCAGACCAATTCCCCGTCGGCGGAAGAGTGACCTCTCGGAAAGAGCTGGAAACGCGGCCGCCGCAGGTAAGGAGTGACGGCCCACACCCTGCCTTGCCGTCGTGGTCGCACGCCATGATCTATGTTCTCTACTTCATCGTTTTCTTGATCTGCATATACACGGCCCGTCATTATTGGTTCACCCTGAACCGGCTATTCGCTTTCCAGCGGCATCCCTACATCGACATCGACACGGCCTCCTGGCCGCTGGTGACCGTACTCGTAGCCGCTCACAATGAGGAGAAGGTGATCTCCAACATTCTTAGCGCCCTGATGACGGTGAGATATCCCGAGGGCCAAATGCTGGTGATTCCCGTAAATGACCGCTCGACCGATGGAACACGGGCGATCATCGACGAGTTTGTAGAGCGATTTCCCGGTCGCATTCAGCCCTTCCATCGGGCTGGCGGAAAGGGCGGCAAAGCAGCGGCGCTGAAGGATGCCATGGAGTTGGTGAAAACCGAAGTCATCCTGATTTTCGACGCCGATTACATTCCTGGTGCAGGTCTCATTAAGCAACTGGTGGCGCCCTTCTTTGATCCCGAGGTCGGCGGCGTCATGGGCCGGGTAGTGCCATTAAATGTCGGCACGAACCTGCTGACGCGCCTGCTGGATCTGGAACGAACGGGAGGTTATCAGGTCGATCAGCAAGCCCGTATGAACCTCCGCCTGGTGCCACAACATGGTGGCACAGTTGCCGGAGTGAGACTGAGTGCACTGCGGGAGATTGGTGGCTGGAATGACCAATCTCTGACCGAAGACACCGACCTGACCTATCGTCTCTTGCTGCACGGCTGGAAAACCGTGTATCAGAACCGGTCTGAATGCTACGAGGAAGTGCCCGAGACTTGGCCGGTCCGCATAAAGCAAATCATGCGCTGGGCCAAGGGCCACAACCAGGCGATGGTGACATATGGTCTTCGCCTGCTGCTGGGCAGGCATCGAGCAACGCTGCGGGAGCGGATTGATGGCGCACTGTTGCTGGGAGTCTACGCCATGGCGCCGGTCACGCTCCTGGGCTGGGCGCTGGCACTAGCTGTGTTCTTCCAGGGTGTGACTCCCCTTCATGGCGTCATCGCGCTGTTCTCATTGACTGCCTACGCTGCGCTCGGCAACCTGGCCGCATTTTTTGAAATAGCGGCCGCTGCTCGACTCGATGGGACACGCAAGCGAATCTGCCTTCTGCCCTTCCTCATTCTAGGTTTTGCCGTAAGCATCTTCTCTGTCTCCCGGGCCGCTCTATCACAAATATCTGATCTTGTGACCGGGGCTGAACTCCATTGGGACAAGACCGAACGTTTTCGGAAGGTCCTGTGAATTCCTCGCTTGCAGTGGCCGCGTTGATCTTGTTCGTAAGCTCGATGTTAGTGCTGCCGCTAATTCCTGCGTTTCTGGAGCTAAGGCTCAAGTCTGACGCGTCGCCACTGAAAGTAGTTCAGCAACATGCTGGCGAAATTCGCCATTTTGCCAACAGCTTTCGGACCTATATCCAAGTTCTCGAGCCAACTCTGCAGCAGTGTGTAGCTTCAGGTGCGACGGCAAGTGGCATGTTGCCCGATGGGGTCGAATACCTGGCATTGGGCCAGTGCGACGACTCGCAGACGCTTCCCATCCAGCAACCGGGCGCAATCTGCCCAGTGACGATTGCGGCGGGTTCTGACCTCGTCGTGCCACCTGAGACCACGTTCCTGAGAGATGTCTATGCCGGCGGGCGATTCAGAGGTGGAGACAATAACAGCTACCGAGCCATCCTGGGAGAGAAGGATGTCCACCTGGGTCGCTCCAGTCGCGTGACCCGCTGGGTTCATGCAGTAGGAGAATTTTCTGCAGAGCACGACTGCAAGCTCTCCGGGCGTATTTCCTCGGACTCATGCATACGGCTGCAAGGCGCTTGTAACTTTCTGCGACTCAATGCTCCGCAGATTGAAACCGGTCACGTAATGCCCGGTGAAAACTCGACGCGGCCGCACTCCGAAGATAACGCAAACGCAGGTTCCGGGACGGTCCAACGTTTCCTGTATGACGGAGACTTTGAGGTTCACGCAAATGAGGTCGTTACCGGCAACATCGTAGCAAGAGGTAAATTGCACATCGGCTCCGGCGCAAGCATCCGTGGCAGTGTGAAGAGTGTCAGCGACATGGTTCTCGGAGCCGGTGTCTCCGTGCAAGGCAGCCTGATTAGCGGGGAACAGATGCTCGTAGGTCCGGACTGCGCCGTCAATGGACCGATCATTGCTGAACGCGTTTTGCACATATCTGCCGGAACCCGATGCGGCAGTTTTCAACATCCGACAACGGTCAGCGCCCCTCGTATTGAAGTGGAAGAGGGTGTTGTGGTCTTTGGGACGTTGTGGGCCCGCGAGCACGGCGAGGTGGTGGCGAGCCCATGAAGCGCCGAGCCATCATCGTCGCAGGCAGTCTAGCTCTCGTGCTGCTGGTCACATGGTTGTGGGTGGCGCGTGACCGGCCCCGTTCGAGTGCCGACCGCTTGCTGCTCCTGGTGCCAGATGGAATGAGTTTCTCCGATCCCAAGGTCACGGAGTGGAGCGATGCGGGGAGCGAGGAAGGCCTGCATGTAGTGCCACTCCATGATTCCGAATTCTTGCGGCCGTTCCTGGGTGAATTCCAATGTGCGGGAGTGATTCTGCCCGATTCGATCCATCAGCGGGCGAGTGACCTTTTCATCGCGGCTCTGCGCCGCTTTGTTGCTCAGGGCGGAAAACTCATGCTGGTCTACGATGCCGGCACGTTCTCGCTAAATGGCAGCTATGCAGCAAGACGCTCTCGATTGTCGGACCTGGCAGGCGTGGACTACGCCCTCTACGACGCACTCGGAGACAAAACCACCCAATGGGGCAGCGTCAAAGGCACGAGTGCGATTGTCAGTGAGATGGAAATACCGCCGGGAAAATATTACCCCCTCCCGTCGGAAATCAGCGCCTCCGATTCGGCGCGAGCCGCGAAAGACTCCAGTCGTCCCACCCTTGAGGTAGAGCTCAGACGTTACAAATACGGTGAACTGCTGTATCCCAGCTTCGTGACCTCGGGACAGTACTCCGGCGAGGTCCTATTCCAATCCAAGGTTGGGATCGTCGCGGGTGAGCATCCTTATGAAGCTGGCTCCGTGCTTTTCGTAAACCTGCCGCTCGGATATCTCAAAGGCAACACGGATGGACTGCCGATGCATGCCTTCCTCAAGTACTTCGCGAAACATGTACTCGCATTACCTTACCTGGAGTCCGTCCCGGATGGAGTCGGAGGGCTGGTCCTGAATTGGCACGTCGACTCCAATGCAGCGATCAAGCCGCTCCAGCAGATGAACTCGTGGAGTTTGCTCCAGCAGGGACCGTATTCGATTCACATAACAGCCGGCCCCGATGCCATGGCAATCGGAGACGGGAGGGGTTTTAATGTTGAACACAATCCCGTCAGCCAGGAGCTGATCCGTAAATACGAGAGCCTCGGCTACGAAGTAGGCAGCCACGGAGGCTGGATCCACAATTACTTTGCGTCGCACGTGGATAAGGACGACCCCAAGAGTCTGGAACAATTCCTGGCGCTAAACAAGAACGCGCTCGAGCATGTCACCGGAAAAGCTGTGGTCGAGTACTCCGCTCCGGATGGCAATCAACCAGTCTGGGTCACGCAATGGCTGGAATCGCACGGCTTTGTCGCCTACTACTTCACCGGTGATACCGGAATGGGTCCAACCGAGGGCTATCGCGGTGGGGCACGGGAAGGCCACAACATCTGGGCATTTCCCATGCTCCATCTGGATCGGGCTGCGGGTTTTGAGGAGATGACAGCCGAAGGATATTCCGATTCCGACGTGGGGCGCTGGCTGGATGCGATCACTGAATTTGCAGCAGACCATCAATCGGCGAGGCTGATCTATTTTCACCCGCCGGGAATCCTGCCGTATCAGGGGATTGTCGAGAAATGGTTACGCCAGACGGCTCGCATGCAAGCCAGCGGAACATTTCGCTGGTACACCATGACCGAACTCGCAAACTTTCTAAACTCGCGTAAGCAAGTGGATTGGCAGGTCTCGCTTCGCGGCCAGCTGATGCTTATCAAGGCCACTCACCCCCAGAGCCTGGAGCACGCTACTTGGCATCTGCCGTCAGCGAGATTTGCGGAGCCGAGGATTATTCAGGGCTCCGCGAAAGTGATCCGAGACCGGGATGCATGGCTGATCGTGGCCGGCCAGGGAAAAATGCTGCAATTCGAGACTCAGGACGTTGGCCAGTCAAAGGGGATGACGCAATGAGAGTTTCTGATTACCGGCGTCGTCAACCCGCAACGTGGGCCTGGATAACCTGGCTCCTGATTCTGAGCAGTGCTTTCGTGTGCGTCGCGCAAGCCCAGGACAAAGCCGCTTTGCCGAGTCCCCCACAGGCTGGTCCGCAATCGCCAGCTGAACAGGCTTCGCCGGCAGAAATAAAGTTGCTTACTAACTATGTCGAAAGCGGCGGCAATTATCTGGCCCTAACCAACGGTTTTGGCAATTGGACCGGCGAATACGCCCGCGGCGTCATCACCCAGAAAAAAAACATCTGGAATGCAGAAATCAATGGTCAGCGCGAATTTAGCGACGCGGGAGTATATTTTGGCGTCGGCGATACCTACAACTTTAACCCCGATTGGTACGGCTCACTCACTCTGGGCTCCAGTGCCGGAGGCTTTTTCTGGCCTCGTTTCCGAGCGGACGGATTCATCAACAAGAAGTGGCTGGTCCGGCGGCAGTTGATTTCTACTCTCGGCTTCAGCTATTACGCCGCCAAAGACGCCCACCGGGATCACAGTTTTTTCATCGGCTCTACTTATTACTTCGAGAAACCTTGGATCCTCGAAGAAGGAATTCGTTTTAACGTCAGCAATCCCGGATCTGTCTTCTCCCCGGCGGGTTTCGTCGCGGTGACACAAGGCCGCAACCTGCAACATTACATCACCCTTCGGGCTGGCCTTGGAAAAGAGGCGTATCAACTAGTCGGACCAACATCGACCATTACGGACTTTCATAGTCAGACCTTGACCATTACATGGCGCCAGTGGGTCGGTCCGCACTGGGGCTTTAATGTCGTAGCAGATTACTATCACAACCCGAGCTATCTTAGAGGTGGTACCAGCTTTGGATTCTTCAAGGAGTTTTGAGAGCCGCGACACCCACGCATTCGATCCCTCGAAGGGAGCGGAACCGATCCGTGCCCGCGGACATCGCGGCGGGGTTATCTCCATGCACCGCGCCCTGGCCCATTTTCGCCTCGGCACCATGAACCTGATCACTGCAAGCTGTCTTTTTGTGTTCTTTTCCCTTGCCTGGCTGGTTTTGCTGCCTGAGGTTTGCCGCCTGTGGACCAGTATCTTCACGTTCGGAATTCGCTCTCTGCCTTTGCACGCGGAACTCGGTCTGGCGGAGCATCATTGGACGCCCTTTCTCAGCTTCGATATTCCCTACCTGAAGATGGAGCCGGTATTGCCGAGTGCTGAAATCTGGTGGCTCACTTGTGCCATCACAGCGCTGATCTTCGTAGCCACCTACTTTATTTCCAAGAGATTGATTCCTGTCATCTACCTCTTGCGGGCAGTGCTGCTTGTACAAACGATCGCGCTGTTGTATTTTGCATTTTTCCCCGCCCGGTTTCCGCACACCCCGGACAGTTATTTGGCGGGGTTCATAACCTCTGGAATCGGCCTGATCTCGTTGGTGCCTCTCTTGTTCGGTTTGACGTATTACATTTTCGACTTTGGTCTGCCGAGGAAGGCGCTGCTTACATGGATTACGATGTCCCATCTGGCGCTGTTTCTACCCTTTCAGATCCTTCTACAAGCATTGGTACTGCAGAAAACCGTGCTGTTCATGCCGGTCCTTTACATTATTTTTGGCATGCCTGTCGACGTCATGCTTGTGATCGGCTTTTACTCCTGGGGGATGACTTGGTCGTTCAGATCTGAAAGCGCGTAGGCGAACGATCGCTGCCGGGAGGCCGGGGCAAAGGCGTGGAGGTTGAGGACAGAGATCCCGTGCACGATGACTTCGCTGCCTTGGCCATGGAGTTTATTCGAAGAGCCGCACAGCATCGGTCCAAAGCTGAAATTGACCCTAACGCAAATAGGGCCACAGAAGTGTTGAGGGTGTTCGTCCTGCAGCTTGAGGCTCACGACCGTCGCAGAGCGGCTTGAGAGTTTTCTGGGGAGTCAGAGACGCGCCAAGAGCTTCGATACAGTGAGGTCGAACGCGGCCGCGAACTCCGCCTGTGTCATGGACAAAGTGCCGAAGCCGCGCATCTACCTAAACTGATTCGCCTCTTCTTGGCGCCGGGGTTGCTCTGTTGATCCTCACACGCATTTGTTGGCTTTGTTCGACCACTCGAGCTGGACTGTGTACTTGCCTACCGTCTTTGTTTTCCATGCGCAAATGTCGCCGATTTCGCCGTTCGAATCATCGTACCAACCTTGACCTGGGATGGCATCGGTAATTGCCTCGCATAGCTCATGTGAACTGGTGGAGGTAAGCGCTGTGAACGTATCCAGGCTTCCCTTGCAGCCTGTGCACCCGGGGTATGCTTCTAGCCTTGCAGAGTATGTGCAATACAGATCAGTGTCTCAAATCAGCATCGGTGAGCTAAACGGACCAGCAAAAACTGATCGTCTTTCACATTGATTGTTGCCTTCACGGTATTCGTGCTACGGCATGCGAGGGCAAGTCAATGAACGCGGTGGAGTTGGCAGTCTGCTGGAAGGTCAGTGTCTAAGACGATCAAGCCCGTTTCTTTTAGTTCGGTCTCCCGCCCACACCGACACGTCGGGGCCGTATTGGACGACTGTTTCGGCGGCGAGCATGGCAGGTTTCTTCGCCGCCTGACCCGGGAGATTGACAGCGCGTTTTTGGTAGCGCATAACGATGTCTTCGGCGACGATATCGGCTTCTCCTCCTTCAGGCGGTTGGCGAGGGTTTCGTGTGACAACAGCCTGCTGTGAGGATACCAAGAGCTTTGCCGTTGGCCCCGCGGAAGAATTTCGTTGTTCCGACATTTCCGAGAGCAGTGATGTACGGCCGGGAAGAGCTAAGAAGGGCCGACGGATCGACAAGCCTACCAACGCCAAAAAGATCGTAGCTATTGCAAGCGCCTCGACTGTCCTCAAGAACATCGCTCTGCTCGCGAAAATGTTCATTGCATGAGGAACAATAGGTCCAAAGAGCGGCATCAGCCCTCCTGAATAGCTAGGAGACAGTTTTGGACCACCGCTTCCCAAAAGTACGGCGTGGCCCGCATCAACATGTTGCCCTTCCGCTATCTCGTTGGCTACCGAAACCGCTGTCACTTCGCGGGCTAACCTTGGCGCTGCGGACACACACGGCGGGTAGATCCTTTCGGCAAATTTGTCGGAATCGCGCGGAGAGGTAACTGGCACGACAGATCGGGATGCCAGAAGGCCTGGTTGTCCAGCCAGCAGGGACGGAGTTCGTTTCTGAACAATCGCTCCGGCCGTGAACGGATTCGTGTGCCCCGCTCCAATTGGCTGCAGTACAGATCGATCCCTATCTACCTGTAGCAGATACGCAGCCTGGAGTAGCCGCCGAAAGCTTTCCGCGCTCAAGACGGGCTTTGCTTGAGCTCTCGTGGTTTCTTGGTTCACGTCTACACCCGCCCGGCTCATATCAGAGCGCCGCACGGCGGTGCTGCAATCTGGTATTTTTCCGAGTTACTGTTCAGTTAACACATCGTCATTGGCGCCGGTCGGCCTTCCTTGGCTATTATTACGCCTTTTGTTCGGAACCGGCGTGAAAACTCCTGATGGGCAGTACGGGCCGGGATGTTCCTCTTCCCCCCACGTTCCCGAGAGCTCACCTTCCCTGACTGGCCTCTACCTAAACTCATTCGCCTCCACTTTAGGGAGCCCCATTGAAAACAAAGCGCTTTCCAAGGAATGCCAACCATGGATCACGCGGCCCGCCACGAGCAGACTTCGTGCTCGCCTCAGTCTTGATCTCACCCACCCGGTGGGCCTGTCCGTTTTTCGTACATTTGTCAGGCAAGAGCTTTTTCGCGTTTCGTTTAAACCTCTGCCTGCTTCCTATCAAATCACCCTGCTAGGGCCTCGGCGAAATGGAGCCTGCATGCTTCTAAACGCGTAGGCGGCGGCCGCGCCAGCCCCGCGGGCGTTCTATCCAGTGTGGCGGAACGACCTTCCTGCTTCCCTCCAGGGTCAACTCAACCGAGTCTGAGGCGTTGTCATTTGTGGGCCCCCCCGCGTCGCCCCATCCCACTTCTCGCAACCGAGAAACTCTGTAAACTCGGAGAACCGAGCACCCGACAACAAAAATGCGGGATGCGGCGGCAGGACACAGTCGTTTAGAGCACGCATGAACGGATTTGACGTGACGAAACCGGCATCGTCCGCGCCTACTGCACGGTTAAGTACTAGCGTCTGGCCATGTCGGGGGCTCGCCTCCTCAAATGAGCCGTTCTGCACAGTATTATCAAAACAAATAAGCGACCATTTGATGTGTCAAGAGAGAGCCGTTAGCCGCCAAACCGGACGGCCTGGCCTCTCTAGTCAGGTCCCCGAAGACACACTGCGGGCTGCAATTGAGGGACTCTCAAGGGCATGTCCAGGGACACAATCGTGCCGACCCGCTGGAGAGGAAGACGCAGATGCACCCCGAAGATCTAATGAACGCTGATATGCTGAGCGAAATCCTCCTGGTGGTCAGCGGCACCATGATTTTGGTAACGTTGTTGCTGATCCTGTGGGCCGCGCTTACGCAAACTGCGGCAGTGACATAGCAACGGTCTACCCAAGGAAAAGGCGATGAGGCAAGCACACAGCTCCGCAGCCTTAACGCTGGCGATCATTCTGCTTGGCGTACCCGCACGTTCTCAGTCCATTCCCAGCAGCCAAGTGTCGGCCAATGACCTCGCACGGCGGGTGATCACTAACGAACTAAAATTCCAAGATGACCATACCAACTGGATGTACCGACTGGAAAAAGAACAGGACGGGAAGAAACAGGTTGAGGAAATCGTTGAGACAAAAGAAGGTTCTCTCAGTCGGCTCTTGTCGACTAACGACCGTCCCCTTAGTGTGAAACAACAAGACGAAGAGGACCAGCGTGTGCAGGAGTTAATGACCAATCAAAGTGCGAAACGAAAGTTGCGGCGAGCACTGGACGCGGAGACCCTACAGGGGAGACGGTTGTTCAAGATGCTGCCTGATGCATTTGTGTTCAACTACGCGGGTGGTGACGGAAACCTGACAAAGTTGAGTTTCAGCCCAAATCGGAATTTTTATCCGCCCTCTCTGGAGGCGCGCGTTTTCCATGACATGGAAGGCGAGATGTGGGTCGACTGCAAACAGGAGCGATTGGCTGCGTTTAATGGTCAGCTGAAGCAAGACGTGAATTTCGGATTCGGCCTGCTGGGACATCTGGACAAGGGAGGCCACTTCGAAGTTAGGCAGGAGGAGGTTGTCCCAGGCCACTGGGATATGACTACCATGAGTTTGGAGATGACAGGAAAGGCTCTCTTGTTCAAGACCATCGGGGTGCAGAAGAAGGAAAGCCGTCGGGACTTTCACCAGGTATCCGATGATCTTACGCTTACCCAAGCCGCGGACATACTCAACAGGCACATCGTTGTAGCGGATAATCGCTAATTGGTCTTGTGACTTTACGGACGGTCCACGGCGGTGTTTATGAAGAGCTGGGAAACATGGTGTCGGGCGCTTAGTCTGAGGAGGCACTTGATTCACCCATTTGCTCTTCTTTGGCAATTTAGAGCAGGCGCGCAAACGGGGTTAGTGTTCCACAACCGGGAGCTAGATCATGAAGCGAATAGGCATTCTGGTGCTCATGTATGTAGTGGGTGGAATTTCGGGGGTCGTGTATCACTCAACGACCACGGGTGCAGTGGATCGGGCACGAATTGCTGCGCTTGACGGTGTGCTCGAAGAAAGGAATGAGAAACTCGAGAAGTGTACTACTGCGCTGATCGAAGGATTGCACCCGACGGTTACCGTACCACCCGACAAGACCAAATGGTAAAAGCTGCGATCTTCCTACCGCGGTCGATGGTCGGAAGAAATGTCTTGGGATCGAATTTGCTGGGTTTCTTGGCCGCTACCACGGGTGTCATAATTGGACCCTTCTCAAGCGTTCCGAATGCGCAAAAAAAACGTTTT
>Ga0075021_10002071_pt1 | contig 10409 bp, 12 predicted proteins | sample ColStrG_CSR_2012_FD_72749 | JGI IMG/M metagenome (GOLD analysis project Ga0075021, IMG submission 72749) | Freshwater sediment microbial communities in response to fracking from Pennsylvania, USA - Cold Stream Run_MetaG_CSR_2012 | ecosystem: Environmental > Aquatic > Freshwater > Creek >... | reverse complement strand
GGACAAGATCGACGCCCACCAGGGCGGCTTCCTGTCCAACGTGTGCATCGCCTGCCTGCCGGTGTGGGAAGAGCACAAGATCGTCAACATGATCGGGGTCTGCCTCGACACCACCATCACCACCAGCAAGTGCAGCCGCTACTCCTTCCGGCCGTTCGACTACGCGCCGGCGCAGGCGGTGGCCTTCGCCCCCTACCTGGTCAACAAGCTCGGCAAGAAGTGGCACATCGGCTACGCCGACTACTCGTGGGGCCAGTCCACCCGCGACGCCTACGCCGAGCAAATCAAGAAGGCGGGGGGCGAGGTGGTGGGCACCACCGGTATCCCGCTCGGCACCGCGGACATGACCGCGTTCCTCTCCAAGATCACCGGCAGCTTCGACGGCTTCTTCGGGATCTTCTTCGGCAAGGACGGCGTCACCATCGGCAACCAGGCCTTCGACCTGGGGCTGACCAAGCGGTACAAGTGGGCCGGCGACGGGGCGATCGCGGAGTCCACCAACCTGCCCGCGCTCGGCAACAAGATCGAGGGCTTCGTCGGCATCAACCGGTACATCCCGGTGCTCGAGGGCCCGCTCAACACGCCGGCCCACAAGAAGTTCTTCGACGAGGCGGTGGCGCGGCTCAAGCAGATCGATCCCTCGGGGCCGCTTCCCGATCGCTATGTGCAGTCCAACTTCGAGGCGATGAACTTCCTGAAGCTGGGGATACAGAAGTCCGGCTTCAAGGGGCGCGAGGACACCATGAAGCTGATCGAGGCGCTCGAGGGCATGGAGGTCAAGACGAGCGACGACTTCCCCCAGGGCGACAAGTCGCTCCGCAAGGACGACCACCAGGCCTTCCTCAGCGAGTTCATCTTCGACATCAAGGGCGGTAAGCACCACATCCTCGAGGTGGTGCCGAAGGAAAAGACGATCTTCCCGTCGGCCTGCAAGTTCGCCTAGTGACGGCGGAGCAGTCGACCGGCGCCGCCCCCGACTCCCGGGTCTCCGCGCGGGGCGGCGCCGGCTCTCCGATCCTGCGCACCGAGGGCCTGACCGTTCGCTTCGGCGGGCTCACCGCGCTCGACGACGTCAACGTCGTGGTCCGGCGCGGGGAGATCCGCGCCATCATCGGGCCCAACGGCGCGGGCAAGAGCACGTTCTTCAACTGCCTGACCGGGGTGCTGCGCCCCACCGCCGGGCGCGTCCTCCTCGACGGCGAGGACGTGACCGGCCTGCCCCCGAACCGCATCTCCCAGAAGGGGATCGCGCGCTCGTACCAGATCACCAACATCATGCCCAACGCGACCACGCTCGAGAACGTCCGCATCGCGGCCCAGTCGCGCCGGCACAGCTGGAGCCTCCTGACCCACCACCGGGCCTACCGCGACATCCTGGCTCGGGCCGAGACCGCGCTCGAGGCGGTGGGCCTCTCGGGCAAGGCCGACGAGCTGGCCGCGAACCTCTCCCACGGCGAGCAGCGGAACCTCGAGATCGGCATCGCGCTGGCCACCGAGCCGCGGCTGCTGTGCCTGGACGAGCCGACCGCGGGCATGAGCGCGGCCGAGACCCACGACACCATGGAGCTGGTCCGCCGCATCGCGAAGGACCTGACCATCCTCATCGTGGAGCACGACATGCAGGTGGTGATGGAACTCTGCCACCGGATCACGGTGCTGCACTACGGCGAGGTCCTGGCCGAGGGCACGCCGGCCGAGATCCAACGGAACCCGAAGGTGATGGAGGTCTACCTCAAGACGTGAGCGGCCACGCCTCGCCGGCCTCCCCTCTCGTCACCGTCGAGGGGATCCACACCTTCTACGGCAAGAGCCACATCCTCCACGGGGTCTCCCTGGAGATCGGGCGCGGCGAGGTCGTGGGTCTCCTCGGCCGCAACGGCGTCGGCAAGAGCACCACGCTGAAGACGGTGATGGGCCTGGTGCGCCCGAGCCAGGGCGAGGTCCGCTACGAGGGCCGCGCCATCACCGGGCTCGCCCCCCACCGGCTCGCGCGCCTGGGCATCGGCTACGTGCCGGAGGACCGCCGCATCTTCCGCCTGCTCACCGTGATGGAGAACCTGCGCACCGGCCTCGATCGGTCCGGAGTGGACGAGGGCCGCAAGCAGGCGCTCCTCGACAAGGTGTACGAGTACTTTCCGGTCCTCGCCGACCGCCGCAACCAGGCGGGCGGCACGCTCTCCGGCGGGGAGCAGCAGATGCTCGCGATCGCGCGGGCGATGATGCTCGAGCCGAAGATCATCCTGCTCGACGAGCCCACCGAGGGCCTCATGCCGCGCATGGTCTCCCAGATCCGCCAGATCATCGACGCCCTGCACCGGGAAGGGGTGGCGATCCTGCTGGTCGAGCAGAACGTGCCGCTCACTCTCGAGGCGTGCGAGCGGATCTACCTCATGGAGAAGGGCCAGGTGCGCCATCAGGCCGCCGCCGCCGAGCTGCGGGCCGACGGCGCGGTCATCCACCAGTACATGGGGATCTAGGGCGTGCCCATCCTCCTGGACCAGATCCTGATCCAGACCATCAACGGCATCGTGACCGGCATGATCCTGGCCCTCGTCGCCTCGGGCCTGACCCTCATCTTCGGGATCATGGACGTGGTCAACTTCGCCCACGGCGAGCTGTTCATGCTGGGCGCGTACGTGGGCGTGACCACCATGGTGGCGACCGGCAACTTCTGGATCGCGCTGCTGGTGGCGACGGTGGTGATCGCGCTGCTGGGCGCGGTCATCCAGATCACGACCCTGCGCCCCCTGCTGGGGCGCGATCCCCTCACCACGATCCTGGCCACCTTCGGGCTCTCGCTCGTCCTGCAGAACTACGCCCTCTGGCAGTTCGGGCCGGTGGCCCGGAAGATCCAGGAGCCCTTCACCGGCCACTTCTCGCTCTTCTACCTGGACTACCCGTGGTATCGCCTCGTGATCGCGGGGCTGTCGGCCGCCATCATCGGGGCGCTCTGGCTCTTCCTCAAGTTCGGGACCTACGGCATCTGGATCCGCGCCACCACCCAGGATCGGGTGATGGCGTCCGCGATGGGGATCCCGGTGCCCTGGGTTCACACCGCGGTGTTCGCGATCGGGGCCGGGATGGCGGCGGCCAGCGGCGTGCTCTTCGGCCCGCTGGTGGGCGTCAACCACGCGATGGGCGTCGACTGGGTGCTCAAGGCGTTCATCGTGGTGGTGGTCGGCGGGATGGGCAACCTCGGCGGCTCCATCGCGGCCGCGATCTTCGTCAGCCTGCTCGAGGCCTACGCCTCGCTCTGGGTGAGCCCGGCCCAGGCGGTCATCGTGTCGTTCGTGGTGCTGATCCTGACCCTGCTCTTCCGGCCCACCGGCCTCTTCGTCCCGACCCCCAAGTGATCAGCCGGCGCGCTCCCCTCGCGTTCTGGACCGGCTTCGGCGTCGTGCTGGCGCTGCTGGTCGTGGCGCCGCTGGTGCTCCCCGAGTTCTGGCGCCGCTTCGTCACCGAGATCCTGATCTGGGGCCTGCTCGCGATGTCCTCCGACATCCTGATCGGCTACACCGGCATGATCTCGTTCGGCCACTCCGCCTTCTTCGGGCTCGGGATGTACGGCGCCGCCGCGGCCCTGCTCTCGACGCGGCCGCCGAACCTGTGGCTCGCCTTCGTCTACGGCCTCGTCGCGGCGGCCGCGGTCGCGGTATTCGTGGCCTACTTCTCGACCCGGCTGCGCGACATCTACTTCTCGATCACGACCCTCATCTTCTCCCAGATTTTCTACGTCATCATCTTCACCTGGACCGAGGTGACCGGCGGAGAGAACGGCCTCAGCTTCCGGCGGCCCGCCCTGGCCATCCCCGGGCTCTTCTCGGTCCCGTTCGACTCGAACACGCTGCACTGGTTCGTGCTCGCGGTGGTCACCGCGTCCTACCTCGTCCTGCGCCGGATCACGCAGTCGCCGTTCGGCATGGTGCTGCAATCCATCCGGGAGAACGAGCCCCGGACCCGCGCGGTCGGCTACGCGGTCGAGCGCTACAAGATCGTGGCGGTGATGCTCTCCGGGGTGTTCGCGGGCCTGGCCGGCGTGCTCTACGCGCTGCAGAACCGCTTCGCGGCGCCCGACTACGTCTTCTTCGTGGTCTCGGGTGAGGTCGTGATCTTCAACGTGATGGGCGGGATCGGCACCCTGGTGGGCCCGATCGTGGGGGCCGCGTTCTTCCTGCTGCTCCGTGAGGGCCTCTCGCGATTTTTCACCGAGTTCTACCTGATCCCGGTGGGCATCATCTTCACCGCCATGGTCATCTTCATGCCCCAGGGTCTCCTCGGCTTCCTGCGGCGCCGGCTGAACGAGTAGCGCGGCGGTCAATCTGGCCGCCACCCGCGTCAGACGCCGGTCGAGCCGAAGCCACCGGTTCCGCGTCGGCTGGCGCCGAGCTCTCGCACCTCCACCAGGCTCGCCCGCGCCACCGGCTGGATGACGAGCTGCGCGATGCGCTCGCCGCGACCGATGGTCACCGGCTCGGTACCGTGATTGATCAGCAGCACGCCGATCTCGCCCCGGTACCCCGAATCGATCAGGCCGGGCGCGTTCAGCACGGTCACGCCCGCGCGAAGCGCCAGCCCCGATCGCGGCAGCACCAGCCCCGCGTAGCCGTCGGGAATCGCCACGCGCAGTCCGGTCGGCACGAGCTGGCGACCGGCAGGCGGCAGCGTCACCGCCGAGGCCGCCGCGAGATCGAGCCCCGCGTCGCCTTCGCGCGCGTAGGCGGGGAGCGCGAGGCCCGGATCGGCGCGCACCACTTCGATGTGGACCACGGGATCGAATCGGTCGGTCACGCGAGGCGTCTCCGCGAAGGGATTGCGCGCGCTACTCGTGCGCGCTCGCGAAGAGTAGCAGAAAGCGAGGCCGGCTTGACAAAATTGGGAGCGCGCCATCGGCGGATGTGACATGTAACTAACTAATAACGTGTGCTGATTTTGATGGCCCTCTCCTTGCTTTTCCACTGATCGCGGTTGCGCAAGCAGACCTCACGAGGAGGGAGTGGGACATGCAGGAGCGGCTGGGACCGGCGGGCCTGCTGAGGCTGGCCACGGTGATCACGCTCGGAGCCTCGCTGCTGCTCTCCGGTTGCGCCGCGTCCACGCACGAGACGGCCCAGGCCGCGCCCGAGGAGAAGGAAGGCTGGAGCCGCTGCGATCACGGTCGTCCGGGGACAATCACCGTCGTGTGCTGGAAGCGCTAGACGGCTCATGATGCTCGCGCGCTCCGGGCGTCGGCTCCTGCTCGCGTTCACCGCGCTCGTGCTGGCGTTCGCTCCCATCGCTCCCGCGCGCGCTGAGAACACGGCCGACGTCGCCTCGGAGATCGCGAGGCTGCGCGCGCGCCTGGCCGACAATGCGGCGCAGGAGCAGCACTGCATGGCCGGCGCCACCCGGCCGGTTTGGACGGCATCGCTGGCCACCGATCTCAAGGATCTGCGGGATCGCGCCCGGCAGGCCGCCACCGAGGGCGCCACCGCGGACGCCCAGCGCTGGAAGGAGCTGGCGCGGAAGGCGGAGGCCCTCGAGGCCCAGGCGGTGGTGAACGCACGCACCGGCGCCGAGCTCTTTCAGAGCCAGCAGATCGGCCTCGATTGCCTCGACCGCTTCGCGGGCGAGCGCGAGGCCCTGCACACCTCTCTTGAGCTGGCGGTGGCCGATCCGGCCACCTATGGTGACTCGCTCCGCCAGGCCCGTGAGCACGGCACCGCGCGGCTCCGACAGGACCTGACGCGCCTCCAGGAGCGGAGCCGGACACTCTCGGCGCAGTGGAAGCAGGCGCCTCCGGAAGCAGGCGCAGGCGCGACCGGGCTGAAGGCCGAGATCGACGGGCTGAGGCGCCGCCACACCGTGGCTCTCGAGAGCGAGGCGGCACGGGCGCTGGCCGACCCGTCCCTGCGGGCCGCCGAGGCCCTGGTGGCGGCCGCCGCGGCGTGGGATCAGGAGCGCGCGGCGGGAAACCGGCTCGCGGCGGCGCGGGACGAAGCGGAGCGGCGACTGGTGGCCCGGGAGCGCGACGAGGCAGGACGCCTGGCGCGCGACTACTGGGTGACCGCCGAGCGGCTGCTCGGGCGGTGAAGCGGGCCGCCTACGCGGTCGGGAACAGCGTCCCCAGCAGCTGACGGAACTCCTTGAGCTTGAACGGCTTGGTGACCACCGGGAGCTTGGAGTCCTTGAGGAATTGCCGGTAGCCCGGCGCCTCATCCTCACCGGTGATGAAGACGAACCCCGGCGCCGCCGCCGGCCAGCGCTTGCGGACCTCCTCGTAGAGCTTGGGGCCGTCCATCTGGGGCATCTGGAGGTCGCTCACCACCAGGTCATAGGCCTGCGCCTCGAATAGCTGAATCGCGGCCGTCCCGTGCTCGGCCGGGTCGACGGTGTGCCCGTCCGCCGAGAGGGCCTCGACCAGCAGCTCACGCATGTGCTCCTGATCGTCGACCACGAGGATGCGTAGCGTCCGCATGCCCCGAGTCTAGCAGAGAGGGCCGCTCGGGCGTATCGGTTCCGGGAATCCTCCGCAGGGGATGTCGCGCCCCATGACGTGCCGGCTTCGCCGGCTCTCGACGGAACCACCGGCGCGGCGGTGCGTTAACACGGGTGACATGCGACGCCTCGTCTTCACGATCTACCTCGTGGCCTGGTCTTGCGGCGCGGCCTCGGCCGCCGGGCCGGCCGACGTCGCGCGGGGGAAGTATCTCTTCGGCGCGGCCGCCGGCTGCGGCTGCCACACCGAATCGAAGGGGCCGCCGAACGCGGGCGGCAAGAAGTTCGAGGGCCCGTTCGGGACCGTCTACTCGGCCAACATCACGCCGGACCGACAGACCGGGATCGGGGCCTGGACGGACGACCAGATCATCACCGCCATCCGGCTGGGCCGCCGGCCGGCCGGCGAGCGTCTGTTGCCGGTGCATCCGTTCACGTCCTTCAACGGCATGTCCGAGGACGACCTCCAGGCGCTCGTGGCGTTCCTTCGTACCGTCCCGCCGGTGCATCGCGCCAACACGCCGAAGAAGATCGTCGTCCCCATGTTCGAGAGCCTCTTCCTCCCGGTCTGGCTCGCCACCTTCGCCGCCCGCGAGACGCCGCCCCCCGCGGCGCCGGTCGCGGGTCTCCCACGCGGCGAGTATCTCGTGCGGGCCGTCGGCCACTGCGGCGAGTGCCATACCCCGCGCTCCGCCATGACGATGGCGGTCGACACCACGCGCCTCCTCGCGGGCAACTCGAAGAGGACCGGCCCCGAAGGGCAAGCGGCCCCCAACATCACACCCGACCGGGCCACCGGCATCGGAGACTGGACCGAAGACCAGATCGCGACGTACCTCGGGACCGGCAACCGCCCCGACGGTGACGTGGCGGGCGGGCTGATGGGCGGCAACATCCAGGGCACTCTCGCCGGGTACAAGGACATGACCCCGGCCGACCTGCACGCCATCGCGCGCTATCTCAAGAGTATCCCCGCGGTCAGGAACAAGGTCGACTAGCGACGGACTGATATATTGGCGCCATGGAAAAACTGCGCTCCCACCTGTGCGTGATCGGGTTGTCGGCCGTGGGAATGGTTCTCGGGCACTGGCTGGCCGCGCATCTGACGTGGCCGGCCTTCCGGGCGGAGGCCCAGTCCGCGCCGACGTCACGGGCCAGCGTCCTGTCCACCCACGCGCTCGAGGTGGTGGGTGCCGACGGACGCCGGCAGATCGCGATGGGAACCTCGGGCGAGGGCTCTCCCGGCATCTGGATCTTCGACCGGAACGGCAAGGTGCGCCTGAGCATCGGCCTGTACGGCGACAACAATGCAAGCGTCGTCCTGAACGACGAGAACGAGCAGGCGGTCCAGATCTTCCGCACCGTGGGAGCCGCTGGGGCGCCGGTTCTGGTCATGAAGTCCCAGGGACGGGATCGGATCGTGATGGGCCTCGAGGGGACGAGTCAGGATCCGTTTCTCATCCTCTACGGTGCCGACGGCGCCCGGCAAACCGTATTCGGCCGTCACTGATGGCCGTCAAGGGGAAGGTGGCCGCGACCATCGTCTCGGTCGCCCTGGTGGCCGGCTTTCTGGTCGCCAAGGGACACGAGGTGAATCGGTCCGTGCATCCCCTGCTGCGGGCGCGCGAGGTCCGGATCACGGGCGCAGATGGAAGCGTCGGCGTGTGGCTCCGGGAAACCGCCGAAGGCGGCTCCGGCATCTGGATGGCCAACTCGCGCCGGACCGCAATCGTCGAGGCCGGGGTGCACGGCAACGGCTTCCCATTCCTCCTCGTCTCGGATGGGGCGGTGCGCAACTTCGGGCTCGGGCGAGTGGACGGGGTCCGGGCCTCTCCCATCCTGGTCTTCCGGACCGACGACGTGGTGCGCATGGTATTCGGCCTCGGCATGATCGAGCCGCAGCAGGCACCGTTCCTGGTGCAGTACACCGCGGACGGCCAGAAGCACGACGTCATCGGCCGCTACTGCGACCGTCCCGACCGCGTCTGCGTCCGATGACCGCGGCGGCCGCCTCGCGATGAGCGCTCGCCGCCTCGCTCCGGCCGCGGTGCTACTGGTCGGCCTCCTCGGGCTCGCGGGAGCCGCCTCGTGGCTGGTCACGAGCCATCGCGGGGGAATGGTCGAGCGTCCCCGCTACATCTTCGTCAACGAGACGGACGACCACGTCCACGACCTCGCGTTCAAGATGAGCCTGAAGCTCGCCGAGAAGCGCTCGGGTATCGAGAACGCGCTGGTGATCCTCAAGCACCTGCCCCCGGACCGCACGATCGAGCAGGTCGCGGTGGATCTCTTCGGGCGCTGGCAGATCGGACGCGATCGCGCCGGCCGCGGAATCCTGTATCTCTACAGCGAGCAGGAGAACCGGCTCAAGATCGAGGTCTCGTACGGGCTCGAGTCGCTCTTCCCGGACGCGTTCTGCCGACAGATGGAAGAGGCGGCCAAGACCTACATGCTCTCCGAGATTCCGCAGGACTTCGTCTCGGAGCTTCTCATCACGATGAACCTCCGGGGCCAGGACGCGCGGGACGCCACCGGCGGAAGCTGGCGACCGCCGGCCTGGCTCAGGGAGACGGGCTTCTCGGGAGGAGCCGGTGCGAAGGCCGCGGGCTATCGCAACACGCTCGAAGACTACCAGGCCGCGGTCCGCCGGTTGCCCCACGTCGATCTCGCCGAGTTCGAGCCCGCCCCGGATCCGGAGGACACCGTGCGCCGCTACCTGACATCGCTGGAGCGGGGGCTCGGAGATCCGCGGCTGCCGCTCCTGACGGAAGGCAGTCAGGTCTTCCGGGTGATCGTCCCGCGCAGCGAGGCGCAGCAGCTACGAGTGTTCCACTTCTACGCCCAGGCGATGCCCTACCAGATCGTCCGGCTCGACGCGTGGAGCCTCGCGGTGTTCCGCCCCGGAACGCCCAATCTCCCCATCGTGCTTCGACGGGCGGCCGACGAGCGGTGGTTCGTCGACGAGCCGAAAGCGTGGACCTATTTCCACCGGTACGAGGACGGCGTCGATTTTCTCCCCAAGTACGACGACCTCCTCTTCCTCCCCGCGCTCCGCCGGATCGGGCATCCCAACGCGCAGAGCCCGATCTATCGGGACCGCGTCCGCACCCCGGGCCCTCCACCTTACCCATTCTCGCTGGCCGGAACGGTGGCCGAGCAGGAGCGGGCGATTCGAGAGCGGCCCGACGACGATCGACCCTACGCGGCCGCGGGCGACCTCTATCTGTTCGAGGTCGACTGGCTCTCCCGGAGCATCGCGATGTTCGAGCGGGCCGCCGCCCTCGCGCCCGATCGCCTCGACTACCAGTGGCGACTCTACGATCTCTACCTCAACAATTCCCAGGCCGACCAGGCGCTGGCCACTCTGAAGCGACTGGCCGATCGGCTCCCGAAGGATCGGCAGGTCCAGGAATGGTATCGCTTCTATCGCGACCTGTACGACTTCCGGCCCGGCGAGTTTGCCCGGGGCCCGACGGTGGCCGCCCAGATACTCCGCGGGGTATCCATTCCCGGACGTTGACGGGTGGGATCGGCATTCCCACACTGGGCCCGTGCTCGCCCGTGTGCGCTCCGCGACGCTCTCCGGGATCCAAGTGGCCACCGTCTTCGTCGAGGTGGACGTGACCGCGGGACTGCCGTCATTCACCACGGTGGGGCTGCCCGATTCGACCGTGCGGGAGAGCCGGGACCGCGTCCGGGCCGCGATCCGCAACGTGGGCCTCGAGTTCCCGATCGACCGGATCACGGTGAATCTCGCCCCCGCCGAGCTCCGCAAGGAGGGCGCCGCCTTCGACCTGCCGGTGGCGGTGGGCATCCTTTGCGCCACCGGGCTCGTGAAGCCGGGGCGGCTCGATCGCGCGCTCGTGATGGGCGAGCTGTCGCTCGACGGCAGCGTGCGACCCGTGCGCGGCGTGCTCCCGATCGCGCTGCACGCC
>Ga0075021_10002070_pt1 | contig 10409 bp, 9 predicted proteins | sample ColStrG_CSR_2012_FD_72749 | JGI IMG/M metagenome (GOLD analysis project Ga0075021, IMG submission 72749) | Freshwater sediment microbial communities in response to fracking from Pennsylvania, USA - Cold Stream Run_MetaG_CSR_2012 | ecosystem: Environmental > Aquatic > Freshwater > Creek >... | reverse complement strand
CAACTGCGACTTATTGCACCCAATACCAAGCTTCCAAGCGCTTGTGTAATCCGGAGCTGCCCAAGGATAGGACCCATGTCAGGCAGGTGCTGGTGCGTAGTTGTGCAAGATGGTGACGGCCCGCTTGACCATGCCGCAACGGTCACGCCCCTGCGGCCGCCTTAAATGCCCGGCTCCGGTTGCCCGAAGCCGTGGTCGCCCCCAGCAACACAGGCCGCATCGCCCACTCGCAAGGGTCAAGCGCCAATAAGCATATGCCCGTAGCCGAAAGCCTTCTCCGAGATAGGCGTTCTATACGTTGCTGGATGATTCGATAGCCCCAAGGGCTGTCTTGCTGCCGCAGTCGACAAGAGAGGCCAGTGATGGTTGAATCGTGTTCCTAGACCTCAGGACGTACGCGGTAACGCCACATATAACCGTAGCAGCGGCTTTGAAAACGCTTTCATCGCCATAAATGGAAATGGGTGCTGCCCGCAAGTCCTAATCTATCAACCCATCAACTATGAAAACTCAACCACTTGGAAATAGCGACTTGATCGTAACCCGCATCGGCTACGGATGCATGCCGCTGGGCGGGGCATGGGATGCGACACCCCTGGATGAGGCCACGCGCCAGAAGGCCGTGACCAGCGTGCGCGCTGCGCTCGACACCGGCATCACCTTCTTCGACCACGCCGACATCTATTGCCGCGGCAAGTCCGAGGAGGTCTTCGCCGGTATCTGGCGCGATACGCCCAACTTGCGCGGCAAACTGGTCTTGCAGTCCAAGTGCGGCATCCGCTTCGCTGACGACCCTTTTCCAGGCGCGCCGCAGCGCTTCGACTTCAGCTATGAGCACATCGTCAACTCTGTCGAGGGCAGCTTGAAGCGGCTACAGACGGACTATTTGGATGTGCTGTTGCTGCATCGCCCCGACCCGCTCGTCGAGCCCGAGGAAGTCGCCCGCGCCTTCGCCGACTTGCACCGGCAGGGCAAGGTGCGTAACTTTGGTGTCAGCAACCATACCGCGGCGCAACTGGCGCTGTTGCAAAAGTATGTGACCCAGCCCATCGTCGCGAATCAGATCGCACTCAATGTGCTGCACACCCACGTTTTTGATGAGGGCATCAACTTCAATCAAACCAAACCCGAGCGCATTACCCGCAACGAAGACACGATCGAATATTGCCGTCTGCACAATATCACGATCCAGGCCTGGGGGCCACTGGCCTGGGGCAGGCTGACCGGGAATGCGCGCGAGCCATTGTCAGCATCCGAGTCGGCGACGGCCGGGCTGATCAAGGCACTGGCCGCCAAAAAAGGCGTGCAACCAGAAGCGATCCTGGTTGCGTGGCTGCTGCGTCATCCGGCCAAGATTCAACCCATCATTGGCACGACCAACCCCGGTCGCATTCAAGCCAGTTGCGCTGCCGACCAAGTCGACCTGTCGCGCGAGGAATGGTATGAGGTGTTTGTAGCCGGACGCGGCGAACGGTTGCCATGACAGAGCGCTATGGGACGCGCCCGCCAGGTGCAACGCCGCATAGGCTTTGAGGCTATGTTCGAACCTATTCAACGGTCAACGTCCCGCGATAGCCAAACATCGGGCCGAGCAGCCAATGACGGGTAGTCACCTCAGTGTGAATCGTGCACTCATCGACGGCCCGCTCGATGCCAATGACGGTGATGCGTAGTGGCAGAGGCAAGGGCACCAGACGCGCACCAACGATCGCATACTGTGGGCCGTAACTAACCTGCTTTAGTGTCCGTCCATCGTCGCTCACCATCACCCGTTGCACCACACCCAGGTTCGGCGGCTGATTGATCATGTCCATCACGCATGGAGCGGCCTGAGTGCCTGGCGGTGTGCGGGTGATCGAATAGCTGACGAGCGTGCCGCTCGAATATCGAAACTCGCGAAACCACTCAAAACACGGCTGACCACCCGGACTACCCGAGGCCCCCAAGCCCGAGTCGAGGCGCGTAGGCCGCATGACGCCTAGGCTACGCACATACACCGGGATTGCCCGGCCGGGCAAGGGCATAAACGGCATGACCTGGCGCAGCCACTCGACGCGGTTCCATACATCCATAGGTCCGCGCACACTGACCTCTTTACCCGGCGGCACATCGTAGTGGCGTTTGAGTGCGGGCGCGAGACGCTCGATGTCTGCACCGAGAATAAGCCGGTAAAGCGAGATGTATTGGCTCTCAACCAAGGTGACCTAACTCCTGTCGGGTGGCGGGCTAAAGCGGGTGCCAAAGATCGCGCGGCCGATACGGATCATGGTCGCGCCCTCGGCAATCGCCACCTCGAAATCGTCGGTCATACCCATAGACAGATGCTCCCACGCCGCTTGTGGGAAGCGTTCGCGCAACACCTCGCGCAAGGCGCGCAGGCTGCTAAACGTCGGCCGGGCCTGCTCTGGGGCGATGGGCGCGATGGTCATCAGGCCACGCACGCGCAGGCGTGGTAGCGCCAAGATTGCCTCTACCTCACGCGTGACGCCTTCAAGCAGGTCACGATCAGTTTGCCAATGCACTACCTCGAACCCGTCTTTACTGGCCTCGCCGCTGACATTGCATTCGAGCAGGATGTCTTGGGTCGTCCCGTCCGCCGCGCACACGGCATCTAACTTACGCGCCAGTTTGAGCGAATCAACCGAGTGAATGAGCGTGAATTTGCCAGCAGCATCCTTGGCCTTGCGCGATTGCACATGGCCGATCAGATGCCAGCGCACTGCGGGCGGATGCCGTGCCGCAACGGCGGCCATCTTGTCCTGCGCTTCCTCGACACGGTTCTCACCAAAGTCGACCTGGTTTGCATCCAGGGCTTCAAGCACCGCATCCGCAGGGAAGGTCTTTGATACAGCGATGAGTGCGACATCATCCGGCGGCCGTCCACTGCGCAAGGCGGCCTCGGCCATACGCGTGTGGATTTGCGCCAGCGAATCACGGATTGACATCTGTCTTTGCTGCCTGCCCGCGCTTATTGCACACCCGCGATGGGTTGGCGGAAGACGGTCGTCGGCGTGCACTGAGCAACCGCCATCATCATCACGAAGTTGATGTTGACGTGCGCTGGGCGCGTTGCGCAAAACACGATGGTCTCAGCCACGTCGTCAGCCGTCATGGGCGTGATGCCCTCGTAGACCTTCTTGGCCCGCTCTACATCGCCGCCAAAGCGCACGACGCTGAACTCAGTCTCGACGAGTCCCGGGTCAATCGACGTCACGCGCACCGGTGTGCCAAATAGGTCCTGTTTCAGGCTCTCGGTCAACGATTTGACGGCCGCCTTTGTCAAGCAGTAGATCGCACCGTTTTGATAGGCATAGTGTCCGGCGACGCTGCCCATGTTGATGATATGGCCGCGCTGACGCTCAATCATGCCCGGCATCACCGCGCGGGTGACATACAGCAGACCTTTGATATTGGCGTTAATCATCGCTTCCCAGTCATCCACATCGCCTTCCTGAAATTTACTCAACCCGCGGCTGAGACCCGCGTTATTGACCAGGATATCGATGGCGCGGAAGCCGTCCGGGAGCGCCGCGACGGCGCGTTCGACCGCTTTGCGGTCAGTGACATCGAGCTTGAAGACATGCGCAGGCACACCGAGTGATTTGACGAGCGTTTCGAGGCGATCTTCACGCCGGGCACATAACACCAGTTTCGCGCCAAGCGCAGCAAACTGCTTGGCACATGCGGCGCCGATGCCGCTGCTGGCGCCTGTGATGAAGACGATCTTGTCTTTGAGGGAGATGCTCATGCACGCAGTGTAGTGTGAGATTCAAGAATTGAGAATAGCGCTTGTTCAGGGGCCTACGGTCAAATGGCGATAGCCGGGACCCCGCTCGCCCATGACCCCGCGTAAAGACCTTGTCCACCGACTTACTCATGCCGGTTGCACCGGTCGCATTCGCCGAGCACCTTGTCGCCCAACCAGGCCTTGGCAAGGGTCGCATACCCCGCAGTGTCGTCCCTGCGTCCGTAGACCCTGCTGTAACAAACCGCGGGTTGAACGGCCATACCCGGCTAGGCGCTCAAACAATTGCCTGGCTTGCCGGTTGCATAGTTGTGCCCCTCGTCTGCGGCCCAGGCACGCGAACGATGCGCCACAGTCGGACAGAACCGTCTATGCCCCTGAGTTCAGCCTCGAATGGTTCAGCTGTGACCCCGGCACCGTCACCACCGGCGCCGTTGTCACCGGCCAGCCATGTCATCACTTCCCGATCCTGGTGTGTTGCATCGGACAGCACCATGTCGCCACCGTGCGACAGGTTCTGGATGCGCGCGGCGACGTTGACTGTCGTGCCAAAATAGTCGAGCCGGTCGTTCTGCGTAACGGCGATGCATGGCCCGTGATGCACCCCAACCTTTAGCACAAGGGGCGAGGCGTCTTTGATCAGCGCATCCTGCGCAGCCGCCATCGCCCGTATGGCCGATACCGGCCGTCGGAATACAGCCATCACCGCGTCGCCAATGGTCTTGACGATCGTACCCTCTTCGTGCTCGATGGCCTGGCGCAACACCGCAAAGTGGTCCATCACCCGGCCAAATGCAGGGGCGTCACCGATCTGTTGGTAGAGCTGGGTCGAGCCGCGCAGATCGGTAAACACGACCGTCAAGCTGCCGACGGCGATCTGTTCGCCCGGCCGCAACGCTTCACGCGAGAATAGATCGCGGAAGGTTTGCAGCGTTGTCACTTCGGCAGCGGTGGCGGCCTGGTCGCTCCACGCCATACGCTCGAGCAAGATCAGTTGCTCGGCGTCGGTGTCGTTGACCAACTCGAGTCTCGGATGTAACCCAACGCTGCTTTCGGCGTTGGGCCAGTCGTCGGCACTAGCCCGCACAGTCAGTTGCGCTGAGGACAGTGCATCGGGTGTGGCGGTCACGAACTGAGCGCCCCGCAGTTCGAGTGCGCGGGCGCGGTAACGGCCCGCTTCCAGCATCACGTCAATAGTGCGGTGCGAGTGCCCAGGCAGCAGTTGCTGCACCATGATGTGCGGCGTCACCTGCGGCCCGCCCACGCAATATGGCTGGACGTCGATGACGCGGATGGCAGGGTTGGGCCGGAATGTGATTTCCACCGCCCGGTCAAAGTTGACGGTGAAATCGATGTGGCATACCTCGCAGTGCACCTGTGACTCGATCTGGCTCAGCGTGCTGGCGGTCACTTTGGTGCCGCGGCACAACGGGCACAACAAATCCCACTGCATATCGACTAGACCAGCGCGCGTGGCCTGCAGACATAGCTCAAGCACATCCCTGCGCGCTGCGCCCCAGGCATCGGCCAGCGCGTAGGGACGGATATGCGCGAGTGTGAGGTCGTCGGCGCGTCGAATAACGTCAACCAAGTGTGGCAGCCATTCCGATCCGCTCTTGGCCAAGAGACGGGCTTGGATATCGGCCAAGCGCGCCTCGCCACCTGGGCTGACGGGGCGCGGATCTCCCCAGTCAAGTGCCGGCGTGCTCCCAGGCCGCGCTTTGGCAGCCAGCCGGTCACATTGACGGAAGGCGGTCGCGAAGCGGCGGGCGCTGAGAATGCCGATTTGGCCGGGAATCGCAATCATGCCAAACGGTGTTCGGGGCCGCGCCCAGACCTGATAGACCAGCGTTGTGCCGCCCCCCTCGCTCGCGGTGCGGGGAAATAGTTCACCCAACACGCGCATCTCAGCCACGGGCCCACTGACATAATGCCGGTTCACGCCAAAGCGCTGGGGCCGCACCCACTCAAATGGCTCCTCTTCCCACTCAATCGACACGCCCAGCCGCGTGAGCCGCAAGTGACGGCGCGCATTGACGAGCGGCCTATCCTTCGCCGCACTGGAATGAAGCGCTGGCACGCCCGTGGCACGGTTGAAGCGATCAGTGTCCGAGACATACGGCCACAGCGCTTCAGCGCTGGATGATAACTGCCATTCCCAGCGGTAGTGGAATTCAGGGTAGCGCATAGGCGATTTAGGTTGCGTATCTGTTTGCGTGTTTGTATGATAGAGCCGAGTGCCAGTCTTGAAAATACTCTGGTGCCCCATCCATCTACCAAATACGCGTGGCAGACGAGCAACTTGAGCATTCACGCGGTAAAGCACATCATTCCGAGCAGTCCTTGAGCAAAAAATGGGCTGGCAAAGCGTGGGCCGTTCGCTAAAGTTTACGGGTAGAAATGACCAATACATCTGTTTACGCTTGGCGCACCTTCGATGCACTCTTAGACGCCGATTTGGATCAGGTATATCAGCTTAGCAAGGACGAAATGCTGCGCAGCCGCGCCTTCCAGATTCTGCTCGCGCATGCCAAGACGATCCCAGATCTTGAGCATCTGGCATTCGATGGTCCACATGGGTGCGCGCGCTGGAGCACGCGCGAATTGATGGACATGTCAAACCGCTTCCGCATGTTCAGCTCGCCCGAAAACGAGATCCGCCTATATCGCGAGTGTCAGAACGGCGCCTTTCGCCAGGCGCAGCGGGTGCGCGAATTCTTCGTCCTCGCGCTAAACAAGTCAGGCCGGCCAGCGGAAGCTATTCACGAGGCCGCACAGATCATCGCTGAGGGCGGACAGAACGCGCTGGTGTGGGGTGCGCTGGGTGACGCGCACACCGCGCGCATGCTCCTAGCCGAGAAATTGGCTTCGGTGCTCGCGCCGGATGCCGTCACCACCCCCGCTCGTGACGCCCTCGATCCGGGGCTGATCGACGCTTTTCGAAGCCATTTCCCGGAGGTCGCGTTGGTCAAGCTAACCGGCGCGCTCGCGTCCGAACTGCGCGGCCGCGCGCTCAAGTCCGCGATGGACGCATTCCAACATGGCTTTCGCGACAGCGGCGAGCCATACCCCGGTCTGGGCTGGATGGCGCGCACGATCGACCACCTATGTGATCTCGTGCACGAGCGGCACGTGCTTGGCACAGTTGCATCGACCGAGCTAACCGATACCAGCCTAGCCCGGTTGCAGTCACTCGATATTGACATCGCCACACTTCGCCACGAGCTTGACTGCCAAGGCCAATTGATCGCCGTCGCACTCAGCTTGCAGGGTGGCCATGAGTCGCGCGACTACTGGACACACGCCAGCCAGCTGCAACTGGCGGTGATGGCGGGCGTGGGCGCAGGCGACCTCGACGCGATCACTGGACGCGCCATCGCCACGGCCGACGCTGACTTCAAGTTTCACACCCTCATCGACGCGCTGCAGTGCTTGCGTGGCCGGCTAGTGACGATGCACCAGTTCGAACGCGCTGATGAACGCGAGACATCGGCGCTTGACGCACAACTGGCGCGCACGGATGGCGCCATATCGGCCCTGGAGGCTGGGCGTAAGCGCTTTTTGGCTGCTGACCGGACAACGGCCGCATCAGCTGCGACACCCGTGGCTTCACCCCCCAGCGCCATGGACGCCTTTTTAAGTAGGACGGTCAACTTCCGCGCGCTCATCAGCAATCTCATCCCGCTTACCATCGAAGGCACCATCGGGCGTGTTGGCGCGCGCGTGCCGGATCTACTCATCAACCGCCGGGTGCAGGCTGGTCTGCTCGATATCATCGAAAGCGAGGTCTTACCAGAATTGACGCCGGAAGAGCGTGCTGATCCGCGGGCCGTCATCCAGCGCATACAGCAAATCGTTGGTGCGGGACTAAACCTCAGCGCGCTACAAGACTTGCAGTCGCCCGCCCACACTGCCTTCGACACGCGCTCCGACGGCCTGATCGCCCTGTCCGGCGTGGACCTTGACCTGCGCAAAGACACTCAGACGGGCACCGATCTCACGGCGGCACTGTTGATGCAAACCGGCGACTGCCGCGAGACGATGTATCTAAACGGCGCTTTGTTCGCATGCTGGCAGCTGCAACAAGTGCGGCGCTGCATCACCCGGGCCCTGTCGTGCCTAGCGGTGAATTACGCCCCCGGTTTCCGGCACATCGTGCATGAGGAGATTCCAGCGCTCATGCGCTACCAGTTGCGTGGCGGGCAAGTCGATGTATTCGTCGAGTCTATTGCCGTGGAGTCGCGCTATCACACCGTGCGCCGGACCAAGGCCGACCCAAGGGCCCTCGAACGGCGGTATGGCCTGGATGAGCTACGCGCCGGCCAGGGGCTCAGCCACTACGAACTGGAGCAGTCGATCATCGAGGTGACTTATGCTGACGGCACGATCCGGCGCTTTGACCACGTGCCAGCCAGCGACGCTGGTGTGCCGGTCATTGAAAACGCCGGTGAGGGCTGCCGTAACTTGCGCGCCGTGCGCTTGCTAAACATGGTCGAGTCCCATGCGCTGACGTTTTTGCTTGACGAGCGCACCGGCCAGGTGGACCTGTGCGACGGTTTCTACCATGAGCGCCTGTTCGACAGCCCGTATGCCTTCTCAGCTGGCGCGTTCGATATCAACGAATTGTCGTCGCCTTACGGGCTGGTCCGGGCCAACAGCCGCAGCGTGATATCGAGTGACGGGGCGCTTGTAGCGCGGACGGTCTATCTCCGCTTCCTGCGCTATTCACATACGGACTATGCTACTGGGCTGGTGGAGGGCGACATCCCCGACACACTGCAATTGATGGGCCGCGCGTTTAACGCCAGCTTCCGGCGCGAGCGGCGCCGGATGGATAGGGGGCAGTCGCCTGTGCCTGCGCTGCTACAGCGGATCGAGTCCTGGCAAAAGGACCGGGCAACCCTTGTATCCGCCGAGCGACCAACATTGGATCGCCAGATCGCCCGGTTGATGCTCGACCTAGCAAAGGAACACCCCGAGCTTTTACACCTGCGGGATGTATCGGCCGGTGACGTCCTGATCCGCGAAGGCTGCGAGAACCAGCACGTCTATCTGGTGCTCAGCGGGCACCTGACCGTGTGCCACTCTGGCCAGTCGGTTGTAGGCACGGATGGCCGGCCGATCGTGATCACGGGTGGCAACGTCGTGGGCGAGATATCAGCCCTACGCAACATACCCGCGACGGCCACCGTGCAGGGCGATGCGTCTGTGCTCAGCTTGACGGTCGCTGATCTTCGAGCACAACTTGCCAGCCATCCCATCCTAGAACGCAGCTTAAGCGAGATTGCGAGCTTCCGCACCCAGCGCCGGTAGCTAGCGTCAAGAATGCCCTGTCAGCGCGGCGAGATCGAGTGCTGAACTGGTGCACCTTACCCAGGTCTCAGATGGAAGCTCAACTAGGTGAATGGCGCCAGCTACGTGTGTGCCTTTTGGCTTGTGTGTGCCTTTGTTGCCTTTGTTGCCTTTGTTGCCTTTGATGTCTTTGATGTCTTTGGCACCAAGCGCTGTTGCGCCTTGCGCCATTAGACAATTTCAGATATAAGGTTTTCACGCGTTTTGCAATTCAAAATTCGGCCGAAACCGCATGCTTTTAAGGTCGGAATTTTTATTTCTGAAATTGTCTATTTCACAAAGCGTTGAACGCAAAGTGACAAGCAAGACAGCTCTACCCTTGCGCACGTCGATACTGATCCGGCCGGCCCAGCGCGGCCCAGGTAGCGACGATAAGTGGCCCTCTGAGGGGCCATAGGGGTCAGCGGTCACGCAGTAGCACAAACGAGCTAAAAGGGCCCTTTCTGCTCAATACAGGGGCAACAAAAAAGCCGGAGGTATTTACCCTTCGGCTTTTTCGCGTCTACCAACTGAACGCCTAGTGTATCGCACGATACAAGCTACTTGCCCCTGCCCTACTTCGGCTTACTCGTAGGTCAGGCTTAGATCACGCTTAAACATAGGCGTGTTTTGTGGCGTCGGCCATGGCGTCGGCCGCACCCGAATTAATGACGGCGGGATTAGCTTTGCGTCGTCGGATACTGACCGGCCGCCCAGGCCCACGAGGGCCACTGCAAGCGCCACGATCACGAGAACGGTTGCAAGTATGGGCACGGGTGACGTATTGCGCTTTGTCATGCTGCTACCTGCCCTGCCCTCTTGCGCTTGCGCCTGGCATCCGCTTGCACTTGCCCAGCCGTCACGCCCATCGCGGACGGCACTGACGCAATCAGCATGTCGCGCGCATAGAGGCCACCCGCAAGTGGCCCGGGACACCCCGCTGCGGGGGTGCTGCGGGGCCATGCGGGGTGGCCGTTTGTCTTGCGCCGCGCACGCAACGCAGCCAGCACGACGGCGCGGTGTTCTTCGTCGCTTAGCGTGACGCATATTCGTTGCATGGTTATTGCCCTACTTTACTTCCCCTACGGGACGTTACGTGCCGCTAGGTGATGGCCGACCTGGTCAATGAGTTTGTTGCGCGACTAACGCAGCGCCCTTCTCGATGTGCTCGACGGCCAGGTGGATTTCGGCGAGTGCTTTCGCTTCGGCGTCAGTCGGTTTAGCCAGCGCGTAAGCGCGCTCGACTTCTTGTAGGAGTTCAATTGCGCGTTGGGCGTTAAGCGCCATTCGGGTAGCCTGCCAATTTGGTTTGCTCATCGATTGTCCTCACACG
>Ga0075021_10002069_pt1 | contig 10411 bp, 9 predicted proteins | sample ColStrG_CSR_2012_FD_72749 | JGI IMG/M metagenome (GOLD analysis project Ga0075021, IMG submission 72749) | Freshwater sediment microbial communities in response to fracking from Pennsylvania, USA - Cold Stream Run_MetaG_CSR_2012 | ecosystem: Environmental > Aquatic > Freshwater > Creek >... | reverse complement strand
CTCCTCGCCCACCCGAAGGGCTGATCCGCGACGCGCATCGGGGGCCGACCATGGCCGGCCCCCGATCGCGATGGTTCGCGTCCGAACCGCTCAGACGCCGAAGCATCCGTTCTGCAGCGCCGTCTCGAAGTCCATGACGCCGGTGCAGTTGACCCGGTTCTGGCCCTTGCCGTTCTCGGCCCCCGGGACCACGCCTCCGGTGCCGCGACCCGGATTCCAGGACACCACGTCGGCCGTACCGTCGCAGTTGAAGTCGAGGCCGATCGGACCGGCGAAGGGGAAGTTCGGGTTGCCGTCGGCATCGAAGCCGAACTTGTCGATGCGCTGCACGATCCCGTTCTTCGCCGACGTCACCGTGCCGTCGCACCCCGGGCCCGCCCCGATCACCACCGTCGGACTGGCGGTGTTCTTGGACAGGTTCACGCAGTCGTGGGCGAGGGCGGGACTTGCCCCGAACGCGATCAGCGTCCCCGCCATCGCCACCGAAATGAACAGCTTCCGCATCGAGTGCCTCCCTGGTTGCGTCGTCCTGCCCCGAGCCATGATTCCGAAAATCGCGGTGCGCATCCAGATGGGCAGCACCAGCCGAGGCGGGGGTGCCACCACCCCCAGCGCACTCCCGGCACTCGCCGGGCCACCAGGCCACGTGAAATTGGTCCGCTTTGTCTGATTGACTGGGCGCCATGACGGCCACCCCCGGGAGCTTCGCCGGGACATTCTCCAATTCGGAACGCGCGGAGTTGCTCGCGCTCGGGCGCACACGCAAGTACCCGCGCAACGCCCGCGTGTTCACGGAGGGCGAGCTCAGCGACTTCGTCGTCGTGGTGGTGGAGGGCCGCATCAAGGTGTTGGCATCCACGAGCGACGGCACCGAGGCAGTGCTCGGCATCCGCTCGCCGGGCGCGCTCGTCGGTGAGCTGGCAGCGTTCGACGGCGGTCCACGTACGGCGAGCGCGATCGCCATCGATCCGCTGGCAGTGCGGATCATCCCGGCTGAGGAGTTCCGCGAGTTCGTCGCCCGCAGCCCCGGAGCCGCGCTCGAGATCATCCGAATGTTGATGGGCCGCCTCCGTGAGGGCGACCGGCGGCGCGTCGAGTTCGGCGCGTACGACGCGACCTCGCGCGTCGCCCACCTCCTCTGTGATCTCGCTTCGGAACACGCGCGTCGCCCCGACGGCGCCATCGAGGTGCGACTCGCGCAACACGAGCTCGCGGGGCTCGTCGGCGCCTCGCGCGAATCGGTGGCCCGCGCCCTCGCGGTGCTGCGCGACCGGAGCCTCGTGACCACGGGACGCGGCACGGTCACCATCGTCGACTCGGAGTCGCTGCGCGCGTTCGTGTCCTGACGGACCGAGCGATGTGCCCGACGTCTCTGGCGTTGTGCGTCAGGTGACGCAGACGAAACCCAGGTCAGACCTCATGCTGCGGACAACGCTCGCAACGAGCCGTTCGCAACCAGGAGGTCGGCAATGCACCGCACCGGAACGCACCGCACCGGAACCATCGACGAACAACTCGCCCAGACGGAACTGTGCCGAGGACTCTCCGTGAACCAGCGTCGCGAGGTTGCCGACCACGCCACGTGGATGGAGATGCCGGCCGGCACCGTCCTCACCCGCGAGGGCAAGGCCGGCGCGGAGTTCATCATCGTGCTGCGCGGCTCGGTCGAGATCCGGGTCGCCGGCGTGGCCGTCGCCACCCGGGGACCGGGTGAGGTCCTCGGCGAGATCTCGCTGCTCGAAGCCTGCATGCGCACCGCGACCGCCGTGGCCACGACACCCGTCTTCGTGGGCGTGATGTCGAAGCGCGACTTCTGGAACCTGCTCGGCGGCGTGCCTGCGGTGCAGGCGATGCTCATGGCCACCGCGGCCGTGCGCCGGTCCCCGGTTGCGAGCCAGTAGCTGCACGGGCCACCTCGCGGGAATCTGAGCTCGCGGGAGTCTGAGCCCCTTCTGATCCGAATCGGCGCCCCGAGGCGCTCGTCCCTTTTGCGTGATTGACTGGGGCCTCGGGCCCGAGGGATCAGAGGGGAAGGCGTGGCGGAGTTGCCGTCGGGGACGGTCACCTTCCTGTTCACCGACATCGCGGGTTCGACGCGGCTCTGGCAGGACCACCCCGACGCGATGCAGGCGGTCCTGGCGCGTCACGACCGGCTCGTACGCGACGCGATCGAGGCGCACGGCGGGTACGTGGTGAAGACCACGGGCGACGGGTTCCACGCTGCGTTCGACGCGGCGTGGTCACGAGGCGCGGCCATGACCCTGGACGAGATCGCTGCGGCAGCAATCGCCGCGATCGACGAGCTCCTCACGGCCGAGAGTCCGACTGGTTGATTGCGCCCGACGACCCGGCGCGAGCGATCAGAGCCCGGCGGGGAAGTGGTACGACTTCGGGACCTTGGGAGTGTCGGTGCTCGGGCCGTACCAGAGCGCGATCTCGAGGTGCTTCTTGAGCTGCAGCGTGGCGGGGTCACCGGTGAAGCGCCGACCGTTCACGTACACCGCGAACACGTGCGTGCTGTCGGCGTGCAGGCCACCCAGTTGCGTGGCGCTGAGCGCGACACCCCACTCGGTGAACAGCTGCCCGAGCGTGTAGGGCACGTCTGTTGCCGATTCGATGTGGATCACACCGCTCGGGTCGTGAGTGTGGATCACCGTGATTCCCGTCTCGCGGCCGTTCTTGATGACGAACCCGATCCCGGCGGGCACGGTGACCTTGGCGCCGTCGGCGACGATGTCGAGGTGCGCGTGGTAGTGCACCGCGAGTTGCTCGGCGCCGAGGATCGGCAGCCCGGCCGCGGTGATGTAGGGCTTCGCATCAGCCGGAATCGGCCACGGTGGTGGGGTGTCGGCGAGGGTCACGCTCGTCGGCGCGGTGAACGGCGCAGTGGTCGGAGGCTTCGGGGCGGTCGACGCGGTCGACGCGCCCGACGCGCCCATGCCCACCGCGAGCACGCTCACGACGACGAGCACCGCAGCGACGATGACGGAGGCTGACCGGCGGCGCCGGCCACTCGACGTGCGGTCGTTCGTGATCGACAGCGGTTCGATGCTCACTGTTGCGTCCTTCAGGCGGGGTCCGCTGGTGGCGCGGTCCTGCGGGCTCGGGGAGGTCACAGTCTCGCCGACGGACAACGACGGATGGCAGTCGGAGAGTTCCCCGTCCCGGGCGGCGCTCAGAACGGGTTGGTGTCGATGAGAATCCAGAGGAGAACGAAGCAAGCCGCTGCGGCGAGGAACAAGACGAACGCAGTGCGTCGGTCGCTCATCGGCGAATCACGTGAGCGTCAACCGGCTGCCGCGTCGGCCCGATGAGGGTCGCAGTGGCTCCCGTGCGCCGCCGCCGGATCCGTCGCCATCGTGATCGTGATCGTGGTCGTGATCGTGATCGCCGGGGTGGGTGCGCCAGGCGTTGCGATAGAGGTCGCAGGCGTGGAGATGCGCGGCCAGTTTCATGTGGGTGCGGACGTACCCGTCGAGGTGTTGCGGCGTCGCACCCGTGGTGCGGTGGTGGCGGCGCAAGTGCGGTACGCACAACCAGCGGACGTGATGACGCTGGACGTAGCTGATGGCACCGGTTTCGCCTCCGGCACCGAGATCACTCCGTGCCGGGAAGTCGTAGGGCGTCGGGTCGCTGAGTCCGCCGGTCAGGTAGAACTGGGCGGCGCTGGACTCGACGATGAACACGTTGCCGCCGGTGCGGCGACGGAGTTCGCGTGCGTCGCGCAGCAGGTTGGCTTCGTGGATCGCCGAGATGGGTTGACCGTCGAGGTGCGGCAACGCCGAGGCCACCACCTGGTCGTTGGGCGTCACGGTCGGGGCCTGCGCGTCGGCCGCAACGGCCACCGATGCAACCATCGCCAACGCCACGGTGGCCGCCACCGCGACGATCCGCGGCCAGGCGTGGCGTAGTGCCAGCGGACGTGCCCGTGCGAGCGCAAAGGCGGGCAACGCGAGCAGGAGCGGCATCGCCTCGGTGACGTGTTGTGGTCCGAAGTCGGGAGCCGCGGCACCGATACCGACAAGCGTGAACGCCGCGAGGGCGACGAACTCGGGCGACAGCCGGTCGCGAGTTCGCCAACACGCGGTGCCGAACACGGCGACGACGATGATCGGGGCGAGGACCTCGAACTCGACGATCCGGGTGCCGAGAGTGCCGCCGCCACGGTTGAGCGTGTCGATGAGGTGCAGCAGTCCGGGGAGCACGGGGCTCCCGACCGCAGCGAAGTAGTCGCCCTTGCCGGTGAAGACGTTGCTCACGAGGTCGCGTAGGTCTCCGGCCGCGATGAACGGCACGGCGACGAGGCCGACGACGGTCGCGCTGCCGGCGAGAACGGCGATGATCCCGGCCCGGGCGATGTTCGGCTGACGGGCTCGACGGGCCCCGGCGACGACCACGGCGCCGACGGCCAGCACCGCGAGCAGTCCGGTGTTGGGCTTGCTCGCGAAGGCCAGGCCGCACAGCAGGCCGGCCACCAACGACCAGCGTCCGACGGCGCGCCCCGTGGACGCGACCGCATGCAGCGCGGCGAGCATCGCCGCGAGTGCGAGCGTGACCGCGAGCATCGAATAGATGCTGGCGAAATGCGCGACCGGTGACGCGAACACGAACAGGCCGAGCACCGCGACGGCGCGCACTCCTCGGCTCACCGACACCCGGTCGCCGATTCGCCAGACGAGCAACGCCGACACGCTGAACAGTGCGGAGGCCAGGGCCCGTTCGACGGCGACGTGCGGACCGAATGCCCACACCGCCGCTTGCATGAGCCACATCGCGAGCGGCGTCGACACGTAATAGACGTTTCGGTAGAGGTGCGCGCCATGGTTCGCTCGGATCGCGACCCAGAGGAACCAGGCCTCGTCGGCGTGGTTCACCGGTGCGCGCAAGGCTGTGAGCCACGTCACGGTGAAGAGTCCGACCACCGCGGCAACGGGCGCCCAGAAGGACCGCCGTGCGAGTGCGCGACCCCAGGACGCTAGCGCGGTCGAGAGCACGAGCCGGCACCACAGGATCGCGAGGTCGAGCAAGGTCTTCGCGACGTTGCGCGGCTTGAAGAATGCCGATCGGCCATTCGGCCGCGGGTAGTGATGCACCCCGACCTGCACGATGCGTGCACCCGCGGTCTCGAGTTTGCGGACCAGTTCCACGCAGATGACGCCGCTGGTGGATTCGAGGTCGAACTGCTCGAGGACACTGCGGCGCATCAGTCGGAAATCGCAGTCCGTGTCCCGGACCGAGAGCCCGAACAACCACGACACGGTGTGGTGATAGGCCCGACCGATGAACCTCCGCGCGAAGTTGTCGGAGCGGCCCAGCTTGTAGCCCTGCACTACGTCGACGTCGTCGCCGACCCGAGCGACCAGCTCGACCAACTCGTGCGGGTCGTACTGTCCGTCGCCATCGGTGTAGAAGACCCACTCCGCGGTGGCGGCTGCGAAGCCGGATTGCAATGCGCCGCCATAACCACGGTTCGCCGCGTGGGTGACGACGCGCAAGCGCGGCTCCTCGGCGGCGAGGCGTTCGAGCACGACCGCGGCGTCGTCGGGCGACGCGTCGTTCACGACCGTCACGTCGCCGTCGACGCCGAGCTCGTCGAACGCGGCGGTGACGCGCTCCACCATCGCCGCGATCGTCGACTCGTCCCGGTAGCACGGGAAGAACGCCGAGACCGACGCCACCCCTTCCCGGCGTTCCGTTGCCCGACATTGCGTCGGTCGCACTCGATACGCCCTTCCTGTCAGGCAGCCCACCCGTCGCGGCGCAGCCGACTCCGGCCCGACCGATCAGATGACACCAAGATGACCGAGGCCCGATGAGCGAAGGATGAGAGCCGTGGCGCGCCGAACAGTCTCGATGCCTTCGGCGTTGCAGTCACTCACTTCGTGGACACCGGTGATCGACTTGGTCTCTGCGGCGCGCTGCAACTCGGGTCGTCGACCATCGTCCAGATGGGTCAACCGCGATTCGCGGTGTTGTGCGCGGCCGTGGCGGTTGGCCAGGGAATTCAGCAGTTGGGTGGCGACACCTTTGAGGCATTCCGCCTGGCCCTCGGTCGCGCCCGCGAAGAGCTTGGACCCGAGGAGTACGACGCGCTGTGGGCGCGCTTCGCAGCGATGTCCTACGACGACGCCGTCGCCGTCTGTCATGCTGGCACGATGCGGACTCGATCCCTGCGTGCCCTGGCCCCGCTGATCATTGCGCTCGTGTGCACCGCGGGCATCGCCGGTCCGGTAGCAGCAGCGACTGCGACGCCGAGCAAGAAGGACATCGCCGCGGCGACCGCGGTCGTCCTCAAGGCGGCGAAGCTCCAGTACAGCGGCCACAACGGCCCCGCGTACGACCTCCTCGTCCCGGCGCAGCAGGACCTCATGTCGCGCGACGACTTCGTCGCGAATTGCACCGTGGAGTACACGACCCCGATCACCATCAAGAAGTTCGAACCGACGAAGGCCCACTACGAGACCGTCACCGTTCCGGGCACCAGCAGCGAGCAGAGCGCCCTGGCGCTGACGATCTCGGTGACCGCGACGAACGGCAAGAAGACGGTGACCCAGCCGGTGGACGTCCTCGCCTTCCACACGGCGAGCGGTTGGACGTGGGCGATGACGCAAGCCCAGCTCGACGGGTGCGGCGGCACTGCGCCAGTGGGCTGACGCTCAGCGCTCGTGCGCGTGCGACCGGCGCGCTTCGACGCATTGGCCGTGTCATGTGACCGGTGGCTCTTACCGTGACGCCGGCTCGAACCCGTCAGGGCCGCGGAAGCACACGCAAGAAACCAGCCCGCGACGCGCTGCCACCCGCTCGTGACCAAACGAGTGCGGCCCCCTAGATGCGGAAAATCGATTGACACACGCGACGGGTCGCGCCAGGGTTGTGCACCGGTCCGTACACGCGAGGAATGCCAGTGAAACAAGCGACGAGTAGACGAACACTGCGAGCAGCCGCTGGTCGGGCTCGTCGTCGTGCGCGTTCTCGCGCGTTGACGCGGCCGGAATCGCAGGAGCTCAGGAGATGACCCGCAGCAGCTGACGAACCCGGGTTGTCGGGTCCCAGGTGCGTGCGCTGGCCGTCTCCGTGCTCCGGAGGCGGCCTGCTTCGTTCATGTCCTCCTGAGAGATCCCAACATCGAGAGTTCAACCATGTCTGCTTCGAATCCTTCACCCAACATCCGTTCCTGGGCGCTCGACATCGACGAGCGCACGATCGTGCAGGCGTCGCGAACCGCGCGACTGCCGATCCTCGCGGGACCGCTCGCGCTCATGCCCGACGCGCACGTCGGCATTGGCGCCACGGTCGGCTCCGTGATCGCCACTGACGGCGCGCTCGTGCCGTCGGCGGTCGGCGTCGACGTCGGCTGCGGCATGATCGCGGCCCGCACCGACCTGATGGCCGACGCGCTACCCGACGAGCTCGCGCCGCTCCTCGATCGCATCGCGGCGACGATCCCCGCCGGCGTCGGCCGCAGCCACGCCGAGGTGGATCGACGCGGCAACCGCTGGTTCGCGGAGCACCCGATGCCCGGGCATCTGAACGAGAAGCAGCGCCATCGCGCGGCGGTGCAGTTCGCGACGCTCGGGTCCGGCAACCACTTCGCCGAGCTCAGTGTCGACGAGCGCGACTCGGTGTGGTTCGTACTGCACTCTGGATCGCGCGGCATCGGCAACGAACTCGCCCAGGGGCACATCAAGGCAGCCAAGCGCGACTTCGCCCGCGTGGTCGAGGGGCACCAGCTCGAGGATCCGGATCTCGCGTGGGTGGTCGCGGGCACGCCCGCGTTCGACGCGTACGTGGCAGATCTCCAGTGGCTGCAGGCGTATGCGGCCGGATCGCGTGATGCGATGATGCATGCCGCCCTCGAGCAGCTCTTCGCCTACGTCGGCCACGGCCGGGAGATTGACCGGGTCAACGCTCATCACAACTACGCGCAGCTCGAGGCGCACGTCATTGACGGCGCGCCGCGAGATGTGTGGGTCACGCGCAAGGGAGCCATCCGCGCGCGCATCGGCGACCGCGGGATCATTCCTGGCTCGATGGGCACCGCGACCTACATCGTGGAAGGACTGGGGAACGAAGCGTCGTGGTGCTCGTGCGCGCACGGCGCCGGTCGCCGAATGTCGCGCACGCAGGCGAAGCGCGAGCTGACGGCCGACTCGCTGACGCAGCGCATGGAGGGCAAGACCTGGCTCGCGAAGGACGCGGCGCGCCTCGGCGACGAGCACCCCGACGCGTACAAGGACATCGACGCCGTCCTTGCCCAGCAGACCGACCTCGTGCGCGTGACGCATCGACTCACGCAGATCCTCAACTACAAGGGCTGAACGATGGAAGAGCACACCATGCACTGGAAGGAAATCGACGGCGTCGCCGCCCTCACCGCCGACGCGGGCCTGGTGCCCGGGCCGCTGCGCGCGTGCCTCGCGTTCGGTTCGGGCATCGTCGATGAGTCGCTCCACAACCGCGGGATCAACCACGTTGTCGAGCACCTTGCGCTCCACGGCTCCGACGCGCAGTCGGCGCGCCTGATCAACGGCTCCGTGGACACGCTGATGACGCGGTTCTGGGTTGCCGGCACGCCGGAGCAGGTTGCCGAGTTCCTCGAGTTCGTGACGGGCCACCTCGCGGCACTGCCGCTGGATCGCCTGAACGACGAGCTCCGGGTGATGCAGATCGAAGCGAACGCTCGGGCGCGCTCGCCGTTCGGTGTGGATCTCGAGGAGCGATTCGGCCCTCGCGGGGCTGGGCTCTTCAACTGGACCGAGATCGGCTTCCGTACCCTCGATCGTGATGACGTTGCTGCGTGGGTGGCGGAGCGGTTCACCGCCGCCAACGCCGTGCTGTGGTGCTCCGGTCCGCTTCCCGCAGGTCTCTCGCTGGCTGCGCTCCCCGCCGGTCCGAAGATTCCCCGGCTGCGTTGCCCGCAGTCGCAGACGCCCGCACGAGCCCTCGTCCCGGTCGATCGGCCACCGGTCGGAGTGTCGTTCCTCGCGGATGCGTCGTGGACCGCGTCTGCCGCGGCCGAGGCGATCCGTCAGGAGGCGTTCGATCGCTTACGCGCAGCTGCGCTCAGCTACTCGGTGTCGACGACGATGCTTCGGCTCGACGCGACCAGCCAGTTCTGGGGCATCACCGCCGACGGCGTCGACGGAGAGCTCGATCGCGTGTTGAGCGAACTGATCGCCGCGGTCGAGCAGGTCGCCGCGCACGGACCGACCGAACGCGAGCTGGCGGCGCAGCGCCAGAGCCGCGAGCTCACCGGGTCGCCGGCCGAGCGGATCGTCGAGCACCTCGACGCGGCTGCGCGTTGGCGGCTCTTCGGCCTCGAACCGCCGACCATGGCGGAGTCGGACCGCGCGTGGCAGGCGATCACGCCCGACGACGTGCGCGCCGAGCTCGGGCGCGTGATGCCGACGGCTCTCGCGTTCGGACCCGTGTGGGGCGATGCCGTGCCCGACGGATGGACCCACCACGCGTCGTGGAAGAAGGGACCGGTCACGGGCGAGCACTACGAGCCGATCCCTGGTCGCGCTGGTGGGCGCCTGATCGCGGGTACCCGTGGCGTCACCCGGCATTTCGACGAGCAGAGCCATCAGACAATGCGCTGGGAGGAGATCGAAGCGTGCCTCGTCGAGAGTTCTGCCTTCCACCTGGTGGACGGATCCGGAAACGTGCTGTCGGTGACGCCGGCGAGTTGGCGAGGTGGGGAGGACCTCGCCCCGCTGCTCCAGCGGAACATCGCCTCGTCGCTGCTCATCGAACTCCTTCGCCCGTTCCCGACGACGACTGACAACGACCGCGCCCGGGCGAACGACTGCTGGCTCGCCACGATCACGCTCGTGGAGGGCAGGGGCGCGCGCCGACACAGCGCGGAGCGAGTGAGCCTGGTCATCGACACCGACGGGATCTTCGTCATCTGCGAGGAGGGCGGCGACCCCGAAAGCGAGGAGCGGATGGCGTTGCTCCAATCCGCCGATCACGACACGCTGCTCGACCTCAACGCGCGCAACCGGTGGTTCGCGCGCAAGTCGCTGGTGTCCGTCGAACTCGGTCGGACGCTCGGGATCGTCGCGCGTCGTGTGGGGGCGCTGCGCATCCGCATGAGCTCGGGCGAGACCTACGAGTACCGCCTGCCGCTCCCGGAGCAGGTGGCCCAGACGCGCGATGCGCTGACGAAAATGCTCGGTGAGCGGTTTGTGGACCGCGACCGCCAGCCTGCCGCCGGCGTTCGTGCCGCGAGCTGATCCGTCAAGGCTGCAAGCGCCAGTGTCGCTTCCCATCCGTCTTGGGGAGCGGCACGGGCACCTCTACGCCTCAACCGTCAGCACCCGCGACCGCCGTGCGCTTCGTTTGGGAAGGTCAGGTGTCGCGCACTGGGTGGTCGACCAGCACGACTGGGGTGCTGCTTGAACCGGAG